>Ga0079222_10000018_pt1 | contig 24601 bp, 20 predicted proteins | sample GAPlitter_FD_75070 | JGI IMG/M metagenome (GOLD analysis project Ga0079222, IMG submission 75070) | Agricultural soil microbial communities from Georgia to study Nitrogen management - GA Plitter | ecosystem: Environmental > Terrestrial > Soil > Agricultural land | place: USA: Georgia...
CGGTCGTGGTGCCGGGCGGGCCGATGCTGACCGGCACGTTCCGCGGCGTGCCGCTCGGCTGCGGCACCGACGTGTGGCGGCTGTCGGAGGAGGTGCGCGCGGGGAGGCTCGCGCCGGAGGCGTTCGCCCGGTCCGAGTCGGCGATGGTTCGCAGTCGCGGGCACTGCAACACGATGGGCACCGCGTCGACGATGGCCCTGGTCGCCGAGGCGCTCGGCACGGTCGTGCCCGGTGTCGCCGGGACGCCGGCGCCGGACAGCCGGCTGTTGGAGGCGGCGCACGAGACCGGGCGGCTGGCGGTGGAGCTGGTCGCGTCCGGCCGGCGACCCCGCTCGTTCCTGACCCGGGCGTCGTTCCACAACGCGATCGTGGCGCTGGCGGCGATCGGCGGGTCGACCAACGCGGTGGTGCACCTGCTGGCGATCGCCGGCCGGCTCGGGGTCGACCTCACGCTCGACGACTTCGACCGGATCGGGTCGCGGGTGCCGGTGCTGGTGGACCTGCTGCCGGCCGGGCGGTTCCTGATGGAGGACTTCCACCGGGCCGGCGGCCTGCTGGCGGTGCTGCGCGAGGTCCGCGACCTGCTCGACCCGACCGCGCTCACGGTGACCGGGCGGCCGCTGGTGGACCACCTGGACGACGCGCCGATCTGGGACACCGAGGTGATCCGTCCCCGCTCGGCGCCGCTGGTCGCCGAGGGCGGGATCGCCGTGCTCCGCGGCAACCTCGCGCCGGACGGCGCGGTGGTCAAGCCGGCGGCGGCGTCGCCGCACCTGCTCCGGCACCGCGGCCGGGCGCTGGTGTTCGACTCGATCGAGGACTTCAACACCCGGATCGACGACCCGGACCTCGACGTCGACGCCGACTCGGTGCTGGTGCTGCGCGGCTGCGGGCCGAAGGGATATCCCGGCATGCCGGAGGTGTCGAACCTGCCCCTGCCGCCCAAGCTGCTTGCGCAGGGCGTGCGGGACATGGTGCGGGTCTGCGACGGGCGGATGAGCGGCACCGCCTACGGCACGGTGGTGCTGCACGTGGCGCCGGAGGCGGCCGCCGGTGGGCCGCTCGCGCGGATCCGGACCGGAGACATGATCAGCCTCGACGTCGCCGCCCGTCGCATCGACGTCGACCTGCCGGACGAGGAGCTGGCCGCACGCACGCCGAGCGAGGCGGCGGTGGCGGGCTATGCACGCCCGACCCGCGGCTGGGAGCGCCTCTACATCGACCACGTCGGGCAGGCCGACACCGGGGCCGACCTTGACTTCCTCCGCGGGTCGAGCGGCTCGATCGTGACCCGCGACTCGCACTGAGCCCGGCGTGGCGCTCATCGGAGGGTGTTGAGGTAGCGGAGTACGGCGAGGACCCGGCGGTTGTCGGCGTCGGCGGCCGGGAGGTCGAGCTTGGTGAAGATCGCACTCACGTGCTTCTCCACGCTGCGGCCGGCCAGGTGCAGCGTCTCGGCGATCGCGACGTTGGACCGGCCCTCGGCGATGAGGCCGAGGATCTCCCGCTCGCGGTCGGTGAGCCGGGCCAGCCCCGCGTCGATCGCCGCCGCCGAGATCAGCTGCCGGACCACCTCGGGGTCGAGGACGGTGCCGCCGTCGACCAGCCGGTGCAGCGCCTCGATGAACGCGTCCGTGCTGACGATGCGGTCCTTGAGCAGGTAGCCGACCCGGGCGGTGTCGTCGGCCAGCAGCTGGCGCGCATAGCTGGTCTCGACCCACTGGGAGAAGACGAGCACCGCGGTCTCCGGCCGGTCGGTCCGGATCCGGATGGCGGCGCGGACGCCCTCGTCGGTGTGCGTGGGCGGCATCCGCACGTCGAGCACCGCGACGTCCGGCCGGTGCTCGTGCACGGCCGCGACCGCGCCGTCGGCGTTGTCGACCGCCCCGACGACGTCGATGCCGTGGTCGGCGAGCAGCAGCGAGATGCCGTCCCGCAGCAGCGGGTTGTCCTCGGCGATCACCGCGCGCATGCTCACCCCTCCTTCGCCAGCGTCATCGTCACCGCGGTCGGCCCACCGGGCGGGCTGTGCACGCGTAGCGTGCCGTCGAGGGCGGCCGCGCGGCGGGCCAGGCCGGCCAGCCCGGTGCCGCCGCCGTCGAGGGTCGCCCCGCCGCGGCCGTCGTCGGTCACCTCGAGCAGGAAGCATCCCGGCTCCTCGGCCAACCGCAGCCGCGCCCTGGTCGCACCGGCGTGCCGGGTGACGTTGGTCAGCAGCTCGGCAAGGCTGAAGTAGAGCGTGCTCGCAGTGGCCGCCGGCGGCTCGCTGGTCAGCTCGACGGCGGTCTCGACCGGCACCGGGCTGCGGGCGGCGAGGGTCGCGACCGCGGTCGGCAGCCCGGCGTCCAGCGCCGGTGGGTGGATGCCGCGGACGATGTCGCGCAACTCGCCCAGCGCGTCGGTCACCGTCTCCTGGGCGCCGGCGACGAGCGCCCGCACCTCGGGATCGGTGACCCGGTGGCGGATCCGGCCGAGCGTCACGCCGAGCGAGACCAGCCGGGCCTGGGTACCGTCGTGCAGGTCGCGCTCCAGCCGGGACAGGACGGTGGCCGCGTCGGCGGCCAGCAGGGCCCGGCTCGTCTGCAGCTCGGCGATCCGGGTCCGGTCGGGGCTGGGCTCGAGCAGCGCGCGGACCATTACGCGATCGAGGCTGACCAGCAGGCGCAGGAACCACGGCCAGACCAGCAGGACGCCGACCGCCTGCAGCACGTAGAGCCAGGTGCCGGCCCAGCCGGGGTCGTCGATCTCGCCGAAGCCGGTCGGGGTGAGCCACCACCAGACCGGAGAGGTGAGGAACGCCAGCCCGACGGCGAGGGAGACGGCGGCGATGTAGGCGGCGAGCGCGGTCACCGGCAGCGTGACGAAGCAGTAGAGCAGGGCACGCCAGCCCGCGCCGTCGAGCAGGACCGCCCGGGCCCAGCGCAGCCGGCCGTGGTCGCGTCGCACCGGTGGCGGCAGCGGCCAGTGCCAGCCGACGATCCGCGCCGGCCAGCGGAAGGCCCGGTTGGCCACCCGGGCCAGCAGCAGCACGCCGACCAGCAGTGGCAGCCCGACGGTGAACAGCGACAGCACCGACGCGACCGCACCGAGCAGGGCGAGCGCGAACGCCGGCACCGCCGGCAGCAGGCTCGCCAGGACGTAGCCGAACTCGCGCCAGGTGCGGCCGTCGACCGGCGCCCGCAGGATCCGGCGGATCACGGCTCCACCCCGGCCGCCTCGATCGCCGGCTGGCGCAGCAGCACTGCCGCCGGCGCCACCATGCCCAGCGCGACCAGCCCGAACACCCCGAGGACGAACGCCGCGAGCCAACCCGCGGGCAGGTAGGGCAGGAAGGTGCCCAGCGCGCCGTGCAGCAGCGGCAGCAGCGTCACCGCCGCCACGCACGCCGCCGCGAGCAGCGCCGTCCCGGTCACGACCAGAGCCTCGCAGGTCAGCACGCCGAGCACGCGGCCGCGGGTGGCGCCGGCGAGCCGGAGCGCGGCCAGCTCTCCGCGTCGGCTGAGCACCATGGTGATCAGCGCGTTGACGGCCGCGACCGCGGCGAACGCCACAAAGACCGCGGTTCCCGAGTAGTCCAGCCAGATGTCGGCGGCCGGGTCCGCGGTGCCCCGCACGTGCGCGGCGGTGGTGTGCGCGGTGATCTTGATCGCCGCGAACCCGACCGACAGCACCAGCGGCACCAGCGCCGCGGACAGCGCCCTCGCCCGCACCGCGACGTTGTCGGCGGCCAGCGCGCCGACCCGGCCGAACGGCCGCGCCAGCGGCGCGGCGACCCGCAGCAGCGCCGGCCCGAGCAGTCCGGCGCCCACGCACAGCGCCAGCACCACGAGCAGGCCGAGGTCCTCCGCCTGGTCCGCCGACAGCGTCGAGGCCGCCACCGCCAGCACGGTGCCACCGACCGCGAGCAGCACGCCGAGCCCGGTCCGCACCGGCCCGAAGGTCCGGCGCCGCACCGCCGTCTCGGTCAGCGCCACCGCCGGGCGCACCCGGGCCGGCCGCACGGCCGCGGCGAGCGCGCCGAGCACGCCGGCGCCGAGCGCGACACCCAGCGCCGCCGGCCACGCGACGGCGCTGAACCGGAAGGCCACCGCGGTGGGGACCACGCCGTGCCCGGCGAGGCTGCCGACCCAGGCCCGGCAGGCCAGCGTGCCGAGCAGGACGCCGGCGAGCGCCGCCGGGATCGCCACGACGGCGGCCTGGATCGCGACCGCGCGCCGGACCCGGCCCGGGGTCGCGCCGGCCGTGCGCAGCAACGCGATGTCGCGGCCCTGCCGCGCGATCGTCGCCGCCATCGTGACGGCCACGATGAGGATCGACAGATAGATCCCGAGCAGGACGAGCACCGTCGCGAAGTCGGCCGCATCGGTCGCGGCCAATGCCCGCCTGCCGGCCGCGTCGAGGCCGGCGCCGCCGAACGAGGCCTGCGCGCCGACGCCGGCGCTGACCACCGCCGCGCCGAGCGTCAGCGTCGCGACCGGCCCGGCGAACGACCACGGGTGCTTGCGCAATGCCTGCCGGGTCAGCCCTGCGCTCATGCCGGCACCGTGACGGCCCGGGTGGAGACCGCGCGCAACCGGGCGGCGATCTCGGCGGCGTCGGGCGTGGGGGAGTCGGCGACGAGCCGGCCGTCGCGCAGCAGCACCAGCCGGTCGCTCACCGCCGCCGCGAGCGGGTCGTGGGTCACCATCACCACGGTCAGCCCGTCCCGGTGGACCGCGTCCCCCAGCAGCCGCAGCACCTGCCCGCCGGTGGTCGGGTCGAGCGAACCGGTGGGCTCGTCGGCGAACACCACCTCCGGCGCGGTGACCAGCGCGCGGGCGATCGCCACCCGCTGCCGCTGACCGCCGGACAGCTCGCCGACCGGCCGCCGCTCCAGCCCGGCGAGGCCCACCCGGGCCAGCACCTCGGCCAGCGGCCGGCCGCGCGGGCCGCCCAACCGGAACGGGAGCAGCACGTTCTGCCGGACGGTCAGCTCGGAGAGCAGGTTGTAGGACTGGAAGACGAAGCCGATCCGGTCCCGGCGCAGCCGGGTGAGCGTGCGCTCGCGCATCCGGGAGATGTCCCGGCCGGCGAGGCGCACCGTGCCGGCGGTCGGCCGGTCGAGCCCCGCTGCGCAGTGCAGCAGCGTGCTCTTGCCCGAGCCGGTCGCGCCCATCACCGAGACGAACGAGCCGGCCGGCACCCGCAGCGAGACGCCCCGCAGGGCGACCGGGCCCGCTCGCCCGAATCGCCGGGTCACGCCGGTCAGCTCCAGCACGTCGTCCATGGCGTCGAGCCTCGTCTCGGCGACGACCGCGGGCAGCAGGGCTGACCGCCCGATCGCGGTGCGGTTATCCGCACCACCAGCGGGCCGACGATGTCATGGCCCGACCGCGAGCGGGAGCCGCCGCAGCGCCCGCAGCGTGTTGTTCAGCTGCGGTTCCGGAGCCCCCGCCAGGCTGATCGTCGCGTACCGGCGGCCCAGCTCGGCGAGCACCGCGCTGCCCTCGGCCCGGGCCAGAGCACCGCCGACGCAGGCGTGGATCCCGGCGCCGAAGGCGACGTGGCCGCTGGCCTTGCGGGCGATGTCGAACCGGTCCGGGTCCGGCCACCGGCGGTGGTCCCGGTTGGCCGCGCCGAGGAACAGCAGCACCTTCTCGCCGGCCGGGATCTCGACGTCGCCGACCATTACCGGGCGCGTGGTCGTGCGGAAGAACGTCTGCACCGCGGACTCGTACCGCAGCGCCTCCTCGAACGCCGCCCCGGCCCGGGACGGATCGGCGCGCAGCAGCGCGTACTGGTCGGGGTTCGTGGCGAGGCACCACAAGGCGTTGCCGATCGCGTGCACGGTCGTGTCCAGCCCGGCCGACAGCAAGGAGCGCATCAGCAGGGCCGACTGCTCCGGCGGGAACCCGCCCTCGGCCGCGTACTCGTGCAGCCGCGCGCCCATCCCGTCCGGCGCGAGACTCTCCGCCCGGCAGGCCTTGGCCACCCATTCCTGCACCGGCGGCGCCCCGGCCATAGCCTCGACGAACAGCCGGTTGCGCGGACCGAACCCGTTGAACACCAGGTCCCCGTACGGCAGCAGGTGCTCCCGTCCCTCCGCCGGCATGCCGACGATGTCCGGGAAGACGGTCAGCGGGTAGGGGATCGCGACGTCGCCGATCCCGTCGATCTCGTCCCGACCGGCGAGCCGGTCGAACAGCGCGCTCGCCTCCGTCACGAGCGACTCCGCGTGCCGGCGCACGGTTCCCGGTGACATTGCCCGGGTGACCGGCCGGCGGGCCCGGGTGTGTGCGGGTGGGTCGGCCTCCAGCAGCAGGCTCGGCGGCCGCCACGGCGTCTCCTTGCGGAAGTCGCTGAGCCCGACTCCGGCCGACGAGCAGAACGTGTCGTGGTCGACCAGCGCCGCCTGCACCTGCTCGTGCCGGGCCATCGCCCAGATCCCGTAGGCGGAGAGCCGGACCACCGGGCCGAGCTCGCGCAACTGTTCGTGCATCGGATACGGATCGGCCAGCACGGCCTCGTCGAACGGGTCGACCGAGCACACCGGCGCGTCGCTCATCCGCCCAGTCTGCCGTCCCGGACGCGGCCGAACTACCTCCCGGCAGCCCGCGGGGCGGCGGTCGTCATGGTCGCGACGTGCCGGCGGCGACCCGGCCGGCGACGCGGCCGGCGATCCCGTCGAGCAGGAAGTCCAGCCCGCGGGTGAGCTGTTCCTCGGGGGTCGGGCCGGTCGGCGCGGCCATCCACCGGCCGAGCAGCGGGTGCCTCGCCGCCACCGTCTCGCGCAGGTCGCGGACCGCGGCGGTGAACTCGCCGTCGCCGTCGACGCCGTAGGTCCGCAGCATCGCCTGCTCCTCGGCGTCGGCCAGCGCCGCCGCGTACACGTGCCGGTCGAGCAGCTGCACGTAGCTCAGCGCCTCGGGCAGGTCGAGGCCGGTCGCGACCAGCGTTCCGAGCAGTGCCTCGGTGCGGCGCAGCAGGTTCGGCCCCAGTGGCGGGCGGGTGTGCACCAGTTGCGCATACCAGACGTGCCGGCGGGCCATCGCCCAGCTGTCCAGGGCGACCCGGTGGAGCTGGGCCCGCCAGTCGCCGGCGGCAGGGTCGGGCAGCGGGATCTCGGCGACCACGTGGTCGAGCATCAGGTCGACCAGCCCGTCCTTGCTGTCGACGTACCGGTAGAGCGCCATCGGGCTGTATTCGCCGAGCCGGCCGGCGACCGCCGTCATCGTCAGGCCCGCCGTCCCGGCCTCGTCGGCGACCGCCACCGCGGCCCGCACGACCGCGGCCCGGGTGAGCCGCCGGCCGTCCTCCGGCTCGGGGGAGAGCCAGACGACCGGGAAATCGGCCTTGACCACGACGCTAGTATATGACCTAAAGTCTTTAGTTTAGGAGATAAACCCAAGATGCAGTACGGACGGCTCGGCCGGACCGGGCTCGTCGTCTCGCGGATCGGTCTCGGCATGATGAGCATCGGCGACACCAGCCGCCGGGCCTGGCACCTGACCGCCGATCAGGCCGAGCCGCTGGTCCGGCACGCCGTCGAGGCCGGCGTCACCCTGTTCGACACCGCGGACATGTACGACCGCGGTGCCAGCGAGGAGGCGACCGGCACCCTGCTGCGCCGGCTGTTCGCGCACCGGGACGACTACGTGCTGGCGACCAAGGTCTACTTCCCGCTGCGGGAGGGCGTGACCAACGCCGGCGGCCTGTCCCGCAAGCACGTGCTCAGCGCGATCGACGGCTCGCTGCGCCGGCTCGGCGTCGACCACGTCGACCTCTACCAGATCCACCGGTACGACCCGCTGACGCCGATCGAGGAGACGATGCAGGCCCTGGACGAGGTGGTGCGCGCCGGCAAGGCGCGCTACCTCGGCGCCTCGGCCATGTACGCCTGGCAGTTCGTGCAGGCCCAGGAGCGGGCGCGGGCGGCCGGCTGGACGCCGTTCGTGTCGATGCAGAACCACTACAACCTCGCCTACCGCGAGGAGGAACGGGAGATGCTGCCGTACTGCCGGGAGACCGGGGTCGGCGTGCTGCCGTTCAGCCCGCTCGCCCGCGGCCTGCTCGCCGGCACCCGCAGCCGCGAAGACCGGACCACGACCGTCCGGGGCCGGTCCGACCCGCTGGCCGAGGCGACGTACGGCGAGGGGGATTTCGACGTGGTCGACGCGCTCGTCGACGTCGCCGCCGCGCGCGGGTTGCCGCCGGCGCAGGTCGCGCTGGCCTGGCTGTCCGGCCGGCCCGGTGTGACCGCCCCGATCGTGGGCGCGACGAAGATCGGGCACGTCGCCGACGCGATCGCGTCGGTCGCCGTCACGCTCGACCAGGACGAACTCGCCCGGCTGGAGGCGCCGTACCGGCCGCATCCGGTGCTCGGCCACGACTGACCGGCGGATCGGCGGCCTGGTGGGCAGCCTGGTGGGCGGCGAGGCCGGCGATCACCAGCGCGATGCCGAGCAGGTCCCGCCCGGTCGGCACCTGGGCCAGCACGAGCAGGCCGATCGCGGTCGCGGCCGCCGGCAGCAGCGCCAACATCAGCGCGAACGTCGCCCGTGGCAGCCTGGCCATCGCCAGCTGGTCGGTCACGTACGGGATGACCGACGAGCACACGCCGACCCCGATGCCCCAGGCGAGCCACAGCGGGTGCCCGAACGCCGCGGCGGCCTGGTGCAGGCCGAAGGGGGTGGCGACCACCGCGGCCACCAGCATGGCGGCGCCCAGCTGGTCGATGCCGGCGAGCGGACCGGCCCCGCTGCTGGCGACGCGGTGGCCGAGGACGACGTAGAGCACGAAGCCGGCGCAGTTGGCGAACGCGAACGCGAAGCCGAGCGGCTCGCCGGCCAGGTGGACGTCGGTGAGCACGGCGACGCCGCCGACGGCCAGCGCCAGCGCGACCAGGTTGCGCGGGGTGCGGGCGCCGGCCGCGGCGAGCACGATCGTGCCGAGGAACTCGACCGCGCCGACCGTGGCGAGCGGCAGCCGGTCGACGGCCAGGTAGAACAGCGAGTTCATGGCGGCGAGCACGGCGCCGAGGGCGAGCAGCACCCGCCGCCGGTCCGGCGGGGCGGCGCGCAGCACCCGCCACGGTCGGCGCCAGAGCACGAACACCACGGCCGCGGCGGCGATCCGCAGCCAAGCCACGCCGAGCACCCCGACGTGCGCGAACAGCAGCACCGCCAGCGACGGCCCGAGGTAGTGGAAGACCGCGCTGGTGAGGAAGAACGAGCTCGGCGGCAGCGCCGCGACGGCGCCGGCCACTCGCCCGGTCGGTACGGACACCTGGCCTATCGTCCAAGGCGGAACCGCGTACCACCATGGCCGATCAACGGCCGAACGGCCCGATTTCCAGGGATGTGCAGGTGAGATCGATGGCTGAGCTTCAGAGCCGGTCCGAGCTGCTGGACGCGGTCAACAGCCGGCTGCTGCGGGAGCTGCACGACGACCCGCGGATCACCATGTCCGCGCTGGCCCGCCGGGTCGGCATGTCGGCGCCCGCGGTCACCGAGCGGGTGCAGCGGCTGCAGCGGTCCGGGGTGATCACCGGCTTCCGGATGGAGGTCGACCCGGCCGCGCTCGGCCTGCCGGTCACGGCGTTCGCCCGGATCCGCCCCACCGCCGGGCAGCTGGACCGGATCGCCGCCCTGGCCCGGGAGATCGGCCAGGTCAGCGAGTGTCACCGGATCACCGGCGAGGACTGCTTCCTGGTCAAGGTGCACGTGGCCCGGATCCAGGACCTGGAGGAGGTGCTCGACCGCTTCCTGCTGTACGGGCAGACGGTCAGCTCCATCGTCGTGTCCACGCCGGTGCCACCGCGACCTCTGCCGTTGCCCGGCGGGACGGCGTCGGGCGGGACGGCGTCGGGCGGGACGGCGTCGGGCGGGACGGCGTCGGACGGGACGGCGCCGGGGCAGACGGCGCCGGGGCAGACGGCGCTGGGCGGGACGGCGTCGGGCGAGACTGCTCGGGGCGGCTAGCGCGGTGCATCCCGACCAGCTGACCGTCCCGGTGGCGACCGTGCGCGCGCTGGTGGACGCGCAGTTCCCGGCCTGGCGGGACCTGCCGGTCACCAGGGTCGCCGCGCAGGGCACGGTCAACGCGATCTTCCGGCTCGGCGAGCGGCTCGCGGCCCGGTTCCCGCTCGTCCCGCGGGACGTGGCCGAGGCGCGGGCGTGGCTGGCGGCCGAGGCGGAGGCGGCCCGGGAGCTGGCCGGGCGCACCCGGTTCCGCACCCCGGAGCCGGTCGCGCTCGGCGAGCCGGGCGCCGGCTACCCGCTGCCCTGGTCGGTGCAGACCTGGCTGACCGGCACGGTCGCGACCGACGCCGACCCATCGGAGTCGGTCGGGTTCGCCCACGACCTGGCCGAGTTCATCCGGGGCGTACGGGCGATCGACACCCGCGGGCGGGTGTTCGCCGGCACCGGCCGCGGCGGCGACCTGCGCGACCACGACGCCTGGCTGGAGACCTGCTTCGAGCGCAGCGAGAGCCTGCTGGACGTGCCGCGGCTGCGCCGGCTGTGGGCGCGGCTGCGCGAGCTACCGCGGGGATCGGCGCCGGACGTGATGAGCCACGGCGACCTCATCCCCGGCAACGTCATGGTCGAGCGCGCCCGGCTGGCGGGCGTGCTCGACGTCGGCGGGCTCGGTCCGGCCGATCCGGCGCTCGACCTGGTGGCGGCCTGGCACCTGCTCGAGCCCGGCCCGCGGCAGGCGCTGCGGGACGACCTCGGCCCGTCCGAGCCGGCGTGGGAGCGGGGCCGGGCCTGGGCGTTCGTCCAGGCGATGGGCGCGGTCTGGTACTACGTGGACAGCAACCCGCCGATGAGCCGGATGGGCCGCCGCACCCTGGACCGCGTGCTGGCCGGGTAACCCGCGCCAGCACCCTGGCCGGGTCGCCCGGCCCAGGCAGCTCGGCCGGGTAGCCGGGCCAGCGCCCTGGCCGGGTAGCCCGGGCCAGGCAGCCCGGCCGGGTAGCCAAGCCAGCACGCCGGCCGCCTGCCGGCGGCGCCCGACCTGCGGCCGGCTAGGCCGGTCCGGCCAGGCGGGCGGTGACGATCTGCCAGGCCCGGTCCAGGCCGGCGGCCAGGCAGCCGTCGACCACGGCGTCCGTGCCCAGGGCGCTCACCCGCAGCTCGGGCAGCACCGGCGCCATCCGCCGCACCTCGCGGGCGACCGCGGTGAGAAAGCCGGTGGCCTGGCCGACCCCGCCGCCGAGCACGACCAGCTCCGGGTCGGCCACCGCGACGACCGTGCACAGCGCGCGGGCGATCAGCTGGGCCTCGGTGCCGACCACCGCGCTGGCCCGCCGGTCGCCGCCGTCGGCCGCCGCGAACACCGACCGGGCGGTCAGCCGGCCGCCCAGGCCGGCGCGCCGGGCCGCGCGGACGATGCCGGCGGCGGACGCTGCCGCCTCGAGCGGCCCGCGCCGCCGGGCGTCCCTGGCGTCGCCCGGGTGGCCGCTGGGCAGCGGCAGGAAGCCGATCTCGCCGGCCGCACCGTGCGCCCCGCGGTGCAGCCGGCCGCCGATGACCAGGCCGAGGCCGATGCCGGTGCCGATGGAGACGAACGCGAAGTCGGAGACGCCGCGGCCGTGCCCGTGCGCCTGCTCGGCCAGCGCGGCCGCGTTGACGTCGTTCTCCAGCCGCAGCGCGGACCCGAACTCGGCCCGCAGCTCGGCCAGCACCGACGGCTCGTCCCACTGCGGCAACGCGCCGGCCATCCGCAGCGCGTCGTGCTTCGGGTCGTACACGCCCGGGCTGCCGAGCACGGTCTGGGTCACGTCGGCCAGGTCGATGCCCGCGTCGGCGCACAGGCTCTTGGCCAGCTGGTGCAGTTCCACGACCCGCTCGTGCCCGGTGGTGGCGGCGGTCCGCACCGTCGAGCGGGCCCGGATCGCGCCGGACAGGTCGCTGACCGCGCCGCGGAGGAACTCGCTGCCGGCGTCGAGGGCGAGCACCGCGCCGGTCTCCGGGCGGACCTCGTAGAGCAGCGCGGCCCGGCCCGGCGCGCCGGTCTTCAACCCGGAGGTGCGGATCAGCCCGGCCCGCTCCAGGTTGGCCAGCGCCAGCGAGACGGTGGGCTTGGACAGCCGGGACATCCGGGCAAGATCCGGCCGGGAGATCTTGCCGGCCCCGCGGATGTAGTCGAGCAGCAGTTGCTCGTTGAGCGAGCGGATCAACTGCTGGCGCGCCGGCGCGCCCCCCGCCGCCTCGACCGCCACGAGTCCTCCCACCGGAGCGTCGTACCGCCGTCCGGCGAACAGCCTCTTGCCGCCGGTTGAATGAAAGTCTAGTTTCCTAACAATCAGGCGTCCACGGATCAGGGGGCCGCGATGAAGACGAGCCGGATCACGATCGCCGCCGCCGCCCTCTCGGTCAGCCTGCTGGCCGCGTGCAGCGGAACGGCGACGAACACGGCCACCGACAACGGCAACGGCAACGACACCAGCGCCCGCGAGGGCAGCAGCACCGACAAGGCCACGCACAAGCAGGGCGGCTCGGTCACGATCGCCAACGTGCAGGGTCAGACCTGGACCTGCCAGTTCAACCCGTTCAACCCGGCGGTCAACACGACCTCGCTCGGCTTCGTCTACGAGCCGCTGGTCTACGTCAACCTGCTGCAGGACCAGAAGGAGACGCCGATGCTGGCGTCCTCCTACCAGTGGAACGCGGACAAGACCTCCATCGTCTTCACGATTCGCCCGAACGTGAAGTGGAACGACGGTCAGCCGTTCACCGCCGAGGACGTCGCCTACACCTTCGACACGATGAAGCGGGTGCCGGCGACCGATCTCTACGCGCTGTGGACCGGGGCCGGTCTGCGCAGCGTCACCGCCGCCGGCGACAAGGTCACGATGAGCTTCGGCCAGCCCGCGGGGCCGTACTTCTTCAACTTCGCCAACCAGATCGGCATCGTGCCCAAGCACGTCTTCTCGACCGGCCCGGCGGCGCAACACCCCGACACCTGGGCCGACCCGGCGCCGGTCGGCACCGGACCCTACAAGGTCGACCCGTGCAGCCCGAACAACATCCAGTACGTCGCGAACACGAACTACTGGCAGCCCGGCAAGCCCTACCTGCAGAAGATCCAATATCCGGCGTACCTCGACAACGGTCCGGCGAACCTCGACCTGGCCAGCGGGAAGGCCCAGTGGGGCAGCCAGTTCATCCCGAACATCAAGGCGCTCTACCTGAACAAGTCCAAGGACAACCACACCTGGTCGCCGCCGGTGACCAACGTCGAGATCGTGCCGAACCTCGACCCGTCGCACGCGGCCACGAGCAAGCCGGAGGTGCGGCAGGCGATCTCGCTGGCCCTGGACCGGCAGAAGATCGCGCTGATCGGTGAGGGTGGCCAGCAGCCGCCGGCCAACCAGACCGGCGTCGTGGTGCCGACCTTCCAGAAGTACTACGACCAGGCCGCGGTCGCGGCGGCCGGCTACGACAAGCCAAACCCGGACAAGGCGAAGACGCTGATGTCGGGGCTCGGCTACACCGAGGCCAACCCGCTCAAGCTCACGATCATCACGATCACCGGCTACACCGACTGGGACGCCTCGCTGGCTGTGGTCAAGCAGCAGCTCAAGCCCATCGGCATCGAGCTGACGGTGTCCGACCTGGCCCAGCAGACCTTCGACAACCGGCTCTACACCGGCGACTTCGACCTCGCCTACTACGGCCAAGCCGGCGGTCCGACGCCGTACTACGAGCTGCGCCAGATGCTCTACTCGAAGAACACGGCGCCGATCGGCAAGCCGGCCAGCACGAACTACGAGCGCTACATCAACAAGGACGTCGACGCGCTGTTCGACCAGTACCCGACGGCCGACGAGGCCGGCCAGGTCGACATCATCAAGAAGGTCGGCGCCGCGATGATGAAGGACGTGCCGATCATCCCGACCACGGAGTCGGTCAACTGGTTCCAGTACAACACCGAGGACCTGGCCGGCTGGCCGACCGAGGCCGACCCGTACGCGCAGCCGGCGGCGTTCAACGTGCCGGACGTCGAGCAGGTGCTGCTGCACGTCTACTCGAAGTCGGCGCAGAACTAGGGAGCCCCCGTGCCCTACCTGCTGCGGCGCCTCGGGTTCTTCCTGCTCACGCTCTGGGCGGCGCTCACGCTGAACTTCATCATCCCGAGGTTCATGCCGGGCAGCCCGCTGCAGGCGCTGCGGGACCGGACGCACAACAAGTTGTCCCCGGCCGCGCTGGAGCAGATGCTCACCTCGTACGGGTTCAAGCCGGACGAGAACGTGGTCGTGCAGTACCTCGACTACCTCAAGAACATGGTGACCGGGCAGTGGGGGATCTCGATCGGGGCCACGCTGGGCGAACCGGTGACCCGGATCGTCCGGCAGGCCCTGCCGTGGACGCTCGGGCTGGTCGGGGTGACCACGGTGCTGGCGTTCCTGCTCGGCTCGCTGATCGGCGTGGTCTCCGGGTGGCGGCGCGGCAGCCGGCTCGACTCGCTGCTGCCGCCGGCGTTCGTGGTCACCTCGGCGCTGCCGTACTTCTGGGTCGGGCTGCTGCTGATCCTGGTGTTCTCGGTGTGGACCGGGGGCCTGCTGCCCAGCGACTTCAACTACGACAGCGGGCTGCAGCCGGCGTTCACCCCGGCCTTCGTGTTCAGCGTGTTCTCGCACGCGCTGCTGCCGGCCGCCACGATCCTCATCACCTCGATCGGCGGCTGGATCCTCACCATGCGGAACAACATGATCACCACGCTGGCCGAGGACTATGTCCGGATGGGCCGGGCGAAGGGCCTGTCCGACCGGCGGATCATGACCGCGTACGCGGCCCGCAACGCGATGCTGCCGAACCTGTCCGGGTTCGCCATGTCGCTCGGCTTCGTGATCGCCGGCTCGATCCTGGTCGAGTACGTGTTCAACTACCCGGGCCTCGGCTACCTGCTCTACAACTCGGTGCAGAACACCGACTACCCGCTCATGCAGGCGCTGTTCATGCTGTTCACGGTGGCCGTGCTGGTCGCGGTGCTGGTCTGTGACATCGCGATCGCCATCCTCGACCCGCGGTCCCGGGAGCGGGATCGGAGCGGTCGATGACAGCGCTGCTCGTCGACTCCAGCACGACCGCAGCCGCACCGGTCCGGCGCCGTGGCGGCGGCCTGTGGGCCGCGATCCGCGGCAGCCGCAAGGCGATGATCGGCCTGGCGATCTTCGTCGTGTTCGCCGTGCTGGCCGCGGTGCCGCAGCTGTTCACCTCGGTGCGCGACCCCAACGCGCTGGAGTTCCAGCCCGGCCTCGGCTCCTCCCGCGAGCACCTGCTCGGCACGACCGCGCTCGGCCAGGACATCTTCGCCCAGCTCGTGTACGGCACCCGGCAGTCGCTGGTGATCGCGCTGGTCGCCGGGTTCTTCGCCACCGTGCTGTCGGTGCTGGTCGGCGTCTCGGCCGCGTACCTCGGCGGCCTCTCGGACGAGGCGCTGACGATGCTGACCAACGTCTTCCTCGTCCTGCCGACGTTCCCGCTGATCATCATCCTGGCCACGTACGCGGGGAAGGGCACGTTGACGGTCGTGCTCGTCGTGCTGATCGTGACCGGCTGGTCGTACGGGGCGAACCAGCTGCGGGCGCAGACCCTGTCGCTGCGCAACCGGGACTTCGTCGAGTCGGCCAAAGTCCGCGGCGAGCGTCCGACGTACGTGATCTTCAGAGAGGTGCTGCCGACGATGACCTCGCTCATCGTCGCGAACTTCCTCGGCGCCGCGCTCTACTCCGTGCTGACCGCGGCCGGCCTGCAGTTCCTCGGCCTCGGCGACCCCAACTCGATCAGCTGGGGCACCATGCTCTACTGGGCGCAGAGCCAGCAGGCACTGCAGACCGGCCTGCCGCAATGGTCGCTCGCCCCCGGCCTCTGCGTCGCCCTGCTCGGTGTCTCGTTCGCCCTGCTCAACTACGCCTTCGACGAGATCGGCAACCCGGCCCTGCGGCCGGTCCGGAGGTCGAGGAGAAGGAGGAGGTCGCGTGCCCGCCGCACCCGTGCTGGAGGTCCGTGACCTCCGGGTCGAGTACGTCACCACCCGCGGGGCGGTGGCGGCGGTCGACGGCGTCGACCTCGACGTGCACGAGGGCGAGTTCGTCGGTCTGGTCGGCGAGTCGGCCTGCGGCAAGTCCACCCTGCTGTTCGCGATCGCGCAGCTGCTCAGCCCGCCGGCGACCGTGCGCGCCGGCAGCGTCGTGTTCCGCGGCCACGACCTGGTCACGATGACTGACCGGCAGCTGCGGTCGCTGCGCTGGCGGGACTACTCGGTGGTCATGCAGAGCGCGATGAACGCGCTCAACCCGGTCCTGTCGATCGGCGCGCAGTTCGAGGACGCGCTGGTCGCGCACACCCGGATGTCCGGCCGGCAGATGACCGAGCGCTCGGTCGAGGTGCTCCGGCTGGTCGGCATCGACCCGATCCACCTGCGCAGCTATCCGCACCAGCTCTCCGGCGGGATGCGGCAGCGGGCGATGATCGCGATGGCGCTGCTGTTCACCCCCGACCTGGTGATCATGGACGAGCCGACCTCGGCGCTGGACGTGGTCGCCCAGCGCTCGCTGATGGTGCAGATCAAGGACCTGCAGCGGCGGCTGGGCTTCGCCGTCGTGTTCGTCACCCACGACATGTCGCTGGTCAGCCACTTCTCCGACCGGCTGCTGGTGATGTACGCCGGGCAGGTGGTTGAGGCCGGGCCGACCCGGACCGTGTTCGACCGCCCGGCCCACCCGTACAGCCGGGGACTGCTGGACGCGTTCCCGTCGGTGCGCGGGCCGCGGGTGCCGCTGACCGGGATCCCGGGCGCGCCGCCGGACCTGGCCCGCCCACCCGCCGGCTGCCGGTTCCACCCGCGCTGCCCCGTCGCGTTCGACGACTGCCCGCACGTCGCGCCCGAGCTCTACCAGGTCGGGGATGCGCGGGCGCGGTGCCTGCTGCACGCCCCGGACCGGTCCGCCCCGACCACGTCGGCGGCAGCGGCCGTGCCGGCGGCCGATCCGGCGGACGATCCGGTGGGCGAGTCGGCGGGCGAGCCGGTTGGCGTGCGGGTGGGCGCGCCGGTGGGCGAGCCGGTGGGCGCGCCGGTGGACGAGCCAGCGGAGGAGGAGGAGGTACGCCGGTGACCCCCGCACTGATCGAGGCCCGCGGGCTGACCAAGCACTTCAAGGTCGGCGGCCTCTTCTCGCACACGCTGCTGCACGCGGTCGACGGCGCCGACTTCGCCATCGGCAGCGGCGAGATCGTCGCGCTGGTGGGGGAGAGCGGCAGCGGCAAGAGCACCGTCGCCCGGCTGCTGGCCAAGGTGCACCGGCCGACCAGCGGCGAGATCTTCTCCCAGGGCCGTCCGCTGTCCTCGATGCGGTCCCGCCGCCAGGTCCTGGCCTACCGCGGCGACGTGCCGATGGTCTTCCAGGACCCGTTCAGCTCGCTCAACCCCGCCTACCGGGTCTCGCACGGGATCCTGCGCGGGCTGATCCTGCACCGGCCCGAGCTCGGCCGGGCCGAGCGCGCGGCCGAGGCGGAGCGGGTGGTGGAGGCGGTCGGGCTCACCCCGGCCGCCGACGTGCTCGACCGCTACCCGTACGAGCTGTCCGGCGGGCAGCGGCAGCGGATCGGCTTCGCGCAGGCGCTGGCGTACCGGCCGAAGCTGATCCTGGCCGACGAGCCCGTGTCCATGCTGGACGTCTCGATCCGCATCGGGCTGCTCAACCTGATGGCCTCACTGCGGGAGCGGGAGGGCGTCTCGTTCCTCTACATCACCCACGACATCGCCAGCGCCCGGTATGTCTCCGACCGGCTGCTGGTCATGTACGCCGGGCACATCGTCGAGTCCGGCCCGACCGAGAGCGTGCTGGCCGACCCGAAGCACCCGTACACGCAGCTGCTGCTGTCGGCGGTGCCCGACCCGCGGGCGCCGCTGGCCGTGCAGGCGGCCGAGGTGAGCGAGCCGCCGCTGATGATCGAGCCGGGCGAGGGTTGCCGGTTCCGCGGCCGGTGCCCGCTGGCCGTCGAGCAGTGCATCGAGATCACGCCGCGGCCGCGGGAGCTGGCGCCGGGCCACAGCGCGGCCTGCCACCTGGCCGGCCGGGTGGAGGCGGGCCGGTGAAGATCGCGGTCGTCGGCGGCGGCAGCACCTACACGCCGGAGCTGATCGAGGGGTTCGCCCGCCGGGCCGGCGTGCTCGCGGTCGACGAGCTGGTGCTGCAGGACGTCTCCGCCGACCGGCTGGACGTGGTCGGCGGCCTGGCCCGGCGGATCCTGGCCGCGCAGCGGTTCCCGGGCCGGCTGGTCACCACCACCTCGCTGGAGTCCGCAGTGGACGGTGCGGTGGCCGTGCTGGTGCAGCTGCGGGTCGGCGGCCAGCAGGCGCGGCTGGTGGACGAGACGCTGCCCGGCCGGTTCGGGCTGCTGGGGCAGGAGACCACCGGCCCGGGCGGGTTCGCCAAGGCGCTGCGGACCGTGCCGGTCGTGCTCGAGATCGCCGACACGGTCGCGAAGCTGGCCCGGCCGGGCGCGTGGATCGTCGATTTCACCAACCCGGTCGGCATCGTCACCCGCGCGCTGCTCGACGCCGGGCACCGCGCGGTCGGGCTGTGCAACTCCGCGATCGGTTTCCAGCGCCAGCTGGCCGGACTCTTCGGCGTCGGCCCGGACCGGGTCCGGCTCGACCACGCCGGGCTCAACCACCTGACCTGGATCCGGAAGGTCGAGGTGGACGGCGTCGACCGGCTGCCCGAGCTGCTCGACTCGCCGGGGCTCCGCGAGGTCGCCGCGGGCTCCGGCCTGCCGCCCGAGCTGCTGCGGACGCTGCGCGCGATCCCGTCGTACTACCTGCACTACTTCTACTGCACCGACGAGGCCGTACGGGCCCAGGCGAGCGGGCCGCAGCGGGCCGAGCAGGTGCTGGAGATCGAGCGCACCCTGCTGGAGATGTACGCCGATCCGGCCCTGGACCACAAGCCGGCGCTGCTCGAACAGCGCGGCGGCGCGTACTACAGCGAGGCGGCCGCGGCGCTGGTCACCTCGCTGCTGACCGGCGACGGCGGGCACCACTACGTGGACGTGCGCAACGACGGCACGCTCGCCGGGCTAGCGGCCGAGGCGGTGGTCGAGGTGCCGGCTGTGGTCGACACCGCCGGGCCGCACCCGGTGCCGGTCGACCCGCTGCCGCCGGAGATGCTCGGCCTGGTCCAGGCGGTGACCGCGTACGAGGTGCTGACCATCGAGGCGGCCCGGACCGGGGACCGCGGCACCGCCCTGCGGGCGCTGCTGGCCAACCCGCTCGTGCGGCAGTGGGACGTCGCGGTGCCGCTGCTGGACGCGCTGCTGGAGGCGAACCGCCGGCACCTGCCGCGGTTCTTCGCCGCCGATGCCTGAGCGCCATGCCTGACCACGTGGTCGCCGTCGACGGGGGGAACTCGAAGACCGACGTGGTGATCGCGTCGACCGCGGGCCGGGTGCTGGCCCGGGTGCGCGGGCCCGGCGTCCTGTCGCCGCTGCTCGACCCGGCCGGCTGGCGCGACGGCCTGGTCTCGCTGGTGGACCAGGCGCGGCGGGCGGCCGGGGTGCGGACCAGGGCGGTCGCCGCGGCGTGCTTCCTGGCCAACGTCGACCTGGCGGTGGAGCGCCGGATCGCCCGTCGCGAGCTCGGCCGGGCCGGGCTGGCCGAGACCACCGTGGTCGGCAACGACACGCTGGCCGTGCTGCGCGCCGGCGCCAGCCGGGACTGGGGGGTCGCGGTCGTCTCCGGCGCCGGCGTCAACGCGATCGGAGTGCACCCGTCCGGGCGGACGGCGGGCTTCCTCGCGCTCGGCGACTACACCGGCGACTCGGGCGGCGGCATCGGCCTCGGCATCGCCGCGCTCGGGGCGGCGGTGCGGGCCCGGGACGGCCGCGGGCCGGCGACGCTGCTGGCCACCGCGGTGCCGGCGTCGTTCGGGCTGCGCCGGCCTTCGGAGGTGGCCGTCGCCGTGCACACCGGCGCGATCCGGTACGACGACCTGCACCTGCTGGCACCGGTCCTGTTCGCCACCGCGGCGGACGGGGACCCGGTGGCCGCCGGGCTGGTCGACGCGTTCGCCGACGAGGTCGCGGTCATGGCCGTCGCGCTCATCCGGCGGCTGCGGCTGGCCCGCAGCGACGTCGAGGTGGTGCTCGGCGGCGGAGTCCTGCAGGCCGGCAGTGGCGTGCCGCACGATCGGGTCGCCGCCGGGATCGTCGCGGTGGCGGCGAAGGCGACGGTCACCGTGCTGGACGCGCCGCCGGTGTTCGGCGCGGTGGTCGAGGCGATGACCGTCGCCGGCGCGCCCCCGGCCGCGCTGGCGAGGGTCCGCCGCGCCCTGGTCGCCGGGCGGTAGCGGTCAGCGGATCGTCCGGGTCAGCCGGGCGTGCGCCCGTGCCAGCAGATCCAGCGAGAGCACGAACCAGTGCCCGTGTACGCACCGGACCCGGGCGTGGTCGATCGGTCCGTCGGTGCTCTCCAGCACGAACCGGTCGAGCACCTCGGCCGGCGCCCCGCAGTCGGGGCAGGAGGTGGTGTCCATCGTCGCCGCCGGCTCAGCGCAGGCAGCCGGGCGGGAGGTGGAACTCGCGCAGCGCCTCGAGCTCCGGCGGCAGCCCGCTGGGCCGGTCGGTCAGCTCGTCCGGCCGGGACTGCAGCACCGCCCTGGCCCGCTCCAGCTGGCCGGCCAGCGCGTCCTCGCCGAGCCGCGGCGTGGCCGGAGCCGGCCCGGCCAGCAGCTCGGCCAGGTCGGGGTCGGCGCCGACCGGGGCCCGGCGGTGCCGCCAGTGACCCGAGCGGGGGTCGAACACGTAGTCGGGCAGCAGCCGGTGCCCGTACCCGGCCACCAGCTCGACCGCCTCGACCACGTAGTCCACGACCGTCTCCGACATGAAGTACGGGAACGTCACCCGGGCCCACCCCGGCTTGATCCCGAAGTACCCGCGCGCGGCCTGGCTGCGCAGCGCCGCCGAACGGCGCGGGGTGATGCACAGCAGCCGGTGCCCGTACGGGCCGGCGCAGGAACAGCCGCCGCGGGCCTGGATGCCGAACAGGTCATCGAGCAGCGCGACGACGAACTCGTGGTGCAGCACCCGGCCGGCGCGGTGGATCCGGACCGACACGATCGGCAGCCGCGGCGCGTCCGGGTGGCCGAGGATCTCCAGGTGCGGGTTGCCGGCCCACCGGCTGAACACCCGCAGCCGCCAGCGCCGCTCCAGGTCGAGGATCCGGTCGGCCCCGACCGACTCCTTCACCGCGACCGCCAGGCCGGCGCGCACCGACTCGACGATCGCCGGCGTGCCGCCCTCCTCCCGGGCCACCGGGTCGTCCAGGTAGAGCGCGCCGCCGGGGTCGACGAACGCGATCGTGCCGCCGCCGGGCGTCGTCGGCACCGGCCGGCGCACCAGCTCCCGGCGCACCACCAGCACCCCCGGCGTCTGCGGGCCGCCGGCGAACTTGTGCGGCGAGAACACCACCGCGTCCTTGGCGTCGATGCCGCCGGCGGTCGTCTCCCGCATCCGGATCGGCCGGTACGGCGCGGCGGCCGTGTAGTCCCAGACCGCGAGCGCGCCGTGCCGGTGCAGCAGCGCGGTGATCCCGGCCGTGTCGGACAGGATGCCGGTGACATTGGAGGCGGCCGAGAAGCAGCCGAGCCGCAGTGGCCGGTGCCGGGTCGCGAGCAGCCGGTCGCGCAGCTCGTCGGCGTCCACCCCGCCGCGCCGGTCCTCGCCGATCGCCACCACCTCGGCTGCCGACTCGCGCCAGGGCAGCTCGCTGGAGTGGTGCTCGTACGGGCCGACGAAGACCACCGGCCGGGACCCGGACGGCGCGTCGGCCAGGCCGAGCAGCCGGGTCAGCTTGTCCACCCCGGCGGTGGCGCCGGAGCCGCAGAAGATCACCACGTGGTCCGGTCCGGCGCCGACCGCCCGGGCGATCCGGGCCCTGGCCTGCTCGCGCAGCCGGGTGGTCCGCCGCCCGGTGGTCGAGCTCTCGCTGTGGGTGTTGGCATACCCGGGCAGCACCCGGGTCCGGATCGCGTCCTCGACGAAGTCCAGCGCCCGCCCGGACGCGGTGTAGTCCGCGTAGGTCAGCCGGCGCGGACCGTACGGGCCCGGCAGCAGGTCGCCCTCGCCCACCAGCCCGGCCCTGATCCGGTCCACCAGGTCGTCCGCGCCGCGCGCCGGCGCGTCCTCGATCGCAGTGCTCATGTCCCCCCGCCCCCTCGCGGCCGGCACGGTCCGGTCCGCTGGAGCGATGGTGACGGGGCGCGGACGCGCCCGTCGTGCGCGGTCGCTACCTACTTCGGGGCAGCGATGTGCTCACGTTTGGTCATCCGGGCCGGCAGGCCGAGGTCGGCCGCGGCCGCGGCGACCTCCCGCCGGGACCGGACCCCGAGCCGGCGGAGCAGCGCGGCGACGTGGTTGTCGACGGTCCGGTGCGAGACGACCAGCCGGGCGGCGATCTCCGCGTTGGTGCGGCCCTCGGCCAGCAGCGCCAGCACCTCCAGCTGGCGGTCGGTCAGCCGGCCCGGGTTGGCCCGGGTCGCCGCCCGCGGCCCGCGCGGCACCGGGACGCCGGCCCGGCGCAGCCGCCGCCGGCACATCCTGGCCGATGCCGCCGCGCCCAGCCGGTCCAGCACGGCCAGCCCGGCCCTGGCCGGCTCGGGGTCGGACGCCTCGGTCAGCTCCAGCGCCTGCTCGTACGGGTTGCCGGCGCGCTCCCACAGGTCGGCCGCGGTCGCCCAGTCGCCTTCGATCCCGGCCGCGAACGGGGCCGGGCAGCCCGGGAACGGCTCGACCCGCTCGCCGGCCCGGCGCCGGTAGCGCAGCATCTCCGCGCGCAGGTACGGGTGCTGGGCGCGGACCGCGAACTCCAGCAACCGGCCGCCCTCGGCCCGGATCCGGGCGTGCTCGCCGGCCAGCCAGAGCCAGTCGATCCGGGCCGCGGCCGCCACCGAGCTCTTCTGCTCCTCGCCGGTCGCGCCGGCCAGCTGCCAGGCCTGCTCGACGAAGCCGGCCCCGGCCGGGTCGCCCCGGCGGGCCAGCAGCCGGCCGAGGAAGGCGAGCGGGTTGACCGCGTTGGCGCCGGGCTCGTCGCCGGCGTCGAGCAGGGCCCGCAGCCGCCGCTCGGCCTCGTCCCAGTGCCCGCGCAGCATCAGCACGTAGCACCGCTGGGCCTCCAGCCGGTAGGCCGCCGTCTCCAGCCGGTGCTCGCGGGCGACCGCCGCGCCGAGCTCGAGGTAGGGCTCGGCCTCCGCGATCCGGGCCGAACGCAGCAGCATCACGGCCAGGTTGTGCGCCGCGACGGTGGTGTAGTCGGCGTGCCCGAGCACCTGGGCCAGCCCGACCGACTCGCGCAGGTCCGCCAGCCCGGTCTCGTCGCCGAGCGTGACCAGCGCGACGCCGCGGTAGTTCAGCGCGTGCGCGACGACGTCGTCGGCCCCGGTGCGGCGGGCGAGCTCGAGCGCGGTGTCCAGCCGCGCCATCGCGTCCTCGAACCGCGCCTGCAGCGCATCCTGGGAGCCCAGCGTGCTGTGCGCCAGGGCCAGCTGCCGGGTCGGGCCGAACGGTTCGAGCACGGCGAGGGCGCGCACGGCCCGGTGCCGGGCGGTCGCCGGGTCGGCCAGCAGCGTGTTCATCCGCGCCGAGATCAGCAGCGCCTCGCCGAGCCCGAGCGGGGTGGTGCCGGCCTCGTCCCAGAGCTCGACGGCTCGGTCGGCGTGCCGGCCGGCGTCCCCGAAGCGGTTGAGCGCGTACGCGGACCGGGCGGCAAGGCCGTGCACCTCGGCCGCCTCCGGCACGGTCAGCCGGCCGGAGCCGATGGCCAGCTCGGCGTAGGCGACCGCCTCGCGGTGCCCGTTCGCGGCCGCGGCCTCCCGGGCGGCGGCCGTCCCGTAGCGGGCCACCGCGGCGGCGTCGCCGACCGCCACCGCGTGGTGCACCAGCCGGGACGGTTCGGCGCCGGCGGCGACCAGCGCGTCGAGCACCCGCCGGTGCAGCGCGGCCCGCCGGGTGCCGGGCAGCGCCTCCTCGACCGCCCGGCGGGCGAGCTCGTGCCGGAACCGCACCGCCCCGTACGAGGACAGCAGGATGCCGCGCCGCTCGGCCGGCTCCAGCGCGGCTGGATCCTCGACCAGCTCCGGCAGCAGCGCGGCCGGGACCTCGGTCGGCACTACGGCGAGCCGCTCGACGGCCGCCCGGCACTCCGGCGGCAGGGTGGAGACCCGGGCCAGCACCGCGTGCCGGACGGACGTGGGCACGGCACCGCCGGGCGCCGCGAGCACCTCGGTCACCAGGAACGGGTTGCCGGCCGCGGCGGCGGCCACCGGCGCCGGGTCGACGCCGGCCTCGGCGGCCAGCACCGCGACCGCGGCGTCGGACAGCCCGGGCAGCTCCAGCCGGACGACGACCGGGCCGGCCAACCCGCCGACGACGCGCCAGAGCGGGTGGTCGGAGCCAAGCTCCTCCTCGCGGTAGGAGATCACCAGCAGCGCCGGCAGCTCCGGCACCCGGCGGGCCAGCGCCCGCAGCACGTCCAGCGACGCCTGGTCGGCCCAGTGCGCGTCCTCGACCATGACGACCGCGGGGCGCTGGGTGAAGGCCATCTCGGCCAGCAGTGCCTC
>Ga0079222_10000019_pt1 | contig 23379 bp, 25 predicted proteins | sample GAPlitter_FD_75070 | JGI IMG/M metagenome (GOLD analysis project Ga0079222, IMG submission 75070) | Agricultural soil microbial communities from Georgia to study Nitrogen management - GA Plitter | ecosystem: Environmental > Terrestrial > Soil > Agricultural land | place: USA: Georgia...
AGGCAGGATTTGCGGCGCGCTTCACATCGGGTCCCGGTCAGGAAGTTCCTTCTTTTCGAACGTTGCGTGCCGCGCCGCGCGCTTCCAGCCACCCCGCCGCATCCGTCAGCTTCTCCGAAACCTCGCGCAGAAATTGCGCCGTGCGCTTTTCCGTTTCCGGAGCCAGCTCCTCGTCCACAAAGCGCCGCAGCCGCGTCAACTCCTCGTCGAGCCGCTGTCCCATTTCCTGAAATTTATCCATCGTCGCGCCCCGCAAATGCTCTGATTCTCCAATCGTTCCGCGCAGTTCAAGTATTATAGGAACGCCGCTTTTCACCCGCAAGGAGGCGTGTTGGCACTTCCGTATCGCTGGCAATGGCGCGTCGAGCGCTGGAAGAATTCTCTGCGCGGATTCTTCGGCGGGCGCGAAACGCAGCCTCGCCCCAAAATTTGTCCTTCCTGCGGAGCGCTGGTCGGCATCAACGCCTCGCGCTGCCATGAATGCGGCACCAACCTCCGCTTCTCTCTCGCCGCGGTGAGCAAAGGCCTTTCCGGAGTTTTCGGCGGGCACGCTCCGGTCACCACCATTCTGCTGATCGCGAATCTTGCCATGTTCGGCGTCGAATTCATGGCTATGGCCGCGGCCGGCAAAGCCGGCGGCCTCGCCATTCTCTGGGGAATGGACGGCGCGGCGCTCTATCGCCTGGGAGCGAATTTCGGGCCGGCGATTTTCATCCTGCACCAGTGGTGGCGCCTGGTTACCGCTTGCTTCCTGCACGGCGGCCTCATTCACATCGGTTTCAATTTGATGGTGCTCATGGATTTCGGGCCGCCGCTCGAGGAGCTGTACGGCTCGGCCCGCTATTTCTTTTTCTACATGGTCTGCGGCGTTTGCGGCTACCTGCTCAGCGCTTTGCTGAACAACTCGATTTCGATTGGCGCAAGCGGCGCCATTCTCGGGTTGGTGGGACTGCTTCTCGCGGTCACTTCGAAGCGCGGCGGTTCGTACATGCGCCAGCTGCGCTCCCGTTTGATCACCTGGGTGATCATCATTTTTGCCGTGGGATTCATGGGAATCATGGCCATCGATAACTACGCGCATCTGGGCGGCTTCGCCGCCGGATTCGTGCTCGGCAAGATTTCCGCGGACCACGAGCCGCATACGCCGGCGGAAAAGCGCCTGGCGCAATTTCTGTGCCTGCTCGCCGTGGTGGTCACCGTCGCGAGTTTCGCGTTGATGTTCCTGCACTACCGCGATCCGCTGCCTCTGTAACCAACCTGCTTGGCGATTTTTCCGCGCCGTTCAGGCGCTGAGCCGGCGCGCAATCGCAAACGAATAATGAAATCCCGAAATCGTCGTGAGCACCGCGACGAGATACGCCAGCACGCTATCGAGTTCCGCCAGGATTGAGTTTGGATACGCCGCGCCGGCAACCACCGCGAACACCAGCACAATCTGGAAAAACGTGGTGGCTTTTCCCAGGAGGCTCGGCGGAAACGGGCGGTAGCCCGAAATCAGAATGATCGCTGCGGCCACCACGAGGATCATGAAGTCGCGGCTCAGCACCATGATGGTGAGCCACCAGCCGATCTTTTTGGCCATGGCCAGAATCACGAAGGAAGAAGAAAGCAGGAGCTTATCCGCGATGGGATCGAGGTACGCGCCGAGAGCGGAACGCTGGTGCAGTTTGCGCGCGAGCAGGCCGTCGATGCCGTCGCTGAATCCGGCAATCACCAGGAACAACAGCGCCCAGCGATATTTGGCATAGGAAATAAGAATCAAAAAGAACGGCAGGAAGCCGAGACGCAGGAGAGTAATTTGATTCGGAACGGTCCAGATGCGGCCTTTCATTGTAAAAAGGATAACGCAGACGCGGTCTTCTGTCAGGCGAAGCTGGCGAGGTAATCGGCGAGGGAGCGGCCGACTTTGCGCGCGAAAACTTCGGACATCGAGGGAATGGAGCCGGAAGGCTCGTCAAGGGCGATGCGTTCGACGCGATTCATGGGAAAAAACAGCGTGGGCAGGCCGATGCGTTCGCCGTCGGGATCATTTATTTGGTTGACGAAATGTTCGAAGGAATTGAGATCGATTCCGCGGATGGTCACGCCTGAAGGATTGATGACCAGCAGTTCGCCCCACAATTTTTCTTTCGGCGAATGCAGGCTGATCACGATGATGGAATGCGGGTCCACGGGTTCCTCAATTCCTTTCATTATCCACGTTACGCCAAGCGCAGGAAATGCAATTACGGCTTGCCATTACCGGCGCAATCATACGCCCGATTCAGCCACCACAATGCGTCGCGAATATCGTCGGGCGAGCTCAGCTCAAAAGCGTGCCAGCCGGCTCCCGGACCGGGCGCGCGATCGGCGATGCGGCTTTCCGCCTGGATTTTTTCGACGAGCGAATCCGGCACAGGATGAAATTTCATGATGATGGATTGCGGGGAGCGAAGCGTCCGGGTGCGCGGCACGGCGGCGAAAATGGCATTCTTGCGGAAGAAGGCAGCCATGCCGAACATCGGCTTGACGCGGACGTTTGGCCAACGGGCGACTTCATTTTCAATCAGGCTGGCGCAATGTCTCGTTTCCTGATCCACCGGAAAGAATTTCGGCATTCGCAGACGCTTGCTTTTCGGTTTGCGAAGGCCTGTTTTTGTTCTCGTGATAGCTTTCATTGCCATACCTCAGCTCAGCATGCCAGCCGGCCCGCTCGGTGGAAGGAGGAGCCGGGGTTCCGTGAGAGACTGCACGTGTTCGACGGTTGTGTCCGGCGCAATTTCGCGGAGCAGCAATCCCTGCGGAGCGACTTCGATGACCGCGAGCTCGGTGACGATGAAATCGACGACTTCCACGCCGGTCAGCGGCAGCGTGCACTTCTTGAGAATTTTCGGCCTGCCGTCCTTGGTGGCGTGTTCCATGGCGACGTAAACGCGTTTGGCTCCCGCAACCAGGTCCATCGCGCCGCCCATGCCTTTGAGCATTTTGCCGGGAACGGCCCAGTTGGCGAGCGTGCCCTTTTCATCGACCTGCAAAGCGCCAAGCACGGTGAGGTCGATGTGGCCGCCGCGAATCATGGCGAAAGAATCCGCGGAAGAAAAGTAGCAGCAGCCGGGAATTTCGCTGATGGTTTCCTTGCCGGCGTTGATGAGGTCGGGATCGATTTCGGATTCGAGCGGATACGGGCCGACGCCGAGCATGCCGTTTTCGGATTGCAGGATGACTTCGATGCCTTTCGGAACGTGATTGGCGACGAGCGTGGGAATCCCGATGCCGAGATTGACGTAGAAGCCGTCGCGAAGTTCGCGGGCGATGCGGCGTACGATGCGTTCGCGTTTTTGTTCTTCGGTCAGCATGGCAGGTTCTTTGCAGTGTTACGGATCATAGCTTGCGCACCGTGCGGCGCTCGATGCGCTTTTGGTATTGGCCCTGGAAGATGGCGTTTACGAAAATTCCGGGGGTGTGGACCTGGTCGGGAGGCAACTGGCCGAGTTCGACGAGTTCTTCGACTTCAGCGATGACGAAATCGGCGGCGGTGGCCATCATGGGATTAAAGTTGCGCGCGGTCTTGCGGTAAATAAGATTGCCCCAGCGATCGCCCTTCCACGCCTTGATAAACGCAAAATCGCCGCGGATGCCGCGTTCGAGAACGTAGTTGCGGCCGCTGAATTCGCGGGTTTCTTTTCCTTCGGCGACGAGGGTGCCGAAGCCGGTGGGCGTATAGAAAGCGGGGATGCCGGCGCCGCCGGCGCGAATGCGTTCGGCGAAGGTGCCCTGCGGATTGAGTTCCAACTCGAGTTCGCCGCTGGTGACGAGCTGCTCGAAGAGCTTGTTCTCGCCGACGTAAGTGGAAACCATTTTCTTGACCTGGCGTTTTTCCAGAAGGACGCCGATGCCGAAGCCGTCGACACCGGCGTTGTTGGAGACGATAGTGAGATTTTTCGTGCCTTTGCGCTGGACGGCGGCGATGAGATTTTCCGGAATGCCGCACAGTCCGAAGCCGCCCATGAAGATGGTCATGCCGTCTTTGAGACCGGCTAACGCGGCGTCGGGAGAAGGGATGCGCTTATCCATGCCGAAGTCCTAGCGCGCCCGCCGCGAGCGGGGCGAGCAGGAAGAGTCTACTGCAAGAGAAGGGCATCGCGCGAAGAGCGCACCAAGAGAGCCCGACATCCGGCGGGAGTAGGGTTTCCAAGGATATTTGACCAGTGGCGGTGGGTGGCGGTGGGTGGGGGACGGTGGCGGGTAAGTTGAGGGAATTGTTGTTGTTGCGGGCTACTTGGGGGCAACTGCGCAGCGCGAGCTATTTGACCATTTTGACGGCCCGAGGCCGTAGATGTCCACCGGACTAGAAGCGCAAGTCCTTATTCTTCAATAGGGATGTCCACCATTGAAGCACTCCATGTCCACCGGACCATCTGTGAAATGCGGAATTCCCTGCAACTTGTTGATTACCCGGCACTAATGAACGGTGGACATTTCAACAAAAGGCGGATCGCAGCAGAGCGAAATGATGGACATTTTCTCCCTACCCGGAACTGCGGCGGGCGGCGAAATCGAGCAGGGACCGGTAGACGATGGCCAAGTGCCCTTTACATAGCTGCACGGCGGCGATTTCGTTACGCTTCACCAAAACGCCGACAGCCTCCGGCGTCATCCGAAGGATCGAAGCGGCTTCCGGGCGCGAGCAGAAGACACGTTCGACCTCGCCCGTCCGCGGATATTCCGCAACCGCCGCGCCAGCCTTGGAATTAGCGAAGTCAACGATGGAGCGAGCCTCGATCCGCCACATCCCCGACAGGACCGCACCGCGCAACACGCCGGCCTTGACAGCAGTACGAACCGCGGAAGGAGCCATCGCGAGGAGAGCGCCGGTTTCGTCGGCAGTGTAGAAAAGCCGCGGCAATGTCATAACCTTCCGCGTCGCCGCGCGTCGCTGGGCGTCCACATAACGCTGAACGGAATCCGCACAAACGCGAACGCCATTTCCTCGCAGCGCCCCGGAAGCGACCAACTCCTCGATCACCTTCTGCGTTGTAGAAAAACACTCTGCGAGTCCGGGATATGAGTAGGAGCGGAAGGCTTTCAACGTGGTTTGCTGGAGGCGCGAAATCGTGCGCCGTGTACAGACGTCGAATTCGCGCAGCGATTCGACTGTATCGTCGGCCAGCTCGATCCGAATGGGCCACCTCGCGCCAGGCGAAAAGACATCGACGAGGCCGCCACGGATCGCAAACTCACCTTCCCCACGGACAAATTCGACGCGCCCGTAATATCGGGCTTCTAAAGCGGAAATCAGAGAGGGTAGGGAGATCGCCTCGCCGCGCTCGATCACCAAAGCTGGCGTCCTCGGTTCGGCCGACTCAACGGGCATAAGCTATTAGACGATGCCGACGCGCGATTTTCAAGAGCAGGAAGCTCGTTGGTGTTTCCGCCAGCCCCTCGCCTAGACGCCACCGCGGGAGCGACTCTTAAGGGCTTTCTCTCAGAAGGACAGCCCGCGAAAAAGTTGGACAGCTTCAACAATCACTCCCAACACGACGAAAATTGGCGTGCATGTCGAATTAGATGATGCCTGCGGGCGATTTTCAAGAGCAGAGAGTCGTTGGGGTTTCCGCCTACCCCTCGCCTGGACGCCGCCCCGCGGGGCGATCCTATGTGTTGCGTGAGGCGCGCGCGGCGCGCAGTTCCTCCAGAATTTGCCCCAGTTTCTTGTCGATTGCGTAGAGCTTGATGGGCGCAAGAAAAAGCAGACCGGCGAGCACGAACGCGCCGACGAACAGAATCACAATCGCAAGGCCGCCGAAGGTATCCATGTGAGGGCCTCCTGTTTTTTTCTTTAGAGCCTGGAACGAAAAAATGCCGAACCTGGCGCGGACGTTACCATCTGGAGACGTAAAGCGTCAACACCGGGACCGCCAGAGCGTACCGCTTTTTCATACCAAATCTCACAGAGAGTCAGCCGGCGCGGCGCTGGCGGCGAAGTATGCCGAGCAGCGCCCAGCGAACACGATTGCAGTCGGCGACCGTTCGGAGTTCTGCCCGGCCGTGGTTTGGCGATCTGCGAGAGTGCAGCCAAATCTCGAATCCTTCGCGCGTCCAGCCAAGCTGCTCGCGAAGGCGGTCGGTCTCCGCCAGATCCTCCGGCGTGGCGAGCGTGGCGATGTTTGTCACCCCGCCTTTCCGACCGGCCGTGCCGCGCAACATGGCGGATTCGCGGTCGCGAAATGGACGCGGGCGAGTCGGCGCCTGGCCGAGTTCGTGTTTAAGAATGCCAATCAACTCGGCGGCTTCTCCGGGAGCGAGGCTGCCGAAGGAAGTGACGTTGCGTCCCAATTCATGCGAACACCAGCCAAGGCGGGATTTGCGATCGTCAGGGTCGGCGCCGGCGCGCGCGGCGTGTAGCGCGTAGAGCGTGTGGAGCGCTGTCAATTGTTCGCGGGAAAGTTTTTCGGAATGCGACGAACCTACTTGGGCCATTGTTTCTCCTCTTCGACAAGCGATTTCAATGAACGAGTTCGGGGCCGCGGCTTCGCTTCTTGATGCCGGCCACGAAGGACAACAGCCGCCGGCAGGAATAATAGTTGCGCGCTTGGGGCTTCCCGTCCTCGCCGGTGAAGTAGGGATCGATGACTTCGCATCGCGCCAGCAGCGCTTTTTGCTGCGTCTCGGAGAGCTTTGCGGGTTTCCCATTGCCGAGCGCCTTCGCGGCGAGCAGGAGACATTCGTCCTTGCCCATGCCGCAGAGTTGCAAGCGGTTTGGAAAACGCGAAAGCATCTGTTCGAGGCGCGGGCGCCGAGCTGGATGGAGAAATTCCTGTAGGAGACGGTGACTGCCCGCGAGTATAACTCCGCAGCCTGGGCGGTCTGGACGCCGCGTAAGATCGTGGAGCTGGCGAACAGCTTCGAGCGCGTCCACGTCCAGGTGCTGCGCTTCGTCCAGGACAATCGCCGGCGGGCGGGAGTGAGTGCGCATGGCGGAGATTACCGCGTGACGCGCGGCCCAGCGGAGGCTCGACCGAATCTGAATGCCGGCCGCCTCCGCGATGGTGAGCCACACATGCTTTTCGGTACACCGCGGCCCGCAGTACCCGTAAACCGCCGCGGAGGGATTCGCGGCGTTCAACTCTTTACAAAGATGCTCAAGCAAGAAACTCTTCTCGCTCGACGGTGGACCGTACACAATCGAATTAGAGCCCTCGTCCACGGCTTCAAGCAGACACTCGCGCAAAATTGTGTAGCTTTTGGTTTTCAGCAATTCGGGATGGGCCATTACTCCTCCAGTTTGATCTCGCGAAAGATATCGATGTCCTCCTTAACGTGGTCGGATGTGAACGGCGATGCGTGGGCGAATGCCGCTCTGCTGGAAAGCTCGGGTAGGGCCGGCAAACGCGTGGCGCCCGGAATGGCGGCGCACGGAATCGCGGCTTCCCGAGCTGCAAATCCGTCCGTGCCGGTCGCGCGAGCCACGAGCATCTCCTGCTCACTTTTCCATCCGTTGGCAGACGCTATGGCGCCGAGCATCGCAAAGTAGGCGCCGTAGGACTTCCGCAGCGATCGCTGCTTCCGCATTGCAGCCCTGATCTGATCGCGTGTGATCCTTCCCCCAGGGCACTGCGCGACCCACTCCTGCACGCGCAGATCGCCAATGAAGCTCATCGTATCGGGCTCGACCGCCGTTGCCTCCGCGAGATTGTAGGGGTCGCGGAGCACCATGATCTCCTGGCGCTGGCGAAGGTCGAGAGCATAGAGACTTTGTTCGGTAGGCTCATAGCGCATATTGTCGAGCTGCACACAGCCCCCGGCCTGCACGATGCGCTTCGTTTTCTCGCAGAAAAGAATGTCCAGCAGCCGCGGGTCCATGCCCTTTCGGTGGCGTTCCGGGCGTTGCTCCTCCATCACTTGATTCGGCGTGCGGCCCTGCAGCGAGCGGTGCGGCTTATTGTTGTAGTCCTCAATCGCTTGCATCGCCGCGAGAATGAATTCCGCGTCCGTCGGCAGCGGGCTACTCCCACGCTGCCCCTTTAGGTACTTCTGGTGCAACGCCTCCGCGAGGCCAGCCATCTCTGGCCGGTTCTCCGGCCGGTTGCCGAGATAGGTTGGAAAGAGTACGTCGAAGCGTTTCGCCCAGTGCGTGAAGTGCGCCTCGATCGGCTTCGAGCGCGGATGATAAGGCAGCGCAGTCGTCACCTGGACCCCAGCGCCTCCGCGGACGAGAACTGCCCGCGCTTCCTCCGAGAGTGTGACCGCCTCCAGATCGCGCCGCACCGCCGTGTAATCCTTGCCGTTGTCCCAGTAAAAATTCTTAGGAAAGGCGTGCTGCAGCACCGCTACACGCAATGCTGAGTTGATGGTCCGGGAACTGGGCGAAGGCGCAAAGCACCAGCCCACAATCTTCCGGCTGCCCCAGTCCAGCACGGCGGTGAACCACACGCGAAACGGCTCGTCCGGCTTCAGCTCCGGAAAAATCGTGTTCCGCACCATCACATCGAACTGCCGATGGTCGGAAACCCACCATTCCATTGGGTGGACAGGCGCGCGACGTAAGGATGGCGAGCACTTCCGCTCGTAGGAGCGTTTCCCTTCCTTCGCCAGGACGCGCATCGGCTCAGGCCGTTTTTTCAGCCAACTCGCCGCGCAACTACGAGAGGGGCAGTTCCCTTTTTCGCCTAGGCTCGACCAATCCCGCTGCAGGGCTTCCCAGGACATCTGCGCAGACAGGCCGCGTACTCCCTTCGCCGGGTCGCCGAAATACTTCAGCTCCAGGTATGAAGCGGCGATCTGATGCACGTCGAAAAAACTGCGGCCTTTATCTGAGCGGGGCTTGCGGACCAGCCCCGTGAGGAGACCGTCCTCCCAAGTTTTGCAATATCTGCGCACTGTCTCAGTGCTAAGCCTTCTCGGCTGTCCCTTCTTTTTTCCGCTCGCGTAGGCTTCGCCCAGGAAATGGGGATTGCTGGAAGCGATCCATTCCACGACTTCTTTCCTCATTTGCAACCGGCGCCCCGATGCATCGCGTATCTCGCACCCTTGACGGAAAAGCCGGTACGGCGCGATCAGTGCTTCCACCTCCTGGAACTCCGGCTCTTTTGCGGGTGGGATGTGGCACGGCTCGCGGAGGGATCGGGCGAACGCGGGGGTAGTCGCATTTACGCGCTGAACGCCGATTGCTCGATCCCGTAGGAGGTGCATCTGCTGTTCGGCCGAAAGAGAGAGGCTGGAGTATTCAGTCGGGATGATGCCTTTGCGCGATTTCTGACCTTCGCGGGTCTTGAGCTTGCCCTTCAATCTGCGCACATGCCGCGTGCTTAAACCGCGCCGCGCAGCAAACTCTTTCTCCGAGAGCCACACTTCCTCCGCGATCCGGCTCACGCCGCTCTGTTGTTCGTCGCGTTGGATTGCGGTTTTCATCCGATGAACGGGCGGATGATTTTTTTTCCACCCTTTCGCGTGATTTCGATCAAGCGAAATTCGTGGAGACCGGGCCCGACGACGGCGCCGGCGCGAATGGCGCGCACGGCTTCATTCAGCATTTCGCGGTATCGGGCTGCTTCGATGGCCGCTCTTCTTTTTTGCAGCCAGAGTTCGGTGAGAAATTCTTGATCGAGCGTCTTGGGGAGGCGTTCGATTGACGTAACGCGCGAAAGCTCTTTACGGATGCAGGCGATTACAGGGTCATCGGCGGCGGCCACGGAATCATTCTGCGCGGGGCTTTGCCCTTTGCGAGCGCGCCGCCGATGCTGCTTGTGCGGCACCAACACGAGAGCCGCGCTGTTGTTTTCAGTTGACACGGCGTTACCTCCTGGGCAGCCCAAATTTAATGAGTGCGCGCCCGCTGCACGTCCAGAAACTTCTCCACGATTTCAAGGGGCAGAAGAACCTGGCCGCCATCCGGCGTCCGCAAAGACACGCGGCTTGCGTAGCGAGGCGCCATGAATGCGTCTACAACGAGTTCTTTCCCTTCAAAGCCCGGCTTGCGCCCTGTGAACTTTGCGAAAACATCGACTGTGCGAAAAACGAATCGGTCTCCGAGCATCACGGAGCCTAGGCTCGTTAGCCTCGTTGCATCCTCGCCCTGGGTGGGCGAAGGCCGCGCGCGGCGGGTGAGGGCATCGCGGCGGAACGAATCTCTAAGCGCGTTCGCGCCGCCACGGCGAAATCTGGCCAGCCAGCGCCAGATGGTGCGGGACGAATATCCAAACCGTCGCGCCCGCGTGTTGACCCGCGCGGAAAGCGGAGTTGTTCTTGATTCATCGAGCAGCGCGCGGATGCACCGTACCCTCTCGTGCACGGACAGTCTCCGCGCGCGCGATTTAGAGGCGATTTTAGCCATTCGAGTCCCTCCTACCCTTGGGCCTCGAACTTTTTGGGAAGTCGCCTCTAATCGCCCCGCAGGCCTTGGACACCCCGGTGTCCAGCGGTTCAGCGAAGCGTCGGGGAATCCACCGACGAAATCGGCGGCCACTGCCATCCTCGGGCTCGATCCAGCAGCGGACCGAGCTTGCCGCACGACGCAGAGCTTTGAAAATTCTTCGACAGGCCTCGGAGCAGGTTTTGCGGAGCGTCGTAACCGGCATCGGCCCGGCGCAGATCATGCACCGCAAAGCGCCGGGCTTATGGCCGGCGCTGCCGCGGAGCCGCCTTGGGGAGACGCTACGCATCGCGGCCCTCGCGACTGACGTCGGCGAGAAGCTCATCGGCGATGCGCCGCAACTCGCGGACGTGCTCGGCCAGCTCGACCCTGCCCCGCGTGCCCGCGCGCGCAAGGTGCAGTAGAATGGCATCCGTGTTGAGAATTTCTGACAGCACCGGCAGAAAGTACATCGGGATTCGGCTGGATAATTTTGTTGAGGCGACGAACTGTTCTAGCCTGCTAAGACTTACTCGTTCCTGCAGTTTTTGGGACAGCGCGTCGGCGATCTGCTCCCGGCTCAAGGACGAAGAGGAAAACAGTCTGCGAAGAAGCTCGCGCAATTTGCGGTCTTCTGGCGAGATTGACGGCCGCCCTTGGCGCGGCCTGCTCGACGTGGACCTGGTACCGAGTCTCGGTGTTGTACGCTCCATTGGTGACTAGAGTATACTCCACGAGGTGGGCGCGTCAATGAAAAAAAACAACCGTCGCATTCAAGGCATAAAGCCCCACGCAAACAGGCTCCATTGCAAGCCCGGCGAGGCCTCCGGGCCAGAGATAATCCGGGAGCTGCGAGCGGCAAAAGGCTGGAGCGCTGAGAAGATGGCGGCGGCTCTGCACGTCGATGTGACGGCGGTCTACGCTTGGGAGCGGGGGACTTATGAACCCTCGGCCGAAACAATCACCCGGCTGTACAGACTTGGCGCGGGCGAAGACTGGAAATATTCACGGTATTTTCTCCTCCGGCTGGGCTTGACCGAGAGAGACTTGCAAGATATCGCGGAGCGGATCGGGCCGCCGCCTCCGCACGCGATAATCGTCCGCAGTGTCGATGGGCGTGAAGAATTGCTCTTCCCGCGGTCTCTTTTCCCGAGCCAGGAATCGTTGTGCTTTATCCGCCTGCGTCCGGACGATTTGAGTTATTTCGGCCCAGGGGACATTGTGCTGGTGGACCGGTCGAAAACCAGGATCGCGGCGCTCGAGGATGGCTGCTTTGTGGCCGTAGCTGGGAAGGCTGACCAGTTCAGGGCGGTGGGCCGCCTGCAGAAGCTAGAGGCTCAGCAAGGCGTCTTCCACGTCCTTCTGCAGCTGTCGCTCGATGCCAACTCATCGAGCCTCCCCGTGCGAGGAGACAGGAGCCTATTTCTTGGCTCAATAGTGAGCGGTACGGATGAAATCATGGAGGCATTCCAGGTCCTAGGCAAAGCCGTTGGCTGGCTTTCGCGCGGCCAGTTTTCGACTTAGGGCGTCGCGCGGCGAATTGATGAAAATGACTCTCTTTCAGCAATCCGAATTTTTCAAAAGAGACCGGCGGTTCACGCCGCGCGGGATTCGTTTTTTTTTGGCGGGCCGTGGTGCTCGTGAGCGCAGGGAAATCTCAGATTGGGGGAGCCAAATGAATGCTCTGTCGGCACTTGAGGCTGCGGCGCGCGCGCGACTTGTGGAAATCGAAGGCGATCTGCTGAACGTGCCAGCGCGGAGTCAACTGGAGAGCCTTCGGCGTTCAGCAGCACGCAACTATATGAGGCTTTCCGAAGCGCGCCTGGGCGCCGCGCTACCTCCGGGCAACATGGCGCTCATTACTGCTTCGCACAGTGCGCTGTGCTGCATTCCGGATTTATCTTTCGTCGAATTCTTCGGATTAAAAAAGGAGGCCGGCATATGAAGGTAGTTTTCGGTCGCGAGACCAGGGACAAAGTGCAGGTTGCGATGGACGGGTTGCTCGGCGTCAAAGAGGCGCGGAGCAGCGGCATTCGTCCCTTCCGCGGCCTTCGCGATGCGTATTCGCAGATAACGGGAGATTTCGATTGTTCTCTGGTCAGCGCCGGCGGCATGTGGCGCGTGTCGGAGGCCATCGCTACAGCGGACTTTCCGAATGTGCTACTGAATTCGCTGACGAAGAAGCTAATCCAGGACTACGCGGAATACCAGGTGGTGCCGGGGCTGGAGAAGCTGTATGTAAGCACAACTTTCCAGGACTATAAGAGCCAAGACCGCGTGCGGCTGGGATATCTCCAGGACTTGCCGACCGTGGCTGAAGGCGGACCATACACGGAGCTGACCAAGCCGACCGATGAAAAGATCAGTTACGCACCGGTGAAGAAGGGTGGCTTGCTGACCATTTCGGAAGAAACCATCCGCAACGACGACCTGGGCAAAGTGGCGCAGTTCCCGAACCGCATGGCGCGGGCGGCGCGGCACACGCTGGCCAGCTTCGTGACCAACTTCTTCACCACGCCGCCGAACTACGATCCGGACGCTGTGGCGTGGTTCCATGCGACGCACAGCAACCTGAGCTCGGTGGCCCTTTCGAGCGCGGAGTTGGATGCGCGGGCCATCGCGCTGGCGAAGCAGAGCGAAAAGGACAGCGGCAACCGGCTGGGCCTGCCGCTCGAATGGATCATGATCCCGGTGGATCTGCGGCCGACGGCCATGCAGATCAACCGGAACCAGAGCGGCACGAACAACTGGTATCAGAAGTTCGGCGCCAACGAGGAGAACATCATCATCAATCCGCTGCTGACGGATGTGACCGACTGGTACTACGGCTGCTTCCCGGCGACGGCGCCTTTCCTGGAAATCGGCTTCCTGGACGGCTACGAAACGCCGCAAATCTTCATCGCCAACCTGCCGACGCAAGGCACGCAGTTCACGAACGACCAGCTGCAGTACAAGGTGAAGTTCGTGTTCGGCGGCAAGCCGATCGACTTCCGCGGCGTAGGCAAGGAAGTGGTGGCCGGCTAAAGATTTTTTTTTCCGTCGGCGGGCTGCCGCTCCTTCCGGCAGGCTGCCGAGAGGAAGAAAAAAGCCGGAGGCTCCTCCGGCTTGCAGTCAAAAGCGAAGGGCCGTCTCATGCTCGGCCCTTCGCTGAAAAAGAAAAGAAGGCGAAACCCGGAACGGGCGCTTCTGCAGCGCAAACAAGCTGGCCGGGATGGAACGAAGCTCAGGGCTTTCGAGCTTGACCGGAGCGGTCGATTCGGCGAACGCCGGATCACCCGAGCCTGAGACACCAATTCAAGGTCGCCGCGTCCCGCAGCGGACGCGGAGAAGGTGTCTCATCATGGAAGAATCCACAGGAACGATTCTCACGCAATCGGAAGAGTCGCCGCGGCAAGATCGCCCGATGCAAGAAGCGGCGCCGGTAGCCGAACCGCTGCCGCTCGATTTGCCGGAGCGGATTGTGAGCTATTCCTCGGGCGGAAAAATCTACCGCCACACGTTTCGGAGGATCAGCCCCCAAGAGTGGGCGAACGATTTCTTTTCAAAAATCGTCGCCCAATTCAAGCGCGTCGGCGACGAAGGTTACGAGCAGACGCTCTACCAGGAAGATGCTTGCCTGGCGCTCTACGCGCGCGCGGCGGTCTCAGCCGAAGGCTTCAAATTGCGCGAAGGCGATCCGCCAATGAATCAGTGGCCGAGCTGGCCGAGTTGCGTTCCGCAAAATCACCGCGTCACGGCAGTTGAACTTCTCGCGCAGGTTGTTCCTTCGGGCGAAGAGCAGACGCCATGCCCGGACGGTCTCGCCGTCGCGGTAGATGCGCTGTGGGGAGAAAGCGATAGAGCGGGAGAGATGCGGCAGTTTCGCGGGTTGATTCACCGCTTCGCGTATCCTTCGCGAGAACACAGCCGTCGATTTTTCACGGAGAAGGCGAGGTCGCTTGTGGTCGGCGGATCGCGGGCCGGAACGACCAAATTGTTGAGCGCTCACGGAACGATGGTGAAGCTTTACGATGAGCTGATCCAGGGAGTTGAAGGGTATTCGTTTGCAGGCCGTCCGCTTGCGACAAGAGAAGCGGTCATCCGCGAGATGGACGTTGTCCATAAAGCGGTTGCCGTTACGCAGCTTTTCCCTGCGACGACGGTTCTCGATCCGCGCGTTAAGTCGCAGGACGCGGAGGAATAGAGCGACGCTTTGTGGAGGCGATCCGAGTTGCGGCGGATTTTGAAGGGCTGCAAATTGCGGCGCTGGAGTTGCTGGAAGAAGCCTTCGACGCGCCGGAACGCGCGCGCATCGAGCAGCTCGCGGCCGTCGCCGCGAACTCGGAAAAGCTCCTCGCATCCCTGCCGCAGCGAAGAACGCTTTCGCCGGGTTACTACTTTTGGATCGCCGCGATCCAGGAGCACGTCATCGATGCGATGGAGGCGGGAATCGCTTTTCGCGAGCGCGATATTCGCTCTGAGGAGTGGCTCTGTGTGCTCGCGATCCGCAGGGCGCGCGCAGACTTTAGCCAAAAGCATCCGCCGTGCCGGGGCTGTGGAAAGCCTTTGCGAGACGCGCAGGCGAACCAGTGCGATGCCTGCGCGCACGCACAGTGGGAAATGGAAGTGAAGGCGAGGCGATAGATGCCCCAGACAGCCTCCATTCAGATCGTCGTCGATGAAAAGGGCGCGCTCCAAGCGTTCGACCGCACCGATGCCGCTCGAAAAAAACTGGAGGCCGGTCTTAAGAACACCGGCGATAGCGCGGGCACCGCGTTTGACCAAGTCGGCAAGCGCACCGAACGTGCCCGCGATGCCGTGCAGCTTCTTTCGAACGTCGTTGGGATTCAGGTGCCACGCAGCCTGGAAAAGGTAATCGCGAAAGCGCCAGGCGTCGGGACCGCGCTCTCGGCCGCGTTTGGAACGGCCGCGCTGGTTGCCTTTGGCGCACAAATCGTTCGGCTGGTCTCAAATATAGATGACTTCCGAGTGTCGGCCGTGAAGGCCGTGGATACTTTCCACATCGCTATCGATCAAGTAAAGGAGCTGTTCGGCGGCGAGACTTCCCCAGAGCTGGGGCTGCAACGCTATCAGAAGCAGCTTGTAATTCTTGGACCACTTTTGCAGCAGATGGCATCGCTCCAGCGCGAGGCCGACAGCGTTGGCCTTGAGGGGCTCGATGCCATCGAGCAGAAGCGACTTCAGGACCGCCAGGACATCGAGAAGACGTACCACGCGTCGGTGGACGCGGCGAAGGCGGCGTTCGGTGAAACATCGTTTTTCGTGACGGCGCTCAGCAACCTGAATGCCGCGAAGAGGCAGGCCGATGTTGAGGCAGATCGTGATGCTGCGGCAAAGCGCGTCGCATATGAGAAGCAGGTGGCGGACCAGACCTTGCAGTTGAATATAGCCACAGCGCTGGCGCGCCAGGAGATCACGCAGAGCACTGGGATCATTGCCCTCGGGCCGCTTTTGGACCTTGCAGCAAAGGCAGCCAACGATTCGGCGAAGGGCATCGAAGCGATGAATATCCAGCTTCAGCAGACGGCGGGTCGCCAACAGGAACTGGCGCAGCGCTCGATTCAGGCGTCGCGTGATATCAAGCAGGCCGAGGAGGACGCCAGCATCGCGATTTTGCCTCCCTGGGAGCGCGCGAACGCCCAAATCGTTCTTGATTTTCATAGGCGCAAAGAAGAAATTGCGAAGGAATTCCAGGGCATCGATGCGGACGGCAGCCTGGCGGCGCGTGCGGTCACAGCGGAGTGGACGCAGGCGTTCGCTCGGATGAGGGACAATCTGGCCGATCAGCTCCAAGGGCTTTTCGACGACATCACGAGCGGAAATATCGGAAAGAGGTTCCTCGATAATTTCAAGAAGCTCGTGTTTCAGATGATCGCGAGCTGGGCGTTGGGACTCCGGCAAATGCAAACGCAGACCGCCGGGACTTTCAGCGGCGGAGGATTGCTAGGGACTCTTTTGGGGATCGGTGGAATAGGCGGATTTGGAGGAAGCGGCGCACAGCAGGTGGGACCGGGTGGTACTGCTGGAATTCTCTCCGGGCTCTTTGGCGGCGGGAGCGGAGGCGGCATTCTGGGCGCACTTTTCGGCGGCGGCTCTTCGGCGAGCGCAAGCACTGGCCTCGCAAATCTTCCGACCGCACTTTCCAGCTCACAATTGGGGAACCTCGGACTTACGGCTCTCCCACTTTCCGCGGGCGGCGGGATTGGCGGTGGGACCGTTTTGCCGGCGGGGGCGACCGCAGCGCTCGGGGGAAAATTCGCGGGGCTACTGGCCGCTGGGCCCGGTCTCGCATTGCTTGGAGCAGGCGGACTCTTCGGGCTGGCGGGCAAAGCGGGACCGATTGGTGGTGCGGCCCTCGGAACGTTGGGCGGCCTGCTCGGCACGGGCGGACTGATCGCCGCATTTCCCGCGCTGCTGGGTGTGCTGGGCGCGGCGACGCTGGGCATCGGCGCTTTGATCGGCGGGATCATCGGATTGTTCGGCGGACTCTTTGGAAACAGCAAACGCCAGCGCGCCGTGGAGCAGCTTGGCCAGCAGGTGAAGGATCAGATCACGCAGGTCGAGAATGCCTATAACACGCACCAGGAAGATGCCGGCTCGGCAATTTCGCAACTCGAACAACTGCGGCAAACCGCGCACGCGCAGATGCACAAGCTGGGCGGCGATACGCGGACGCGAGTCGAGCAGCCTGTGGACGCCGCCGAAAGCTACATCAATCAGACGGAAGCCGAGCGGCTTCGCCGGGCAGCGATTCAATTCGGCCCGGCTCAATTTCGCCACGGCGGTTTTGTAGGTGCCGGGCTCGCCGGTGCATACCCGGCTGCGTTCGGCGCCGGGGCGCTGCACTATGCGACGGGCGGCGCGGTCCCTGCGATCCTCCACAGTGGCGAGTTCGTCCTCAAGCCCGAGGCGGTGCAGCGTGTGGGTGTCGGTACTCTCAACGCCGTAAACTCTGGCAGCGCGTGGGGCGGTGAAATGCACTTCCACGCTCCGCTCGTTCAGGCCGAGCGCGTTGACGAGGCGTGGCTTCGGAATGGCGGCGCGGTGAAGATCGCCCAGGCCATTAACAGGGCAGTGCGCGAGGGGCGGATTTGAGAGCCGCTCGGGGCGGGACGTAGAGCCAGCGGGTGGCTGGGACTGGTAAAATATCTCGCGCAGAAATGGTCAAATATCGCTGGAACTGGTCAAATATCGCTGGAAGCACTAGGGAGGGTCCCCCCTGGCGTTTTTGCGTAAGTGTTGATTCCAATAGAGATAAAGTGGCGTGTTTTGTTGCACTTGTGCAAGTGTTGATTGCAAAGCACTTGGATAGGCGCGGGAGAGGCTGCGGCGGGGCGCTCGAAACAGCAGGCAGAGGAGGGTAAGAGCCGATCGTACATGGTAAAGCATACCACATTCTGTTGCTTTCTGTCTACTATTATTTTATAGGTACGTTCGAACGGGAATTCACACGAGAAGCGGCTGCCGTTCGCCGAAAACGCCATTGGCAAGTAAGGAGGGAGGGACGGCAAAGGTTTTGACAGGGCGGCGGTGCACGCCTAGATTCGAGACATAGGCAGCTGTTCCTCGGGTCAGCGCGACAATTTGAGTTTCCGGAGCCGGCGAATCACAGAACCGAGTGCGACGCCGCTCTCCAGAAACACAGCGGCTGCCAATTCCCGGTATCCCAAGAACGACATCTCGGAGAAGAGAGAAGGAGCGGACCTCGATGAAATCATGGCGACGTGTATTTTCGCGCGCGGGCCGGTTCGTGGGTGTGCTGGCAATGATGCTGACGGCGGCAGGCGGGACGCTGGCGCAGGATCGCGACGCGGTGCCGCTGGCGGCGCTGGGCGGGTTCATGGCGTTCGTACTGCTGTTTGCGCTGGCGATGTACATTTACGTTTCTCTTGCGCTGATGACTATCGCGCAAAAAACGAATACGGAGAACGGCTGGTTCGCGTGGATTCCGATTCTGAATATCATCTTGATGCTCAATATCGCGAGGAAGCCGATCTGGTGGATCATCCTGTTCCTGATTCCGCTGGTGAACATAGTGATGGCGATCGTCGTGTGGATGGGAGTGGCGGAAGCGCGCAACAAGCCGAACTGGTGGGGCGTTTTGATGATCGTGCCGGTGGCGAATGTGGTGGTGCCCGGCTATCTGGCATGGTCGGATTAGAGTTCGCGGCCGCCGCTCTGTGCGGCCAGGAACCAGGAAAAGGCCAACGCAGAGACGCGAAGGCCGCTGAGTAGCGCAGAGAAGAGGTCTTCCAAACCGGCTCGCCGCTTCGGCTGGGGCTGAGCTGTAATGGCATCCGCCGCGGACACGCCGATCAGGCGATCGGCGTTCCCGGGTCAGCGCGGGCTATTCAGGATGTGGTCGGCTACGCGGGCGACCTGGGCCATTTCCTTGACGTCATGGACGCGGACGATTCGGGCGCCGCCGAGAATGCTTGCGGCGACCGTGGCGGCGGTGGCCCAGATGCGGTCTTGGACGGGAACGGACTTGAGGGCGCCCGCCGGGCCGCTTTTTGCCAATGTGGCGCCGAGAAAGCCCTTACGTGAAGTACCTACGAGCAACGGGTAGCCGAGTTTAGCGATTTCCGGCAGGCGCGCGAGCAGTTCGTAATTCTGGGAAAAGCTTTTGCCGAAGCCGATGCCGGGATCGAGAATGATCTGATTTTTCGCCACTCCCGCCCGGCGCGCCAGCGCAATGGAGCGGTGCAGACCCGCAGTTACATCCCTCAACACATTTTTGGCGAACGGCTTCTTTTGCATGGTGAGGGGCGTGCCGCGCATGTGCATGAGGATGAGCGGAACGCGGCGGCGGACGGCGACTTCAGCGAGGCGCGGATCGGTTCGGAGGCCGGAAACGTCGTTAATGATGGATGCTCCGGCGCCGAGGGCGACTTCCGCGACGGCGGACTTCCGGGTGTCGATGGAAATGGGGATTTTCAGGCGTCCGCGAAGGGCCTCGAAAACGGGAAGCAGGCGGCGAAGTTCTTCGACGGCGGTGACGCCGAGGGAGCCGGGGCGGGTGGATTCGGCGCCGATATCGATGATGTCCGCTCCGTCGCGCTGCATTTGGAGAGCGTGAGCAACGGCGCGGCGGGGATCGAGGAACGCGCCACCGTCCGAAAAGCTGTCGGGCGTGACGTTGAGGACGCCCATGATGAGGGTGCGAGCCCCGAGAGTGAGCGTCCCAGAGGGGAGCTGCAGGCGGACGTGTTTACGGGACGGCATGCGGAGAAGAGAAGAAAAATCTAACGCAGAGACGCAGAGAACGCAAAGGAGCGCAGAGAGCCGGGAGAAAGAGAAAGGCGTACCAGAGAGAAGCGGAGGGGCACGGCAGACGCGGAGAGTGCAGGCGTGCGCGGTGTACGTATTATCTCTTGGGGCAGGTTCCATTGCGCGAAGCGATTGCGGACAGGATGCTGGACGAAAGGATCAAGGAGCAGGCTTATGGGTGTGACGTTTGAAGTGATGGAGACGAAGCCGAGAACCTTTCCCGGAGCGGATCCCGCGGAACTGCGCAATCATCGCACGCAGAGCGCCGCCGCAATCGACGGATGGAAATCCGCGCTGATGGGGCTGCCGTTTCTGGCCGCCGGCGTGGCCATCGTACTGGTGGCGCTGGGAGATTTGCACGCGAGAAAAAATGCGCCGGACTGGCTAATCGGAATGCTGGGAACGATGTTTGGCGCGGCCGGACTGTTTCTGTTGATTCACGGGCTGCGCGGGGTAATTCGGCAAAGAGCTTATCTGGCGGAAGCAGCGAACCGGCCCAACGAGCCTTGGCTGTACGATTACCACTGGCGGAGGGAAGGAATCGCCTTTTCCGCGTTTGGGGAAATGCTGAAGAGGCTGATGGCGGCGCTGATGTGGACGGCGTTTCTGACGCCGTTCGCCTGGGTGGGCCTGAACGCAAAGGGCGGCTGGCCTTTCCTGATCGCAGTGGGAATTTTTGGATTGGCGGGCGTGGTGTTCTGGTATCGCTGGCTGGCGATGCTGTTCGATTTGCTGAGGTATGGGAATAGCTTCCTGAGCTACAGTTCGTTTCCTTTTTTCCTGGGTGGAGATCTCAATGTGCGCCTGCGAGTATCGCACCATCTTTCGGCCGTGGACGAACTGACCATCAGGTTTCGCTGCGTGCAAGAGAGATACGTCACCCGAGGAACCGGCCGAAACCGTTCGACGCAAGTGGTCTGCTACGAGTTGTTCGGGGAGTCAGCGACGATGACCCGCGAACGCCTTGCGGCCTGCGTGGATGGGGAGATTCCCATTGAGTTCAAGATTCCCAAAGAACAGCAAACCACCAAGTTGTCGGGCACGCCGCCGGTTTATTGGGAAATCGAAGCGAAGGGAAAGGCGCGCGGCGCGGATTACGAAGCGGTGTTCCTGGTACCGGTTTACAAGAGCGCTTAATCGAGATCGAAGTCACGGATGGGCTTGCCGGCGGGAGCGTCCTTGGCCTTTTTCATGGCTTCCTCGAACTTCCTGGCGAGAATGTCTTCTTTGTTGGTTTCCTGAAAAACGGAATCGGCGAATTTATCTTCGCGCTGGCGCTGCTGTTCCCGAAGGACGCCGGCAGCGTCGGTGAGATCGACGTTGGGGCCGGCTTTGGGAGGAGCTTCGTGGGAAAGCACGGAGCCGAACACGGGGTCCACCGTCAGCTTGGCGTGGCAACAGGGGCAGGTGATTTTCAGGTTTTCGCCGTCTTTGATGCCCATGCCGCTATTGTAGGGGGCAGGGAAGCAGGAGGCAAGAAAGCAAGGAGAGAAAGAAAGGGGCACGGATGCACCGTGCCCCTGGTCGGGAATTGAGGGAAAGCGCTCAGGCTTTCGCCGGGCTATCGCCGCGCGTGAAACCAGGAGCAGGCCGGAGCTCGGGGCGGACCACCTTGGGGTCCGTGCCGGGAGCGGCCTGGGGCGGTGGGGTCGGAGGCGTGCGCGGTTTTTCCGGAAGCGGGCTGCCCTCGATGAGCAGACGAACTTCGTTGGCATCGAGGACTTCGCGGTCAAGGAGAGCTTGGGCGATACGCTCGAGGGTGTCGCGATGCGTACCGAGAATGTTCTTCGCTTTGTCGTAGGAAGAGCTGACGATGCGCTTTACTTCCTTATCGATCTGCACGGCGGTGTCTTCGGAGAAGTCGCGGTGCTGGTTGATTTCACGGCCCAGGAAGATGGCTTCTTCCTTCTTGCCGAAAGCGAGGGGACCGAGCTCGCTCATGCCCCATTCGCAGACCATGTTGCGGGCGATTTCCGTGGCGCGTTCGATGTCGTTGCCGGCACCGGTGGTGATGTGGCCTAAGAAGAGTTCCTCGGCGCTGCGGCCACCCATGAGAACAGCGAGCATGGCTTCAAGGTGGTCCTTGGTGTAGGAATGCTTGTCGTCGACAGGCAGCTGCATGGTGAGGCCGAGGGCCATGCCGCGAGGAATGATGGTGACTTTGTGCACGGGGTCGGCGCCGGGAGTCATGGCGGCGACGAGAGCGTGGCCGGCTTCGTGGTACGCGGTGTTTTTCTTCTCCTCGTCGGAAAGAATCATGGACTTGCGCTCGACGCCCATGAGGACTTTGTCTTTGGCCATTTCGAAATCGGCCATGCCGACGAACTTGCGGTTCTGGCGCGCGGCCCAGAGGGCGGCTTCGTTGACGAGATTTTCGAGGTCGGCGCCGGAGAAGCCGGGAGTGCCGCGAGCGATGATGGAAAGATCGACGTCGTCGGCAAGCGGCTTTTTACGGGTGTGAACGCGGAGAATTTCCTCGCGACCCTTGACGTCCGGGCGAGCGACGACGACGCGGCGATCGAAGCGGCCGGGGCGGAGCAGAGCGGGATCGAGAACGTCGGGGCGGTTGGTGGCGGCGATAAGGATGACGCCTTCGTTGGACTCGAAGCCGTCCATTTCGACGAGCAGGGCGTTGAGAGTTTGCTCGCGCTCGTCGTGACCGCCGCCGAGTCCTGCGCCACGATGGCGGCCGACGGCGTCAATTTCATCGATGAAGATGATGCAGGGCGCGTTCTTCTTTCCCTGCTCGAAGAGATCGCGCACGCGGCTGGCGCCGACGCCTACAAACATTTCCACGAAGTCCGAACCGGAGATGGAGAAGAAGGGAACGTTGGCTTCGCCGGCGATGGCGCGTGCGAGAAGAGTCTTACCGGTGCCCGGAGGGCCAACGAGCAAGACTCCTTTGGGAATGCGCCCGCCGAGTTTCTGGAAGCGCTGAGGGTCCTTCAAGAACTCGATAATTTCCTGGAGCTCTTCCTTGGCTTCATCGGCGCCGGCGACGTCCTTGAACGTGGCTTTTTTCTGTTGCGCGGAGAGCAGACGCGCGCGAGATTTGCCGAAGCTGAGAGCTTTGTTGCCGCCGGCCTGCATCTGGCGCATCAGGAAGAGGCAGAAGCCGACGAGAAGAATGAGAGGCGCGGCGTTGAGAAGAATCAAAACCCAGTCGCCGCTGCGAACTTCCTTGACATTGATCTGGACGTTTTTATCGCGCAGGGCTTTGGTGATGTCCGGAGAAGATTCCTTGGGAATGGTGACGCGGAACTTGTGATTCTGGGGGCGGACGTATTCGCCCTGCAGCTCGTAGCTGTTGGGGGAGAGGTACATCGTGACTTCCTTGACGTCCCCGGCATCGACCTTCTGCATGAATTCGCTGTAGGCGGGTTCGTCCTCGCGCGCCGACTGTCCGTTTGCCGATACCAGCTTCCAGAGCATGACGCCCAGGAAGACAATCGACACCCAGAAGAGGATGGTCTTTGCTGTAGAACTAGAGTTCACGTTTACCTCGCTTGGTTCCCTGCCGGCGCGAACCGGCCCACTCGCTCACTTCTTCCCTCTACGGGATCCATTGTAATTAGACGCCGCAGAGGCCCCAGAAAGGTGCCGTAGATTACGCCCGATGCCGCCGGAAGACGCCAGGCCGTAGCCTACCCATACTTGTTTAGATGCCGTGCGAAAGCCGAAGTAATCGGGCTCGAGGGCTACGCGGCGCCTGGCCGGCTTATCCAGAAGCACGGCGAGGCGGAGCGAGCGCGGGCGGCTTTCGCCGAGGCGGCGCAGCA
>Ga0079222_10000023_pt1 | contig 22933 bp, 23 predicted proteins | sample GAPlitter_FD_75070 | JGI IMG/M metagenome (GOLD analysis project Ga0079222, IMG submission 75070) | Agricultural soil microbial communities from Georgia to study Nitrogen management - GA Plitter | ecosystem: Environmental > Terrestrial > Soil > Agricultural land | place: USA: Georgia...
TCGAACGTGCCGCTGGTCGACATGGCCGCGCGGCTGCTGATGCTGGAGCGGCGCGACGTGATCGCGGCCACGTTCTGGTACCTGTCGACGCCTGAGTCGGCCGAGCTGCTGGCTCGCACGCGTGACTCCGACCAGCCCGGCGGCATGGCACACGCCTGCGAGCTCGAGACGTCGCTTTACCTCGCGATTTACCCCGAGCGGGTGCAGATGGAAAAGGCGGTGCGGGAGATCCCGGAATGGGACTCGGACACCGTGTGGATGGACTGGAACGATGGCCCGCTTTCGATCAAGGGCCAGTGGAGCGGATGGACGGAGTCCGGAGTGATCGGCGACGCCACCGTCGCCACCGCCGAGAAGGGCCGGATCTGGCTCGACCAGGCGGTTGTGGAGGTGACGTCCCACATCGACGAGCTGGCCGCTCGCAGACCGCGGCCGGGCAGAGATCATCATCAGGGCGCCGAGCCGGCGCTTGGAACCCGGGAGGGAACGCAATGAGTGCACGAAGGATGCTCGCTGCGGCCGCGCTGGCCGCCGTGCTACTGGCCGCAGGGTGCGGTGGCAGCAGCGGCTCGTCCGGAGGCAGCGGAGGCGTCAAACAGGGTGGTGTGTTCACGATCGGCACGACCAACTACATCGACACGCTCAACCCGTTCAACTACATCGAGGCCGAGGCAGTCACCGCCTACCTCGAGGTGTATCCGGAGCTGGTGCAGCTGGCGCCCAACCTGACCAGCTACGAGGGCAGCTTCGCCACCAAGTGGACGCATAGTGCCGACTTCAAGACCTATACCTATACGCTGCACTCCGGCGCCAAGTGGTCGGACGGCAAGCCGCTGACCTCGGCTGACGTGGCGTGGACGGCCAATACCATCGTCAAATACCAGAGCGACGCGACCGCCGTGCTGGCGAGCTCGGTCGCCCACGTCACCACGGTGGATGCGCCCAACCCGACTACGGTCGTGTTCCACTACGACGCGCCGGTCGATCCGAATCTCGTGCTGTCAAACATCGCATCTCTCTACATCCTGCCCGAGCACATCTGGGGCTCGCACGCCGGCAATCAGGGCAAGGATCTGAAGGCGTTCCGTCCCGAGAACTCGCTGCCGCTGGTGTCGGGCGGCCCGTTCCAGATCACCAAGTACGAGAAGAAGGGCACCACGGTGTTCAAGCCCAACCCGGGCTGGTGGGGCCCCAAGCCGCACGTGGAGGCGGTCGGTCTCGTCTATTACACCAACTCGGACTCGATGATCGCCGACCTCAAGTCGGGCCAGATCTCGGCAGTCGATCAGGTGCCCTACACCGCGGTGAACGCGCTCAAGCAGTCCGGCGGATTGGCGATCACGCCATACAAGTACGGCGAGTTCACCAACATCACCTGGAATTCGAACCCGCGCAAGCCCCAGAACCGCGAGCTGCTCGATCCGCGGGTGAAGAAGGCGATGTCCATGTGCGTCGACCGTCAGCAGATCATCTCGGTGATCTACGACGGGCAGGCAACACTTGCCAACCAGAGCGTCATCGGTCCGTTCGGCATCAACTGGCAGAGCCCCGACGACCAGAAGCTGCAGTTCAACTGCGACCAGGCCAACGCCATGCTCGACCAGCTTGGCTACAAGAGGGGCGCCAATGGCATTCGCGTCGCGCCGGCTACCACCGGCAAGTACGCGCAGCCTGCGCACCCGATGCAGTACCAGATCATGGTGCCCGGCAGCCTCGACTTCAACGGCAGCCGCGAGTTCTCGATCGTCGCTGACGGCTGGTCGAAGCTCGGCATCAAGGTGACCCAGCAGGCCGGTGGCGACTCCGCACAGGCCTACGCGATCGAGACCGACGACAACTGCGACGCGGCCAAGTCGACCGGGTACGCCAAGTTCGACATCGCCCTGTGGGACTGGTTCTCGTACACGGATCCCGACTTCCAGCTGTCGGTCGCGACCAAGGGCCAGTGGTGCTCATGGAGCGACACCGGCTATGACAACCCGTCCTACGATCAGATGTACAAGCAGTCAGGCACGTTGGCGGGTGCCAAGCGACTGGCGCTCGTGCAGCAGATGGACAAGCTGCTCTCCGACCAGTGGATCTATACGTTCCTCGTGAACGAGAAGGCCATCTCGGCGGCGCAGCCGAAATGGGGCGGTTACCACCCCGAGCTGAACGGCTACAACTATGGCTACATGACAGAGCCCTACCAGAAGTAGGCGGCGCGCCGAGCGGGGCGCGGAACGAAAGAGGAACGAGTGGAAGGACGAGCCGACTATGTGGTGAAGCGAACCCTGTTCGCGCTGCTCACCGTGTTCGTGGCCGTCACCATCAACTTCCTGCTGTTCCGCGCCCTGCCCGGCGATGCCGTGTCGGGGCTGCGCTGCCAGCACTGCACGATCCAGTTCAAGGCCGCCCTGCGCCACGATCTCGGCCTGGACAAGTCGAAGTGGGAGCAGTACAAGATCTACCTCAAGCAGCTCGCCCACGGGAACCTCGGCCTCTCGGACGTCTCCCACCAGCCCGTGCGCGGCCTGCTCTGGGACCCGCTCAAGAACACGCTTCTGATGCTGACGCTGGGCACCGTCTTCTCGATCGTCTTCGGCCTACTGACGGGGGTGGTCGCCGCCTGGCGACGAGGCACGTGGGTGGACAAGGGATCGCTGTGGACGAGCCTGGCCTTTTACTCGATGCCGACCCAGTGGCTGGGGCTGATGATCGTCTACTTCGTAGCCGACCGGATAGGGTTGCCGCATGGCGGCATCCAGAGCCCTGACCTCGGCATCCTGGGCAACCCCTCCACGTACGACTACTGGAAGGACCGGCTCGAGCACATGATCCTGCCGGCCTTGACGCTGGGACTGGTGCTCTACGGCGAGTACACGCTGATCGTGCGCTCGGCGATGCTGGAGACGCTGGGCGAGGACTACGTGCTGACGGCGCGGGCCAAGGGGCTCAGCAACTTCGCGATCGTCCGCAAGCACGGCCTGCGAAACGCGATGCTGCCGATCGTCACGCTGATCGCGCTGTCGCTCGGGTTCATCGTCGGCGGCGCGATCACCGTCGAGTACGTGTTCGACTATCCGGGCATCGGCCTGGCGATCGTCGATGCGATCGACAAACGCGACTACACGTTCCTGCAAGGAGCGTTCCTGCTGCTGACGATCTCGGTGATCCTGTTCAACTTCCTGGCTGACCTGCTGTACTTCAAGCTCGATCCACGGGTGACGACATGACGCTCGACCATCCGCTTCCGGCTGCCCCGGAACAGCTCGAGGAACTGTCCGCCGAGGGCCTCGGCGAGCGCCGCACGCCGGGCTTCATGCGTGCCGCGATCCTCAGCCAGCCGGCGGCCCTTGTGGGCCTCGGGGTGCTGTTCTTCTTCGTATTCATCGCGATCTTCGGCTCCTACCTGGAGCCCTACTCGATCCACGACAAGACCGGCCCGGTCTACGCTCCGCCCAGCTCCGCCCACTGGCTGGGCACCGATGACGGCGGCGTGGACATGCTCTCGCTGCTGATCGCCGGAACCCGCGTGTCGATGGAGGTCGGGTTCGCCGCGGCGCTCGTGGCGATGCTGATCGGCGGCGCGGTGGGCGTGATCTCGGGGTTCGTCGGCGGCATCATCGACGTGGTGCTGATGCGGATCACGGACATCTTCCTGGTCATCCCCGACATCCCGCTGATGATCGTGATGGCCGCGATCTTCGGGCGCAGCCTCAAGAACATCATCATCATCATCGGCATCATCTACTGGACGAGCACCGCCCGGCTGATCCGTGCCCAGGTGAAGAGCGTGCGCGAGCGGGTGTACGTGAAGCGGGCGCGATCGCTGGGAGCGACCAACAACAGGCTGGTGTTCAAGCACGTGCTGCCGCAGGTGGCGCCGCTGCTGATCGCCAACACGGTGCTGATGGTGGCGCTGGCGGTGTTCGCCGAGACCTACATCACCTTCCTCGGCCTGGGCGATCCCAGCGCCATCTCCTGGGGCCGGCTGATCGAGAACGCGTTCCTCGGCAACGCCGTGCTGAACAACGCCTGGTGGGCGATCGTGCCGCCCGGCGTGTGCGTGACGATCGTGATCCTGGCCTGCACCATGGTCGGCCAGTCGATGGAGGACGCGCTCAACCCGCGCCTCAAGGTCGGCCACCTGTCGGTGCGGCGGTTCCGGCTGCGGCCGCTGGGCGGAAAGCTCGACTCGGAGTGAGTCGCGAGCCGATCCTCTCGGTCGAGGACCTGCACGTCTGGTTCGACCTCTCCGGCGGCAGTGAGCTGCACGCCGTCCAGGGCGTCAGCTTCGACCTGCGTCCGGGCGAGCGGATGGGGCTGGTGGGCGAGTCGGGGTGCGGCAAGACCACCACCATCCTGGCGATGATGGGGCTGCTGCCGTCCAGCGCGTCCGTCGCCGGCAGCGTCTCGCTGGACGGCGAGAACATCATGGCCCGGGGCGAGGACACCGTCAGCCCGCACCGCTGGAAGGACATCGCGATGGTGTTCCAGGGGGCGATGAACGCCTTCAACCCGGTCAAGACGATCGGCAGCCAGATCGTGGAGCCGATGGAGCTGCACGGCACCGCCACCGGCAAGGCCGCGCGCGGGCAGACGCGGGAGCTGCTGGAGCTGGTCGGCATCTCGGGCGACCGCGTCAACAACTACCCCCACGAGTTCTCGGGCGGCATGCGGCAGCGGGCGGCGATCGCACTGGCGCTGGCCTGCGAGCCCAGGGTGCTGCTGGCCGACGAGCCGACGACGGCGCTGGACGTGATGGTGCAGGCGCAGATCCTGGAGCTGCTCGTGCGACTGACGCGCGACCTCGGTCTCTCGATGATCCTGGTCACGCACGACCTGCCCGTCGTGGCGCAGGTCTGCGATCGGGCGGCCGTGATGTACGCCGGCGAGATCGTCGAGATGGGCGCGATGTCCAGCATCTACCACGACCCACGGCACCCCTACACGCGCATGCTGTTCGGCGCCACACCCGACCTGCTCGGCGACGCGGACGTGCTCTCGATTCCGGGGGCGCCGCCGCGGCTCGACCGCGAGATCGTGGGCTGCCCGTTCGCTCCCCGCTGCGACTCGGCGTTTGCGCCGTGCGCGACGGTCGCACCGCGCCGCATGGAAACGTCGCCGGGGCACGAAGCCGTCTGCCATCTCAACGACCACGTGGTCGCAAAGGAGCCGGCATGAGCACCACGGCCGAGCCCGGGCCACTGCTCGAGGTCGACGACCTGGTCACCCGCTACCCCGTGTCGCGCGGGGTCGTGGGCACGCTCAAGCGGCAGCCGCGGCTGCAGGTGCACGCGGTGGAGGGCGTCAGCTTCTCGGTCGGCCCCGGCGAGATGGTGGCGCTGGTGGGCGAGTCCGGCTGCGGCAAGACCAGCACGGCGCAGACCGTGATCAGAATGGTCGACAGCCAGGGCGGGTCGATCCGGTTCGCCGGGCGCGACATCACCGGCATGTCGGCGGGCGGCATGCGGCCGCTGCGGCGGGAGATCCAGATGATCTACCAGGATCCCTACGAGTCGCTCGACCCGCGCTTCCGGGTGCGCGACACGATCGAGGAACCGTTGCTTGTGCACAGGCTGGGCGGCTCGTCGAAGGAGCGTGAGCAGAAGGTGCTGGAGGCGCTGAAGCGTGCCGGCCTGACGCCGCCCGACCTGTTCATCGACCGCTTCCCGCACGAGCTGTCGGGCGGGCAGCGGCAGCGCGTGGCGATCGCCGCCAGCCTGGTGCTCGATCCGAAGCTGCTGGTTGCCGACGAGCCGGTCTCGATGCTGGACGTGTCGGTGCGCGCCGGCATCCTGGCGCTGCTGGACGGGCTGCGCAGGGAGGGCATGGGCATCCTCATGATCACGCACGACCTCTCGACGGCGGCCCACTTCGCAGACCGGATCGCGGTCATGTACCTGGGGCGGATCGTGGAGGAGGGGCCTGCCCAGGAGGTCGTGCGCAACCCGCAGCATCCCTACACGCGCGCGCTGATCTCGGTGGTGCCGAAGCGCGACCCGAACGAGCAGACGGTGCCGCAGATCCTGACGGGGGAGACGCCGAACCCGGTGCACGTGCCGTCGGGGTGCAGGTTTCACCCGCGCTGCCCCGTGGCCGAGGAGGCGTGCCGCACGATCGATCCGAGCCTGCAGCGGCCGAACGGCGCGAACGTGCCCGAGCACCGGGCGGCGTGCATCGTGACGGCGCCCGGGCCCTCGGCCGACGAGGTGGGGCCGGACGGGCGCAGCTCGGGGCAGCTTGCCGCCGCGGCGTTGAGGCCGGCGCCGCTGGAGCTGAGCGGCTGGTGGCGCAGAGCGTGGGCGCTCGTGATCGACGTCGCGGTGATGCTGGCGGGCGGAGTCGCGCTGGGCGGCATTCTGGCGCTGGTGCCGGGGAGCCTTGGCTCCTCGCTGCGGGTGGGCATCGGCGTGGTGCTGTTCTCGGCGCTCTACTTCACCATCGCTCACGGCAGCACCGGGCAGACGCTCGGCAAGCGCGCGCTCGGGATCGCGGTGCGCGATGTGCACGGCAGCGGGCCGATCGGCTATCCGCGGGCGTTCCTGCGCTGGCTGGCCTTCGCGGTGTTCACGCTGCTAACCGTGGTCGTGATCGTCGACGTGCTGTTCCCGCTGTGGGACGACCGGCGTCAGGCCCTGCACGACAAGGTCGCCTCCTCGTCCGTGTTCCAGGTATAGCCGCCCGCGCGTGATCGCCGATCTGCACCTCGACGCGCTGCTCGACGTGCTCGAGCGGCGCGAGCTGGGCGACGACGACGCGTTCGCGCAGCGGCACCTGCCGATGCTTGAGGCTGCAGGCGTGCGGGTGCAGGTGCTACCGGCCTTCGTGGACGACAGGCACCTGCCGGAGTCGGCGCTGCGGGTCACGATCCAGCAGCTGGACGCGGCCCGGCGCGAGGCCGACCGCTCGGACGGCAGGCTGCGGATCGTGGAGGGGACGCTCGAGCTGCGCGAGGCGATCGCCGACGGTGCCATCGCAGGCATCCTGTCGCTCGAAGGGGTGGAGGCGCTGGGAAGGAACCCGGGCATGATCCGCACCCTGCACCGGCTGGGCGTGCGGATGGCCGGGCTGACGTGGAACCGGGCGAACGCGTTCGCAGACGGGCTGGCCGAGCAGACCGGAGCCGGGATCACCGGGCTCGGGTTCGAGCTGCTGGACGAGATGGGGCAGCTGGGGATGGCGCTCGACCTGTCGCACCTGAGCCCGCGCGGATGCGAGCTGGCGCTGGAGCGGTATGGAGGCCCGGTGCTGGCGTCGCACGCCAACGCGGCCGCGGTGTTCGCGAACCCGCGCAACCTGGCCGACGACGTGCTGTCGGGTGTGGGCGAGCGGGGAGGGGTGGTGGGCCTGTGCGCGATTCCGGCCTTCGTGGGCCCGGGCGATCCGGCCCAGCGTCTGGCCGAGCATCACCACAACATCGCCGCCGTGGCCGGCGCCGACGCGGTGGCGTTCGGGGCTGATTTCTGCGGCTTCTTCGGCGACGAGATCGACCCGCCGCTGCTGCCGGAGCAGCCGACGGACGTGGACACGATGCTCGCGCGCCAGGCGGAGCCGCCGCGGGAGACGTTCTACGCCGACGTGCTGTCGGCGATCGGCCAGCCGCACGGCGGGGCGCTGGCCTGGGGCAACGCCGTCCGGTTCCTGGAGGGCGTGCTGGCGTGAGCGTGGCGGAGCTGATCGAGAGCTATCGCCGGCGCGAGCGCTCGCCGGTGGAGGTGGCGCGTGATGCGCTCGACCAGATCGAGCGCGTGCAGCCGCGGGTGAACGCGTTCGTGACGGTCACCGGCGAGCTGGCGCTGGAGCAGGCGGCCGCAGCCGAGCGGGCGTACGTGGACGGGACGGCGGGGCCGCTGGCGGGCATTCCCATCACGATCAAGGATCTGCTGGACGTGACCGGTGTGCGCACCGCCGGCGGATCGCTCCTGACCGAACGGTACGTGGCGGAGTCGGACGCGCCGTTTGTGGCGGTTGTTCGGGCAGCAGGGGCCGTGATCCTGGGCAAGACTGCGACGCCCGAGGCCGGGTGGAAGGGCGAGACCACGAGCCGGTTGCACGGCTCCACCGAAAACCCCTGGCAGGCCGGCGCCTCGGCCGGCGGATCCAGCGGCGGAGCTGCAGCCGCTGCGGCGCTGATGCCGAACGTCCTGCACCAGGGCGGTGACGGCGCCGGCTCGATCCGCATGCCCGCGTCGATGTGCGGCGTGTTCGGGCTGAAGCCGACCTGGGGCCTGGTGCCGACCGATCCGGTCAACTCTGGGCTGTCGGTGCAGGGGCCGATCACACGGAGCGTGGCGGATGCCGTGCTGTTCATGGACGTCAGCTCGGGGACGGATACGCGGGCGCGGCTGGCGAGTGGGGTGGCAGGGCTGCGGGTGCTCTGGAGTGGCGACCTCGGCTTCGCCGCGGCCGAGCCGAAGGTGGTGGCCGTGTGCGAGGCGGCGGCGCACAGCTTCGCGGCGCTGGGCGCGGCCGTCGACGAGGGGCACCCACAGCTGGATGATCCGTGGCCGATCGTGGACACGATCTGGTGTGCGAACCAGGCGGCGCCGTATGCGGGGCGGTTCGACCAGGTGCGCGAGCGGCTCGACCAGGGTCGTGTGCCCGTGATCGAGCGCGGGCTGGAGATGGCGGCGACCGATCTGGTCAACGCTCAGAGCGCGAAGGCGCGCTACGCGGCGGCCTGGGATGCGTTCATGGCGGAGCGGTGCGACCTGATGCTGACGCCGACGCTGCCGGTGACGGCGTTCGCGGCCGGGCTCGATCAGCCGGGCAGCGTGGTAGGGCGCACAACGGAGTACCTGTCCTGGACGGCGTTCACCTACCCGTTCAACGTCACCGGACAGCCCGCCGCGACCGTCCCCTGCGGCATGGTGGACGGGCTGCCGGTGGGCCTGCAGATCGTCGGCCGCCGCAGCGAAGACGCGTTGGTGCTGCGCGCAGCGGCGGCCTTCGAAGGGGCGCATCCTTGGCCGTTCCCGGAGCTGTGACCCGCACGTAACGACCCGTCACGGTCCCGTGCCCGGGTTTGGCCTGCTCTGGCGCTTCTCGTCCCCGCCGCGCCGCGACGGCGGGGGAATCGTGAGACCAGGCCCGAGACGCGGCTACCGGTTGCGCGGGCGTCACGGCGAACTGCCGATGGGACGGCGTGAGGCGCCTGAACCGTGATAGAACCTCGCGTTCATGCCGCAGCGTTGGAGAGATCTCGCAGGTCCCGTCGGCCTTCTGCCGACCGGGCCGCGCAATGCCATCACCGACGTGCCCGGCGTGCTTGTGGGCCACTCGCAGGCGGTCAGCGGCGAGCTGACCGGCGTCACCGTGGTCGCCCCGCCGCAGCTGCCGGCCCGGGCCGGCGTCGCCACCGTCAACGGCGTGGGCGAGCTGACCAAGAAGCTCGAGATCGAGGAGTGGGGCATCATCCAGACCGCCGTCTACCTGTGCGGCACCCACGCGCTGGGGATGGTCTATCACGGCGCGGTGCTGGCCGAGGGCGGCGATCCATCGAACACGCTGATCCCGGTGGTGGGGGAGTGCGACGACTCCGACCTGGCGGACGCCCGCACCATCACGACCGAGGACGTCGACCGGGCCCGCGCGGCGCTCGGCACCGAGGTCCCAGAGGGCTCGGTCGGCGGCGGCACCGGAATGACCTGCTTCGACTTCGCCGGCGGCATCGGCACCGCCTCCCGCCGGGTCGGCGAGCACACGCTGGGCGTGCTGTTGATGTGCAACTTCGGCGAGCGCGAGCGGCTCACCGCCGGCGGCCTGCGGTTCGACCCGGTCGAACCGTCGCCGCCCGAGGGCTCCTGCATCGCCGTCTGCGCATGCGACGCGCCCATGACCGCGCAGCAGCTGCGGCGGCTGGCGCTGCGTCCGCTGCTGGGCCTGGCCCGTGCCGGCTCATATGCCCACAACGGTTCCGGCGAGATCGCGATCGCCTTCACGACGGCGGCCGACCAGACGCTCGAGAACTCGCAGCTCAATCCCTTCTTCGCCGCCGCGTACGAGGCCGCGGAGGAGGCCGTCTACAACTGCCTGGTGGCCGAGCGGCCGCAGCTGCGCAAGCGCGACGGCCGTGAGCACCCACAGTTCCCGCGGCACCTGCTGTCACCCTCGTCCTCCGGAGCCGTATCATGAGCGGAATGGAGGGACTGAGCGTTGAGCTGCGGATGCGGCTATCGGCCGCGGACGCTCACTACGGCGGCAACCTGGTCGACGGCGCCCACGGACTCGAGATCTTCGGCGACATCGTCACGGAGCTGGCCATCCACACCGACGGCGACGAGGGCCTGTTCGCAGGCTACGAGCGGGTCGAGTTCCTGGCGCCACTGCACGCGGGCGACTTCGTACGCGCCCGCGGCACGATCGCGCGGATGGGCAACTCGAGCCGGACCGTGGACCTGGAGCTATGGAAGGAGATCACCACGCGCCCCGATCTCAGCGACTCCGCCGCCGACTACCTGGACGAGCCGCAGCTGGTGACGCGCGCCCGCGGCACCTACGTGGTGCAGAAGCAGCACTCGCGAGGGCCGCAGGGCCGGGCGGTATAGATGGTTGATTCCACGAGCTACGCGGCACTGGGCTGGTCTGGGACACGCTGGACGCCACGATCGTCCTCGGCCAGGACATCATCCAGCCGGCCCTGCGGACGCTCCCGACGCCCAACGCACCCCATCCTGCGCCCAGCATCCACGCATCCCGTGGCAACCATCTAGCTACGCCGGCTGCTCGACCGACGGCCGCGCCGCCGCCAGCAGGTCGCGCACGCGCTCCTCGGACACCGGCTGGAAGTCCTCGTAGAACTGCCCGACCGACTGGAATCGCTGAGGCGCCCGCAGCGTGACGAGGCGGTCGCACTCGCGTGCCAGCCGCTCGGCGGCGGGCCTCGGAAGCACCGGCAGCGCCACCACCATCTGCCGTGCGCCCGCGTTGCGGACGGCCGCGATCGCCGCTCGCACCGAGGCGCCGGTGGCCGCGCCGTCGTCGATGATCACCGCCACCTGGCCGATCAGCGTCAACGGCAGCGAGCCCCGCAGCCGCTCGTCCATCGCCCGCGCCTCGGCCATCGCGCTGTCGTACGCCTGCTCGATCTGCCGGGTCGTCAAGAGCGACGCGATCCGCCGGTTGGTGAACCGCTCACCCTGCGGTGCGACCGCGCCCATCGCCAGCTCCGGGTAGCCCGGCATGCCGACCTTGCGGATGCAGAGCACATCGAGCGGCAGCTGCAGGAGGTGTGCCGTCTCGGCCGCGACCGCAACTCCGCCGCGTGCCAGCCCCACGATCATGACGTTGCTCTTCAGCCGGAGATCGGGGAGCGCCGCCGCCAACCCGGCGCCTGCCTGCGTACGATCCTTGAACACGCGGCGATCATTACGAACGTCGCCGCTCAGGTCAAGGGGTTCGGCAGCGAACTTGTCACATCTGTGACCACCACGTGACCGTGAGGTTTCGGACGATCGGCTATAGTGCACCCCTGGCTAAGCAGAGGCATCCCGCTTCTCACCCGTCGCGCACTCAGCGTGAGACGGGTTCAACCGAGCAGTTTGACGGTTGCCTCCGGACCGGAGGCTTGGAAACGGGTGCCATGCGGTGCCCGTTTTTTGCGTTCAACGAAGGGAGACCCCGAGCTTGATACTGACCGTGACTGGGCACAGCTCTTGAGACCGCGCAGGCGATTCGACCAGCGGCCACAGGAGCCAACCACCAGGATCAACGACGCCATCCGCGTGCCGCAGATACGGCTGATCGGAGCGGACGGCGAGCAGATTGGCATCAAGAGCACCGACGAGGCGCTCAAGTACGCGTGGGACATGAACCTCGACCTGGTCGAGGTGGCGCCCGATGCCAAGCCGCCCGTGTGCCGGGTGATGGACTACTCGAAGTACAAGTACGAGCAGGAGCAGAAGGCCAAGCTGGCCCGAAAGCACCAGTCCACCATCACGATCAAAGAGATCAAGCTGAGACCCAAGATCGATCCGCACGACTACGCGACCAAGAAGGGGCACGTCGTCCGCTTCCTCAAGAACCGTGACAAGGTCAAGGTCACGATCATGTTCCGGGGACGCGAGATGACCCACCCCGACCGGGGCCGCCAGCTGCTGTTGAAGCTGGCCGACGAGGTGCAGGATCTCGGCATCGTCGAGTCGGCCCCGCTGCAGGACGGTCGCAACATGGTGATGATGCTGGCGCCGCACAAGAACGCGCCGGTGGCCTCACCGGCCGACGCGGCACCAGAACCCGACAGCGATGCGGTGGCGGCACCGGCTCCCGAGGCCGAGAGCGAGAAGGCCGCCGATCCGGCCCCGGCCGGCGATACCACGTAGGAGACAGCGATGCCAAAGATGAAAACCAAACGCGCCGCCGCCAAGCGGCTGCGGCTCTCTGCCGGCGGCAAGCTGATGCGCCGCCGCGCGTTCAAGTCGCACCTGCTCGAGCACAAGTCGGCGAAGCGGCTGCGCAAGAAGCGCCGCGACACCGGCGTCGCCGCCCCGGACACGAAAGAGGCGCTGCGCCTCCTCGGAAAGCGATAGGAGAGACCGATGGCACGAGTCAAACGCAGCGTTCATGCGAAGAAGAAGCGCCGTGAGGTGCTGGAGCAGGCCAAGGGTTACCGCGGCCTGAAGAAGAACAGCTACAAGCGCGCCAAGGAGCAGGTGATGAAGTCCCTCTCCTACTCCTACCGCGACCGGCGCGTCCGCAAGCGCGACTTCCGGCGGCTGTGGATCATCCGCATCAACGCCGGCGCCCGCCAGAACGGGATGTCGTACAACCAGATGATGCACGGCCTGAAGCTGGCCGAGGTCGAGCTCGACCGCAAGGTGCTGGCCGACATCGCGGTCAGCGACCCCAAGGCCTTCGCGGTGCTGGCCGAAACCGCAAAAGCGGCGCTGGCCGCGGCCGCCTGACGGACGTCCGCATGGAGCCGATCACCTCGCGCGCGAACGCGCGGCTGAAGGCTGCCCGCAAGCTGCAGGCCAAGCGCAACCGGCTCGCGGTCGGGCTGTTCCTGGCCGAGGGCGAGGACATCGTCGAGGAGGCGCTGTCCGAGGGCATCCTTCCGGCCGAGACGTTCGTGGCGGCCGGCCGCCGGCCGGAGGAGGCGCTGATCGCGCGGCTGGCGCGCGGCGGGCCCCTGCACGTCGTAGAGGACGAGCTGGTGGCCGAGCTCGGCTCGCTCGGGCATCCGGCGCGCGTGATCTGCGTGTTCAAGGTCGAGGATCTGCCCGCCCGCGACCCGGCGACGGCTGACCTGGGCGTGCACCTGCACCGCGTGATCGACCCCGGCAACGTGGGCACCGTGGTGCGGGCGGCGGGCGCGCTCGGCCCCGCGTTCCTGTCGCTCTCGGCCGGCTGCTCGGATCCGCTGTCCGCAAAGGGGGTTCGGGCCTCGATGGGCGCGGTGTTCCGCGTCCCGATCGAGCACGCCGAGCTGCCCGAGGCCGGGCCGGCGCGCGTCGCGCTGGTGGCCGGCGCCGAGCTGCCGCTGTGGCAGATCGACCTGCGTCCCTCCACCGTGTTCGTGGTGGGCGCGGAGCGCCTCGGCCTCCCGGATGAGATCGTGGCCGCGTGTGAGCACGTGGCGGCGGTGCCCCAGGCCCTGGGAGCGGACTCGTTGAACGCCGCCTCTGCAGCGACCGTGGCCCTGTACGAAGCCGTTCGCCAGCGCTCAGCCGCCGGCTGACCCGGACGTCCGGGCCAGCCACACCGAGTCGGCCGCGTCCGCGGCCAACGGCTCGCCGCCGAAGCCGCCGTAGCGCTTCACCCGGTCGAAGCCAGCCTCCACCAGCAACCGGCCCCATCCATCCGGTTCCATCCACCACAGCCGCATCCCGGCCTCGCGCCCGCCGGCTCGGACACGCAGGGTCAGGCTGTGGTCGGCAGGGTGCCAGTCGGCCCGCTCCATGATCCCCGGTTCGCGCTCCAACCAGCGGCCGTCGGTGTCCTCGATGTCGCGCCGGTCGGGATGGAACACGTCGAACGCGAGCAGCCCTTCCGGCTCCAGCCGCGCACGCAGCGAGCGCAAGACGCCCAGCCGCTCCGCGTCGTCTCGCAGGTGCAGCAGCGCCCTGAACGGCACCGTCACGAGCGGGAAGGTACCCAGCTCGGGCAGCTCCCGCATGTCTGCGCGGACCAGCTCCAGCGTGACGCCCTGGGCACGCGCCTTCGACCGCGCCAGGTCGAGCATGGGACCGCTTCGGTCGACGCCGACCACCGTGATCCCGGCCAGCGCGGTGGGCACGGCGATGCGTCCGCTGCCGACGCCGATCTCGAGCACCGGGCCGCCGCTCTCGATCGCCAGCCGCACGTAGAAGTCGATGTCCTCGGTGACCGAGTGGCACCAGGCGTCGTAGTCGGTGCCCAGCACCGCGTAGGCGTCGTCGGTCACCACACCCCCGGAACGATCCGAGCCGTTCCGGCGGCGCACCCCGCCCACTCCTGACCGAGCGCGCCGGCCGTCGCGCGCTTCTCGACTCGGATCCGCGGCAGGTGGCCGAGCAGCGGCACGCCCACCGCAACGACCAGACCCACCCAGTTCGTGAGCGCCAGGCCGAAGCCGAGCGCGGCCAGCAGGTTGCCGGCGTATGCGGGATGGCGGAGCAGCCGGTAGGGGCCGTCGATGACCACGCGGTGGTCGGCCTGGATCGTGACGTCCCGCCGGAAGGAGCGCCCCAGCGTGGCGATGCCCCAGCCGCGCAGCCCGCCGCCGGCCATCCGCTCGCGTGCGGTCACGAACCACTCCAGCGCCAGGTTGGCGCCGATCGCTCCTACCACCAGCGCAAACGCGCCCGCGTGTTCCTGGATGAAGAGCTGCTGGGACACCGCTCGGCAAGCCTACATGCGCACTGTCGCGGCACCACCGCACCGGTACACTAGGCCGCTCATGAACCCGGATTCCGTGCAGAGCGAGGGCCTCCAGGCGATCGCCGACGCGCCCGACACGGCCGCGCTGGAGCAGGTCCGGATCGCGCTGCTCGGACGCAAGGCGCCGCTGGTGCTGGCACTGCGGGAGCTGGGCAGCCTGGCGCCCGAAGAGCGGGGGCCGCGGGGCAAGGTGTTGAACCAGGTGCGCCAGTCCCTGGAAGCGGCCCTGGACGCCCGTGAGTCGGAGCTGGAGGCGGCGGAGCTGGACGACCGGCTGCGCCGCGACCGGATCGACGTGACGCTGCCGGGTGCGCGGGTCGAGCGCGGGTTCGCCCATCTGATCGAGCAGACCGGCCGCGAGATCCTGGAGGTGCTGGTCGGCCTCGGGTACCGGATCAGCGACGGGCCCGAGGTCGACACCGTTTATCGCAACTTCGACGCGCTCAACCACGCGCCCACGCATCCCACCCGGCAGGCCACGGACACCTACTACATCGACGAGCACACGGTGCTGCGCACGCACACCTCGCCGATGCAGATCCGCACGATGCAGTCGCAGCCGCCGCCCGTATACATGGCCACGATGGGCCGCTGCTATCGCCGCGACACGCCCGACGCCACCCACACCGCCATGTTCACGCAGATCGAGGGCCTGGCGGTCGACCGCGGACTGTCGCTGGCGCACCTGAAGGGGACGCTGCTGGCGTTCGCCCGCGAGATGTTCGGCGCCGATCGCGAGGTGCGCCTGCGGCCGCACTTCTTCCCGTTCACCGAGCCCTCGGTGGAGGTGGACGTGTCCTGCTTCAACTGCGCCCGGGACGGCTCGCCGTGCCGTGTCTGCAAGGGCGAGGGATGGGTCGAGGTGCTCGGCGCGGGCATGGTCGATCCCGCCCTGTTCGGCTTCGTCGAGGGCTATGACCCCGAGCTGTGGACCGGCTACGCCTGGGGGATGGGCGTGGAGCGGATCGCCGCGCTGCGTCATGCCGTGCCCGACATCCGCTGGCTGTGGGAGAACGACCTGCGGCTGATGGAGCAGTTCGGATGAGGGTGCAGGTCTCGTGGCTGCGCGAGTACGTGAGCTTTGACGTGCCGTCGCGCGAGCTGGGCGAGCTGCTGAGCATGACCGGCACCAAGCTGGAGGCGGTGCACCGGATCGGCGTGCCGGCCGGCGCCGAACTGTTCAGGGTCGGCCGCGTGATCTCCAGGGAGCAGCACCCTGAGGCGGACCGACTGTCGCTCTGCACCGTCGACCTGGGCGACGGCGAACCCCGTCAGATCGTGTGCGGCGCTACCAACTTCGACGCCGGCGCCACGGTCGGCGTGGCGCTGCCCGGCGCCACGTTGCCGGACGGCACCGTCCTGCGCGTGGCCAAGCTGCGCGGGGTGGAGTCGCAGGGCATGATGCTGTCGGAGAGCGAGCTGGAGCTGTCGGGCGACCACGATGGCCTGATGCTTCTGGAGGACGGGCTGGAGCCGGGCACGCCGCTGGCCCAGGTGCTGCCAATCGACGATGAGGTGCTCGAGTTCGAGATCACCTCAAACCGGCCGGACTGCCTGTCGGTGTACGGCATCGCTCGCGAGGCGTCCGCGTCGCTGGACGTCGACCTCGCGCCCTGGCCGGGCCGCGAACCGGGTGCCTCGGGCGACGATTCGGTCGAGTTGTGGGTGAAGGCGCGCATCGACGCGCCCGACCTGTGTCCGCGCTGGGCGGCGCGGGTCTTCACCGACGTCAAGGTCGGCCCCTCGCCGCCGTGGCTGAAGGCGCGGGTCGCGGCCGCCGGCATGCGCCCGATCTCCAACGTCGTGGACATCACCAATTACGTGATGCTGTGCGTCGGCGAGCCCACGCACGCCTTCGACCTGGACAAGGTGACGGGACGCGAGATCATCGTGCGACGGGCCGGCGAGGGTGAGGGGGTGATCACGCTATACGGCCAGGGGCGGACGCTCGACGCCGACGTGCTGGTGATCGCCGATGCGGAGAAGCCGTCGGCGATCGCCGGGCTGATGGGGTCCGAGTGGAGCGAGGTGTCGGAGACGACGACGACGGTGCTGCTTGAGTGCGCGAACTTCGACGGCCCCAACATCCAGAGCTCCTCGACGCGCCTGGAGCTGCGCACCGAGGGGTCGACCCGCTGGGAGAAGGGCCTCGACCCGCACCTGGTGCCGCGGGCGCTCGCGCTGGCCTCGCAGCTGATGGTGGAGCTGACGGGCGCGCGGCTGGTGCCCGGCACAGTCGACCTGCACGGGCAGCTGCCCGAGCCGGCTGTGGTGCCGCTGCGGCGGGAGCGGCTTGAGCTGCTGATCGGGGTGCCGTACGAGCAGGCGCAGATCGACCGCGCGCTGACCCGGCTCGGCTACGAGCCCGCCGACGGCGGCTGGCGGGTGCCGACCTGGCGCGCCACCGACACCTTCCGCGAGGTCGACCTGATCGAGGAGGTGTCGCGCATCGACGGCATCTGGAAGGTGCCGACCGTGATGCCCCCGCACGCCGACGCGGTCGGCAAGCGCGACCCCGACGTGCGGCTGCGAAACCGCGTGATCGACGTACTGTTGGGCGCCGGCCTGTCGGAGGCGGTCACCGTCGCCTTTACCGACGAGACGCTGGCCGACCGGCTGCGGCTTCCGCCCGGCCATCCTCGCCGCGACGCGGTGCGGGTGGCGAACCCGATGGGTGCCGACCAGGCGCTGCTTCGCACCGTGCTGTTCCCGGGGCTGCTGGCCTCGGCGCGCCGCAACCTCGAGGCCGGCCGCGACCGGGTCGCCCTGTTCGAGGTGGCCCGGGTGGTGCTGCCGGCGCCCGGTGAGGAGCTGCCGCACCAGCCGGTGCGGGTGTCCGGCGTGATCGCCGGCCGCGAGGCCGGCTACCACCAGATGAAGGGCGTGGCCGAGGCGCTGGGGCGCGCGCTGCGCGTCCAGCTCGAGGTCGCGGCGGCCCCTGAGCCATTCCTGCATCCGGGCCGCAGCGCCCGGCTGGGAGCGGGCGGCACGCTCGGCGAGCTGCATCCGCTGGTGGCGCGGGAGTTCGGCGTGGATGAGCAGGTGAGCCTGTTCGAGATCGACCTCGAGGAGCTCGAGACGCCCGATCCGACTCCGCTCTACCGCGACGTGGTCACCTACCCGCCGGTCCGCCAGGACATCGCCGTGGTGGTCGCCTCCGAGGTCACCGCCGCCGAGGTGCTGGCGGTGATCCGTGCGGCCGGCGGTGAGCTGCTGGCCGAGGCTGAGGTGTTCGACACCTACCGCGGCGAGCAGGTGGGGGAGGGGCGCCAGAGTGTGGCGGTGCACCTCCAGTTCCGCGCAACCGATCGCACGCTGACCGATGCCGAGGCGGATGCGGCCCGGGAGACGATCGTGGCGGCGCTGCGCGATCGTCTCGGCGGCGAGCTCCGCTAAGCGCCGTGTCTCGTCAGTCGGTCGTGCCCTGGGTGCCGACCGGCCGCACGTCGGCCACCCGCGACAGCAGCCGCAGCGTGCCCTTGACGCCGACGCTGTCGAGCGTCGCCAGCCGCTTGCGGCAGAGCGGTGCAGCCGTGCCGTAGCCGAACGTGTGCGCGGCGCGGAAGCGGAAGATGCCGCTTCGCCAGTCCCGCTCGTGCCAGGGATTCAGCGGAGACAACACGAGCGCCGACTCTTCGCTCTGGTTCGCGTCCAGCAGTTCCAGCTCGATGTTCATCGACGACCAGTCCTCGGGCTGGCGTGCCACGATCTGGTCCCATTGTTCGGCGAGCTGTTGCATTGGCGGCCATCCTAGCTTGTGTACAGTGCGGCCCGTGGACGACCTGTTGACCGAGCGGCTGGCCGAGCTCGCCGTTGGCTTCGGAGCCAACGTACAGGCCGATCAGATCGTGATGGTGACCGCCGAGCTCGGGCGCGAACCGCTGGCGCGGGCGGTGGCGGCAGCCGCCTATCGGGCCGGCGCCAGGTACGTCGACGTCACCTACACGGACGCGTTCGTGCGCCGCGCCAAGATCGAGAACGCCGGTGACGAGGCGATCGGATACGCGCCACCCTGGCACGTGGAGCGCATGAAGCAGATGGGAGAGCAGCGCGTAGCCGTGATCTCCCTGGAGGCGGCGATCGACCCGGCCGCCACCGACGGGCTCGACCCCGTCCGCCTGGGAGCCGATCAGTCGCCGGTGCGGCAGGCATATCTGCGGCTGGTGATGGAGCGCCTGATCAACTGGTGCATCATCGCCTGCCCGACGCCGGAGTGGGCGGCGAGAGTGCATCCCGACCTACCAGTCGATCAGGCGTTCGCGCTGCTGTCGCACGAGATCGCGCGCGTGTGCAGGCTTGACGAGGACGACCCGGTGGCCGCCTGGCAGACCCGCTTCGACCGGCTGACCGAGATCAGTGAGCGGCTCGGCGAGCACCGGTTCGAGACCATCCACTTCAGCGGCGACGGCACCGACCTGAGCGTGGGCCTGCTGCCCAGCGCCGAGTGGGCGTGTGCGACGTTCACCACTGCGGACGGCATCTCGCACCACCCCAACCTGCCCACCGAAGAGGTGTTCACGACGCCCGACCCACGCCGCACCGACGGCGTCGTGCGCTCGACCAAGCCGCTGAACATCGAGGGCACGCTGGTCACGGGCCTGACGGTGCGGTTCGAGGGCGGCCGCGCGGTCGCGATCGATGCCGACGGCGGCGCCGAGGTGCTGCGGGGCCGCGCGTCGCGAGACGACGGCGCGTCGCGGCTGGGCGAGCTGGCGCTGGTCGACGGCGAGGGCCGCATCGGGGCGCTGGACACGGTCTTCTACTCGACCCTGATCGACGAGAACGCGGCCAGCCATATCGCGCTCGGAAGCGGGCTGGGGTACCTCGTCAAGGACGAGCGCGACAAGCAGCAGGTGAACTCGAGCTCGATCCACATCGACTTCATGATCGGCAGCCCGGAGATCGACGTCGACGGCGTGAACGACGACGGCACCCGCGTGCCGGTGCTGCGGGGCGGCGAATGGCAGATCTGACGATCGACGAGCGCCGGCGCAGGCTGGCGCGGCTGCTGGTCGGGTTCGGCGCCAACGTCCAGCCCGGCCAGACGGTGATGGTGGGTGGCGACATCGACGACCGTGAGCTGGTGCGCGCCGTGGCCAACGAGTGCTACCTGGCGGGTGCCAGATTCGTGGAGCTGAACTATTTCGACCTGCACATCAAGCGGGCCAGGATCGAGTTCGGCGGGGACGATTCAATCGGGTACGCGACCAGCTGGTCGTACGAGCAGGCGCGGGCGGCGGCGGCCGAGAAGTGGGCGATCATCAGCCTGTCGGGCGGCACCGATCCCTCGATCCTGGCCGGCCTCGATCCGGATCGGCTGGGCAAGGACAACTCGCCGGTCAACACGGAGTGGCTGAAGGCGGTCAGCGAGCAGCTGGTGAACTGGACGGTCGGGCCCAGCCCGTCACCGGTCTGGGCGGCGGTGGTGCATCCCGACATGGAGCCGGATGCCGCGCTGGAGCTGCTCTGGGCGCAGGTCGAGCGCGTGTGCCGGCTGGACGAGCAGGATCCGGTCGCGTCCTGGGAGCAGCGCATGGGCGACATGGTCGCGACGGCCGGTCGCATCAACGACCACCGGTTCGACACGCTGCACTTCCAGGGGCCCGGCACCGACCTGGAGGTCGGCCTGTTGCCCAGCTCGACGTTCATATCCGGTGGGTCGGAGACGGCCGACGGCATCGCGCACCGGCCGAATGTGCCCTCCGAGGAGGCGTTCACGACGCCCGACCCGACGAGGGTCAACGGCGAGGTGCGCGCGACCCGGCCGCTGGACGTGGGCGGCACGGTGCTGACCGGGCTGCGGGTGCGGTTCGAGGACGGCCGTGCGGTCGCGATCGACGCCGACCAGGGCGCCGAGGTGCTGCGCGCACGCACCGCCATCGACGACGGCGGCGTGCGGCTGGGGGAGGTGGCGCTGGTCGACGGCGAGAGCCGGATCGGGCAGCTCGGCACCGTGTTCTACGAGACGCTGCTGGACGAGAACGCGGCCTGCCACATTGCGCTCGGCCAGGGCTTCGACTACTGCGTATCGGGCGACGACGTGGGGCGGATCAACGTCAGCCAGATCCACATCGACTTCATGATCGGCGACGACGACGTGGACGTCACCGGCGTCACGGGCGGCGGCGACCGCGTGCCGGTGCTGCGCGGCGGCGTCTGGCAGGTCTAGCTCGGCCCGAAGCTTACGCCGCGCCGGTGCGCATGCGGTGGATGGTCGCGATCACCTCGGCCGGGTCGAGGTCGTCGTCCGTGCCCATGCTGCCGTGGCGCAGACGCAGCGAGGTGTAGGCCATCAGGTCGCGCATCGAGGCGAGGCCGATCACGTGACCCTCGTCGTTCACAACCGGCAGGTGGCGGAAGTGCCCGTCCACCATCAGCGCCATCGCCTCGGCCAGCTCGGTCTGCGGCGCGGCGGTCAGCACATGGCGGGTCATGCGGTCGGACACCGGCACCGAGGGATCGATGCCTTCGCTGACGCATCGCAGCAGGTCGCGCTCCGTGATCACCCCGACCAGATCGTCGCCGTCGGCGAGCACGATCGCGGCTCCGACGTCGTGCTCGACCATGCGCCGGGCGGCATCGCCGACCCGCGTCTCCGGGGTGACGGCCACCAGTGAGGTGCTCATGACGTCGGTCAGCTGCATGCTTCGAGTGTACTCGCCCGGCCCCGTTAGACCAGCAGCAGCGACGGAGACTGCAACAGCTGCTTGATCGTCAGCAGCAGCTTGGCGCCGTCCGCTCCCGAGCACGCGCGGTGGTCGCAGGACAGCGTGACGCGCATGATCTTGCATACGACGATCTCCCCGTCCACGACGACCGGGCGATCGGCGGTGGCGCCGACCGCGATGATCGCCGACTCGGGCGGGTTGATGATCGCCTCGAAGTTGGCGACGTCGAACATGCCCAGGTTGGAGACCGAGAAGGTGGCGCCCTCGATCTCGCGCTGCTTGAGCTTGCCGGCGCGGGCGCGCGCGGCCAGGTCACGCGTCTCGCGGCTGATCTCGCGCACCGGCTTGGTATCGGCCTCGTTCAGCACCGGCACGATCAGGCCGTCGTCGAGGGCCACCGCGATGCCGATGTTGGCGTGCGTGTGGTAGAGGTGCTTGCCGCCCACGTAGGAGCGGTGCGCCTGGGGGTGCTGGATCAGGGCAAGCGCCGACGCGCGCACGATCAGGTCGTTGACGCTGATCTTGTCGCCGGAGTCGGCAAGGCCGCTGTTGAGCTCGGCCCGCAGCTGCATGGCGCGGGTCATGTCGATCTCGGACTCGACGTAGAAGTGGGGGACGGTCTGCTTGGACTGGGTCATGCGCGTCGCCACGGCCTTCAGCATCGGGGTCAGCTCGCGGATCTCACCCTCGGCCGGAGCGCTCTCGGTGGCTGGGGGCGCGTCGGCTGCCGCCGGCCGGGTCAGCTCGCCGCTCGAGATCAGGCGCTCCACGTCTGCCTTGACGACGCGGCCCTCGGGGCCGCTGCCCCGGCCGGCCATCGCGGCCAGGTCGATGCCGGCCTCATCGGCCATGCGGCGGGCGATCGGCGAGACGCGCAGCGCGACCGCGGCGCGGGAGCCGTTGCCGGCCGCGGCCTTCGCCTTCGACGACGACTTCGACGGCTTGCGGGCCGGCGCGGCCTTCGCCTCCGGCTCCGGCGCCGGCTCGGCAGCCGCCTCCTCCTGGGGTGGCGGCGCGGTGGCGCCGTTTCCGGCCGACGCCGCCTCGTCGGCGGTCTCGCCCTCGGCGCCCACGATCGCGATCGGTGCGCCCAGGGCGACCGTCTCGCCGTCGCCGACCAGGATCCGCAGCACCGTGCCGGCGTCGTAGGCCTGGAACTCCATAGTGGCCTTGTCGGTCTCGATCTCGGCCAGCACGTCACCCGCGGCGAACGCGTCGCCCTCGTGTACCAGCCAGCGGCCGATGGTGCCCTCCTCCATCGTGTCTGAGAGCCGCGGCATCACCAGTTCTTCGGACATGGATCCTTCCTGTGGGGGCTCATGCGATGCCGCTCTCGGCCAGCAGGCCGCGCGCGGCGGCCTCGATCTTGCTCTCGAGCGGCAGCGCCGCGAGCTCCAGCGGCTTGGAGTAGGGCATCGGCA
>Ga0079222_10000024_pt1 | contig 22585 bp, 24 predicted proteins | sample GAPlitter_FD_75070 | JGI IMG/M metagenome (GOLD analysis project Ga0079222, IMG submission 75070) | Agricultural soil microbial communities from Georgia to study Nitrogen management - GA Plitter | ecosystem: Environmental > Terrestrial > Soil > Agricultural land | place: USA: Georgia...
AGAGCGCGTCCAGCAGTGCGCCGCCGAGGAAGCCGGAGCCGCCGGTGACGAAGACCGCGCGCATCTCACCTCCTCCCGCTCACGGCGCCGGTGCGGGTGGCCGGTCTCGCCGGGGCGGACAGTCGGTCCCGGATCGGGGTAATTCCGGAACCTGTCGATCCTCACCTTACGGCCGGGAGAAGCTTCTACAACGATTCCGTCTCCGGAACACTCCGACCGGCCGGAACGGTGCTCCGCCGTCCGCCGGAGCCGCTGCCGCAGCTGGGCTACTGCGCAGTAGCCCGCTACCGGCTGGAACCGGTCAGGGCTTCGGTAGCGCCGGCCGCCTGGTCGCCAGCAGCGGCTCGAACAGGTCGCCGTCGCCGATCCGGGCGAGCACGTCGGCCTGGGTGAACGACAGCGGGGCGCCGCCGGCCGCCTCGCCCACCTCGTCCCAGCTGACCGGCGTCGAGACGGTCGCGGTCGGCCGGGCCCGTAGCGAGTAGACGGTCACGGTGGTCTTCGCGGCGTTGTTCTGGCTCCAGTCGACCAGCACCTTGCCCGGCCGCAGCGACTTCGTCATCCGCGAGACCACCAGCCGCGGGTGCTCGCTCTCCAGCTTCTTGGCCAGCTCGTGCGCGTACGCGTTGACCGTGTCCGACGGGGTCTCCTCGATCGCCGCGTACACCTGCAGGCCCTTGCTGCCGCTGGTCTTCGCGACCGGGGTGAGCCCGACCGCCTCGAGCGCCTCCCGCAGCATCAGGGCGACCTGGCAGCACTCGCCGATCGCGGCCGGCGCACCGGGATCGAGGTCGAGCACCAGTTGGTCGGCACCGCGCACGCCGCCGCGGGGGCCGACCTTCCACTGCGGAGTGTGCAGCTCCAGCGCGGCCAGGTTCGCCAGCCAGACCAGGGTGGCCAGGTCCTCCACCACGATGTAGTCGATCTCGTCGCGGTTCTTCGTGCTGCCCGGAGCCGGCAGCCGCACGGTGCGGACCCAGTCCGGCGTGCCGCGCGGGGTGTTCTTCTCGAAGAAGAACGCGCCGTCGACGCCGTTCGGGTAGCGCTTGCGGGTCAGCGCCCTGGCCGCGAGGTGCGGCAGCAGCACCGGCGCCACGGTGGTGTAGTAGGTGATGACCTCGCCCTTGGTGAGCCCGACCTCCGGGTACAGCACCTTGTCCAAGTTGGACAGACGGAGGGTGCGGCCGTCGACGTCGACGGCGACGGTGTTACCGCTCACGGACGACCTCCTCCGGCCGCTTGTCGGAGCGGACGCCCTGGAAGCTGGCGAACCGCAGCCGACCGTCGACCGTCCACTCGGCGAACTCCACCTCGACCACCACCTCGGGGCGTACCCAGGTGATCGGCCGGCCCCGCACGTCCGGCGGCATCGCGACGAACGGCGACGAGGACAGCACGTACGGTCGCAGCCGCTTCTCCATGTTCCGCAGCGCCGCCGCGGAGAAGCCGGTGCCGACCTGACCGGCGTAGACCAGGTCGGACCCCTCGTACACGCCGAGCAGCAGCGAGCCGATCCCGCCGGACCGGCCGCCCTCGCCGTGCTCCCAGCCGCCGACGACGAACTCCTGCCGGTTCCACAGCCTGACCTTGATCCAGTCGTTGCTGCGGTGGCCGGGCCGGTAGACCGACGAGAGTCGCTTGGCCAGCACGCCCTCCAGCCCGTTCTCGGTGGCCGCCTGCGTGGTCGCCGGGCCGTCGTCGAACAGCGGGGAGACCGTCCAGTGCGGGCCGGCGACCTCGAGCCGCTCCAGCGTGGCCCGCCGTTCGGCGAACGTCCGGCCGGTCAGGTCCACCCCGTACAGCCGCAGCACGTCGAACGCCAGGTAGGTGACCGGAGCCTGGGCGGCGAGCCGGCGGGCCTCCACCGCCTTGCGCACGTGCATCCGGCTCTGCAGCGCGTTGAACGACGGCCGCCCGTCCACCAGGGACACGATCTCGCCGTCGAGCAGCACGTCGTCGGCGATCTCGGCCAGCCCGGCCAGCTCCGGGTAGGCGACCGTCACGTCGTTGCCGAGCCGGCTGGTCAGCGTGAGCCCGGACGTGCTCGAGTCGGCCAGGGTGCGCACGCCGTCCCACTTGAACTCGTACGCCCAGTCCGGCCCGGTGGGCAGGTCCCCGGCAGTGGCGAGCATCGGCTGCACGCGCCTCATCCTGCCCTTTCTCCGCGTGTTCCGGCGGGCGGCACTGGCACTGGCGCGCCGTAACCGGCAGGCTGATCGGTGTAGTGATGTCGACAAGGGGAGGCACGGCGTGCGCGCGATCTGGAAGGGCGCGGTCTCCTTCGGCCTCGTCAGCATCCCGGTCAAGCTCTACACCGCGACCGAGGAGAAGGACGTCTCGTTCCACCAGGTGCACCGGGAGGACGGCGGCCGGATCCGGTACAAGCGGGTGTGTCAGATCGACGGCGAGGAGGTGGCCTACGCGGACATCGCGAAGGGCTACGAGCTGCCGTCCGGGGAGACCGTGGTGCTCACCGACGAGGACTTCGCCGACCTGCCGCTGACCTCGTCCCGGGTGGTCGACGTGCTCTCGTTCGTGCCGCTGGAGCAGGTCGACCCGATCTACTTCGCGAAGAGCTACTACCTGGAGCCGGAGAAGAACGCGACCAAGCCGTACGTGCTGCTGCGCGACGCGCTGCAGCAGGCCGACTCGGTGGCGCTGGTCAAGGTCGCGATCCGGACCAGGGAGGCGCTGGCCACGCTCCGGGTGCGGGACGGCGTGCTGGTGCTGGAGACGATGGTCTGGCCGGACGAGGTGCGCACCCCCGACTTCGGCTTCCTGGACGAGGACGTGACGGTCCGCCCGCAGGAGCTGGCGATGGCCGAGTCGCTGATCGAGAGCATGACCGGCGACTTCGACCCCGACCTCTACCACGACGAATACCGGGAAGCGCTGGAGAAGGTCATCGAGGCCAAGATCGAGGGCCGCGAGGTGGTCGAGCAGCCGGTCCAGGAGGAGGACACCGGCTCGGTCGTCGACCTCATGGCGGCGCTGCGGGCCTCGGTCGCCGCGGCCAAGAAGGGCCGCGGCGAGGCCGACGACGACGAGGCGCCGGCCAAGAAGGCACCGGCCCGGAAGGCACCGGCGAAGAAGACCGCCGCCAAGGCGCCGGCCAAGAAGGCGGCCGCCAAGAAGACCCCGGCCAAGAAGGCGGCCGCGAAGAAGTCGGCGTAGCGGCCGACGGGCCGGGGCAGGATGCTCTCTGCCCTGTCCCCGACCCCTGTCCCTGTCCGGAACCACTGTCCCCGGACCCTGTCCGGACCCGGAGGAACCGATGAGTGAGATGCCGCCGGAGAGCCCGTCCGAGGACGTCGTCGAGCAGCGCACCGAGATCTACCCCGACCGTCCGAGCCGGACCGCGCTGCGCGACGGCCAGCCGTTCGAGGCCGACCCCGCCGACGCCGCCGACCAGGCGGACGAGCTGCCCCTCGACGAGGACGACTACCAGTAGCCCGGAGCCCACCGCCCCGGAACGGGCTGAGCCGTCCCGATCGTCGCCACGAGTAGTCTCCGGCTGACGGCAGGGAACGCGGGGACGCTCCGGGGGGCGGCGGCCACGCACACGCGTACGGACGGAGGCGAGCGTGGCGACTGCAGCCACCGGTCGCGCCGGTAACGGGAGTGCCCCCGACGAGCCGGGCGGCGACCCGGCCCAGACCGACGCGACGCTCACGCACAGCGACAACGCTGCGGCCAAGGCGTCCAACGGTGCCCCGGCCCGCGGCAGCCGGCTGCCCCGTTCCGCCCGCCGCAAGCAGCTGATGGCCGCGGCCCAGGAGGTCTTCGTCGCCAACGGCTACCACGCCGCCGCGATGGATGACATCGCCGACCGCGCCGGCGTCTCCAAGCCGGTGCTCTACCAGCACTTCCCCGGCAAGCTCGAGCTCTACCTGGCCCTGCTCGACGTGCACACCACCGAGCTGGTCGGCGCGGTGCGCTCGGCGATGGCGGCGACCACCGACAACGCCCAGCGGGTGCACAACGCGGTCAGCGCATACTTCGACTTCGTCGACGGCGAGAGCGCCGACGTGCAGGGCGCGTTCCGGCTGGTGTTCGAGACCGACCTGCGCAACGAGCCGGCCGTACGGGACCGGATCGCCGGGGTGTCGCGGCGGTGCATGCAGGCCGTCGCCGACACGATCGCCGCCGACACCGGGCTGCCGCGGGCCCAGGTCGAGCTGCTCGCCGCCACCGTGACCGGCACCTCCGAGGTGGCCGCGCGGTGGTGGCTGGAGAGCGAGCGGGCACTGCCGAAGGCCGAGGCGGTACGGCTGATCGAGGGCCTGGTCTGGCGCGGGATCTCCAACTTCCCGCTGGTGGGCGACGAGGATCGGTGAGGGTTTCGCTCAGGGCGCACGGCGCCGCCGCGACGGCATCACTACGCTCGGATGCGAGCACCGACGACAGGAGGACCCACCCGTGGAGGTCAAGATCGGCGTGCAGCGGACGCCGCGCGAGATCGTGCTGGAGAGCACGCAGAGCCCCGACGAGGTCGAGGCTGCGGTCCGGGACGCGCTGAAGGACCCGGGCGGTGTGCTCGCGCTGGTCGACGAGAAGGGCCGCCGCGTGGTCGTCCCGAGCAACCTGATCGCGTACGTCGAGATCGCCGACGCCGACCACCGCCGCGTCGGTTTCGCGGTGTCATAGCCGGGGGCGGCCCCCGTAACCCCGGGCGATAGCTCGTCTGCACTAATGGGTTTTCGACCGACCTCGCCCAACGAGCCCCGCCGATGGCGGAGGGCCCCATCCGGTTCAAGACCCGCGGGCGTCGGTTCCGCGGGGCGGTGACTCAGCCCGACAGGCCGATGGTCTGCATGCGGGCGGTGTGGGCGCTGGTGATGCGCTTGAGCAGGGCGGCCAGCGCACCGAGGTCACCGGTGCCGCCGACGATGAGCATCGTCAGCGCGTCCCGCTCGGCCGCCACCCGCTGGGCCTGCGAGAGCGCCTCGCCGACCAGCCGGCGGGCCCACAGCGACAGCCGCCCGGACACCGCGGGGTCCGCCGCGACCGCCGCCCGCACCTCGCGGACCGCGAAGTCGGCGTGCCCGCCGTCGGCGAGCACGTCGAGCACCAGGTCGCGGGTCGGCGGGTCGAGCAGCTGCGCCACCTCGCGGTAGAAGTCGGCCGCGATGCCGTCCCCCACGTAGGCCTTGACCAGGCCTTCGAGCCAGGTCTGCGGCTTGGTGCGGGCGTGGAAAGTGTCGAACACCGGCACGAACGGCGCCATCGCGGCCTCGGCGTCCGCGCCGAGCTCGGTGAGCCGGTCGCGCAGCCGGCGGTAGTGGCCGATCTCGGCGGCGGCCATCCCGGCCAGCGCGGCCCGGCCGGTCAGCGTCGGGGCCAGCCGGGCGTCCTCGGCGAGCCGGTCGAACGCGGTGAGCTCCCCGTACGCGAGCACGCCGAGCAGGTCGACGACGGCCTGCGGGTCCGTGCCGGGCGCGGGGGTGTCGGCGGTGCTCAGCGCGGCCTCCTGGAGTGTCACAAGCAGGTCAGACCCTAGTCCCGTACAATGAGTAGTGCGTGATGTCTGTCGACGTCACGGTTCATGTGCGCGGACTCCGCCTCGGTGCGGTCCCGCCCCTGCTCCGCCGGGTCTCCCGGGCCGGGATGCGGATGGTGTGGTCGATCGCCCGGAGGGCCGGCTGTCGGCGCCGGCGAGAGAGGCACTGCACTGACCACCACGTACGAGCACGACGACATCAATACGGAGAGTGACAACGAGGAGTTCGAACCGCTGGCTGCCCGCGCCGACGTGCGCGAGGACAGCCCGCTGTTCGCCGACCTCGGCGTCGACGAGCGGATCGTCCAGGCGCTGGGCGACGTCGGGATCACCCGGACGTTCGCCATCCAGGAGATGACGCTGCCGATCGCGCTCGCCGGCAGCGACCTGATCGGACAGGCCCGCACCGGCACCGGCAAGACCCTCGGTTTCGGCGTGCCGCTGCTGCAGCGCATCGAGCTCGGCGGGTCGGCGCCGCGCGCCCTGGTCGTCGTCCCCACCCGGGAGCTGTGCGTCCAGGTCGCCCGCGACCTGAAGGCCGCCGGCACCCGCCTCGGCGTGCGGGTGACCGCGATCTACGGCGGCCGCGCGTACGAGCCGCAGGTCAGCGCGCTGCGCAAGGGCGTCGACGTGGTCGTCGGCACCCCCGGCCGGCTGCTCGACCTGGCCAACCAGGGCCACCTGCAGCTCGGCGCGGTGACCGCGCTGGTGCTGGACGAGGCCGACGAGATGCTCGACCTCGGCTTCCTGCCCGACATCGAGCGGATCCTCGCCCGGGTGCCGGACCAGCGGCAGACCATGCTGTTCAGCGCCACCATGCCGGGTCCGATCGTGGCGCTGGCCCGGCGGTTCATGCGCCAGCCGGTGCACGTGCGGGCTGAGGGCAACGAGGAGTCGCGGCTGGTGCCGCAGACCCAGCAGTTCGTCTACCGGGCGCACGCGCTGGACAAGGCCGAGATGCTGGCCCGGATCCTGCAGGCCCGTGCCCGCGGCCTGACGATGATCTTCTGCCGGACCAAGCGGACCGCGCAGAAGGTCGCCGACGACCTGGTCGACCGTGGTTTCGCGGCCGCGGCCGTGCACGGCGACCTCGGCCAGGGCGCCCGGGAGCAGGCGATGCGGGCGTTCCGGTCGGGCAAGGTGGACATCCTGGTGGCCACCGACGTCGCCGCCCGCGGCCTGGACGTCGAGGGCGTCACGCACGTGATCAACTACCAGTGCCCCGAGGACGAGAAGGTCTACCTGCACCGGATCGGTCGCACCGGCCGGGCCGGCGCGTCCGGGGTCGCGGTGACGTTCGTCGACTGGGACGAGCTGGCCCGGTGGAAGATGATCTGCGACGCGCTCGGGCTGCCGTTGCACGAGGCGCCCGAGACCTACTCGACGTCCGAGCACCTCTTCGTCGACCTCGACATCCCGGCCGAGGCGACCGGGCGGCTCCCGCGGGCGCAGCGGACCCGCGCCGGGCTGGACGCCGAGGAGGTCGAGGACCTCGGTGAGACCGGCGCGCACGCCGGCTCGCGGCGGCGGTCCCGGTCGCGGTCCCGCTCGGAGGGCGGGTCGGGGTCCGCTCCGGGGTCCGCTCCGGTGTCCGCGCCGGGGTCCGCGCCGGGGTCCGCTCCGGGGTCCGCTCCGGACGGGGAGGCGGCGGAGAGCAGGCCGCGGCGCTCCCGCACCCGGCGGCGCACCCGAGGTGGGCAGCCGGTCGACGGCGCCTCGGTCGAGGTGGTGTCCGGCGACGTTGGCGACGTCGCGACCGCGGCCGAGCTGGCCGGAGCCGTCGCGACCGTGGAGGCCGACCTGGCCGGGGCGGTCGCGACCGTGGAGGCGGACGCGGCCGGCGCCGAGTCCGGGTCGGGCTCGGGTACCGGCGAGGGCCAGCGGCGGCGTCGCCGCCGGCGCGGTGGCCGCGGACGCGGCGCCAAGCCGGAGGCGACCGACGAGTCCGTCGCCGAGTCGGCGTAGTCACCGGCCGGTGCGACTCGTCGTCCTGGCCGACACGCACGTGCCGCGGCGGGCGCGCGACCTGCCGGCCGAGGTGTGGGCGGCGGTCGAGCGGGCCGACGCCGTGCTGCACGCCGGTGACTGGGTCGACGTCGCCCTGCTGGACGAGCTGGAGCGGCGCAGCGCGCGCGTGATCGGCGTGTACGGCAACAACGACGGGCCGGCGTTGCGTGCGCGCCTGCCTGAGGTGGCTCGGGCGACGCTCGGCGGGCTCCGGTTCGCGGTCGTGCACGAGACCGGCGGCAAGCAGGGCCGGGAGCAGCGGGCCGCGGCCTCGTACCCGGACGTCGACGTGCTCGTGTTCGGCCACTCGCACATCCCCTGGGACAGCACCGCGGCGACCGGCCTGCGCCTGCTCAACCCCGGCTCGCCGACCGACCGGCGCCGCCAGCCGGACCGGACGTACCTGAGCGTTGTCGCAGAAGGTGGCGCCCTGCGGGAGGTCGCTCTGCACCGGCTGGGACCATAGGCCGGTGCGCATCCGGACCGTGCTCGGCGGGGTCGTCGGCCTGCTGGCCGTCGCCGCCGTGGTCGCGGTCGCCGTGCCGGTCGTGCGCCATTCGGACGCCTTCACCACGACGATCCGGACCGCGCCGAACAGCCCGGCACCGCCCGAGCAGGGCCCGGTGCCGGCCAGCGTGCGGCAGTTGTGGACCGCGCCGACCAGCGCCGCCACCGCCCTGGTCGAGGGACCGAGCGTGATCGGGACCGGCACCGACCGGGTCGCCGGCCTCGACCCCGACACCGGCCGGGAGCGCTGGTCCTACCGGCGGGGCAACGCGACGCTGTGCGACGCGACCCGCCAGGACGGCGTGGTGCTGGCGCTGTTCGCGAAGTCGCACGGCTGCCGGGACCTTGTCGCGCTCGACGCGGCGACCGGCCAGCGGCGCTGGTACCGGACTGTGGAGATCACCACGCCCGCGCGGCTGACCAGCTCGCCCGGCACCGGGGTGGTGACCGGCGGCGGCCAGATGATCGCGTTCGACACCGGCGGCGGGCTGAACCGGTGGACCTACTCCGCCGACGGCTGCACGCTCGACCCGGCGGTGGTCGGACCGGACTGGATCGCGACGGTGTCCCGCTGCGCCGGCGGGCTGCGCCGGCTGGTCGTGCACTCGACCACCGTGGACAAGGCGCCGTGGGTGGGCCCGCTGACACCTGGCCCGGATCCGCACGTGCTCAGCACGGACGACCGGGTGGCCGTGCTCGCCGGCAACACGCTGTCGCTCCACACGGTCGCCGAGGACAAGAACGGCAAGCCGGTCGTCTCCCCGGCCGGCGACGTGCACGACGACCGGTTGGCCGGCCCCGGGCCGCCGGCGGCCGTGCCGGACGGGGACTTCCTCGTCGTGTGGACCGGCCGCGACGCGATCGGGGTCGACCTGCGCAACCGGACGGTGCTGTGGCGGGCGGCCGCGACCGGGCCGCCGGCGCTGACCGAGGATCACCAGGTGCTGCTGGCCGGACCCGACGGGTTCACCATCCGCCCGCCAGCCACCGGCCGGCCGGTGACCACGGTCGCGGCCGGCACCGCCGTGCCGGACGGGGCCAGCCTGTCCCGCATCGGCTCGCTCATCGTCGCCGCCGGCGCCGGCCGGCTCATCGCCTACGGCTGACCCTCCCGGCCGGGCCGGCGGGCGCCGACGGCCACCCGTCAGCCGGTCCCGTGGCATGGGTGCCCCTCCCGGCCGGGGCCGGCGGGCGGGGACGGCCACCCGCCGGCAGGTCCGGTGGCATGGGTGCCCCTCCCAGCCGGGGTGACGGCCCGGAAAGCCACCCGCCGGGCGGTCGCGTGGCGGGTGCCCCTCCCGGCCGTAGCGGCGGCCCGGAAAGCCACCCGCCGGGGTCGCGTGGCGGGTGCCCCTCCCGGCCGTAGCGGCGGCGCGGAAAGCCGCCCGCCGGGCGGTCGCGTGGCGGGGAGTGGTCCCCTCCCGGGCCGGGCGGACGGGCTCGGGCAGGATGGGGGCGTGACGCGGACGCTGCCGACGCCGGACGGGCCGGTCGCCGTGCTGGACGCCGGCGACGGTCCCGCGGTTCTGTTCGTGCCGGGCTACACCGGCACCAAGGAGGACTTCGGTCCGCTGCTCCCGCTGCTGGCGGACGCCGGTCTGCGGGCGGTGGCGATGGACCTGCCCGGCCAGTACCAGACGCCGGGCCCCGACCACCTCGCCGCCTACACCCCGGACGCGCTGTCCCGCTCGGTGCTGGCCGTCGCCGCCCGACTGGACCGGCCGCACCTGGTCGGCCACTCGTTCGGCGGGCTGGTTTCCCGGGCGGCCGTGATCGCCGACCCGGGCGCGGTCCGCTCGCTCGTGCTCATGGGCTCCGGGCCGGCCGCGATCGGCGGCGACCGGCGGGAGCGGATGGCCGCGCTGGAGCCGGTGCTGCGCGCCGGCGGCATGCCGGCCGTGTACGAGGCGCTGGAGACGATCGCCGCCGCCGACCCGGAGTGGGCGTCGATGTCGGCCGACCAGCGGGCGTTCCTGCGCAGCCGGTTCCTGGCCGGCTCGCCCGCCGGCCTGCAGGGCATGGGCGACGCGCTGCGCGCCGAGCCGGACCGTACCGCCGAGCTGGCGGCGACCGGCCTCCCGCTGCTGGTGCTCTACGGCGAGCACGACGACGCCTGGTCGCCCGCGGTGCAGGCGGCGATGGCGGATCGGCTCGGCGCTCCCACCACGGTGATCGCCGACGCGATCCACTCCCCCGCCGTCCAGCAACCCGCCGCGACCGCCCGTGCGCTCCTCGAGTTCTGGGCGACGGTGCCGTCCTGACGCGCGGCGCTGCCGCCGGTCCTGACGTGCGGCGTTGCCGCGGTGGGCGGACACTGGGAGGGCGATGGACGACGACGGCTACTTCGGTCCGCAGAGCGTGACCTGGCGGCTGCACGCCAACCCGATGCAGTGGGTCGGCGGCGTGCGCGCGCTGTTCCTCCTGGCGCTGCACCCGCTGGCGATGGCCGGCGTCGCGCAGCACTCGACGTACCGGGAGGACCCGCTCGGGCGGCTGCAGCGGACCGGTGACTACCTCGGTGCGGTGACGTTCGGCACCCGAGCCCAGGCGGACCGGGCGGCGGCCCGGGTGCGCGGCGTGCACCGGCGGGTGCGCGGCGTCGAGCCCGAGTCCGGCACGTCCTACTGGGCGCCCGACCCGGAGCTGCTGCTGTGGGTGCACTGCGGCGAGATCGACTCGTTCCTCACGATCGGCCGGCGGGCCGGCGTACGGGTGTCCGCCGCCGACGCCGACCGGTACGTGGCCGAGCAGGTCACCGCGGCGGAGCTGGTCGGCATCCCGCGGGAGCTGGTGCCGGCGTCGGTGGCCGAGCTGACCGACTACTTCGAGCGGACCCGGCCGGAGCTGCGGGTGACCGCGGCGGCCCGGGAGACGGCGAAGTTCCTGCTGCTGCCGCCGATGCCGGCGCTGGTGCAGCTGGCGACGCCGGCCAGGGTGGTGTGGACGTCGGCGGCCGGGCTGGCGTTCGCGTCGCTGCCCCGTTGGGCCCGCCGGCTCTACGGCCTGCCCGGGCTGCCGACAACCGACCTCGGCACCTCGGTCACGCTGCGCTCGCTGCGGCTGGCGTCGTCGGTGCTGCCGACGACGCTCCGCGAACCACCGGCATACCGGGCGGCGAAGCAGCGGATGGCCCGCACGCCGGTACGCCGGCTCGCTGCCGTCGCGGCGCCGTAGGCGTGTCCTCGGACGCGCCCTAACCCTGCACGGTCGGCCCGACCCGTTCCGGGGTGATCAGGATCAGCACCCGCCGGTCGCGCTCCATCGCGGCGCGGTAGTCGTCCCAGTCCGGGTGCTCGCCGGAGATCGACCGGTAGTAGTCGACCAGCGGCTCCATCGCGTCCGGCAGCGTGACGATCCGCGCCGGTCCCTCGATCTGCACCCAGGGCTTCCCGAAGAACTGGTCGGCGAACCCGCAGTACGCCGCGTACGGCCTGGCCTGCAGGCTGCGCACCTTGTACGCGGTCTCCCGGCTGCTCACGACCAGCAGCCCGTCCGGGTTGACCGTCCCGCTGACCGGCGACATCTGCGGCTTGCCGTCCGCCCGGGTCACCGCGAGCACCCCACGGTGGTTGTGCCGGACGAACTCGACCGCCTCGGAGATCTCCACGGGCTGATCCTCTCAGTCCGCGCCAGGCGTGGTGTCGGGTGGGACGGTGGCGGGTTCGGCGAGGCCGGCCCAGGGTGCCTGCTCCGGGGCCGCGGCTCGGCCGGCCGGGCAGTGCCGGCGGAAGTCGCACCACGCGCACTGCCGCCCGGGCGCCGGCGGGTAGGCCGCGTCGACGTCGGCGCCGCCGGCCACCGCGGCTGCCGCCCGCTCGATGTCGTCGGCGGTGTCGGTGGCCCGCCGGACGTGCCGGGCCAGCGACTGCTCGGTGTGCTCCCAGCCGGCGACCCGTCCGGTCGGCAGGTGGTGCAGCTCGACCCGCCGGCACGACCGGCGCAGCGTCCGCCCCGCGGCCAGCGCATACACCGCCAGCGCGAGCGAGCCGCGGGCGTCGTCGGTGTCGGGCACCCAGCGGCCGGTCTTGTAGTCGACGATGACAAGCTCCCCGGCCCTGCCGTCGATCCGGTCGACCCGGCCGGACAGCGCCAGCCGGTCGGTGCGCACGGCCACCCCGCGCTCCACCCCGACCGGCTCGTCGGCCGGGTCGAGCTCGGCCACGTATGCCTCGACCCAGTCGCGGGCCCGGGACCGCCAGGTCCCCGACTGCCGGGCGTCGGCGAACCCGTCGGCGATCCAGCCGGCGTCGACGAGTCGCGCTGCCGCGGCCGGCGTCCGCCGCGGCAGCGGCAGCGACCACCAGTCCCGCAGCGCGTTGTGCACGGCGGCGCCGACGGAGTTGTGCGCCCACGGCGGGCCCTTCGGCGGGGTCGGCCGGATCAGGTAGGTGAACCGGTAACGGCGGGGGCAGGCGGTGAACGTGCTCAGCCGGGACGGCGTCGCCGCGAACAGCCGGCGTGGCATGCCCTCGAAGCCGAGCTGCTCGGGCTCGGGGACGGCGGGCACCGCTACCAGCTGCCTCCGCCGGAGTCGCCGCCGCCGCCCCAACCGCCGCCGCCGCCGCCCCAGTCGCCACCGCCACCGGACCAGCCGCCCCAGTCTCCGCCACCGCCGGACCAGTCGGCGCCGGAGTCCTGCCCGGAGTCCTGGCCGGCCTCGTAGCCGCGGTCGTAACCGGCGTCATACCCGCCGCCGCCCCAGCCCCCGCCGAACCCGCCGGACAGCACCGAGCCGAGCAGCAGCGTCTCCCAGAACGGGAACGAGTACCACCCGCCGGCGTAACCACCGCCGCCGCCGTAGTAGTACGGCGCGCCCGGGGTGTACTCCGGGTAGCCCTGGACGGTCCGGTCGCCGATCTGCACCTGTTGGGGCTTGCTCAGCTGCTCCCCGTACGCGGGGGCGATCGGCGGCAGGTCCGGGCCGGGGTCGATGCCGAGCGCCTTGCGGGCCGTCCGCGCCGCCTGCAGGCCTTCCAGCGCGGTGCGCCGGGCCACGTCGAACTCCGCGTGGGTGTCGGCCTGGGACAGCTGCGAGCCGGTTGCCGTGTAGCGCTCGGCCGCGTCGGCGAGCGCCTGCCGGGCGACCGCGTTGTCGCCACCGTGCAGGTTCTGCACGTCGGCGCCGAGCCGGTCGTAGAGCGAGAGCACCTCGGCCCTTCGGCCCTCCATCTCCTTCTGCTGGCGCCGGCGGCGGCTGACCAGCCAGGCGCCGACCCCACCGGCACCGAGCACGCCGATCCCGCCGAGCACCCAGGGCACCGCGCCACTGCCGCCGGAGTTGTCGGTCGCATCCGAGGCGCCGGCGGCCGAGCTGCTCTGGCAGGCCGAGCTGCGGGAGACCGGGCGGGACTGCAGCCCAGTGACGAACGACTGGAGCATCCGGGTCACGTCGTTCGTCTTCGCGAGATCAGGATCGGACTCGACCGCATCCTTGGCCACTGCGCTAGCCGCGCCCGCGCAGTATTGCGAGGACGCCGCGTTGAAGTGGCGCCCGGCGACGACGCCCACGGTCATCGGCGAGTTGGGGGCCAGCGTGCTGCCGATCCGCTCGGACGCGCTGAACGCCTTCGACAGGCTGCCGAACTCGTCCTCCGGGAGCACCGCAATCTTGATCGGCCGGCTGCCGATGGCCTGGGTCACCGCGTCGACGTCGATATGCGGCTCGGTGACGCCGGGCGCCACGTAGACCGAGGCGGACCGCAACTGGTTCACCGCGTCGTCGACCGAGTCGGCGTGCGCGGCCGGCGCCGCCACCAGCAGGGCCAGGCAGGCGCCGACGGTGCCGGCGGCGACGGTGAGGTAGCGGTTCACGACGTCAACGGTAGACCTCGCCACCAACCAGACGGCCCCGACATCCACAGGGCCGGTCAGCGTGCCTCGTTGATGAATCCGAGGATGGAATCGGCCACCAGTTGCACCGCGATCGCCGACAGCAGCAGGCCCGCGATCCGGCTGACCAGCACGATCCCGCTGTCCCTGATCACCCGGATGATGCCGCTGGAGAACCGCAGCGACAGGAACAGGGCCAGGTGCACGGCCAGGATCGCCACGGCCAGGGCGACGTAGTCGGCCACGTCGTTCGCCCGGCGCACGAACACGATGGTCGCCACGATTGCACCGGGACCGGCCAGCAACGGCGTGCCCAGCGGCACCAGCGCGACGTTGACGTCCTGCACCTCCTGCGGGTCCTCGGCCCGGCCGGTGAGCAGGTCCAGTGCGACGAGCAGGAGCAGCAGGCCACCGGCGCCCTGCAGGGCCGGGATGCCGATCCCGAGGTAGTCGAGGATCTGCTGGCCGAACAGTGCGAACGAGATGATCACGCCGAGCGAGACGAGCACCGCCTGGCCGGCCGCCTTGGCTCGGGCGCGCATGGTGAAGCCGCCGGTCAGCCCGAGGAAGACCGGGATCGTGCCCAGCGGGTCCATGATCACGAACAGCGTGACGAAGGCCTCGCCGAAGAACCGCGGGTCCATGGCGCGGTCAGCCGGTCAGCGCCGGCGTCCCGGTCGCCAGCGACAGCAGCTTCTCGTACTGGTCCGGGGCCGTGCTGCCGCCCCCGCCGACCCGGACCCGCTTGTTGCTGCCGTGGTAGTCGCTGGAGCCGGTGACCAGCAGTCCGAGCTCGGCCGCGATCGCCCGCAGGTGCTCGCGGTCGGTCTCGGTGTGGTCGGGATGGTCGATCTCGAGGCCGGCCAGCCCGGCGTCGACCATCGCGCGGATCGCGTCGTCGCCGACCACCCGGCCGCGCGCGCGGGCCAGCGGGTGGGCGAACACCGGGACGCCGCCGGCCGCGAGCACCAGCCGCACGCCGGTCAGCGCGTCCAGGTCCTCCTTCGGCTCGTGGTACGGCGAGCGCGAGCTGAGCAGCGTCGCGAACGCCGCGTCCACCGAGTCGACGATGCCCGCCTCGACCAGCGCCCTGGCGATGTGCGGCCGCCCGGCGGAGGCACCGGCGGCCAGCTCGGCGACCCGTTCCCAGCGGATCGGCACCCCGGCCGCGGCCATCCGCTCGGTCATCCGCCTGGCCCGGTCGAGCCGGCTGGTGCGCAGCCGGTCCAGCGTCGCGGCCAGCTCCGGATGCGCCGGATCGACCAGGTAGCCGAGCAGGTGCAGCTCGGTCGACCGGCTGCCGTCGGGCGGGTTCCAGCGGCAGGACAGCTCCAGCCCGCGCACCAGCGTCAGCCCCTCCGGCAGCGCGGCGGCCGCCGGCGCCCAGCCGAGCGTCGTGTCGTGGTCGGTCAGCGCGACCACGTCGAGCCCGGCCGCCCGCGCCGCGACGACCAGCTCGGCCGGCGAGTCGGTGCCGTCCGAGGCGGTCGAGTGCGTGTGCAGGTCGATGCGCATCCCGCCGGAGACGGTACGGGTCCGGGGGGCCGGCTTCCCGGCCAGGGTGCTCAGTCGTCGGCGGGGTCGGGCCCGCTCCTCGGCGGCGCGTCGCCGGGCCGGCGCTGCGGCGGCTCCTCCGGCCGGACCACCTCGCCGCGGCCGGAGCTGTCACCGCGGCGCGGCTGGTGGATCTGCGGCAGCTCGTCGGCCGGGTCGGACGGGCGCCGGTACGGATCCTGGTCCCAGTCCGGCTCCCCGTACGAGGGCGGCTGCCCGTACGACGGCGGCCGGTCGTAGGACGGCGGCTCGTACCCGGGCGGGTAGGCCGGCTCGGACGCGCCACCGCGGTAGCCGGCCGGCCGGTCGAAGTCGCGGTCGTCGTCCCAGCCGCGCTCGTCCCGGTCGGCCAGCAGGGTGTCCCGGTCGGCCAGGATCGCGTCCAGCTGGGACGGCATCGGGCCACCCGCGGTCCGGTCCTCGGGCAGGTCGGCGGGCCGCCGGCGGGTGAACCGGCGCCGGAACCGGCGCCGGGCAAGCTGCTCGTTCTCCTCCTCGGCCATCCGCTGGGCCGTGGTGACCAGCGCCCCGGGCGTGCCCTTGTCGCCGCCGAAGAGGAGGTCGGAGATCTGCTGGTAGAGCCGGTCGGGGTGGGGCACGAAGTCGATCGTGGACAGCGCCTGGTCCTGGCCGGCGCTCTCCACGACGAACTTGCCGTAGCCGAAGGTCATCCCGCTCGCGGACCGGTGGTAGGTCAGGTCGGTGACCTTCACCAGCGGCATGATGGCCACGTTCCGGTAGAAGATGCCGGTCAGCAGCAGCAGCCGCTTGTCGGTGACGATCAGCGTCTCGTTGAACCAGTCCGCGATCCGCCACGCCCAGCGGAGGAAGACGAACACGCAGAACCAGATCAGCACGGTGCCGACGTACTGGACCCCGCTGAGGATCCGCGCGAGCAGCACGCCGATGAACAGCAGCACGATCGCCTGCAGCGTGTCCCCCGCCAGGTAGGCCCAGTGCCGCCGGATGCTGATCGCCACCCGCTCCGTGGGGAGCAGGTATTTCGACGGATCCGCCATCGGGACCTACCGGACCGACAGCACGCTGGTGGCGGACGCGCTCGTCGTCATGCTGCGCGTTCTCACGCGGACGGGAGGATCGTCGGGTCGTAGAGCACCCACGCCGACAGCGCCGCGATGACGCCGAGGATGAGGATGGACGTCGGCGACTTCCGGAAGTACGGCACGAACAGCACGAGCGCGGCGAACACCACGACGCCGGCGATGAGCGATCGGAAGCTGTTCCCGCGGGTCCTGAGCAGGTTCGACAGGTTGCCGATCTGGTCGGCCGTCCAGTTCAGCGTGGTCTGGCCGGCGGCCACGATGTTGTCGAAGACCTCGCGACCCTGGCCGCTCGACAGCCCGGCGATCAAGGCGAGCACCAGGACGAGGATGACGAAGCCGGCGGCGATGCCCTTGACCGCGTTCACGCGTGCACCTCCGTCGCGAGGAGCAGGGTTACGGAGCTGCCGGCGCCGCTTGTCTTGTTCAGGTTCACGTCAGCCATACCTCCGGACTGTGCCTGCACAGCGCACGTCCCCGTCAGTAGCAAGCACCCTACGGTACGTACCCGCGCTCGGACCAGACACGCGCCGGTGACCACGGTCCCCCGCCCGAAGCATCCACGTCAAGTTAAGCTTTACCCTTGCTCCCGCGCTCGCTGCCTCCCCAATGATGCACGGTCGGCGGCGCGCCGGCACCGAGGCCCGCCGCCGACGCTCTCCTCAGCGGAACAGCCGCAGCGGCACGGCGTTCGCCAGCGCCGCCGCTCCCGCGTCGTTCGGGTGCAGGTGGTCGCCGCTGTCGAACTCGGGCCGGATCCGCTCCGGGTCGGCCGGGTCGCGCAGCGCGGCGTCGAAGTCGACCACCCCGTCGTACGCGCCGCTGGTCCGGATCCAGCGGTTGACCACCAGCCGCGCGGCCCGGTTCGCCGGCGTGTCGAAGCCGAACGTGTCGTTCGCGAACGGGGTGATCGTGCCGCCGAAGACGAGCATGCCCTGCTGGTGCGCGCGGTCGATGACCTGCTGGTAGCCGGCGATGAGGTCGGCCGGGGTGACCCGCTCCGACTCCGGCGCGATCGTGCCGGGGTGGCCGAGGTCGTTGACGCCGAGCAGGACGATCACGTATCGGGCGCCCGGCTGCGAGCTCACGTCCCGGTCGAACCGGCGCAGCGCGCTCTCGCCGAACTGAGCCGCGAACGCGTCGGCGCCCGAGCCGGGCAGCGGGTTGGGATCGTGCAGCAGCCGGTTGCCGCTGATCCCCTCGTTGAGCACGCCGAGCCCGCGCAGGCCCGGGGTGGCCTGCAGGCGCCGGGCCAGCACGTCCGGCCAGCGGGAGTTCGTGTTCGGGGTGGTGTTGGCGCCGTCGGTGATCGAGTCGCCGAGCGCGACGACGGCGCCGTCGCGGGCCGGCGCGGCCACGCTCACCCCGGACAGGAACCACCACTGCCCGAACGTGGCGGCCGGGGTGACCGTCCGGCTGCCGGTCACGTTCCCGGCCGCGACCACGTTGTCCTGGAAGGCGAACGCGTGCGTGGTCGTGGCCCTGGTCGGCCGCGGCAGGTAGAGGCTGACCACCAGGTCGGCACCGGGCCGCACCGCCAGCCGGACCGGGTCGCTGAGCAGCGGCGCCCCGGCCGGGACGGTGGCCGAGACGTGGCCGGCGAAGCTCAGCCGGCGGTCGCTGCCCGGCGCCACCGACCGGCTCGGCTGGCTGCCCGCGGCCAGGCCGACGTGCGCCTCGCCGATCACCAGCGGCGCGGTCCCGAACTCGTTGCTGAACCGCACCTGCAGCGCGCTGCCGCCGATGCTCAGGTGCACGGTCTGGCGGATCGTCTGGTTGCTGAACATCGTGGTGCTGGCCGGCGGGACCGTCGTCGGCACGCTGCCCCAGCTGCCCACCCAGGTGGTGCGCGCGGGATGGGCGGTCGAAGGCCGGGCGGCGGCCGGGCCGGCGGCGTGCGCGACGCCGGCGGCCAGCGCGCCGGCCAGCACCAGGGCGCCGGCGCCGGCCAGCGCGGACTTGGCGCGGATCATCGGATTCTCCTGTCTGCCGGTCAGGGCGGACGGCCCTGCGGTCAGGGCGGACGGCTCTGCGGTCAGGGTCGGACGGCTCTGCGGTCAGGGTCGGACGGCTCTGCGGTCAGGGTCGGACGGCTCTGGGGTCACGGCCGACGGCCCTGCGGTCAGGGTCGGAAGGCTCTGCGGTCAGGGTCGGACGGCCCTGGGTTCGGGCCGGACTGCTCTGCGGTCAGGGCGGACGGCCCTGCGGTCAGGGTCGGACGGCGACGGCGTGGAAGACCTGGCCGCCGAACGGGACGTCCCGGGGCGTGTAGGCGATGCGGCCCGGGCACAGCCCGCGCGCGGCCAGGTCACCGGCGATGAGGGGGACGGCCTGGATGGTGTTCGGCGGCCAGTCGTGCATGAGGATGATGCCGCCGGGCTCGAGGGTGTGCGCCGCGGCGACGATCTGGTCGACGGTGGCGCCGTTCCAGTCCTGCGAGTCGACCGTCCACAGCACCTCGAGCAGGCCGATGCGGGCCTCGTCCGCGCGGACCTGGTCGTCGGTCTCCCCGAACGGCGGCCGGAACAGCGTCGGCTCCCGGCCGGTGATGTCCCGCAGCACCCACTGGGTGCTGGTGATCTCCTCGAACGTGCCGGGCTCACCGAGCTGGGTCAGATGCGGGTGGGTGAAGGTGTGGTTGCCGATCCACATGCCGGCCCGCTTCTCGGCCCGGACCAGGCCGGGGTTGGCCTCGGCGTTGTTGCCCTGGTCGAACATCGTCGCCCGCAGGTGGTGCGACGTGAGCGCGGCGAGCAGCTGGTTCGTGGTGGCGCTCGGGCCGTCGTCGAAGGTGAGGCCGACGTAGCCGTTGGCGCAGCGGCCGTGGCCGGCGGCGACCGCCGGCGCGGGGGTGGGCGCGGCGGAGGCGGCCGGGGCGGCCGCGGTGAGACCGATGGCAGCGAGGCCGGCGGCGAGCAGCGCGGCGCCGCGGCGCAGTGAGCGGGTCGGGCGTCCGGTCATGGGTCCTCCCGGAGATCTGCCGAAAGCGGCCCGGGCGGCGGTCACCGCCCGGGCCGGGACGAGCGGTCAGGCGCGCGGCCGCCCGGACGGTGCGAGCGCGAGGTCGATGCGCACCTGGTCGTACGCCGGCTTGGGCTGGAAGTTCTCGTCCCACAGCGCGGCCGAGCCCTCGCCCGCGAAGACGCTGGGCACCCACTGGTACTTGTCGGTGAAGCCCCAGACGGTGAACGACAGGCAGCGCCGGACGAGCAGGCAGCCCTGCAGCATCGCGCTGTAGCCGGCCGACTGGGCCGCGCTCTCGGTCGCGTCGACCGGCAGCACGCTGCGCACGTCGGCCTCGGTGATCGCGCTGTCCATGCCGGCGTCGGCGAACCGGCGCAGGTTCTGCACGATCCCGGTGGGGATCGGGAACTGCGTGTCGAGGTGGCCCTGCGCGCCGACCGCCTGGACCGGCACGCCCTGCCGCCGCAGCTGGGTCAGCAGCGCGAAGACCGCGTCGCTCTTGGGGTTGACGCCCTCGATGTTGAAGTCGTTGTAGAACAGGATGGCCTTGGGGTCGGCCCGGTGCGCCCAGCGGAACGCGTCGGCGATGTAGCTCGGGCCGAGCACCTGCAGCCAGATCGTGTCCCGGAGGCTGCCGTCCTCGTTGAAGGCCTCGTTCACCACGTCCCAGGCCCAGATCCGGCCGCGGAAGTGCCCGACCTCGGTGCGGATGTGCTCCCGCAGCACCGGCCGCAGCTCGGCCGCGGTCCAGCTGCGCGAGGTCAGCCAGGCCGGCAGCTGGCTGTGCCAGACCAGCGTGTGGCCGCGGACCTTCTGCTTGTGCGCGCGGGCGAACGCGACGAGCGTGTCCGCCTGGGTGAAGTCGAAGCGGCCCTGCTCGGGCTCGACCACCTCCCACTTCATCACGTTCTCCGGGGTCACCGTGTCGAACTCGGCGCCGACCGCGGCCCGGTAGGTCGCGTCGTTGGCGAGCGCCGAGGTGTCCACGGCGGTGCCGACGCGCATGCCGGTGTGCGCGGCCAGCTGGCGGAGCGTCGAGGTGGTCGGGTCGGGCACGCGGGGTGCGGCGGTCGCCGGGGCGGTCAGTGGGCCGGCCACGAGGGTGGCCCCGAGGAGTCCGGCGAGCAGCGCGCCGAGTGCGGAGGGTCGTCGCATGGAGGCCTCCAGGTGTTGCCGATCGAGATCTCGAAAGTTTCGAGCTTGTTAATCGGTCATCCGGCACCGTAGGAGCCGCTTCTCGCAGATGTCAACGGCTGTCGGACTATCGAATCGGCCGGCACGAGGCTGACCGGACTCGACACGTTTCCGAAACCCGGCTAGAACGACCGGTTACGCTGCCCGCGTGCAGCCGGCCGAACCGCGTACCACGCTCAGCTCGGTCGCGGCCGCGGCCGGCGTCTCCCTGGCCACCGTGTCCAAGGTCGTCAACGACCGGCACGACGTCGCGCCGGCGACCCGGGAGCGGGTGCGCCGGCTGCTCGAGCAGCACAACTACAGCCGGCCGGGCCGCCGCCGCGGCCGGTCCCGCTCGGTCGGGCTGGTCATGCGGGCGCTGGACAGCGAGTGGGCCGTCGAGATCATCCGCGGCGTGACCGGCTCCGAGCTGGACGTCGTGATCTCGACCATGCCGACCGGCGCCGCCGCCGCGACCTGGGCCGAGGACATGGCCGCGTCCGGGCGGTCCGGCGTCATCGTGGTCACCTCGCAGTTCACCTCGGCCCAGAAGCGGGTCTTCCAGCGGGCCGGGATCCCGTGCGTCGTCATCGACCCGGTCGACCTGCCCGATCCGGACGTGCCCAGCGTCGGAGCGACCAACTGGGGCGGCGGGCTGGCCGCGACCCGGCACCTCGCCCAGCTGGGGCACCGGCGGATCGCGGTGATCGGCGGCCCGGCCGGCGTGCTGTGCGGGCGGGCCCGGATCGACGGCTACCGGGCCGCGCTCGACGCGGCCGGCCTGCCGTTCGATCCCGAGCTGGTCCGGGAGGGCACGTTCCGGCACGCCGGCGGGTACGACGCGGCGAGCGCGCTGCTCGCGCTGCCCGACCGGCCGACCGCCGTGTTCGCCGGCAGCGACGAGCAGGCGTTCGGGGTGATCGAGGCGGCCAGGGTGGCGGGATTGGTGGTGCCGCGCGACTTGTCCGTGGTCGGCTTCGACGACCTGCCGATCGCCCGCTGGGCCGCGCCGCCGCTGACCACCGTGCGCCAGCCGCTGGCCGAGATGGGCCGGGTCGCCACTCAGCTGCTGGAGGCGCTGATCGCCGGGCGCGACCCCGACGCCTACCACGTCGAGCTCGCCACTGCCCTCGTCGTCCGGGCCTCCACCGCTCCCCCACGCCGCCGATGAGCGGCCGTGCCGGGCGGGTGGCGTGTGCGGGGGCGATCGTGCTGGACGGGGCGGGTCGGCTGCTGCTGATCCGGCGCGGCCGGGAGCCGGGGCGCGGCCTGTGGTCGCTGCCGGGCGGCCGGTGCGAGCCGGGCGAGGACGCCGCCGCGGCCGCCGTCCGGGAGACGTACGAGGAGACCGGGCTGGAGGTCACCGCCGGCCGGCTGGTGGGCCGGGTCGAGCGGCCCGGACCGGGCGGGATCACCTACCTGATCGACGACCTGGCCTGCACCGTCACCGGCGGGACGCTGCGGGCCGGGGACGACGCCGACGAGGCCCGCTGGATCGGCGCGGCCGAGCTTGCCGCGCTGCCGGTGACCGAGGGCCTGCTCGAGGCGCTCACCCGCTGGGGCGTACTTCCGCTGCGCTGAGCCGTTCATCCGCCGTATCAGCGACAAATTTTGTTGCGGCGAGTACATTCGGTCGTCGGGCCTGCTCAGGTCCGACCCGGCCGACCTGGCCCGCCCCGGCCCGGATCCGAGGAGGTGACGCGGTGCGCAACGACCGCCCCTGCAGTACCAGCCGCGTCCCGCATCCGGTCCCCGCCGGGCCGCGCGGCTGACCACGGCCGCTTCCAGCCCGACCGGCGATCCTGCCGCGGGGCGCGCACCCCGCCGATCCCTGCGCGCGCTCCAGGAGTCCTGCCGTGTCCATGCTTCCGCACCTGCGCACTCCGCACCTGCGCCCGGCCCGCCGGCTGGCGCGGGCCACGGCTGCTCCGGTCGTCCCGGTCCGGGACCGCTCGTCCACGCTGATCGACTGCGGCGTGTACGTCGACGG
>Ga0079222_10000025_pt1 | contig 22281 bp, 17 predicted proteins | sample GAPlitter_FD_75070 | JGI IMG/M metagenome (GOLD analysis project Ga0079222, IMG submission 75070) | Agricultural soil microbial communities from Georgia to study Nitrogen management - GA Plitter | ecosystem: Environmental > Terrestrial > Soil > Agricultural land | place: USA: Georgia...
CTGCCAGTCGCTGTCCGCGGGCCGGCGACGACAAGCCGAAGGGCGATGCGCTGAACGCGCGCAACCGCGACTGACGTGCAACGGCTGGAGCGCATAGCTTTCGCCGTCGAACGGGACGCGTTTCGCGAGATTCGGCGCCAAGCTCCTCGCCCGAAGGGATGGCTGATCGACGACATGTTTTCGATCTTATCAGCGTTTTGAAAGCCACACTGACGGCGGCCCGCTGGGCCGTTATACTTCCTCGCCGCGCGGCGTTCTCGACACCGGCGACGACGCCGGGCTTTATTCGCAGGGGGCGAACGCGTGACCGATCTTGAGCGATGGCTCGAGACGCAGGGCTTGCAGCAGTACGCGCGGGCTTTTGCGGCCAACGATGTCGACTTCGATGTCCTCGTCGAGCTCACGGATGCCGATCTCGAAAAGCTCGGCGTGTCTCTCGGCCATCGCCGCCGGTTGCTGCGCGCGCTTGAACGGTTGCGGACGGAGCCGCCGGCGTCGAAACCGGGCGATTCGCATCAGGCGGCGGATTCCGACTCCGGCGAAGCCGAGCGGAGACAGCTCACCGTCCTGTTCTGCGACCTGGTAGCCTCGACCGAGCTCGCGAATGCTCTCGATCCCGAAGACGCGAGCGCGTACATCCGGCGCTTCCAGGACGCGTGCGCCGGAGCGGTAGCACGCTTCCACGGCATCGTAGCGAAGTTCATGGGCGACGGTGTGCTCGCCTACTTCGGTTATCCGCGCGCCGACGAAAATGCGGCCGAGCATGCCATTCGCTCTGCTCTGGCGATCGTCGATGCGGCAGGGCTGCTCAGACGTCCCGACGGATGCGTGTTCCAGGTGCGCGTCGGCATCGCGACGGGCATCGTCGTCGTCGGCGACCTTATCGGCGCGGGTTCGGCCCGCGAGCGCTCCATTGCCGGCGAGACGCCGAATCTCGCCGCTCGCCTGCAAGCGATGGCCGAGCCCAACGCCATCCTCATTGGCGAGCGCACACGTCAGTTGCTCGGCAACCGTTTCGAATACGAAAGCCTGGGCGAGCGAACGCTCAAGGGATTCGCCACCCCGATTCCGATGTGGCGCGTGGTGGGCGAGACTTCCGCGGAAACGCGCTTTGCAGCCACCCGCGCCGGAGATCGCCGTGCGTTCGTGGGGCGCGGCGAGGAGTGGTCGGTTCTCGCCGACCTCTGGCAGCGGGCATGCGCAGGGGAGGGCCGGGCCGTGGTCATCTCGGGTGAGGCGGGCATGGGCAAGTCGCGGCTCGCCGATACGTTGGTCGATCGGGTCATGCAGGATCGCTGCTATCGGGTCACCTGCCAGTGCTCGCCCTATCATACGAACAGCGCGCTGCATCCGGTGGTCCGGCATCTGGAGCGTGCCGCATGTTTCGCGCCCGGCGACAGAGACGCCGAGAAGCTCGACAAGCTCGAGGCGATGCTTCGAACGGGCAGCGGAGTCACGACGCCGGCGACAAGCCTCGTCGCCGATCTGCTGTCGCTCCCTACCAGCCGCTATCCGCGGCTCGAGCTGCCGCCCCCTCAGCGCAAGGCTGCTACGCTGGCTGCGCTGGCCGATCTTCTGACCGGCCTCGCTCGCGACGCGCCCGTCCTGCTCCTCCTCGAGGACGCGCACTGGATCGATCCAACCACGAAGGAGCTCTGGACGCGCCTCGTCGACAGCATCTCCGCAAGTCGCCTGCTGGCGGTGGTCACGGCGCGCCCCGAATTCGTTTCGCCATGGAAGGATCGCGCGCAGGCTTCGTCGCTCGAGCTTTCCCGTCTTACCCGCACCGAGGCGACGGAGCTCGCGGCTGCAACAGCCGCGCCGCGTATGCTCGACGCGGCGCTCGTCGATGACATCGTGGCCAAGAGCGGAGGGATCCCGCTGTATGTGGAGGAGCTGACGAAGGCCGTCCTCGAATCCTCGACTTCGGCGCAGCCAAAGGTGCCGGCAACACTGCAGGATTCGCTCATGGCGCGGCTCGACCGGCTGGGGCCGGCGAAAGAGATCGCGCAGGTCGCGGCGGTGATCGGTCAGCACTTCTCGCATCCGCTGCTCGCGGCCGTGGCCTCCTGTTCCGCGGCGGAGCTCGCTGGAGCCATGGACAGGCTTCTCGCAGCGGGGCTCGTCTACCGTCGCGGGCAAGGCGGTGATGCGAGCTACAGCTTCAAGCGTGCCCTGGTGCGCGATGTCGCGTACGACAACCTGTTGCGCGTGCGCAGGCAAAAGCTTCATGAGCGGACCGGCGAAGCGCTCCTCAAGGACTTCGCTTCCATTGCCGAATCCGAGCCGGAGCTCCTTGCGCATCACTTTCATCATGCGGGCCTTTGGGATTCGGCGTGCACCTATCGCGAGCGCGCGGGTGATCGTGCCGTGGCCCGCTCGTCGTATCCCGAAGGTATCGCCCATTACACCGCAGCACTGTCCGGAGCGGCGCAGATCGTGCAACCGTCCGAGCGCAAGCGGCGCGAGCTGGCATTGCTTCTCAAGCTCGGGCCGCCGGTCACTATCATCAAGGGCGCTCAGAGCCCCGAAGTCGAGGACCTTTATCGGCGAGCCCGCGAGCATGCGATCGCGTTGGACGATCAGCCGACGCTGTTCCAGGGGACGTGGGGGCTGTGGTACAGCGCGGTGCTCGGCCGGCGCCTGGACCGCGCCCTCCGTCACTCCGAGGAGCTGATCGAGCTCGGTCGCAGGTCGACCGACGACGAGCTGCTCCTCGAGGCGTTTCACTGCCGCTGGTCGACCGCGCAGTTTCGCGGCGATATGCAGACGGCCTTGGACGCGAGCCGGGAGGGCATGCGCCGCTATGATCGCGCGAAGCACGCCTGGATGGGGCCCGTGTTCGGCGGGCACGACCCCGGGATGTGCGCGCATGCTGTCCAGGCCATTGTGCTCGCCGTGCTCGGACGCTGCGCAGAGTCGGCGCACTTATGCAAACGGACGATCGAGTTCGCCGAAGACCTGGGCCAGGCCAACAACCGTGGGCACGCGCTCCAATGCGCTGCCGTGGCTGCACAGACATCCTCCGACTACCCGGCGCTCATTGGCTATGCCGACGCCGCCATCGCATTGGCGGACAAGTACGGCCTGGCGCCGTTGCACGCGCACGCGAGCTTCCTGCGTGGCTCGGCTTTGGTCCTCGAAGGCGATCTCCGAGCGGGCCTGGCCGGCATGGAAGACACGTATCCCCGGGCCTCCGCCGTCGGTCCGTTCTTCCGCTACTACGCCGCGCTGCTGGCCGACGCCATGGAGGAAGCGGGCAGGTTCTCCGACGCCCTGAAGATCGTTACCTCGGCGCTGGCAACCGTGACGGAGCCGGGCGTGGGGATCTTCGTCTCGGAGCTGTACCGGACGCAGGGCCTGTGCCTTCTACATACGGACAGCGGCGGCCAAGAGGCGATGCATTCCCTTCGCACGGCCGTGGACGTCGCCAAGCAGCAACGCGCCACAATACTCGAGTTGCGCGCTGCGATCAGCCTCGCGCGCGGGGCGGACAGTCCCGGCGGACGCGCGGAGGATCTCCGCCCTCTGCGTGATCTTTGCGGGGCGCTCCCAGCCGGTTTCGACGCCCCGGATCTCGCCGAAGCGCGAGCGCTTCTGAAGTAAGCCGATCTAGGAGAGCGTGCGCCGCGCGATGTCCCGTCGGAACGACTCCGGTGTACCGCCTGTGGAACCAGCGGACGGATTCCAATCGTCGCTACACGACAATGGACCCGCCATCGATCGCCAGGAACCGCGCCGGAATGACGAAATCGGGCGAAAAGTTCCATGGGCCAAAATCCGCCCGGATTTCCGGCGACCGGCAAGAAGATGACCGCGGCGGGAGGACTGCTATGCCTCGAGGTCAGCGGCGATGATCGTCGTCGCGCGGGTTATCGAAGAAAAAGCCCAAAGGCTTCAGGCCCGGTTCCCACGGCAATGGTGGTAGTAACGGTGTTGGTCGCCGTATCGATGACAGACACGTTGTTGCTGCCATTGTTCGCCGCATAGACCAAGTTCCCGCTCGGATCGACGCCAATCCCGACCGGGAATGTTCCGACGGGAATGGTGGCCGCCACTGTATTGGTCGCGGTATCGATGACCGATACGTTGTTGCTATCCAGGTTCGCCACATACGCCCGCGTGCCGGAGGGATTAATGGCGATTCCGGTGGGATGCGTCCCGACCGCAATGGTGGTGGTCACTGTGTTACTCGCGGTGTCGATGACCGAGACGGTATCGTCGAGGACTTTAGTCGCGTAGAGCACGGTGCCGGTCGGGTTGATGGCAAGCCCGGCCGGGCCTGCGCCTGCAGTGCCGCCGATCGGAATCGTTGCGGTGATCTGGTTGGTAGCGGTGCTGATAACCGAGATCGTGTTGGTGACCCCGTTGTTGGCCACATACACCAACGTACCGGCTGGGTTGACGACAGCCCCCAACGGGAGCACCCCCACCGGGACCGTTACCGTCGCCTTTTTCTTGATCTTCTTGCCCTTGAGACTGATGACGGAGACGGTGCCGTCGCGGTTGTTGGTGACATAGACCCGGGTGCCGGCGGGGTTCACGGCGATCCCCTCGGGGTTGACCCCGACCGGGATCGTTGCAGTCACTTTTCTCGTCTTGACGTTGATGACCGATACGCTGTTGTCACCGGAATTCGCGACATAGACGCGGCGGCCCGATGGATCCGCGGCTACTCCTACCGGAGAGTTCCCGACGGTGATCGTTGCGGCCACCGTATTGGTCGCGGTATCGATTACCGATACGTTGTTGCTGTCGTTGGAGATGTAGGCAAAGGTGACGGCGTGCGACGAGCTGGCGCAGATCATGGCAACCGCCGCCAAAACGGCAATACCACGATCCGAACCACGGCGGCCCACCTGAAAACCAAAGATTCCTCGAGTGCGATTCAGCATGATTCCTCCCGTCGCGTTCCTGGAATAGTGCCCGCTGCGCCGAATCAACGTCGCTACCGATAGCTCCCCATCTCGATGGCTGCGCCAAACGACAACTCGCATTGCTTACATAGGATGCTTGGCGTGGTGAACCCGCAGGCGAAGCGCCAATTTGGCTGACAGATTACTGACGATTTCCTTGCATTGGTGCCGGCGGCCACAAACGTCGCTTGGTTGTCTATACGGAAAACGCGACGAAAACGCGACATTGCGCGAGCAGCGGCGGGAACCGTGCGCGACCCTGTCGTTCCGCAACCCGAAGCGGATGTCGGATCGCCGTTGCGGATCGACCGCTTGCCGAGCAGCTCGCGGTCTTCTCGACCGGCGTTGGCTTCATGCATCCCGGACGCGTCATCTCGAAGCGCGAGTCTGGGGGGCCTGGGGGACGCGAAATGGGGGTCGGGTTCTCGCTGCATGCGCACGGATTGCAAACCCGCGTGTGCCGTTCAAGCAGATAATCGAAGCGGGTACGCCACCGCGTACGACCCCTCTTCAGGCCTGGCGTCTCTTCGATGGTCCGCTGACCGATCCGTCGGTCCGCCATTCCGCTAGCCATCGCAGGAAGCGTCCTCCGTTGTGCGCGCGCGCCGAATCGCGGTGCCACGCGGCGAAGACGCTGCCTTCTTTGGCAATCATGATCACGGCGTCCATTCCCTTCGAGCGGCGCAGCGTGTCGATTGCCTGTGTTGCTGTCTGTGCAATCGGCCCCGCGACGTTAAACGACGTGTTTACCGCCACCTCGACGCCGATCCGACGCCCCAGCGCCTTGAGGTACGCGTGCATCAGGGGATCGGTGTGCTGCCTTACGATCTGCAATCGCCCCGTGCCGTCGCGGTGGATGACCGCGGGAATCCACTCGTATGCTCCGGGCTTGGCTCGTGCCGTCAGCACCATGTAGTTGTAGGCGTTGTAATCTGCGTCGGAGGCGCCCTCCGAGAGCTCGAACCAGCGCTTCGCTGCCTCCAGCGTAAGCATGGGAGCAAGTGGACGGATGGCTTCGCGGTATTTCACACGGTCGTTGAGCACTTCGCGTGTGCGCGGGTTGCGGGGATTGGCGAGGATGGAGCGGTGACCAAGCGCGCGCGGTCCGGTCTCCGCGGCGCCCTGGAAAATCGCGAAGATTCCGTCTTGTGCCGTGATGTGTGCCATCAGGTCCGCGATCGTTTCGCAGTGTCGGGGCGAAGCGTCGCCGAGCGCCATCCAGGCAACGTCCGGCGCGGCGTCCAGCGCCGCGCAGATCTCGGCTTCGGTCGGAGCCGATCCGCAATAGAACGCGTGCTCGAGTGGCGCACCGACGCCCGCGCCCGCGTGATAGGCGAACAGGTAGGCCGCCCCAAGCGTCACCCCGGCGTCATTCGGCACCGGCGGCACCCAGAGATGAAGCCTCGTGGGCTTGCCCAGAACGCGCTCGTAATAGCTCTCATCGAAATAATCCAGCATGCGCATGTTCGCGACGGCGTTGAGCGCCGTGCCGCCGGTCAGAACGAGCCGGTCGCTGCCGGTGCTGCGGATCAGGAAGTCGACGACATGGATCAGTGCGTCTTCGAATACCATTTGCGTTGCTGCTGCCTTGTCGAGCCGTTCCCGTGTCTCGGGTCGATGAAGAATGTCTTCCACGCACAGCATCGCGTCGGGATTCCACATGTCGTTTTCGGCGATCGGAGCGCCGAGAATCCGAGTGAGCTCGGGCGTATAGGGCTTTTCGAAGAAATTGCGCGGCCAGTTCGCGAGTGCGCGATTGAGACAAATATCTCCATCCGGCTGCAGGCTGAGGATGCTTCTCAACTCCGCGTAGACCGCGTTGGTCGCTCGATCGCAGTTGCCGTATGCCGCAGCGCCCATGTAGCGGCCTTCGCTGCTCAACAGCGTCCAGCCGCCCTGGGTCGAGCTGATGACACCGTAGTAGGTCCCGAGCGAGTCGAAGACGCTGCGGTTGCAGCGCAGCTGGCGCATCGATCCGTTCTCGACGACATAGAGCGAGATCGAACCTAGATCGCCAGTACCATCGAGTACGGTGATGATCACGGGTGCCTCGCTCCGCGCGAAGGGCGAGACGCTGAATGAGAACCATGCGTGGTTGTCGTGATGCGGCATCCCGATGAACGGCACCGGCGCAGGCAGGCCAAGCGCGCGGGCAAGGTGACGCGGGCCCCGCGTGGCCGGATCGAGCTGAGCGACGCTGATGAAAGGGGTCTCTCGTGCACGGAGCAGACTTAGGCTTGCCGGAAACTCCTCGAGCACCGTGCGGAAGATGGTGGCCACGAATGCCGGATAGTCCCAGGTAGCAAGCCAGGCGGCGATCTGCTCGGGCCGGATCTGGAGGCGCTCCAGGATGCTCGCAAGTGCGGCAATGGCACGGTGCGGGAACTCCGTGCTGTGCTTCTTGCCCGAGAAACGCTCTTCCTCGTTGTTGCAGATGATCCGCGGGCCGCGGTCGCGCGAAAGCTCGATCAGCGCGACACCGGAATTGTGCAATCCAGCCGCACCAATCCCACCGAGATAGACGCTTTCTCCGCGGTCGAGCGCCGCGCGCACCGCCCGCAGGCGCTCGGTGGCGAAGCGGCTGGACGAGCGGAAGATTAGCCGCGACGCATAGAATCGCTCGACCAGCGGGAGGACCGCCCGAAATCCAGCGGCCGCTAGCCTTGGGTGGCGGGGTCCGAGCCAGGGGCCGCTTCGACCAGCACTCACGACTTGTGCCCAGCGCCCATCGATCCGAGCAAACGAGTGTCAGCTTGCATTTTCATCGCGGCGTCGAGTGTACTCGCGATGCTGGTGCACTTGGAACTGCTTCGCACGCAAACCGGGTCTGGCGGCAAGCCGGATCCTGCTCGGACTACGCCGAGGCGGCATCGGGCTCGCTATCATCGAGCATACGCGCGCATGCGGATGAACTAATGGGACTCTCACCCCTTCAGCCCGCTCATCACGACGGCCTGCACCACCCAGCGCTGCAGGGTGAGGAAGATGAGCAGGATCGGCAGGATGCTGAGGACGGCGGCGGCGGTGAGCAGGTTGTATTCGATGAAATACATGTTGGTGAAGCTCATCAGGCCGATCGTGACCACTTTCATCTGGGGGCTGGTGGTCACGACCATCGGCCAGAAGAACTCGTTCCAGCTCCACATGAACTTGATGATCAGCAGCGTGGCGATGGCCGGCTTCACGGACGGCAGAATCACCGAGAAGAAGATCTTGAGCTCGCTGCCGCCATCGATGCGGGCGGCGTCAATGTAGTCGTCGGGAATCGTCTCGATCGACTGTCGCATCAGGAAGACGCCGAAGACGCTGACCAGGTCCGGAGCGACGATGCCTGCGTAGGAGTCGAGCAGTCCGAGGTCGTTCATCCAGACGTAGAGCGGCACGACCACCGACTGGAAGGGGACCATCAGGATGCCGACGACGGCGAGGAAGAGGGCGTCCCGTCCTGGAAAGCGATACTTGGCGAATCCGAACCCCGCCAGCGACGACACCACCACGCTGCTGACGGCGGCGATCGAAGCGACGATGGAGCTGTTCAGCAGGTAGCGCCCGAACGGTTCGCGCTTGAACACTTCGAAGTAGTTGGCCAGATTGAGCCAGTGGTCGGGGGAGATCTCGAGCGGCACGCGCTGGATCTCCGGGGCGGTCTTCAGCGAGGTGACCGCCATCCAGAAAAACGGGAAGAAGACGACGATCGCACCGCAGGCGACCGCGAGCGCAATGAGCCAGCGGAAGTGGGCTCGCCGGAGGGTGAGGCCCGCGCGAGGGTTCGTCAGTACTCGACGGGTTTCCGGAAGACTCGCCATTGCACCAGGGTCACCACCATGAGCGTGACGAAGACGAAGACCGCCATGACGGAGGCGTCGCCGAAGCGGAAGAATTTGAAGGCCGTGTCGTAGAGAAGCATGATGATGGTCTGACTCTCGCCCGCCGGGCCGCCCTGGGTCGTGGCGTACACCTGATCGAAGATCTTGAAATTGAAAATGAGCTCGAGGATGCAGACCATGACGATCTGCGGGTTGAGCAGCGGCAGCGTGATGTAGCGCAGCCGCTGGACGGCGGTCGCACCATCGATTCTGGCCGCCTCGTAGTACTCCTGCGGGATCGATTGCAACGCTGCCAGGAAGATCATCGTGTCGAAGCCGATCCGCACCCACACGCTCACGGCGGCGATGGCCGGGCGCACCTGGAGCAGACTCTGCAGCCACTTCTGCGGCGGAATGCCGACCAGCGACAGAACATAGTTGAGCAAACCGTACACCGGGTCGTAGATCCATTGCCAGATCAGGGCGGCGGCGACCAGCGAGGTGGCGAAGGGCAGGAAGTACATCGACGCCCAGACGTTCCGCCACTTGAGATTGACGATCGCGTCGAGACCCAGCGCGACGCCGAGCGCGAGAATTACGGTCGGCGGGACCGAGAAGAGCAGGAGCTGGACGGTGTTGCCGACCGCGGTCCAGAACGTGGAGTCGGTGAAGACCTTCTCATAGAGGCGCAGGCCCACGAACTCGCGCGCCCCGCCGGGCGCGATCTTGTAGAACGAGTACATGATGGACTGCGCGAGCGGCAGGATGAACACGAACCCGAAGAACAGCAACGCGGGAAGGACGAACAGGAATCCGGCACGATTCCGGCGATCCAGGTGGGTCTTGGGGAAGACGATGCGTAACCATCGGCGCATGGTCGTGGAGAATCGAGTCTCACCCACTCAAAGGCACGCTCACCGCTGGCGGCCCGACGTGCCCGCCCGTCGATCGGGCCGCCGGCGGCTGTTCGGTGCTAGTCCCTGAGGATGCGATCCATCTTGGCCGCCGCTTCGTCGAGCAGTGGCTTCGGCTGTCCTTTGCCGAATAGCACGCCTACGACGGCGTCCCCGAAAGCGGTGGCCAGCTCGTTCGATTTCGGATGGAAGTAGGTCGGCGGCACCGGCTGGGCGAGCATGTCCTTCGTGGACTGATAGTCCGGCCTGGACTTCACGTACGGCGTGTCGAGGTTCACCGTCCAGACGGGGAGTATCCCCTGTATCTGATGATGCTCCAGGTCGTCCTTGGCATTGCTGATGAATCTGAAGAACTCCCACGCCATCTGCTTGTTCGGGCTGTTCTTGTAGACGAGATCGGTCCACGGAAATAGCGCTCCCGCGCCGGGGCAGGTCTTCTCGCACGGCAGCGCGTAGACCTTGAAGTTCACGTCGGGCGCGTTCTTCTTCACCCAGCCGAAGAACCAGGACTCGCGGAAGATGACGGCGGCGCGCTTCTGGCCGAAGGCATCTTCGGGATTACCGAACGCGAGGCTCGCCACCTTGTCCTTGTTGACGAGGTCGCCGAAGAACGTGAGCGCCGCCACCATCTGCGGGCTGTTGGCATAGCCGGTGGCCTTGTCCAGATCCGGGCTCAGCATCCGTGCACCCCACGCGTGGGCAAACGGAAGGAACTTGTCCGTGATGCCCACCGGAGCGCCCTTGCTGCGGATCGCAAAGCCTACCTGCGTCGGCTCGCCGCCCTTAGGGTCGGGAATGGTCAGCTTCTTCATGTCCGCGAGCCAGACGTCGAAGGTCTTCGGCGGATCGTCCGGATTCAGGCCGGCCTTCTTGAACATGTCGACGTTGATGTACATCTGCTGGAAGTTGCCGTGCTCGATCGGGATTCCATAGCGCACGCCCTTCCACTTGCCGACCTCGACCATGTATTTCGGCAGATTGTCGTCGTAGATCTTTGCGAGATCGGCGGGCATCTTGTCGCAGAAATCGTACTGGCCGCACCACTGGTGCGTCATCCCCATGAACATGTCCGGCGCGCTGCTCTTGGCCATGAGAGCGGCCAGATACTTGGCCTCGTATCCTTGGTAAGGGATGGTTACTACCTCGACCTGGTAGCCGGTCTTCTTGGCGAACTCTTTCCCTTTATCCGCGTACCACTTGTTGAATTCGGGGTTCTGATCCCAGTGGGTCCAAAGCACGAGCTTCTTCTGCTGCGCGAAGCTGCTTGGAATCGTCGCGGCGACCATCGCCGCAGCCAGAATCGCCAGCGTCCACTGTGCAACTCGTTTCATGAGCTCCTCCTTGAGACGCGCGAATTCGTTGGCGACTTTTGATCAGAACCGCCTTCGACGGGCAGCTTTGCTGCGTGTAGCAGGTCCGATTTTGCTTGTCAAGGAAGCGCAAGGGAAGTCGCGGCCGCTCGTATTCACCCGAGCCAGCGTGAAGCCGTCAGTGCGACTCGGCGAATGCCTTGATCTTCCCCAGCGCGACTTCCCACTGCTTGCCGATCGCCTCCAGCGTTCGCCTGGCTTCCTCGATCTGGGCGGGCTCGAGCTGCCAGAGCCGTTCCCTTCCAGACTTCACGTCGCGCACCACACCCGCGTCCGACAGCACCTGAAGGTGCTTGGTGACCCCCTGGCGGCTCATGTCGGTGTTTGCCGTCAGCTGGGCGATCGAGAAAGCGCTGCCGGCACAGAGGACGGCCACGAGCTTGAGGCGCGTGGGATCGCCCAGCGCGGCGAAAACGTCGGCGAGGCCTTGGTTACTTCGGACGACCGAGGACCCGATGCGCCGGCCGGCGCGCTTCGTCTTGCGGCTACGCGCCGACATGACGCACGATGTTGTTGATCTGCCCTTCCCAGCCGCGGCTGTTCATGCGGAACGCCTCCTGGCGGCGGTGCGCCGGCACCTTGTCGAAGCCGGATTCCACGACCGTCAACACCGTGCGGTTGCCCGGCGCATCTTTCAGGGTGAACGTCACGAGCGTCGGCTCCTCTTTGGTGTAGTCGACGCTTTCATCGGCGGGGTACGGGTGCCAGCGGTAGGAGACCAGGCTCTGCGGCTCGATGCGATCGATCACCACGTCGAAGTACATGTGCTCGTGGCCGGGAATCGTGATCTTCCCTCGCACGCGCTGCCCCGGCGCGAAGGCCTGGCCCTTCAGGTTGGCGCCGAACCAGGTGCCGAATTCGTCGGCGTTGGAGAGCGCGCGCCACACGCGTTCGCGAGGGGCGTTGATGACGACGCTACGTTCGATGCGATCCGTGCTCGAGCCGGTGCTCATGTTCGCCTCGTTCCTCGTTTCGGGGTCATGGTGCGGCCGCCGCAGCCGAGAGCTGGTATCGGCTCGAGCGGGTCGTCCGCTCACTTCTTGTCGTACTCGTCGTTGCGTCGCCACCACAGCCCGTTCTCGTTGCGGCCTCGGGGCGCGCGGTCGAGCCACTGGTACATGCCCCAGAGGCCGTCGAGTCCTCGCGCATAGGTGGAATAGCTGTGATAGACGGCGCCGTCCTCGAGCACGAAGGTGCTCATGCCGGGTCTCTCGCGTATGAACGTCCCCACGTCGGTCCCGGCCATCTTCGCGAAGGCCGCGGCCCCGTCGCTGCCACCGTCCCGAGCCGGGCGCCACGGGGGCTCGCGCCGATAGTTGTATTCGACGCCGCCATCGCGCTGCTGCTCCTCGGTGTAGGACGTGTTGAAGTCGTAGTTGAAGTCGCCGCCGAAGGACGATGCCCAGGGAAACGTCCACCCCAGCCGCTTCTTGTATGCCTGCAGCTTGGCGAGCGGCGCGCGCGATATCGCCCAAAGCATGACGTCATGGTTGGCCAGGTGGACGACGAAGCCGTTGAACCCGTCGGCGATCGCCGAGCAGGACGGACACCCCGCCTTGTAGTCGGGACCGAACATGAAATGGTAGACGAGCAGCTGCGAGCGCCCTCGAAAGAGATCCTCGAGCGAGGCGCTCCCATCGTCGGTCTCGAATCGATACTCCTTGTCGATCCGGACCCAAGGCAGCGCCTGTCGCCGCTGCGCCAGCTCGTCGCTGCGCCGCGTGAGCTCCTTCTCGGCCTCGAGCAGCTCGAGCCGCGCTGCGAGCCATTCGTCACGTGTTCCCGTCGTGTGCTTGGTCATCGCTCCAGTCTCCTGTTATTGCCATCGGGCAACCGGTCAGTTGCGTATGGCCATTATGGATCCGCCCGCGGCTAAATGCAACCGTCCGGTTGCCAGTCTCGGCCGGCACCTGCGGCGGAAAACCATTGCCGGTAATCGGTTCATCGGGCCGGCCGCAGCCCGGAACGATACGAACGGCCTACGGGTCGTCGCGGCACTCCTTCGGAAAGCGGCCGAAAGTCCTACGCGATTTTAGGCAATCGACCGATTGATTCGTTGCCGTACGCGCGTATCGTCGACTTCTGATTGCGGCTGCTTCCGGCAGCTCGTCGGCGCTTCGTTCCGGCAAGAAAAGCACGGTCCGGACGTTGCAAAGCACTCGAAGGAGAACACGATGAAATCAGTGAACACAGCCCGGAATTTCGCAGCGTTCGCAGCCATTGGCGCACTGGCCGGCTGCTCGACGTGGCACAACATGGACAAGACCGAAGGCACGGCCCTGGGCGGCGCAGGCGGCGCGGTTGCCGGTGCAGTCGTCGCCGGGCCCGTGGGCGCGGTGGTGGGCGGAGTCGGCGGCGCTTATACGGGACATGAAGTGAGCGGGAAGAACCAGACCGTGACGTCCTCGACATCCTCTTCGACGACGGTGTCGCGTTACGATCCCGCCTTGGTCCGCGATGTGCAGCAAGCCCTTAACGACAAGGGCTACAACGCCGGCGCGGTAGACGGCCAGTGGGGTCCTAACACGGTGGATGCAGTGCGGAGATTCCAGCAGGCATCCGGGTTGCCTCAGACGGGTGAGCTGGAAAGGCCGACACTCCGAGCGCTGGGCGTTGCATCGTAGCGGCTGATCGTCGGCGGGCGGGTTCCCCTGAGCCGGGCGCGCTCTCCTTCTCGTACTCTGGAGGGCGCGGCGAATCAGCGTCCTTGCACGGTCCTCCGGAACAGGAACCGGGTTGAGATCAGGGGTTCCGATCTCCCCCGAGCGAGCTCGTGCATTCGTCTCAGCAGCGCGAGCCGATCCTCCGGGGGCAATGCCTTCAGCGGCCAATCGGCATTCATCGCCTGGTACTCCACGCCACAGGCAACGGGCACGAGGTCCTCATCGCGCTCCTCGTACAGGAGCTGGAATCCGTGGCGCTCGGAAGCGCTCATCATCTCCGCCCGCGTCTTGACCTTCGGCGTGACTGAAGGCGTGACCGGAGGCGGAAGCTGCGCCTCGCGGCAGGCGGCTCGGGCGATGGGCAGCCAGCCCGACATTCCCTCGCAGTCCGCCGTCTCTTCCCAATGGTGGTACCAGAGATTGAAAGCCAGGTGACCGCCCGGCTCGATGACGCGGGCCAGGACGGCGAGAGCAGGTTCGAGATCGAGAAATTGCATGGACACGGACGCCAGCGCCGCATCCGCATGAAGGTCGTGCGCGACGGCCTCGTCCAGGCCCATGACAAGACATCGCGCTCGACGCCCCGCAAGGTTGACGCGCGCGACGTCCACCATGGCCTGAGTCGGGTCGATGAGGATCGTCCGGCAGCGCGGACGGCGATCGAGGAGCAGCTCCGAGGTCAGTCCGGAACCACCGCCGATATCCAGCACGGTACCCTGCAAGCCCGCAGGCAGCAGATCGATCAGGCGGACGGAGAGAAGCGCGAAGATTTCCCAGCGCCGGCAGAGCGCGTCGTAAGCCCGGGCGCGTGCCTGCCAGAATCGGACCTTCTCAGGATCAGGAATCACGCCCGTTTCGCCGAGGCGATGCGCCGGCAGGAGCGCGCGGCAGCTTCCGTCATCGGATCTCTCTCTCCTGCGCTCATCGATATCGACGACCGGACCTTATTTTATCGTCAGGCGTTGACGGACCCGTCGCGCGATCCGGCAAGGTCTGCCCGGCGACCTGACAGCGGACCGTCAGGTTCCGTTCAGCGGAATGACAGACGTGAGCGCTAGGATCGACTTCGATATGCCTGAATCCAAGGATCGCGTTCCTTGGGCGTCGCAAACCGCCGCACCGCCCCCGGCCGAGTCGCAGGGGCGCGCGACGCCGAGGAAGGACGACGCGTGCGAAGCATTGCCGCGGGCGCGCTTTTTTCCGCCGGAGCGATTCTCGCGCGGTTGGTGCACGCCGTTGAACGAACCGGTCTGGACCGAAGCGTACGACCACCTTCGCGACGACGACCCCGTCCTCGGGCTCTATCTGAACGGCCGAGCCTGGGCGCTCCCCTGGTGGATCATGAAGAGACCACACGTGGCGAATCTTGCGTTCGACGATCGGCCCGTGCTCGTGACCCTCTGCCCGGTGTGCAGCAGCGCGTCGGCTTTCCGGGCGCAATTCGAAGGGCAGCGCCTCAGCTTTCGCGTGCGGGGCGTGTACAACGGAACCACGCTTCTGCAGGACACCTCGACCGAGAGCCTCTGGTCGTCGTCGACCGGTGTCGCGCTGGCTGGCGCGATGCGAGACGCGGTCCTGGAGCGCCTCCCGCTGTCGCAGTGTCTCTGGCGCGAGTGGCTCACGATGCATCCCGCGACTATGGTTCTGGACGCCGATCCGGCGTCACGTGAGGGGCTCGGCCCCGCTTCACCGGGTTCGCCCGGCATCCCCCGAGGGTTTTGCGCGACGCTTGTCAGGCCTCTCGACCAGCGGCTCCCGCACAACACGCTCGTCCTGGGCGTCGAGAATGGAGCGAATGCCCGGGCTTATCCTCTGGAGGCCCTGGCGCGGATCGGGCCGGTTCTTAACGACTCTCTGGGCGGCGCCGAGATGGTCGTGCGGTGCCGACCGGGGACGCTGCACGCGCTCGCCTTCCACCGTCGGATCGGTGATCAGGTTCTCACGTTCCGTTCATCCGAAACCGCCGCGGTGTGCGACGAAGAGACGCAGTCGGTGTGGAATGAGATGGGCGAAGCGGTTTCCGGCCCCCTCGCCGGAATGCAGCTCGTTTATCTCAACTCAGGGGTCGAAGAGTGGTACGCGTTCGCCGCTTACCACCCGGACGCGGAAATCTTCGAGGCGCGATGACCGCGATGAAACCCGGGATCACTGGCTTTTTGGGCTGGTCTCGTCACTTCGCGCGGGCCTTATCGATATCGAGATACTGCCACGGTGTCAGGAAGTAGTGCGCGTTCTTGCGGTAGCCGCGAATGTACGGTGCGACGACGGTGCTGCTGATGCGGTAACTGCTCGTGCACCACGGGGCGTAGCTCGAGACGATCTTCGTCATCGATTCGTAGATCCTGTTCCGCTCTGCCGCGTCGGCGGTGCGGCGGCTCTTGTCGTACAGCGCGTCGTACTCGGCATTCCTGAATCGCGAGAGGTTGCCGCCGCCGGCATAGGGTCCATAGAAAAGGCGCATGAAGTCGTCGGCGATGTCGCCATTCCAGCCGAAGCCCGCGATCTGGATCTGTCCCGCGTGCGCGGCCTTGAACGCCTCCGGGAACGTCTTGACCTGGAACTCCATGCGGATCCCGACGTCGCGCATGTTCTTGAGCCACAGGTCGTCGTATTGCCGATACGCGGCGCCCACGAGCGACGTGTAGTGAATGAGGAGCGGCTTGCCGTCCGGAAGCTCGCGAAACCCGTCCCCGTCGCGGTCGCGATAGCCGAACTTGTCCAGCAGCGCCCGCGCCGTCGCCGGATCGTAGGGCGATAAACCCTTGTACGCGCGCACGTGCCCTTCGACGTCGGGCGGGATGGGCTGCGTGGCCGGCAGCGCCTGCCCGTTGCGGATGACGCGGATCTCGTCCGGCACGTCGTACGCGCTGCAGATCGCCCGCCTCAGCGCGATCTTTTCCGGCGTGTAGCCGCCCACCAGCGGATCTTCCATGTTGAAGTAGGCGAAAGTGACGGCGAGCTCGGTCGCGCGCTCGAGCCGCATGCCGCGCGAAGCGTACTCGGGCAAGAGATTTCCGCTGGCGTCGATCATCTTGGGCGCGACGTCGCCGGGAACTTCGAGGATGTCGAGCTCCCCGGCGCTGAACATGAGGAGCCGCGGATTCGTCTCCTCGATGATAGGGATCTCGATCCGACCGATCTGCGGGAGCCGCTTGCCCTTCATCGACTCCGCGACGCCCTTGATCGCGGCGTCGGCGTTCGCAGGCGTCGGGGGAAAGCGCTCCTCGCGAAAGGCGGGGTTCGCCTCGAGAATGATGCGGCGGCCCGGCGTCCATTCCTTGAGGCGATACGGCCCCGTGCCGACCGGATGATTCGCCGCCCGGCCGCTCGCATCCGCGTATTTCTCGATCACTTCGCGGGCGACCGCGCGCAGCGACGCGCTGTCGAGGAGCTCGAAGAACGTGTAGTCGGGCTGGACCAGCTCGAGCCTCAGCGTGTAGCGGCCGATCGCGCGCAGGCCCTGCACGTCGGCGTCGTAGTCGAAGCGGCCCGACGCCTTCGCCTTGGCCACCGCGGCATCGAGGCCGACGATCTTGCCTTCGAGGAGATCGGAGTTCGGAGAGCGCACGCGCGGATCGACGATGCGCTTCCACGCGTAGACGAAATCCGCGGCGGTCAGCTCGCGCTTCTTGCCTGCGAACGCGGGATCGTCGGCGAAATAGATCCCTTGCCGTATGCGGATCGTCCACACCCGGCCGTCCGGCGAGATCTCCGGCATGCCCGCCGCGACGCTCGGCACGAACTTGTACGGCCGCGCGAGATAGTCCCAGACGTACAGACCGTCGAAGATCTTCTGCTCGACGAGGCTCGCGTAGGTCTCCTGGGTGCCCGCCGGGTCGAGCCCCGAGACGTCGATCGGAAAGGCAATCCTCAACACCTTCGCCGGATCCGCCCAGTCGGCCGCGTTCGCTTGCGGCGCGACCGATGCGGCGAGAAGCGCGAGGAGCGCTCCGTTGCGAGCCCGCTTCATCGCACGGCGCGCGCCTCGCTACCGAAGTGGCGCGGACCCGCGGGCGCGGCGTCTGCGCAGCGCCCGCGCGGCGCCGGCCGCGAGGAGTATGCCCAGAACGGCCAGGGTCAGCTGCGACACCGTGGGGATTGCCGACGGGACGATCGCCGCCGGCGCATTCACCGAAATGTTGTCGATGAAATACGACACGTCGGTGGTAATCCCGGGACCGCCGGGCGTGCGCGCGTCGAGCTCGCCGGCGAAGATGACCGTATGAGAAGCGCTCGTCGCGGTGAACGCGACGCTGACGGTGTGCCAGTTGCCGTCGAGGAACTCGGTGAGAAGCAGCGGGTTTCCGGGCTCGGCGTCGAGGAAGACGCCGAAGCTCTTGCCGCTTCCGCCTCCCGAGGCGTTGGCGTGCAGATGGACGTCGACTCTGATGGTGTAGGTTACCCCGACGGTCAGCCCGCTTAAGGTCTGCGCGGCGGCAGGATCCGAATCGGATTCGCCGCAGGCATTCAGGCGGATGGATCCGGGCGGATTGCCGTTTGCCCCGTCCCAAACCTCGTCGCCGCAGCCGCCGCCCAGAGCCCAGCCGTTGGCGTTCGTGTTAAGAGTTCCGTTCGTGATCAATTGCGCGTGCAGCGGAGCCGAGCAAAGCACGAGCGCAGCGGCGATCGCTGACAGCGAGAATCGGCCCAAGGTCTTCTCCCCCGCGAATGACTCGGCCGCCACTATAGCGCAAGTCAGGACCCGGTTTTTACGACCCATAGTATGATCGAGTTATGGCGAAGCAAGACCTGAAGGACAGGCTCGACCGCCTGGGTACCGCTCTCGTGAGCTCGTTCCAGGTCGTGGCGCTATTCGTGATCGGCGCAACGATCGTATGGTCGGCGGTGAGCGACTACCTGAGGATGATCCAGGCCGGGCGCGCCGGGCTCGACGATATCCTGCTCCTGTTCATCTACTTGGAATTGGGAACGATCGTCGGCATCTACTTCAAGACCGACCGCCTGCCCGTGCTGTTTCTCCTGTACGTGGCCATCACGGCGCTGACCCGCTTCCTCGCGATCGACGTCAAGGATCTCTCCATAGAGAGCGTCCTCGCCGTGACCGGTGCGATCTTCGTCCTCACGCTCGCGGTGCTGGTCGTGCAGATCGCGACATCGAGGTTCGCGACGGACGCGCATACCCGCAGATCGAACTCGGCGATCGACGCCGGCCACGCGAAAACCGAATAGCCGGCATGCCGGGAAGCCGCCGGACGACTTTCGCTCCGGCTCCCGCTCCGGCTTAACCGGCCGCCGGCGGCGTCGCGACGACTTGGCCGTCCTTCACAGGAAGCGTCGGCCCGGGCTTGATGGAGGTGCGCAAGACGCCCTCCTTGCCTTCGAGGCGATAGGTGACGTCGTAGCCGACGAGCTGCTGCGTCGTGTCGTTGACGGTCTTGCAGCGCTGCTCGCTCGTCGTGACGACGTTTTTCTGCTGCATGTTCTTCTGCACCTGGTTTCCGACGTACGCGCCCCCTGCAGCGCCGGCGACCGTGGCCACGGTCCTGCCCGTGCCCGAGCCGATGGAGCTGCCCAGCAGGCCGCCTGCGACGCCGCCGATCACCGTCCCGGCGACGCGATTGGGGTCCTTCGCCGGCGCCTGTCTCTGGACGTGCACTTCGTGGCACTCCTCGCGCGGAGTCACGATCGTCTCCGTCACCTCTTTCACGGCGACGACCTCGGCGAACTTCGGCTTGGTCAGCGCCTTGTAGCCGGTAACCGCGCCTGCCGAGACCACCACCATCGCGACACCGCCGATCACCACACCCTTGATCATCGAGCTGTCCATCGCCTGACCCCCCTCGCTGGCTCGCGGAGCAAAGATTCTAGCACCGCGATCGAAGGCAACGCCGCGGCGAATCGTCCTTCCGCTCAACTCCCCGGCGTCCAGATCCTCGAGCCCGACTTGCCCGCCATCTCGAGCATCAGCGCGTTGAGCCGCCGCACGAAGGCGCCGGGCTCGTCGAGCTGGCCGCCTTCGGCCAGCACCGCCTGGTCGAGCAGGATCCGGCTCCAGTCGGCGAAGCGCTTCTCGTCCGGTTCGGTCTTCAGCGCCTGCACCAGCGGATGATGCGGGTTCACCTCGAGCGTCGGCCGGGTCTCGGGCACCTTGTGCCCCGCCGCCTTCAATAGCCGCTCTAGATTCGTGCTCATCGCCGACGGGTCCGCGACCAGGCACGCGGGCGAGTCGGTGAGGCGATGCGTGACGCGCACTCCCGAGACGGTTTCGCCAAGCACTTTCCCGATCTTCTGGGTGAGCTCCCTGAGCTCGCCGGCTTCCTTCTCCTGCTCCTTCCTCTCCGCCTCGTCTTCCAGCTTGCCGAGATCGAGGTCTCCCTTCGCCACCGACTGCAGCTTTTTGCCTTCGAACTCGGTGAGGTTGGCCATCACCCACTCGTCGACGCGGTCGTGCATCAGCAGGACCTCGACGCCCTTCTTGCGGAAGATCTCGAGATGCGGGCTGCCCCGGGCCGTGCCGAAGGAATCGGCCGTGACGTAGTAGATCTTGTCCTGGCCTTCCTTCATCCGCGCCACATAGTCGGCGAGCGACACGTCGGGCTCCTGTCTCTCCTCGCGCGTCGAGCTGAACCGCAGGAGCTTGGCGATGCGCTCCTTGTTGGCGAAGTCCTCGGCCACGCCTTCCTTGAGCACGCGCCCGAATTCTTTCCACACCGTGGCGTACTTGTCTTTTTCGTTCTCCGAAAGCTCCTCGAGGAGCGACAGCACGCGCTTCACGCAGCCGGCGCGGATCGCCTCGACCGTTTTCGACTCCTGCAGGATCTCTCGCGAGATGTTGAGCGGCAGATCGTTGGAATCGATCACGCCGCGCACGAAGCGCAGATACGCCGGCATGAGCTGCTCGGCGTCGTCCATGATGAACACGCGCTGGACGTAGAGCTTGACGCCCTGGCGGTGGTCGCGGTCCCACAGGTCGAACGGCGCGTGCGCCGGCACGTAGAGGAGGAGGGTGTACTCCTGCTTGCCTTCCACACGCGCGTGCGTCCAGGCGAGCGGCGGCTCGAAGTCGTGGCCGACGTGCTTGTAGAACTCCTGGTACTGCTCCTCGGTGATCTCGGACTTGGGCCTTGCCCACAGCGCCGAGGCCTGGTTGATCTGCTCGTCTTCGTCCCTGATGACCTGCTCGCCGTTGTCCTTGTCCCAGTCCTCCTTTTTCATAAGAATCGGGATCGTGATGTGGTCCGAGTACTTGCGCAGTATGGATCGGAGCCGAAAGCCGGATAGCAGCTCGTCCTCGCCTTCGCGCAGGTGCAGGACGACCTCGGTGCCGCGCTGTTCGCGCGTCACCGTCTCCAGCGTGTACTCGCCGCCTCCGTCGCTCTCCCAGCGCACGCCGTGCTCGGCGCCCATGCCGGCGCGCCGCGTGAGGAGCGTGACCTTGTTGGCGACGATGAACGACGAATAGAAGCCGACGCCGAACTGACCGATCAAGTGCGCGTCCTTCGCCTGGTCGCCGGTGAGGCTCTGGAAGAATTCGCGCGTGCCGGACTTGGCGATGGTGCCTATATTGCCGATCACCTCGTCGCGCGACATGCCCACGCCGTTGTCGGACACGGTCACCGTGCGCGCGGCCTTGTCGAAGGCGACGCGGATCTTCAGGTCGGATTCGTTCTCCCATAACGCCGTGTCGGCGAGCGCCTCGAAGCGCAGCTTGTCGCAGGCGTCCGATGCGTTCGAGACGAGCTCGCGCAGGAAGATTTCCTTGTTGCCGTACAGCGAATGCACCATCAGGTGCAGGAGCTGCTTGACCTCGGCCTGAAAGCCGAGGGTTTCCGGGGATCGGACTTCGCTCATGGTTCGACTTTCCTTGATTCGACGGCAAAGGTCATATTATCGTCGAGCGCCGGACCGACTGCTAACCGCAAGGTTTGCGCGCGGGCCCCAGCCCGTTTGACTGCGGCGCGCGCTCTGGCTTAAAAAGGCGGGGCAGGACCGGGTCGACCGGGCGGCTGCCGGATCCCGCTGTGGAGGTCTTATGCGCGCGCCGGATTCATCCCGCATCTGGATTTTCATCGGCTGTTTCGGACTGCTCGGCTCGGTTCAAGGGCAGCAGACCGACAGTCGGGTCGCTTCGCAATCGACCGCGACGAAGGCGCGGGCTTACCTGCGCTTCGACGCGCCGCTGTACAAGGCCGGCGACTGCGCCAGGCTGTCGTTGACGATGATGGACGCGCCGGCCGCCCTCGGAAGCTCTCCAATCAGCCTGGAAGTCGCTGCAGCCGTTCGCGGCCGGGCGACGGGCCGCGTCTCGCTCGCCATGCGGTCCGCCGGCGATGGACGCTACGAAGCGAGCGAATGCTTGCGCCTCACTGCGGGCAAGATCGTCGCCGAAGGACGCAGCTTGCGCGTCGAACCCGGATCGGTGCTGGGTGCCGTGGCGCGCGATGCGAACGGCGGCGTTCGGGCCGCGGCGCTTGCCGTCGTGCCGGCAACGAGCGGCAGCGGCAAGATCCGCTTCAGCGCTGGGCGTGGAACGAGCGGCCACCCTCAGGCAAACGCCGAGCGGGCCGGCGAGCTCGTCGACGGACAGGGCCGGAGTGTCCGCTTCATTCTGAATCACGTGATCGTCCTGGAGCGCGACCGTGACGAGCTGA
>Ga0079222_10000026_pt1 | contig 21784 bp, 18 predicted proteins | sample GAPlitter_FD_75070 | JGI IMG/M metagenome (GOLD analysis project Ga0079222, IMG submission 75070) | Agricultural soil microbial communities from Georgia to study Nitrogen management - GA Plitter | ecosystem: Environmental > Terrestrial > Soil > Agricultural land | place: USA: Georgia...
CGCAGGCGGCGCTCGATCTGTTGCGTCGGATGCTCGCGGAGTCCTGAATGCCCGCGCTCACGGCGCCCGACGGCGCTCAGCTCGTGTACGACGCGTACGAGACCGCCGAGCCGCGCGCCGCCGTGCTCGTCCTGCACGCCTGGTCCGATCATGCCGGCCGCTGGCGCGAGACGGGTGAGCGATTGTGCACAGCGAGCTACTCGACCTACATCCTGGACCTGCGCGGCCACGGCCGCTCAGGGGGAAAGCCGGGCCACCTGTCGCGGTTCAGCCAGTTGCTCGGCGACCTGCAGGCGTTCCGCCGCGTCGTACGCATCCGCACCGACCGCCCTCAGGTGCTGCTCGGCATCTCATTCGGTGCACTGGTCGCGCTGCGCTACCTGGAAACCCAGCCGAGCGACCCGATCGCCGGGGCGGTGATCGTCAGCCCCTGGTTGGGGCCGGCCGCCCGCCCCGCGACGTGGCGGCTCATCGCGGGTCGCATCCTCGCCGATCTGTGGCCCACGCTCCCCATCCCTGTCCGCGTGGACCCCGATGTGCTGAGCCGCGATCCCGCCGTCAATCAAGCCTACGCCGAGGACGCCGGCGTGCATCACGTCATGACGCCGGGCGCGTGGCGCGAGATCCAGTGGGCCCAGCGCGCCGTCGCTGCGGACGGATACCGCATCGAGTCGCCGCTCTTGTTCCTGCTGGCGGGCGAAGACCGCGTGGTGGATCCGCACCAGGCGCGCGCGTTCGCCGATGGACTCAAAGGCAGCGTGCGGGTGCGCTGGTACCCGGAGATGTACCATGACGTGTTGCACGATCCGCAACGCGATCAGGTGTACGGGGATGTGGTGGCGTTCTTGAGCGGCCGCGGGTGAGTCCCCGGGCTTGCGCCCGGGGTTAGCTTGCCAAAACGGCGCACTCAAGCGGCACATCGATTGCCAATGAAGCGCAAAACCATGGACGATAAAGAGAAGCAGCGCCATACGGCCGAGCCGGCCGAGCCGGCCGAGCCGACCGAGCCCGACGCAGGGGGGTCAGGCGCCCTCATCGAGCCGCCCGAGGAGGCCGTGGCGCGGCTCGAGGCGGAGGTCGGCGATCTCAAGGACAAGTACCTGCGGCTGGCTGCTGAGTACGACAACTTCAAAAAGCGCAGCGCCAGGGAACGCACGGAAATGTGGGCGAGGGCGCAGGCCGACCTGGTGCAGCGGTTGGTGGACGCCCTCGACGACCTGGCGCGGTTCGCGCACGTCGACCCGGCACAGACCGATGCCAAGACGATCCATGATGGCGTCGACATGGTCGAACGAAAAATCTGGAAGGGGTTGGACGCCGCGGGCGTGACGCGGGTGGATCAGGTGGGCGTGCCGTTCGATCCCAACCTGCACGAGGCCGTCACCACGCGGCCCGCCGACCACCCGGCGAAGGACCACACCGTGGGAGCCGTGCTGCAACCGGGCTACCAGATGGGCGGGGCGTTGATCCGGCCGGCGCGGGTGGTGGTCCTGCAATGGCAGGGGGGGGACGAGGGAAGGGGGAAGAGGGAAGAGTAGATGGCATCTCAGCGGGACTACTATCAGATCCTCGGCGTGTCCGAGACGGCGACGACCGACGAGATCAAGAAAGCGTTCCGCCGGCTCGCGAAACAGTACCATCCCGACCGCAATCCCAACAAGCCGCAGGCGGCCGAGCGCTTCAAGGAGATCAACGAGGCGCACGACGTACTGAGTGATCCCGAGAAACGGAAGAAATACGACCAGCTGCGCCGCTACGGCGCGTTCGCTGGGGGGGGGCGCGGACCTGCACCAGGCGGTGGGGCCAGCGGCGTCGACTTCGATTTCTCCGATCTTGGCTCGTTCGGTGGGCTGGGGGATCTCTTCTCATCGATTTTCGGTCGCCGTGGAGCCGATGCGCATTCGGAAGAAGAAGACGAGATCGAGACCTCCGTGTCGGTGCCGTTCCGCGTGGCGGCGCTCGGCGGCAAGGTGCCCGTCACGCTCACGCTCCCGGAGGTGTGCCCGACGTGCAGCGGCTCGGGCGGAGCGCCGGGCACGACCTTTTCCACCTGTCCCGAATGCAAGGGCCGCGGAACGATCTCGTTCGGCCAGGGTGGATTCGCCGTCACGCGTCCCTGCCCGGTGTGCCGGGGGCGGGGGCGGGTGCCGGCGCAGCGCTGTCCCACCTGTCACGGCGCTGGTGAGGTGCGCCAGGAGAAGCGCCTGGTGATCACGATCCCTCCCGGAGCCGAAGACGGCACGCGGCTCCGGTTGAAAGGCCAGGGTGCGAAGGGCCGGGGAGACGTGGTGGTGGCGATTCAGGTCGAGCCCGATCGGTTCTTCCGGCGGGAGGGGCAGGACGTCGTATGCGTGGTGCCGATCAACCTCGCCCAGGCATCCCTCGGCTCAAAGATCAAGGTAAAAACGCTCGACGGAAAGAGCGTGGTGCTGCGCGTGCCGCCCGGCACGCAGCACGGTCAGCGATTCCGGATCGCGGGGCAGGGGATCGAGAAAAACGGCCGCCGCGGCGATCAGTTCGTCGAGATCCGGGTGGACATCCCCGAGCGGCTCACGCCCGAGCAGGAGGCGGCGCTGCGGGAGTTCGCGACCAGGACGGGGATGAAGTACTAGCCTTCCGCGATGTGCGCCGCGGTCATCGCGGTACGCTCCCAGAAATGCCAGAAGGAACGATTGAGGCGGGCCGCGACGGCGCGGTTCCCGCCGACCCTGATGCGGCGCCGCGCCAGGGCCCAGCCCAGACTCGCGCTGCCCGTGATGGCGGCGACGGTGTCTTCGGCGCGCGCGGGTCCGCGCACCCAGTCGACCCAGCGCGCGAGGCGCCCCACCCAGGGCGCCGCGCGGGCCTGGGCCGCGGTTACCAGGTCTTCGGCATCGGCGACGAGCGTGACGTCCACCCGGCCGTCGCTGCCGGGCTCAACGCGGCAGCGGCCGTCGCCGATTGTCATGGTCCACTCGCCGCCAGCGGGGCCGCGCAGCTTGTAGCGCATGGCGGCGGTCAATCCCGCGGCGTGCGCCGGGCGGAACAGCGCGGGCCGGAGCTCACGCAGGAACCAATCCACGAGGGGCGCGGCATAGGCGGGGTCGAGGCCGGTCCAGCGCCCGTTCGCCGTCAGCAGGTCGCGCTCGTGGAACACGTTGTCGGCGAACTGGACCAGAAACAGGGTGCGCACACGGACGCGTCCCACGAAGAACCACGCCGGCCGCTCCCAGTCCGCGTCGCTCATCGAGCGGTAGATCTCGAGAATCGCATCGAGCTCGCGATGGAACTCGCGTACCAGGTCCGCGACCGGCGTCGCGCGACGGGCGGCGACTGCACGGGCGTTGCGCGCAAAGGTGTCAAACTCTGGCGGGGCGCTCGGGTCGCCGTTGAGCGCGCGGCCGAGCACCTGACGGAAGTTCACGGGCATGGCACTCGTCATGTGAGCGAGCACGTCACGGCAGCGCCAGCCGAGGTACGCCGTGGGACGCAGCCATTGGGCGGGTGTGAGGCTCGCGAGGGTCTGGTCCAGGCGGGCGTAGAAGCGATCCGCTAGCGCGAGCCACTCCCGACGCGACAGTCTGGTAAAGTCGCTCACGCGGCCCCTTGCTCGACGGGGAGTCGGATGATACTGTGGACCCATGCCGACGTTCGCGCTTCTGGTCTCGAACCGCAATAGGACCTCGAATTCGAGGTGCTCGCGGGGCTAGCGCGTCTCGGCCGGTCTCGTGAGCGCCCCCGGCACCGAGCGGTTCCGGGGGCGTTTGATTACCTAGTCGCTCGCATTGGGGTGTAGGTCAACTGGCAGACCGCCCGGCTGTTAACCGGGAAGTTGGAGGTTCGAGTCCTCCCGCCCCAGTCGAAGTCCTGGAGTCCAGTCCATCGACGGCGTGCGTCGTTCGAGCTGATTTCCCATGTTCCAGCTCTTGAAAGCCGCTTGAGGGGCCGGTCGCACGTTGGGCGCACCCGCATTGGAGGAGCTGTATGCGCCCGTTGTGTTGCGCAGCGTCGATTGTGGTACTGCTCGCAGCGCTGAGCCCCGAGGTTCGCTGCCAGGAGCCGGACACGCTCAGTGCCCCGCAGCGAGTCGGCCTCGCCCTCGCACGCTTGGGCGCCGGCCAGCAGGTGCGTGTCCACAGCAGGCACTTCGGACTCACGGTCGGACGGATCCTGGCCGATACGGGCAAGATCCTCACCCTGGACACGGGTGGTGGTACACGAGCTGGCCTCCTCACGTCGGACGTGGACTCACTGTGGACGCGCGGCGGCGGTCATGCAGGAACGGGCGCGCTGATCGGAGCAGCAGTGGGTGGACTGGCGCTGGGCGCAGGCGGGGTCGCGCTCGGGAAAGCCAATTGCGAAGGGGGGTACTCCTGCGGCGATGCCCGCGACTTTGTCGCAGGACTCGTCTTGGGAAGCGCCCTCGGCGCCGGAATCGGCGCGCTCATTGGCTCGCTAGTCCCTAAGTGGCACCTCGCCGGCCGTGAGTGATGCTCTATGCGAGTCCCTGTACGTTGCCTCTGCGCGATCGGCCTGTTCGCGATGGTCGCGTCTCAGGGCACCGCCCAGGACGTCGAGCACTTGGGTCCGCGTGTTCGCGTACGCGTCTGGACCCCGCTGAACGAGCCGCAGGTCGGAACCCTCATCGATCTTCGCAGAGACACGCTGCTGCTGGAGACAGAGGAAGCGGACACGGTGCACATCGCCCGCGCAGCGGTCACGAAGTTCGAAGTCAGTCAGGGACGGAGGTCGCACGTTGGGCAGGGTGTGCTCATCGGCGCAGTGGCCGCCGGCGCGACTGGATATCTCATCGGCAGAAGCCTCGACCACACCGACGTATGCACATCCGGTTGTGAGTGGGCCGTTGCCGCACCCTTCGCCGCGGGAGGTGCCGTCCTCGGTGCCCTCGTGGGGGCGCTGGCCCGCACCGAGCACTGGCAGGATGTTTCAGCCGACCGCATCCGCGTGGGCTTCGCACCTCGCTACCGGGGAATTGGTCTCCGGGCGTCCGTCCGCTTCTAGCGCTGCGAACGAAGCCTGCGCCGGCGCTATCGAGCGTAGCAATTGACGTGGAGACAGAGCTGCCGCGAGGCATCCAACGCGGCCGCGGGTGCCGGGCCCGCGTCCACCAGTTGCTTGCTGACCGGGTCGACGCGCAGGTTCAACCCTTCGAGCGACCGCGCGCCGAGCAACACCAGGTCTCCGGGCTCGCCGAACACCACTTCGTCTGGAGTCTCGATACCGGCCACGCGGATTCTCACCTCACCGGTCCAGCGCTCCAGAATGGTTCCGTCCGCCTGGCGAAAGCGCCACAGTTTGACACGCCGCACGACCAGTGATTCGAGCACCGCACGCGGGAGCCACGACAGCTCCGCGCCGGTGTCGACCAGCACGGAGTCGAGCATGCGGCGTTCCCCCGGGCGCGCCGGATTCTCAATCTCCACCCTGACGCGGAAGGTTCCCATTGCGTCGCCCATAATGCCTCCGACGCGGTCGCCGAGTAGTACCATCGCAGCGCGGTGGGTGTCAATGTCACGCGCGACGCTGCTCGGCGCCTGCCTCACGCTCGGCATCGCCACCACCGCAGCGGCACAGACCGCGCCCGCGTGGACGCGCGGCGCCGTGTGCTACGAGGTGTTCGTCCGGTCGTTCTACGACAGTAACGGCGACGGCATCGGCGACCTGAACGGCCTCACCCAGAGGTTGGGCTACATCGATAGTCTGGGCGCCTCGTGTATCTGGCTCATGCCCATCATGATGTCGCCGAGCTACCACGGCTACGATGTGAGCGACTACGACATGGTCGAGCCGGCCTATGGGACGAACGAAGACTTCAAGCGCCTGGTGGCCGAGGCGCACCGCCGTGGGATCGTGGTGCTCATCGACATGGTCCTCAACCACACGTCGAGCGAACACCCCTGGTTCAAGGCCGCCCTGGCGGACTCGACATCGCCCTATCGCGCCTGGTATCGCTTCTCTGCTACGCCGCGCGGCAAGGGTCCCTGGGGCGCCGTGGCGTGGCACAAGTCCCCCGTGCGTGACGAGTACTACTACGGCGTCTTTTGGAGCGGGATGCCCGATCTCAACTACGAAACGCCCGCCGTGTTGCAGGAGGCGGAAAAGATCGCCGACTTCTGGCTGAAGGACACGGGCGTCGACGGCTTTCGCCTGGACGCGGTGCCGTATCTCGTGGAAGAGGGCAGTTGTCTGATGGGGTGTCCAGGCACCCACACGGTGCTGCGAGAGTATGCGGATCACTTGAAGAGCGTGAAGCCCGACGTCTACACGGTGGGCGAAGCGTGGGGCAGCATCGCCGCGATGCTGCCGTATTATCCGGATCAGCTGACGTCGTACTTCGCGTTCGAGCTTGCTGATTCGCTGCTATCCGTGGTACGCACCGGCTCCGCCGCTGGCCTGCTGCCCGGCTACCTGCGGCTGCAGGATACGCTGCCTCCGTACCGCTGGTCGCCGTTTCTCACGAACCACGACCAGACGCGCACCATGACCGTGCTCAGCGGCGACGTCGCGCGGGCAAAGCTCGCGGCCACGCTGCTGCTCACCCTGCCGGGCCTGCCGTTCGTCTATTACGGCGAGGAGATCGGGATGACCGGAGACAAGCCCGATCCACGCATCCGGACGCCGATGCAGTGGGCGCCGCAGACGAGGGGCGGGGGCGGTTTCACCACGGGCACGCCATGGGAGAGTCTGCAGGCGGACTCATTGACGGCGAACGTCGCGGTGGAGGAGCGAGACCCTAGCTCGCTGCTGCACCTGTATCGTCGTCTCATCCATTTGCGCGAGGAGAACACCGCGTTGGCGACCGGCAGGCTGGTGCCGCTGTCCGCGGACAGGCCGGCGGTCGCTGCGTATCTGCGACGCGCGAACGAACATGCCGTGCTGGTGGTGACGAACGTGGGCGGCGCGGCCGTGTCGACCGTCGCGATAGAGTCGGCGCCCGAGGCCCTTCCCCCCGGAACGTACGTCACCAGGAACCTGCTCGGCGGACCGAATGGCGCCGCGCTCCACGTGTGCGGGGACGGCTCCATTCGCGGGTACGTGCCGATCCGGTCAATCGGTCCCCGCGAGAGCCTCGTGCTCGACCTCAACCGCCGGTGAGCCTTGGGGGGATCAGGTCCCTGGTGTCGGGCTGATCCGCACCATGACCACGCCGTGCGCCGGAACGGTGGCCCCGAACCGGTCGGTGAACGTGCCGAGATCGCTGTGGGCCCACAGATCACGCACGCGAGCGGCCCCGTGGATGCCGAGCGCGTGCCACGAAGCGGTCACCACCGTCTGGAGCACCGAGCGGTTCAGCAGCACGACGGCGCGCGACCCGTCGGTCAACGGCTTCGACCAGACCTGCAGGTCGAGCGCCGGCTCCTGGACCAGCATGCCCTGCTTGCCGAGTTGATCCTGATCCACGGCGATGATCTCCTTGTTGAGGAGGATGTCGCGGGTAGCTGCCGGCATGGCGCGCAGGTCGTTGCCGGCCATGAGCGGCGCGGCCAGGAGGGCCCAGAGGCTGAAATGGGCACGGTACTCGTCGTCGGTCATGCCGCCGTTGCCGACCTCGAGCATGTCGGGATCGTTCCAGTGGCCCGGTGCGGCGGCGTGCGCGTACTGCGTGGACAGGTCCAGGATCCCGATCATGCTGGCCCAGCGATCACCGATATCACCGGTGGTGCGCCACAGGTTCCCCGTCTGGGGCCCCCACTCCCACGGCTGGTTCGAGCCCCACTCGCAGATCGAGAACACGATCGGGCGGCCCGCCTTGGCCAGGGCGTCGCGGAATTTGGCGTACTGCACCGGCGCGTTGAGCCCGTCGGCATAGCACCAGTCTTCCTTCACGTAGTCCACGCCCCACTCGGCGAACGTCCGGGCGTCCAGCTCCTCGAAGCCGTACGTGCCGGGACGGCCCTGGCAGGTCTGGCGCCCCGCGTCGGTGTAGATCCCCAGCTTCAGTCCCTTGGAATGCACGTAGTCGGCGAGCGGCTTGATGCCGCCGGGAAAGCGGACCGAGTCGGCGACCAGCCGATTGGCGCCGTCCCGCGCCACCTGCCAGCAATCGTCGATCACAACGTACTGATAACCGGCGTCCCGCATGCCGCTCCTGGCCATGGCGTCGGCGGTCTCCTTGATGAGCTGCGCGCTCACATCGCAGCCGAAGTGGTTCCAGCTGTTCCACCCCATGGGGGGCGTGCGGGCGAGGCCATTGTCGAGTAGACCGGGACCTCGCCCGGCGGCGAGGCCAAGACTCAGAATGAGCAGCATCGTGTAGCGCGCGGACATGGAAGCTCCTTAGGTGCGGCGGGCGAGCCAGAGCATCGCGACCCCGAAAACGAGCAGGGCGGCGCCCCACACGAGGTCGATCGGGACACCGGTGGGGGTCATCCCGGGCGTGCCGCGAGTGGCCACGCCGTAACCGGCGAGCAGCACTCCCAGCACGGTGAAGAACAAGCCGATCGGCCGACGCACGTCGAGAGTCACGGCACGCTCCCTTTAGAAAAACACGAGGTTGAGCGCCAGGGCGCACACCAGCGCGACGAGCGCGAGCGTGGTCGGCCGCTCGTACCAGGACACCGCCTGGTCGGCGGGGATGGGCGTGAGCCCGTACACGAGCCCGTGCAGCTCTTCCGGCGGGCGTGGCCGGGTGGCGAGGGACACGACGATGGTCACCACGAAGCACGTCACCCAGGCGACGATCGCGGTCCAGAAGGTCTGCGCCAGCTCGCTCGGGAACATCGTTACGACGCCGAGATACCCTCCCTTGATCCCGACCCGCGCGCCGGCCGGGAGCGACAGGCCGTGCTGCACGGCGGCGGCGAGCGTGCCGGCCACGAGTCCCACGAAGGCGCCGTGGCCCGTGGTGCGCTTCCAGAACATCCCCAGCGCGAACGTCGCGAACAGCGGCGCGTTCACGAACGCGAACACCAGCTGGAGGAAGTCCATGATATTGTTGAACGAGGCGGCCACGTACGCCGCGGCGATTGAGAGTGCGACGCCAACCACTGTCGTCGCGCGCCCCATGGTGAGGTAATGGGCGTCTGAGGCGCCCGGATGCACGTAGCTCTGGTACAGGTCGTAGGTCCACACGGTATTGAAGGCCGTGACGTTCCCCGCCATCCCCGACATGAACGAGGCGAGCAGCGCCGTGAGGCCGAGCCCCAGCATGCCTGCGGGAAAGAGGTGCAGCAGCAGCATCGGCGTCGCGAGGTCGTAGTCGAGCACGACGTGGCCCGCGGCGTCGCGGAGGGGCTGGCCGGTGTGGGGGTCGAGCTTGGGGGGAACAATTCCGACGGTAGAGGTTGTAGAGGTTGTAGAGGTTGTAGAGGTTGTAGAGGTCGTAGAGGCTGTGACGGCGGCTGGCTCCGCCCGCCGCACGCCGCTCGCGGGGCTCACCACCAGGGCCAGCATCCCCGGCAGGATCACGAGAAACGGAAACACCATCTTGGGAAACGCGGCGATCAGGGGAGTGCGGCGGGCGGCGGTCATCGAATTCGCCGCCATGGCGCGTTGCACGACCAGGAAATCCGTGCACCAATACCCGAACGACAATACGAACCCGAGCCCCATCACGAGGCTGAACCACTCGACGCCCACCGGATTCGCGGAGGCGTGGCCCATGTACGCCCAACTGTGCGTGTACGCACCAGGCGCGAAGCCGCGGGCGGTCGAGTGCTCGGCGAGCCGCGCCACCAGCCCCGACCAGCCGCCCACCGCGCGCAGCCCCAGGAACACCAGCGGCGCGAACCCGAGCACGATGAGGCAGAACTGCAGCACCTCGTTGTAAATGGCGCTCGTGAGCCCGCCGAGAAAGATGTAGGCGAGCACGATCCCCGCGGCCACGAGAATGCTGGCGTTGAAGCTCCAGCCGAGCAGCAGATTGAGCAGCTTGCCCATGGCATAGAGGGAGATCCCGGAGGAGAACACGGTCATCACGGCGAAGGAGACCGCGTTCAAGGCACGCGTCTTCTCGTCGAAGCGCAGCTTGAGATACTCAGGGACTGAGCGGGCGCGCGAGCCGTAATAGAACGGCATCATGAACAGCCCGATGAACACCATCGCGGGGATCGCGCCGATCCAGTAGAAATGGCTCGTCGCGATACCGTACTTGGCTCCCGACGCCCCCATCCCGATCACTTCTTGCGCTCCGAGATTCGCCGACACGAAGGCGAGGCCCGTCACCCACGCCGGGATGGCGCGGCCCGAAAGAAAGAAATCCTCGCTCGTCCGTACCGAGTGCCGCAGCGCCGCGCCAATGCCGAGTACGAACGCGAAGTACAAGAGCATCACGGCGTAGTCGACCCAGCCGAGTGTCGTCATGGTATCAACTCAACCCCTCCGGTGATCGTCAGGTTGGTCTCAAGACGAGCACGACCGTGGGGTCGAGCGGATAGCGGCCGAAGCGTCTGCCATAGATCGCGAGGCCTCCGGGGAGCTCCGCGTCGACCTCAAGACGAATCACGATCGTCCCTTGAGCGGCGGCTCGTTCGAGCGCCTGTCGCGGTACCGCCACCCGCAAGAGCCAGCCATAAGAGCCCGCCTCCCGCAGGCGTCCATCCCGCTGCTGAGCGTGCCAGGACAGGATGCCGCGGTGGTCGGCGGGATCGTTCTCGAGCGCCTGGTGACCGGCGACGATCCCGTTCACGCGCACGGTGACGGCTGTCGGGTATCGGCGCTCGTCGGTCATCGGATAGGCGTTGGGATTGAGGGACGGGTCATGCGTGCCCTGGCCGCGCATGTAGTCACCGGCCATGCGACCGGCACCCTCTCGGTCCTTGCCGAAGAGCTGCTTGGCGGAGACTTCGGCGAGAAACGCCGCGCTGTCCAGGTCGACCGGGTCCAGACCTGCCGGCCAGGCGAGGCGATACTCGAAGAACCCCGAGCCGGCACCATCCACCTTCAGCCCGTCCATCACGTTCCACTGCTTGAGCGACCAGGATGCGGAGTCGAACCGGGCGGGATCGATGCGCAGCAGCTGGGCGCGGCGGCCGTCGGCCAGTCGCACCTCCGCGGGTGGCTCACCCTCCACCACGAACGTACCGAAGTTTCGCTGCAGGACCGTCCCGGCTGCGTCCTCGAGGCGCACCGCCAGCACCACCACGGCCGGGCTGTTCGGCATCGGTACCCGGAGCGGCTCGAGTGGTCCGGTCATCCAGGGACGGTAGGGCACCCGCCGGGTGGTTTCGAAGTACTGTTGCCGCTCGCCGAGCGTATTCCAGCCGTACGCTTGCGCGCGCAGGGTGAGGCTGTCGCCGAGCGTCGTGTCCGGCGTGAGGAACGACGCGTACAACGGCACCTGCACCTCGGCACCGGCCGCCACGCTCTGGCTGAGCTCGTCGCCGACCACGACGTAGAGCGGCGCCTGGAGGTCCCGCAGCGACATTCCGTTCACGAGGTCGCCCAGCCCCGTCTCCTTGGGTGTGCGGTCGTAGCGCCAGTAGCCGTTCCACTCGTTGATCACGTCGTGCAGCTCGGTATAGAGCCAGCCGGCGATGCGCGGATGACGTCGAAAAGCGTTCACGGCCCGGTGGTAGTCCCAGCTCCAGTCGACGTCCCCCGTGCTTCCCTCGTAGCCCCAGACGTTGCCGAACTCGCTGTTGATCGTGGGCTGGCTGTCCTGCCGATAGCCCGGCTCGAAGTTCCAGGGCGAGCCAGGATATGTGCTGTCGCTCACCCTCTGGTCGTGCTGCTCCCACGCCCACCCCGGGAGGTAGGTGTGCCAGGAGTTGATGTCGGTTTCTGTGTGCCCGCGGCCGCAGCAGGGCGAGTTGTCCTCCACCAGCCGGGTGGGATCCATGGCTTTGGTCTCGCGATACAACGACGCGACCCACTGTTGGGTCTCCGGGCGGTAGACCTCCCTCTGGCCCTGCTTGGTGAGCAGTCCCCACGTCTCGTTGAACAGCACCCAGGCGAAGATGGCCGGATGGTCGTAGTCGCGCTCGATCATGCCGTGCAGCGTGGTGACGGCCTCGCGCTGCATCGCTGAATCGGGCTCACCCCAGGAGTTGGGCAGGTCTGCCATGATCAACATTCCGAGGCGATCGGCCCAGTAGAGCTTGCGCGGCGCTTCGACCTTCACGTGCTCCCGCAGCCCATTCAGGCCGATACTCTTGGCACGCAGGATCTCCGCCCGCATGAAAGAGTCGCTCGGGAACGTGTAGAACCCCTGCGGGTGGAATGCCTGATCGAGGGCGAGCTGGAGATACAGCGGCCGATTGTTCAGAGCCACGTAGCGGTAGTCGGTGCCGGGCAGCGTCACGACGGAGATCTTGCGCATGCCGAAATAGCTCTGCACCCGGTCGCCTGCCACGCTCACCTCGACCTCGTACCGGAACGGATCGTCGAGCGACCAGAGGTGCATGTGCGGGATCGGGATCGCGAACGCGACGCTGTCCGCGCCCCTGGGAATGCGCGCCGTGGCCGTGGGGAGCCCGGCGTTCTGGAACCGCACGGTCAGGGTGAGATCCCGCGGAGCCTTTTCGAGCAATCTGGCCGCGACCAGCACGCGGCGGCGGTCGATGTCGGGTGAAAAGTGCAGGACGCGCAGGGGCAGGGTGCCGCGCGCTTCGAGGTAAGGTGTTTGCCAGATGCCGCGCGCGTCGCCGTAGCCTTGTTTGCCCACCAGCTGAAACGGGCGCGGCGCGTCGTCGATGCGGAGCACGAGGAGGTGGCGTCGAGCGGTCCTCAGATACCGCGTCAGCTCGAATTCGAACGGGAGATATCCTCCGTCGTGGGTGCCGAGCTCCTCGCCGTCGAGCCACGCGGTGGTGCGCCAGTCGGCTGCGCCGATCACGAGAAACACGCGGCGCCCTGCTCCGGCGCGCGTCCACTCGACGGGCACCGTGACCGGCCGGGCGTACCAGCCGATGGCGGCGCTATCGGGGACGCCGGAGAGCGGGCTGCCCCACGGGAACGGGACGCGGATGGATCGGGGCGTCGGCAGCCCGCGCGCGAACCAGCGCCGGGTCACGCCTGAATCGCCGCGGTCGAACTGGAACTGCCAGGAGCCGTTGAGGTCTTGCCAATCGGTTCGTTGAAAATCGGGGCGGGGGTGCTCCGGCAGCGGAATCTGTGCAGGGAGCGGGGCAGCGAGACAGGCCGCGGCGACCAGGTAGCGCGCCCGTGTCCAACGGGCGAACTTCGAGCGACACCCGGCATGCCACGCGCGCTCGCTCTCCGATTGCTCGGCGGATTCGTGCTGCTCGCCTGCAGGACGGAGTCCACGTCCGTGGCGCGTGCGCCGTTCGGGACGACCGCGCGAGGGGAAGCCGTCAGCGTGTACACGCTCAAGAACGCCCACGGGATGGAGCTCCGAGTTCTCGACTATGGCGGGATCATCCTCTCGCTCACGGTGCCGGACAGGAGCGGCCGGTCGGCTGACGTCGTCCTCGGCTTCGACTCCCTCGCGGAGTACGTGCGGGCGTCGCCGTACTTCGGCGCCATCATCGGCCGCTATGGCAACCGCATCGCCCAGGGCCGGTTCATGCTGGACGGGCGCACGTACACACTCGCCCGCAACAACGGCCCGAATCACTTGCACGGCGGCGTGCGGGGCTTCGACAAAGTGGTATGGGACGTGTCCCCCTTCAAGGGGCGTGACTCCACTGGCTTGACGTTCCATTACACGAGCCCCGACGGGGAAGAAGGATACCCCGGCACCTTGCGGGCCACCGTCACCTACACACTGACCGAAGCGAACGAGCTGATCTTCGATTACCAGGCGACCACCGACCGTGCGACACCGGTCAATCTCACCCAGCACAGCTATTTCAACCTGACCGGCGTCGGTCCGGGAGCTGGCGACATCCTGGGCCACATCGTCACGATCAACGCCGATCGCTTTACGCCGGTCGACTCCACGCTGATTCCCACCGGCGGAATCCGCAGCGTGCAGGGAACGCCGTTCGACTTCCGCACGCCCACCCCGATCGGTGCCCGCATCGACCAGGCGGACGAGCAGCTGCGCGCCGGTCGCGGGTACGACCACAACTTCGTGCTGAACACGGGTGGAGGCGAGCTGACGCTCGCGGCCCGCGTCTCCGAGCCGACGAGCGGCCGCGTGCTGGAGATCTACACGACCGAGCCGGGAATGCAGTTCTACTCCGGCAACTTCCTCGACGGCACGCTGCGCGGCAAACACGGCGTGGTCTACGGTCATCGCGCCGGCTTCGCCATGGAAACGCAGCACTTCCCGGATTCGCCGAACCATCCGCTGTTCCCATCGACCGTTCTCCTGCCGGGCGCCGAGTACCACTCGCGCACGGTGTTGCGTTTCTCGGTGCGGTGAGTGTTGCCGCGCGACCGCGCCAGCAGAGCGTGCCGCATCTCCTCGCCGTCAGCCTGAAGCAGCCGGCAGCCGCGGGAGATGCGGCGTTCCCGTTCTCGGTGGCGGCGATCCGCACGCTGCCGCCGCTCGACCTGTCGGCGCGCGTCACGTTCTTCGTGGGAGAAAACGGCTCGGGCAAGTCGACGCTGCTCGAGGGAATCGCCGCGGCCGCGAGTCTCCCCACGGTCGGATCGACGGAGGTCGCGCGCGACGGCACGCTGGCCGCGCAGCGGCGGCTCGCGAGCGCACTGCGCCTCGCCTGGACCAAGCGCACCCACCGCGGGTTCTTCCTGCGCGCCGAGGACTTCTTCGGCTTTCAGCGGCGGTTGGCGGGTGAGCGACAGGAGCTCGAGCAGCGCCTGACCGAGCTCGACCAGGAGTACCGCGACCGGTCGTCCTACGCCAAGGGTCTTGCGGCCGGGCCGGCGCGCGCGTCCCTCGCGGACATGGAGCGCCGCTATGGGAGGGACCCGGACGCCCGCTCGCACGGGCAGGCGTTCCTCAATCTGTTTCAGGGGCGCTTCGTGCCCGGCGGGCTGTACCTGCTGGACGAGCCCGAGGCGCCCCTGTCACCCCAGAATCAGCTCGGCCTGCTGGCGATCCTGCTCGACCTGATCGAGCGGGACGCGCAGTTCGTCATCGCGACCCACTCGCCCATCCTCCTGGCGTTCCCCGGCGCGCGTATCTACAGCTTCGACGGCCTGCCGGTGCATCCAATCGCATACGAGGAGACGGATCACGTCGCCCTGACGCGCGCGTTCCTGAACGAACCACAGCGCTTCCTGCGGAGGCTGCGGGAGGACGGCTGACCAGTCTCCGAAGGCAAACCAAGCCGCCCCGAGCGGCATCTCAGCAGCGTTCACCAGACTGGCTCACTGCCTTCCGGGGTCATCGCATGTTCAGGAGCCTTCTCGCCGTCGTGCTTGCCCAGAATCCGTTGCGCCATCCCAGCGACGCCGTCGAGATCCGGTTCGCGCGCTCCCAGCCTGTCGTGCACTACACCCTCCGCGTCGATACCGCAGACCTCTCGCTGATCGCGGTCGAGCTGCGCCTGCGCAACGTCGCGGACACCGTGCGCCTGGCGATGGTCGCGCACCCCGAGTACGACGATCGCTATTGGCGCTTCGTGGAGGACTTGAGGGTGGACACGCCCGGCGGGGCCGGCGCCGTCGCGCGTGAGGACAGTGCCGTGTGGCGCGTCACTACCCGAGGAAGCGAAGCGGTGGTGCATTACCGGATCCGGCTCCCACCTCCAGTCTCGCCGCGGGCGGCGTGGCGCCCGTTCCTCACACCGACTGGCGGGCTCGTCGGCGGCCCACACTCGTTCCTGTACGTGGTCGGTGCGACGCTGGCCCCGGCGCACGTGACGCTCGACCTCCCCCCGGCCTGGGAGGCCGTGACCGGCCTCGAGTCCACCGCCGACCCGCGCACCTTCTTCGCGCCCAGTGTGGGCGTGTTCGTCGACTCACCGATGCTGGTGGGCCGGCTGCGAACATGGCGCTTTGCCGTGGACGGCGTTCCGCACCGCGTGGTGAACTGGCCGCTCACGGCGGCGGCGCTCTTCGACACGGCGGCACTCGTGAACGGCATCGAGCGACTCGTGCAGCAGGCCGTCGCGCTGTTCGGACGCGCACCGTACAGGGACTATTCCTTCCTGTTCCAGGACGGCGCGTACGGGGCCCTCGAGCATCGCAATTCCGTCACCCTGGGCCTCCCGAGCGCGGACCTCGCGCGCGACCCCACGAGCCTGTTGGGCGAGATCGCGCACGAATATTTCCACACGTGGAACTTGATGCGGATTCACCCCGCCGAATATGGCGACGCGGACTATCGGCCCCCGGCGCGAACGCGGGGGCTGTGGTGGAGCGAGGGCGTGACCATGTTCTACGCCGACCTGCTGCGCCGGCGCGCGGGCCTGCCCACGTCCGACTCGACGCGCCCGGCCCACGTGGAGGGTCTCATCGGCCGCTATCTCGCGAGTCCGGGCAACAGCCGCTTTTCGCCCGAGAGCGTGAGCGTGATCGCCTACGGCGGGCCTCCCGGCGCCCTCGGCGACTACAGCGCGAGCACTCATCTGCAGGGCGAACTGCTCGGTACCATGCTCGACCTGATCGTGCGCGATGCGACGCGCGGCACGCGCTCGATGGACGATGTGATGCGGGCGATGTTCGAGCGCTTCTCCGGTGAGGGGGGGTTCGCAGGGCAGGACATCGCACGCACGGTAGGGGCCGTGTGCGGTTGCGAGGTGCGGCCGTTCTTCGATGCCTACGTGCGCCGCGCGACACCGCTCGACTTCAACCGCTACCTCGCATTGCTCGGGCTTCGGGCTCGGGTGTCATGGAGCCCGGCGCTGGACGAGGAAGGGCGGCCCGTGCCCGACCTGCGGCTCTACGCCTGGCAGCCGCCGGGGGAAGACACGCTGCGTCTCCAGATCACCGACCCCGCGAGCAGCTGGGGAAGAGCGGGGTTACACAGCGGCGATCGGATCGTGGCGCTGAATGGGACGCCAGTCGCGAGCGTCGCGGCCTTCCGCACCATCGTCTCCGGCCTGCGAATCGGCGACTCCGTGACTGTCGCCGTGCGTCGCGGGGCCGGGCCCTTCCGCGCCCGCGTGGTCGTGGGGGGCTACGACCGGCCGGTGGTCAGGCTCGAGGAGATCCCGCAAGCCACCGAGCGGCAACGCAGAATGCGCGCCCAGTGGCTCGCGGCGACGCCCTAGCGCCGGACCGTCAGTCCACGAACGCCCACAACAGCTCACGGCTGGGGGCGTCGAGGCCGGCCGGATCGCCGATGTGGTACAGGTCCCCGGCCACGTCCCGGATCAACAGACCGCCGTGCGGGAGTGCGCGGGGCCAGGCGTCGAGGCGCGTCTGAAACGTGCGGGCCCCCTGGCGCGTCTCCACGCGCCAGTGCCGGACCTCGACTTCCTCTTCGATCGCGACCAGCCGCGTGACGGCGAACACGAAGCCCGCGGCGACCAGGGCGTCCTCGAGCGCCCGGCGTGACTCCGGGTCGAGCTCTTCCGGGTCATGGACCAGGGCGAACTCCCGGTCGTCATCGTCACGCAGCGACACCAGCTTGTCAGGCGCCGTCCAGGGAAAGCAGCGGCGCACCCACACGGCGCGCTCGAGCTCGCCCCGCGCGGCCCAGAGGCGGCCGTCTGCCCGGCGCTCGAGGGTCACCGCTTGTCGGGTGGTTGGGCCTGTCTCGCGGCCTCCGACCATGGTCGTCGTCATCTATCCTCCTATTGGAGCTGCACCTGCATCTCGTACAAGCGTCGATACTTCCCGCCCGCCGTCTCCATGAGTTGGGCATGGGTGCCGCTCTCCATCAGGCGCCCGTCGGCGATCACGAACAGGCGCGAGGCCCGGCGCAGGGTCGAGAGCCGGTGCGCGATGGCGAAGACGGTCCGGCCGGCGATCAGGCGCTCGAGCGCCTCCTGGATCTCGCGCTCGGTCTCCGTGTCGACGCTCGACGTCGCCTCGTCGAGGATCAGGATGCGCGGGTCGTGCAGGATCGCCCGCGCGATCGACACCCGCTGGCGCTCGCCGCCCGACAGCGTGTGGCCGCGCTCGCCTACCACCGTGTCGTACCCATGCTGCAGCTTGCAGATGAAGTCGTGGGCGTTCGCGGCCTGCGCCGACGCGACGGCCTGATCGAGGGACGCCGCGGGCAACCCGTACCGGATGTTCTCGAGCACCGTGCCATGGAACAGATAAGGATCCTGGAGCACCATCCCGATCTGGCGGCGGTAGTGTCCCGTCTCGAGCTGCCGCACGTCCACGCCGTCGATCGCGATCCTGCCGCCCGTGACGTCGTAGAAGCGGGCGATCAGGTTCACGATCGTCGTCTTGCCGCCACCCGACGGCCCGACTAGGCCGATCAGCTCACCGGGCGCCACGTCGAAGGTCACGCCGCGCAGCACCTGGCGCACGCCGTCGTACGCGAACGTCACGTTCTCGAACGTCACGCGTCCGTGAACGGGCTCGAGCCGCACGGGGTGCGCGGCGTCGGCCACCTCGGGCTCGGTGTCGAGCACCTCGAACACCCGATGGGCCGACGTCGTCGCCCGGTTCATGGTGCGGGCCATCTGTCCGATGACCTCGATGGGCCCCACGAACATCGTCGTGTAGAGCAGGAATGAAATGAACGTCCCCGTGGACAGAGCCGGGTCGGTCGTGAGGAGTCGCGGCAGCGCCAGCACCCACACGCCCAGCGTGGTGGCGTGCACCGCCAGCATGAGGAGCGGCCAGAACGTCGTCCACGAGGCATGGAGCCGGTTGATCTCGTTCGTCGCGTCGTCGTTGTGTCCCGCAAAGCGCGCCACCTCCCGCGCCTCCTGGTTGAACGCCTTCACGACCCGAATGCCCGGCATCGTGTCCGAGAGCACGTCCGTGAGTCGCGACCACTTGCGCCACACGCGCAGGAACCGCCGGTTGAGCGCTTCGCCGTGGCGATAGATCCCCCAGCAGAACAGCGGCACGGGAATGGTCATGACCAGCCCCAGGCGCCAGTCGAGCGACAGCAGCACGGCCCCGAGGCCGGCGAGCATCACCAGCGAGAGGGATACGTCGACGACGCCGAAGGCCAGGAACTCCCACAGCCGGTCGGTGTCGGCGGACACGCGCGTGATGAGGCTTCCCGTGCGCTTGCGCGAGAAGAACGCCAGGCTGAGGCGCTGCAGGTGCTCATACAGCTCGGCGCGCAAGTCGCGGGCGACCCATTCGCCCAGGACCGCCATGAGCCGCAGCCGCGCCACCGCCGCTCCCTGGCGGATCAGATACACGAGGGCCATCGCTCCCACGGCGAGCCAGGCGATGGCGCCGGCGCGGCCGATGTCGAGCCGTCCTTCCTGCGCCGGCCGGACCACGCGGTCGATGAGATACCCCGCGAGGTACGGTGGCACGAGGCTCACGAGCGTGATCAGCGTCGCCGCCGCCATGCCGAGCGTCAGCTCGCGCCGGTACGGGGCGAGATAGCCGAGCAGGCGACGGATCACCGCGACGCGGCGTCCGGCCACGAGGGCCTGGGCGTCGCGAATCGGCCGCGCGACGCTCGCCGCGTACGCGGCGTCCGCGTCGGGCGGCGCCACTTGGCGCCCCGCGATCGCCTCCTCCAGCACGAACTTCAGGTTCTCGAAGGCGTGCCGCTGACGATGGCTGTAGCGCAGCGCGGCCAGGGGCGGATCGCTGGCGCGGCCCAGGATCGTGAGCGTGTTGGCGGAGAGACCGGGCGCCTCCCGCACGGCCTGGATGCGGGCCCGCGCCACGGTCGTGGTCTCCCAGCGGTCGTGACCATCGAGCGGCCGGGCAACGGCGAGCTGGTCGGGGCCGAGGGCGACCCAGACCTGCGTCAAGCGCAGTGCGTGGTCCAAGTCGGCGAGCGCGTACAGTTGCACCGGCGCCCCGTGCCAGGACGTCTCGATCCGCCGCCGCAGCCCGGCCGGCAGCCGGGCAGGCTGGTCGGTGTAGCGCGCGACGATCTCGTGGTCGAGGTTGTCTGTGTCGTGAAGCTTCGTGTGCATGCACGTGATCCCGCGTTCATGTGTCCGCCAACAGCAACGGCCTTCCGGGGTTTCGAGCGGAGCGCCCCGGAAGGCCGGATCACGGCAATGAATCCTGGACTTCTAGGGGGCTCGTCGACGCCGCACCGCGGCGTCCGGGGACGCAATACGCCCGTCGCGGGGCGTCAGTGAGGTGTGGAGGAAACGAATCATGCGTCCTCGGCGTGCGGGTGTGTCACGGCTGACGAGCGAAGCTTAGCGACGGTGACCGGGGACGGGCAAGGGCCACTCAGAGCTTGTACGTCTCTTTCGCCAGGTCGTAGGCGAGCGCCCGGGCCATGCGGCGGGCGTCGCTCGGGTCGATCACGTGCCGCGCCACGAGGCCGGCCAGGAAGTTCGCGTCGCTGCGGCGCGCCAGATCGTGCCGAGCCGGAATCGAGCAGAAGGCCCGCGTGTCGTCGTTGAAGCCCGCCGTCTTGTAGATGCCTGCCGTCTCGGTGGTGCGCTCGCGGAACCGCCGCATCCCCTCGAGCGAGTCGTGAAACCACCACGGGGCGCCGAGCCGCACGGCGGGGTAGTGGCCGGCGAGCGGCGCCAGCTCGCGGCTGTACGTGGACTCGTCGAGCGTGAACAGGACGAGTGTGAAGCGCGGATCGTTGGCGTACGCGTTCAAGAGCGCCCGCAGGTTGCGCGTGAACTCGGTGGCGATCGGGATGTCGCCGCCGCGATCGGGACCGAACCGCTCGTACACGAGCCGGTTGTGGTCACGCAGCGCTCCGGCGTGCAGCTGCATGACCAGGCCGTCCTGCAGGGAGAGCCGGGCCATCTCCATCAGGAGGTGGGCGGTGAAGCGCCGCTCGTCGGCGGGCGTCACCTCGCCCTGGCGCGCCCGCTGGAACAGCTCTTCCGCCTCCTCCGCGGGGAGCCAGGTGGTGTGGGGCTCGAGCACCGCGTGGTCGGTGGCCGTGGCGCCCATACTCTTGAAATAGGTGCGGCGATCCTCGAGCGCGCGCACGAACTCCGCGTAGTCGACGAGCGGCGCGCCGTGCTCGCGGCCCAGCGCGTCCAGCTCGGCGGGCCACGCCGGAGCCGCGATCCGGAATACCGCGTCGGGACGAAAGCAGGGAATGACTCTGCCGCGCCAGCCCGAAGCCCGGATGGCGCGGTGGTGATCGAGCGGATCGGCCGCGTGGTCCGTGGTGGCGAGCACCTCGATCCCGAACCGCTCGAACAGGGCGCGCGGCCGGAACTCCGGAGTCGCGAGCTTCTCGCGGATCTCGTCGTAGGCCCGAGCCGCTGTTTCGGGCGCGAGGCGCTCCCGGATCCCGAACACCTCGTGCAGCTCGTAGTCGAGCCACGCCCCGGTCGGCGTGCCGCGCAACAGGTAGTAATGCTCCGCAAACCGCTGCCACACGTTGCAGGGGTCGGCTTCCACGGGCGCGCCGTCCCGGCGCGGCACCCCCAGGGCCTCCAGCTGCACGCCGTGGGCGTACAGCATCCTGAGGATGTAATGGTCCGGCTGTACGATGAGCGCGGCCGGCTCCGCGAATGGCTCGTTGGTGGCGAGCGCGCGCGGGTCTACATGGCCGTGGGGCGAGACGATCGGTAAGCCCCTCGTCTCCTCGTACAACTCCCGGGCCACGCGGCGGACGGCGGGATCGGGATCGAAACAGCGATCGGGGTCGAGGAGCGGTGCCGCCATCCTAGACGACCGGAGCCCAGCCGGGCTCGTACTCGCGCTGCCACAGCCGCATGGCCTGGTCGTCGCCCGTGATGTGACCCGAGGCGGGATCGACCCGCAGCGCGCGCCAGGTCGTCTGGGCGATGTTGCCCAGGTGGCACAACAGGACGCTCTTCGCGCCCTCCACGATCGGCTGATGCAGCGCCGCGCCGGTGCGGATCGCATCCACGAAGTTGTCGATGTGCAGCCCGGTCATGTCGTCGTCGGCGCTGAGGTTGAGGCCGTCCCCGCG
>Ga0079222_10000027_pt1 | contig 21692 bp, 16 predicted proteins | sample GAPlitter_FD_75070 | JGI IMG/M metagenome (GOLD analysis project Ga0079222, IMG submission 75070) | Agricultural soil microbial communities from Georgia to study Nitrogen management - GA Plitter | ecosystem: Environmental > Terrestrial > Soil > Agricultural land | place: USA: Georgia...
GTCGATCCCGACTTGCCGTCCACCCGTCCCCATTGGGCGAGCGCGGTGCCGTTCATCCAGAACGCCGGCCTCTCCCCAACTGGCGCGCGGGCGGTGTTCGAGGCGCGGGGCGACGTCTTCACCGTGCCGGCCAAGAAAGGCGAGGTGCGCAATCTCACGGCCACGCCCGGCGTCGCGGAGCGGTACCCCGCGTGGTCGCCCGATGGGCAGCGGATCGCCTACTTCTCGGATGCCGGCGGCGAGTATCACCTCGTGCTGCGCGAGCAGAGCGGCCTCACGCCGGAGACGGTGATCCCGCTTGCCGATCCGTCCTTCTTCTATTCGCCCGTCTGGGCGCCCGATTCGAAGCGCCTCGCTTACACGGACAAGCGACTCCACCTCTGGACCATCGAGGTCGACAAGCGGCAACCTGTTCTGGTGGACACCGATCTGTTCGACCACCCCGAGCGCAGCATGAATCCCGTGTGGTCGCCCGACGGCAAGTGGCTCGCCTACGTGAAGCGGCTCCCGAACCATCTGCGCAGTGTGTTCCTGTACGAACTCGCGACGGCGAAGAGCCGCCAGGTCACCGACGGCCGGAGCGATGCCGTGTGGCCCGTGTTCAGTCTCGATGGGAAGTACCTGTACTTCACGGCCAGCACGAACTACGGTCTCAACACCGGGTGGCTCGACCTCACCTCGTTCGAGCGTCCCGTTCGACGCAGCCTGTACGTCGCGGTGCTCGATCGGAGCGCGCCCTCGCCCTTCGCGCCCGAGAGCGATGAAGAGCCTGCGAAGGCCGCGGCGAAGCCCGCCGCCAAAGACACGACGAAGCGCAGCGACAGTCTCCCGGTGGTCAAGATCGACTTCCCCGGATTGGACCAGCGGATCCTCGCCGTGCCCGTGCCGGATCGCGACTACTCGCAGCTAGGCGCCGCCGCCGAAGGGCGGCTCTTCTACCTGGAGAACGTCCCGAACCAGCCGGGCTTCCTGCTACACCGCTACGATCTGAAAGAGCGCAAGGCGGAGGATTTCCTCACAGGCATCACGGGCTACTCGGTGAGTGCCGACGGGAAGAAGCTCCTGTACGCGGCGCCGCAGAGTGTCTACGGGATCGTCGCCACCGAAGGAAAGGCCGCGCTGGGGGACGGCAAGCTCGACCTGGCAGGCCTGCAAACCTATGTGGACCCGCGTGCCGAATGGACCCAGATGTTCGACGAGTTCTGGCGGGTCGAGCGCGACTTCTTCTACGACCCGGGGACCCACGGCGCGAACTGGCCGGCCATCAAGGAGAAGTACAAGCCCTTCCTGGCACACGTCGGGCATCGGTCCGACCTCACCTACCTGATCCAGCAGATGATGGCCGAGATCGTGGTGGGTCACATGTTCGCGGGCGGCGGCGACGAAGGGAAGCTCGATACGGTGAAGGTCGGCCTGCTCGGTGCCGACTTTTCCGCGGAGAACGGGTTCTATCGCTTCGCGCGCATCTACGGCGGCCTGAACTGGAACCCCGATCTGCGGGCCCCCCTCACGGAGCCCGGGGTGACGGTCAGCGTCGGCGATTACTTGCTCGCCGTGAACGGCCGTCCGCTCCCCGCGACGACCAATCTCTACAGCGCGTTCGAGAACACGGCGGGGCGCCAGACCGTCTTGCTGGTGAACGCGCGACCGTCGGCGGAGGGGGCGCGCAGCGTGACCGTGGTCCCGGTCGAGAACGAAACGCCGCTGCGCAACCGCGGGTGGGTCGAGGGAAACCGGCGCCTGGTGGATTCGCTGTCCGGCGGCCGGGTCGCATACGTGTGGCTGCCGGACACCTACTCCGGCGGCTACGCCTACTTCAACCGGTATTACTTCTCACAGCTCGACCGCCAGGCAGTGGTGGTGGACGAGCGTTTCAACCACGGGGGAGACGTCGCCGATTACGTGCTCGATCTGCTCAACCGCCCTGTGCTCGCCTACGTTGCGACCCGGGAGGGCCGAGTCATCCCGTCGCCGCTCGCCTCGATCTACGGCCCCAAAGTGATGGTCATCAACGAATACGCCGGCTCGGGCGGCGACGCGTTGCCGCTCTACTTCCGTCGTCGCGGACTGGGCAAGCTGGTCGGCAGGCGCACGTGGGGTGGGCTCGTGGGAATCTGGGATTACCCGGTGCTCGTGGACGGCGGGTACGTGACGGCGCCGCGCGGCGGGCTGTTCAGCCCGTCGGGTGAGTGGGATGCCGAAAACACCGGGGTGCCCCCGGACATCGAAGTGGAGATGACACCGAAGCTCCTTCTTCAAGGCCGCGACCCGCAGCTCGAGAAGGCCGTCGAGGTCGTGCTCGACGAGCTGCGGCGTAATCCGCCGTCGCCCCGCGACCGCGCGCACCCGCCCTACCCCACGCGCGGTCGGGCGCCGTAACGCCGCCGGCTCAGCTCCTCCACCGCCTCCGCGTACTCCCGCACCATGCGGGCGAGGGAGTAGCGCTCCAGGGCGCGCCGCCGCGCAGCCTGTTCGAGCACCGAGCGGCGCGCGCCATCGTCCAGCAGGATCCGCAGCCGCTCGGCGAAGGCGCGTGGGTCTCCCGGGGGCGTCAGCTCACCGGCCTCTCCCAACAGCTCCCGCGTGCCACCACCCTCGACGGCCAGCACCGGGCGCCCGCACGCGAGCGCCTCGATCAGCGCGAGCGCAAACACTTCGTCGGGGCGCGTGTGCACCACGCACGTGGCCGCGTTGTATGCCCCGACGAGCTGCGCCGGCTCGAGATCACCGACGAACCGGACGTCCACGCCCAGGCTCGCGCTTTGCGTGCGCAACGCCTGCTCGAGTGCCCCCGAGCCGCAGAGCACCAAGGGCGGGGGAAGCGTGGCGGCCTGCCGCCCCAGCAGCGCGAGGCTCTCGAGCAGCAGATCCCAGCGCTTCTCGATTTCGAGCGCACCGACGCCGACGAGCAGCGGCTCCTCACCCAGGCCGTGCCGCTCGCGGAAGGCGCGGCCGGCAGCCGGGTCGGGACGGAACAGCTCGCTGTCGACGCCGTTAGGGATCACGCGATGGGGGACCCGACGCAGGAAGGGAGCCTCGGCGAGCGCCTGGCGCGCGAGTCCCTCGGTGAGAAACACCGTCAGGTCGATGCGACGGAACCCCAAACGGGTGAGCACGTCTCGAGGCGGGCGCGGCGTGCTGATGCAGTAGACGAGGGCGACCGGTCGACCGACCGCGGCAAACGCCGCGAGCCGGATATCCCGGGCGCGGTCCACGAGCACCGTGTCGGTCCCGAGCTCGCGGAGCGCCCGCCGCAGCGCTCGCGCACCGCGCAGCGTCGTGTGCCCGACGGGGAGGATTCGCGTCTCGACGCCTCGGGCGCGGAATCCCGCCGCCACCACGTCATAGGCGACGAGCGCGCTGGTGGCGTGCCCGCGTTGCGCGAGCCCGCGCGCCACCACCGCGAACACGCTGCTCGAGCCCCGCCAGACGCGGCTGGAGGTCAAGAGCGCGATGCGCCGCGAGTGGGGTGCTACCGCGGCCACTCGTTGTTCGAGCGGTCGATGTCCGGGTAAACGTGCTTGGGGTCGACGACGGCGCGCGTCACCCGCTGCGCCGTCCCGATGCGCGCCGTGAACCGGCTCCCCAGGTTCCACATTTCGATCGGCAGCTCGCGGGTTTCCGTCGAGCCGTCGGCGTAGCGCAGCTCGAGCGTCACCGGCAACACCATCTGGCCCCGGTTCGCGAGGAATACGAGCGCCGTGTCGCCCACGGCGGACACGGAATCGATCGCCTGGTCGAGCCGCGCCGTGGTGAACACCCACTCGCGCCAGAACCAGTCGAGGTCGCGCCCGGAGACGTTCTCGATGGTGCGGAAGAAGTCGGCAGGCTGGGGATGCTTGAACGACCAGCGGCGCACGTACTCGCGCAGCGCGCGCTCGAAGGTCGCCTTGCCCAGCACGGCATCGCGCAGCACGGTGAGCATCAGCGCCGGCTTCTGGTAGGCGGTCCACGCGAGGTCGCGCGATTCGACCGGCTTCTCGATGAGCGGCTGCTCGCTGCCGGGCAACGCTGAAATCTGATAGTCCGTCAACAGCTCTCGGCGCACCGTGTCGCCGTACGCCGTTCCTTTGAAATAGCCCTCGGCCGAGCCGTAGTCGATGAACGTGTTGAATCCCTCGTCCATCCACGGGTAGCGGCGCTCGTCCGAGCCGACCAGCATGGGAAACCACTCGTGCCCGAATTCGTGCGTCAGGACCCAGTACTGGTCCTCACGCTTCTCGATCGACGGCACGAACGTGAGCATGGGGTACTCCATCCCCTCGATGAGGCCCTCGACCGTCGTCGCCTGAGGCCAGGGGTACTTTCCCCACGTCTCGCTGAAATGCTTGATCGTGAACCACGCCATCTTGTTCGCCTCTTCCCACGGCGTGGCGCTCGGCCGGTACATGGTCTGAATCAGCACGCCGTTCCAGCTGGACGCGTCCCACCGGTAATCGGGCGACGCGGCCCAGGCGAAATCACGCACGTCGGACGCACGGAAGTGCCAGGACTTGGTGCCCGGAATGCGCTGTGCGCCGCGCGCGGTTGCCTCCGCTTGCGTGATGACCTCGATGCGGTCGGCGGAGGCACGCGCGCGGCCCAGCCGTGCCCGTTCGGTCGCGCTCCACACCGCCAGGGGGTTCTGCACAGTTCCGGTAGCGGCGACGACAAACCCCGCGGGCAGCGTGAGCGTCACGTCGTAGTTCCCGTACTCGAGGTAGAACTCGCCGGCGCCGATGTAGGGCAGGGGGTTCCAGCCGTGCACGTCGTCATACACGACCATGCGCGGATACCACTGGCCGATCTCGTACAGCCGGGTGCCGATCCGTCCCATGCGGCCGCCGCCATAGGGTGGGACCGGAAAGTGCCAGGCGACGTCGAAGTCGATCGAGCGGCGAGGGGCGAGCGAGTGCGGCAGTTCGACCCGCATCATGGTTCCGTACTCGGTCCGTGGCAGCTCCTTGCCCGCGGACGTGAAGCGGTCGATGGTGATCCCACCGGTAAAACCCTTGCCCGTGAAATCGAACACGGCGCCGCCGGCGAAGTGCAGCGGCGGCTGATTCAGCGCGTACGTCACGCTGCTCTTGGCAAAGATGTTCTGCTCGATCTGCACCCACACGAAGCCGAGCGTGTCGGGAGAATGGTTCTCGTAGTGGATGCGCTCCCGTCCGCGCAGCACGGAGCCGGCCGTGTCGAGCGTGGCGGTGATCGTGTAGTCGGCGCGCTGCTGCCAGTAGTCGGGCCCCGGCGCGCCGGAGGCGCTGCGCACCCGGTTGGGCGAGGGCAGCGGGAGCGCGCGGAACGGAGACGTGTCGGAAACCTGGGCCTGAAGCGCGAGTACAGCCAACAGCGTCAGCATGCGGTGCCGTTCAATTCCGCATTCCGCATTCCGCACTCCGCATTCGTCTACTCCTGCACGACTGTGATCTTGAATCCATCCGGATCCGTGATCGCGAAGGCCCGGTCACCCCAGGGCATGTCTTGCGGGGCGTAGTCCAGGTGGCCGCCGCGCGCCGTGATCCCGGCAGCGAGCGCGTCGATGTCCTGCGCCGTGGAGAGCCAGATCCGCACGCCATCGCCCTTCCTGCGGTCGCGGCCCTTGGCGAAGTCGTCCTGACTGAGCATCACCTCGCACGTCCCGGCCTTGAGCTGTACGCCGCGCAGCTGCCCGCCGTTCCGCCATTGCTCGCCCGGTGTGAAGCGCAGGACGTCCCGATACCAGGCCAGGCTCCGGGTCAAGTCGGTCACGGTGAGCGAGACGGAGAGGGAGCGGAGCCGCAACGACTCCGGCTGCTGGCGTTCGCGGCGCTGCGGTGCGGGCCGTTTCTTGGCGGGACGGCGGGCGCCCTTCTGTGTGGCCATCGGTCAGGTCCTTTCTCGCACGGCCTCAAGCGTAGCGTCCCGCCCGTGCTTCCGCCAGATTTCGGCCTCTCACCCCAAGATCGAGGAGTCGAGCCGATGCCCACCAGCCAAGCCACTGCCGTCTGGGAAGGGAAACTCAAAGATGGTAAAGGGAACTTCCGCGCCGCGAGCGGGGCGTTCAACGGCCCCTACACCTTTGCCACCCGGTTCGAGGGCAAGAAAGGCACCAATCCCGAGGAGCTGATCGCGGCGGCGCACGCCGCCTGCTTCAGCATGGCCCTCTCGGCCGGACTCGAAAAGGCGGGTAAGCCTGCGACCAGCGTCGAGACCACAGCCGCGTGCACCATCGACATGGTGAACGGCGCGCCGACGATCACCAAAATGGCCCTCGCGGTGCGCGGCAAGGTGCCGGGCCTCGACCAGGGCGGGTTCCAGCGGGCGGCCGAGGAGGCCAAGCGCGGCTGCCCCGTGTCGAGGGCGCTCACCGGCATCCCGCAGATCACGCTGGACGCGAAGCTCGAGTCCTAGACGCGAGGAAAGGCGACGAGGGCCGCGTGTGGACGGTGTACATGCTCCGCTGCCGCGACGGCTCCCTCTACACCGGCATCACCACCGATCTCTCGCGGCGCTTGCAGCGGCATAACGCGGGCACGGCAAGCGCCTACACCCGCACGCGGCTTCCTGTCCGCCTCGTGTATCGCGAGCACCAGCCCGACCGGCCGGCCGCCTTGCGGCGTGAGGCCGCGTTGCGACGGCTGTCGCGCAGCGCGAAGCTGGCGCTCGCTCGGCGCGGACCATGACGGTCGAGCGGCGCGACCTCGCGGCGCTCGTGGTTGCGCTGCTCGTGGCTGCTGGCTGCGTGCGATTGGGATTCTGGCAGCTCGATCGCCTGGGCCAGCGGCGAGCGCGCAACGCGGTCGTCGCGGCGGCGCGCGCGCGACCGCCGCTGGAGCTGCGCGGCTGGCTGCCCGTGGATTCGGTGCGGGATCGCCGGCTCCGCGCGCGTGGCGTGTACGACTACGCCCACGAGTGGTTATGGCGCGGCCGCAGCTATGAAGGCATCCCCGGCGTGGACGTGATCACCCCGTTGCGCCTCGCGGACGGCTCGGCGGTCTTCGTGGACCGGGGCTGGGCGCCATCGCCGGACGCGTACCATCTCGACCAGCGTCTCTATCGTGAGAGCGATAGTGCGAACGTGTCGGGGTTCGAGTCGAGCGCGCCGCGGGGCAGGGGCGACGTGGACCCGGCTCGCCTCGCCGACTCGCTTCCCTACCGCCTGGCCGGTTTCGTCTTGGAGCAGTCCCCGTCCGACACTCCGCCCGTCCCACGGTCCGCGTTGAGACGTTGGCCCCCACCCGAGCTGTCGAACGGTCCGCACCTCTCGTATGCCATTCAATGGTTCAGCTTTGCCGCGATTATCGCCGTGGGCTCGTTCGTGCTGCTGCGGCAGCGGGCGCGGGGGAGTGGGGGGTACCGCTAACGCCCGGTTTTAGCGATATTTAGGTCACCTGCGCCCGCGGAGTGTCGGCCAGTTCGCACCCCGTGGGCTGTTTCTTGTGCCGTCGAAAGGAGCCCCCGCGAGATGCCTGCAGCGTCCCCGCTCAAGAATCCCGTGAAGGTGAGCCTGCTTCTCCGCCGCCGCCTGCGCGAGCTCAAGCGCACCCCCCGCGAGCTTGCCGAGGCGGTCCGGGTTTCGGAGACATACATGGCCGACATTGTGGCAGGTCGCCGCCGGCCCCCGGCACCCAGCCGGAGCGATCTGTACACACCGATGACCAAGTTCTTGCGGCTGCACCGCAACGACCTGCCGACGTGTGCCCGCGCCGAGCGCGCGGCCTCGACTGACGGGGGACGGCCCGACCCGCGGGTGCGGCGCTCGGTGCTGGAGCTGTGCGCTCCCGAGCGGCAGCGGGTGGTGCAGCGGCGGCTATCGCGACCCGATGGCGTCGCGCTCGAGCGGGTGATCGTCGGCCGGTTGCTGTCGGTGGCGCAGGGGTTCGTGAACCGCAAGCTCGAAGACGAGGTGGGGCTGCGCATGGCCGCGACCCGCGATGGGTGCACCTACCTCGAGGCCCGCATGCGGCTGCTCGAGTTTCTGGACGCCGATTCGGCGTCGCTCACGCCGCGTGACTGCGAGGAGTTTCTGCGGCCGCGCATCAACACCTGGGACATCGACCTCGAGACCCACGCGATGCGCATCGTGTTGCGGTAGCAGTGGCAGGGGAGCAAACGGCAACGGCGCCGTCCCAAGGGGCGGCGCCGTTCTTCGTTCTACAGTGCTGGTGCTTAGAGCTTGACGACGTTCTGCGCCGCGGGACCCTTCTGACCCTGCACGACGTCGAACTCGACCCGCTCGCCCTCGGCGAGCGACCTGAACCCCTGTGCTTGAATCGCGCTGTGGTGCACGAAGCAGTCCTTCTCGCCGTTCTCCGGCGTGATGAACCCAAACCCCTTCGCGTCGTTGAACCACTTCACGACTCCGGTGATGCGTGCCATCGTGTTCGTACTCCTGACTTACTGGTGATCGCGGCGTCGTGCGGACTTCACCTTACGGCGTGCCGCTGCCTTGTCTTTGCGCCGGCGTAGAGCGCCCGGGCTTTCATAGAAGCGCTTCCGCTTCATGTCCTGAAACAGTCCGGCTTTGGTGATCTGGCGACGGAACTTCTTCAACACGTACTCGAGTCGGTCGCCGTCGCCTACAGTCACTTCCATCCGGTATCTCCCATGAGAGCCCCAGAAACGACAAGGACCGGGGCGGCAGCCCAGGTCCTCGGAACAGTCTCTGGTTCGTGATCGCTCGGACGGAATCATCGCCGGGGGGGCCGAATTTGTCAACCGGCGTGCTTGACGGGGTCTCCGGGGGCCGGCAGCTTCTACCCCTCCCAAGCGTGCCGTCGCTTTTCACCCCGGAGTACCCGTGATACGCGAGCTGGTCGCCGCGACGCTGGTCGCCGCCGTCGTGCCGTGTGTGTCCCTCCGCGCCCAGGGCGCCGACTCCACCAAGCCAAAGCGCGACGAATTGCCCCTGAAGACGACCCGAAGCGTGGATTTCACGACCTCGGAGGGCACGTGGATGTCGCTCGACGTCTCGCCGGACGGGCGCACCATCGTGTTCGACCTGTTGGGCGACCTCTACACCATGCCCGTGACGGGCGGTGAGGCAAAGCCCATTACCTCGGGTCCGGCATTCGATTCGCAGCCGCGCTACTCACCCGACGGCAGGACGATCGTCTTCCTGTCCGACCGGTCGGGCTCGGAGAACGTGTGGCTGTGCGACCCGGACGGCTCGCACCCCCGCACGCTCACAAAGGGCGACCGCAACCTGTATGCCTCCCCCGAGTGGACGCCCGACGGGCAATACGTCGTGGTGTCAAAGACCTCGATGCCGATCGGCAGCACGTATGAGATCTGGCTGTACCACAAGGACGGCGGCAGCGGCGCGAGCCTGACCAAGGATGACAAGGGCCCGGCGCCCGGGCCCCCCGGCCGGGGCCCGCAGAACAACGCCCTGGGCGCGGCGTTCGGGCCCGACGGGCGCTACCTGTGGTACGCGCGCCACCGCGGCGGCTTCGGCTACAACCTCGAGTTTCCCGAGTGGGAGCTGGCGATCTACGACCGGCAGACCGGCAAGGTCTTCAATCAGACCGATGTGTACGGCAGCGCCATGCGGCCGGTGCTCTCGCCGGACGGCAAGTGGCTGGTCTACGCCACCCGGCACGATGCGGAGACCGGCCTGCGGGTGCGCGACCTGACGACGGGCGACGAGCGGTGGCTCGCCTATCCCGTCACGCGCGATGATCAAGAGTCCCGCTTCACGCGCGACCTCATGCCCGGCTCGTCGTTCACCCCCGACTCGAAGGCGCTGATCGTCTCCTTAGGCGGCAAGATCTGGCGCCTCGAGGTGTCTTCCGGACAGGCGACGCCGATTCCGTTCACCGCCAAGGTCCACCAGGATCTGGGTCCCCTGGTGCGCTTCGAGACCCGGGTGGACACTGGCGAGATCCTGGTGAAGCAGATTCGCGATGCCAGCCCCTCGCCCGACGGGAAGCGGCTCGCCTTCAGCGCCCTCGACAAGCTGTACGTCATGGACCTGCCGCGCGGCACGGCCCGGCGCCTGACGAGCGACTCGGTGCACGAGCAGGTGCCCGCCTGGTCTCCCGACGGTCAGTGGATCGCGTACGTCACCTGGACGGACCAGGGCGGGTACGTGCAGCGGGTGCGGTCGGACGGCCGCGGCAAGTCGCAGCGGCTCACGCCCGAGCCCGCGTTCTTCGATCAACCAGCGTGGTCGCCCGACGGTCAGCGGATCGTCGTCATCAAGGGGCCGCGCGCGCCGCGCGTATCGGAGCACGTCGGTCCGGGCTATGAGCTCGACTGGCTGCCGGCCACAGGCGGTGCGCCCACGCGGATCACGCCCATCGCGGGCGGCGGGCGGCCGCATTTCTCCCGGGACCCCAACCGGCTCTACATCTACGAAGCGAACGAGGGGCTCGTCTCGATGCGGTACGACGGGACAGATCGCCGGGTGCACATCAAGGTGACGGGCTTCACGCCCAGTTTCCTGCCTAACCCCGAGCCGTTCCCGGCGGACGAAATCCTGATCGCGCCCGACTCCGGCCGTGTGCTCGCCGCGTCGAGCAACAATGTCTACCTGGTCGCGCTGCCGCTCGTGAGCGCGACGCCGGCGGCGATCAACGTCGCCGACACGGCCGCGGCGTTGTTCCCGGTGCATCGACTCACGCGCGTCGGGGGCGACTTCATCGGCTGGGCACGCGACGCGCAGAGCGTGTACTGGTCGATCGGGCACAGCTTCTTTCGCTACGTTCCTGCGCTGGCCGATTCCCTCGGCAAGCTCAAGGCGCGCGCCGACTCGATCCGCGCGGACTCCCTGAAGCAGGCCACCAAGGAGAAGCCCGATTCGGCGGGGAAGGCCCGCGTCGATTCGCTCGCCAAGCTCCCGGCGTACGAACCCGAGCGGGTGGACGTGACCCTCCACGTGGCGCGCGACGTGCCACGCGGATCGATCGTGCTGCGCGGCGCCCGCCTCGTCTCGATGAAGGGCGACGAGCTGATCGAGCACGGCGACATCCTGGTCACGGACAACCGGATCACCTGCGTAGCCGCCAGCTGCACGCCGCCGCAGGGGGCGCGCGTCATGGACGTGGCCGGCAAGACGATCATCCCTGGCCTGATCGACATCCATGCGCATCCCTGGCCCACGTGGGGGATTCACGAACCGGAGGTGTGGAAGTACCTGGCGAACCTGGCGTGGGGAGTGACCACCACGCGCGATCCCCAGACCTCGACCACCGATGTGCTCACCTACGCCGACCAGGTGGAGGCGGGCGATCTGCTCGGACCGAGGATCTATCACACCGGCCCCGGGGTGTTTGGCGCGTTTCTCGAGGAGAACTGGACCAGCCTCGACGACGTGCGCAACACGCTGAAGCGCTACAGCGATTTCTATCACACCAACACGATCAAGCAGTACATGGCTGGCAACCGCAAGCAGCGGCAGTGGGTGATCATGGCGGCGAAGGAGCTGGGATTGATGCCGACCATCGAAGGCGGGCTGGACTTCAAGATGAACCAGACGGTGCAGCTCGACGGCTACCCTGGCTCGGAGCACGCCTTCCCGATCATGCCGCTGTACAACGACGCGGTGCAGCTCGCCGCGCAGTCGGGCATCACGTATACGCCCACGCTGCTCGTGTCATACGGCGGGCCGTTCAGCGAGAACTACTTCTACGAACACTTCGACATTCACGACAACGCCAAGATGCGCCGCTTTCTCCCGCACGAGGAAATCGATCAGCGCGCCGAGCGGCGTTCCTGGTTCCGGGACAACCAGTACGTGTTCCCGCGCATCGCCGCCTCGGCGGCCGCGATTCTCCGCGCCGGCGGCAACGTCGCTATGGGTTGTCACGGGCAGCTGGACGGCCTCGGTTGCCACTGGGAGCTGTGGGCGATGACGGCGGGCGGCATGACGCCGCGTGAGGCACTGCGCGTCGGCACCATGGACGGCGCCTACGGCATCGGCATGGACAAAGACCTCGGCTCGCTCGAGCCGGGCAAGCTGGCCGACCTGGTCGTGCTCGACGCCAATCCACTCGACGACATTCATAACACCGAGAAGATCCGCTACGTGATGAAGAACGGACGGCTGTACGAGGGCGAGACGCTAAACGAGGTTTGGCCGCGGCAGAAACCCCTGCCGCCGATGTGGTGGTGGGATGGTGAACCGAAGGGCGTCAAGTAACACGCGTCGCTTCCTTGACGTTTCTCCGCGATGTAGTTAAGGTTCACGCGAACCAAGAGCTGGCATCCTACCGAAGGACGGTCCCGCTCAGGAGCGGGTTCCGGCGCTGAACACACGCCCGGTCTCATTCCCTAGGTTCATATTGACGAGTGACGTTGTCCCCGCGGCATTGGGCCGCCGGGCGACGTGCGTGTGTGGAGTACAGTCATGCCTTTTCAATCTCTCGGGCTCGCGCCCGAGCTCGTTCGCGCCGTAGCCGAGGAAGGCTACGAGCAACCCACCCCCATCCAACAGGAAGCCATCCCGCTCGCGCTCGCGGGTCGTGACTTGATCGGCTCGGCGCAGACCGGCACGGGCAAGACCGCCGCGTTCATGCTGCCGATCCTGCAGCGCCTGTCGCAGAACGGCGCACATCACGGCGTGCGCGCCCTCGTGCTGGTGCCGACCCGCGAGCTCGCCGAGCAAGTGCTGCAGAGCGCGCGCGCCTACGGGCGCCATCTGCACGTGAGCGCGGCCGCCGTGTACGGCGGCGTCGGCATGGAGCCGCAGACCCGCGCCCTCAACCGCGGCGTGGACATCGTGGTGGCGACGCCCGGCCGCCTGCTCGACCACATGGAGCGGGGGCACGTGGATTTCTCGCGGCTCGAGGTGCTGGTGCTGGACGAGGCCGACCGCATGCTCGACATGGGGTTCGCCCCGGACGTGCGGCGCATCCTGGCCGCCCTCCCCGAGCGGCGTCAGACGATGCTGTTCTCGGCCACGATCTCTCCGGAGGTGGACGCGCTGGCCCGCCGCGCCCTCGACGGTCACGCGTCGGTCGAGATCGGGCGGCGCGCGACGCCCGCCGAGGGCATCGAGCACGTGGTCGTCGCCGTGGACAAGCTGCAGAAGCGCGGCGTGATCGCCCGCATCCTGCAGGCCAAACCCGCCGGCCAGACGCTGGTGTTCACGCGCACCAAGTACGGCGCCGACAAGCTGGTGACGTTCCTGCGGCGCGAGGGGATTCCAGCGCACGCCATCCACGGCGACAAGGCGCAGAGTCACCGCACCCGGACCCTCGACGCGTTTCGCTCGGGCGAGTCGGACGTGCTGGTCGCGACCGACATCGCGGCGCGCGGGATCGACGTGGACGGGATCCGCATGGTGGTCAACTTCGACGTGCCGCACGACCCGGAGGTGTATGTGCATCGCGTGGGCCGGACGGCGCGGGCCGGTGCGCGCGGGCTCGCTCTCACGCTGCTCTCGCCCGACGAGTGGCTGCTGATGGGGGACATCGAGAAGCTGGTGGGTCAGACGTTCCCGCGGGAAATCATCCCGGGCTTCGAGCCCTCGGTGCCGCCGTTGCAACCCAGGCCGCTTCACGCTGAACAGCCGAAGCCGGCGCGGTCAGTCCGGATGCGGGCGGGGCGGGGCCGGCGCTAGCCTCTGCTCTCGATGGGGACGTAATCCCGCTTGCCGACGCCCGTGTAAATCTGGTGCGGCCGGGCGATCTTCTGCTCCTTGTCGAGCAGCATCTCCTGCCACTGCGCCAGCCATCCGGGGGTACGCCCGATCGCGAACAGGACGGGAAACATGTCCATCGGAAACTTCATCGCCTCGTAGATGATCCCCGAGTAGAAGTCGACGTTGGGGTACAGCTTCCGGGTGATGAAGTAGTCTTCCTGCAGCGCGATCCGCTCCAACTCCACCGCGATGTCGATCAGCGGGTTCTTGCCCGTCACGTCGAACACCTCTTCGGCCACCCGCTTGATGATCTTGGCGCGGGGATCGTAGTTCTTGTAGATGCGGTGACCGAAGCCGAACAGCCGGAACTCGCCGCGCTTGACCCGCTCCAGGTAGGCGGGAATGTTGTCCTTGGAGCCGATCTCGCGGAGCATGCGCAGCACTTCTTCGTTGGCGCCCCCGTGCAGCGGGCCGTACAACGCGGCGGCGGCGGCGGCCATCGCCGAGTAGGGATCGGCGTGCGAAGAGCCGACGCCGCGCATGGCGCTCGTCGAGCAGTTCTGCTCGTGGTCGGCGTGGAGAATGAACAACACGTCCAGCGCGTGCTCGAGGGTCTTGTTAGGCGTGTATTTCACTTCGGTCGCCTTGAACATCATGTTCAGGAAATTGCCGGCGTACGAGAGGTCGTTGTCGGGATAGGCGTACGGCATCCCCACCGAGTGGCGGTGTGCGAACGCCGCCAGCGTGGGCGTCTTCGCGATCAGCCGAAAGACCTGGGTGCGACGTGAGCTCTCGTCGGTGATGTGCTTGGCCTCGGGATAGAACGTCGAGAGCGCGGCTACCGTGCTCACGAACATGCCCATCGGGTGAGCGTCATGATGAAACCCGTCGATGAACTTCTTGATGCTCTCGTGCACGATGGTGTGGTGGGTGACGTTGTACACCCAGGAATCGAGCTCTGCGGCGGACGGTAGCTCGCCGCGCAGCAGCAGGTACGCGGTCTCGAGGAACGTGCTCCGCTCGGCCAGTTGCTCGATCGGATAGCCGCGGTAGCGCAGGATGCCCTTCTCGCCGTCGATGAAGCTGATGGCGCTGCGGCACGCGGCCGTGTTCAGGAACCCCGGGTCGTAGGTGGCGAGGCCCGGATCACCCTCACCGGCCTTGATCTGTCGGAGGTCCACGGCGCGGATGGTGCCGTCCTGAACGGGGAGCTCGTACTGCTTGCCGGTGCGGTTGTCGGTGATCGAGAGAGTGCTGTTCGGCACGCGAGCGTTCCTGGCGTAGGCTGGGGAAAGATAATCGGTAGAAGTCGGTAGAGGTCGCAGAGGTTGTAGAGGTCGACCTCTACCGACTTCTGCCGACTTCTCTATCTTCTCAATCCATGACGCCGCCACCCTCCTCGAAATCCGCTGCCCTCTACCCAACCCGCTCCGCGGCGGGGGCCCTGCTGGGCCAGCAGCTCGCCGGCCGGGGATACATCGGGTGTGTCCTGCTCGGCATCACGCCCGAGGGGGTCGAGATCGCGGCGCATGCGGCCAAGGCGATGGGGGCCCAGTTCGACGTCCTGGTCGCGGCGTTCATCAAGCTGGGATCGAACCTCGCGCCTATCGGCGCGATCGCCGAGTCAGTGCCGTCGGAGATGGACCCGGACTTCCAGCCGGCCGGCAATCTGCTCGACAAGCTGACCAGCGCCATCGACGAGTCGCGCGCGCGTGTCAACCAGGATTTGATCCTGTATCGCACGCAGCGGCCGGTGAAGAAGCTGGCGGGCCGCATCGAGGTGATCGTGGACGGACAGGTGGCGTATCCGTGGCGGGTGCTGGCGGCGGCGAAGGCGGCCGAGCAGCTGAACGCGAAGCAGGTCGTGATCGCCACGCCCGTGGCCACGCAGGCCGCCGCCGACCGGATCGGCGCCCGGCGCTACGAGTTCGTCTGTCCCAGCGTGGTGATGGACGCGGCCGGACACCCGTCCCCGTACGGCGACGCGGCGGGCGAGACACCGGAGCGGCTCCGGGCGATCATGATTGCGCACCAGGCGGCATGATCGTTCCACGTTGCCGGTTACACGAGTCGTGGAGCGTGTAACGTGGAACGTGTAGCGCGTCACTCCAGCTCCACCATCCCCCGCTCCAACCACCGGTGCTCCCCGGCCAGCACGTCCTGGGCCGCACGGTAGGCGCGCGTGTCCGCGTTGCGCCGCTGCTCGCGGAACTTCGCCTGCACGCGCTCGCGGGCCTGCTGGCAGAACAGATCGGCCAGCTCCACGGCGCGGCGGCCGGCGGCCGGATCGTGCCGTAGCAGCCACTGGGCCCGCGCGCAGGCCGCGGTCATCGCGAACAGCTCGGCGCCGATATCCACCAGCCGGAACAGCACCGCCTGGCGGTACTCGAGCTTGGGCCCGAACCGCATCATCGCGTGGAACACGCCGCGGGCGAGGCGGCGCGCGCCCCGCTCGACGTATCGGAGATGCCGCCCCAGCCGCCCGAACCCCGCGTACCGCGGCCAGAACCCCCAGCCCAGCCAGCGAGAGGGGTACCACCACACGTAAAACCCGGCCGCGCGCGCGAGCCCCCGCAGCCTCTGGCCCGCGGTCTTCCCCGGCATCACGACGTCCCCGGCGACCTGCAAATGCTTGTCCACCGCCTCGCGGGCGATGAACAGGTGCATGATCTCGCTCGACCCCTCGAAGATGAGATTGATCCGGAAGTCGCGCATGATGCGCTCCACCCCCACCGGCTTCTCGCCCCTGGCGCGCAGCGAGTCGGCGGTTTCGTAGCCCCGACCGCCCCGGATCTGCACCGTGTCGTCGATGATGCGCCACCCGGCTTCGGAATTGTACAGTTTCGCGATCGCCGCCTCGAGCCGGATGTCGTAGTGACCGCGATCCGCCATGGCGCCGCACAGCTCGGCCACCGATTCCATCGCGAACGTGTTCGCCGCCATCGCGCCGATCTTCTGCGCGATCGCGTCGTGCTTACCGATCGGCCGGCCCCACTGCACCCGCTCGCTCGCCCACTCACGCGAGATCTCGAGACAGCGTTTGCCCGCCGCCACCGATGAAATCGGCAGGGTGAGGCGGCCGGTGTTGAGGGTGGTCAGGGCGAGCTTTAAGCCCTTGCCTTCCCCCCACAGCACGTTCTCCTTGGGCACGCGGACGTTCTTGAACGAAATCACGCCGTTGTAGATCGCCTTGAGGCCCATGAAGTGGCAGCGGTGCTCGACCTTCACGCCGGGCCACGCCGTTTCCACGATGAAGGCCGTGATCTGCCGCTTCTCCTTCCCATGCACGACCTTGGACGGCGTGCGCGCCATCACCACCATCAGCTCGGCCTTAGTCCCGTTGGTGCACCACAGCTTCTCGCCGTTCAGGATCCAGGCCTGGCCGTCTTCGCTCGGCACGGCGAGCGTCTCCATCGCCGCCGGATCCGACCCCACGCCCGGCTCGGTGAGGGCGAACGCCGAGATCGCCCCCTTGGCGAGGCGCGGGAAGTACTTCTTTTTCTGGGCCTCGGATCCGAACATCTTCAGCGGCTGCGGCACTCCGATCGATTGGTGGGCCGAGAGGAGAGCGGTCACCGAGCCGTCGATCGAGGAGACCAGCTCGATCGCCCGCATGTAAGAGAGCTGGGAGAGCCCCAAGCCGCCGTATTCCTTCGGGATCTTGATCCCGAACGCTCCCAGCTCCCGCAGGCCCTGGATCACGGCCTCGGGGATCTCACCCTCGCGGTCGATGCGGTCGGCGTCGACGTGCTCGCGCAAGAATTGCTCGAGCCGGTCGAGGAACGGCTGGGCACGGCGGATCTCTTCCGCATCCTGCTCGGGGTAGGGATACACCAGGCCGAGCCGCAGCCGGCCCAAAAATAGGTCACGTACGAAGCTGGGCGCGGCCCACTCCTGCTCGCGCGCGGCTTCGGCGACTTCGCGCGCTTCGTCAGCGGTGACCTTGCGTTCCGGCGGCGTAACCGTGGTGGCCATGAGTACCTCCTGATCTAACTTAAGCGGCTTGACAGGGAAGCCGTTAGAGGGAGATTCGCCTCGCCGCCGAAACGTGGAGCCTTGCAATGCGCTACGCCCTGTCGCTCGTCACTTCCTGCCTGTGCTCCACCTCATTGGCCGCCCAGACACCGCGTCCCAACCCGCCAGCGGCGCTCCTGGTCAAGGCTGGTCGCCTGATCGACGGGCGCGCCGACGCGCCGCGCGCCGGCGTCGGGATTCTCATCGAGGGCGACCGCATCCGCGCCGTCGGTCCCCTGGCACAAGTCCAGGCCCAGGCTCCCACCACGGCTCGCGTGATCGACCTGTCGCAGATGACCGTGCTGCCGGGATTCATCGACGCGCACACCCACCTCCTGCTCCAGGGCGACCCGACCGCGGACTCATACAACGTGCAGCTGCTGTACGAGTCTACCGCCTATCGCGCCATCCTCGCCGCCCGTAACGCCCGTATCGCGCTCGAGCACGGGTTCACCGCCATTCGCGATCTCGAGACCGAAGGCGCGATGTACGCCGACGCGGACGTGAAGCGCGCGGTCGACCGGGGCGAGATCCCCGGGCCGCACATCTTCGCGTCCACGCGCGCTATGGCGCCCACCGGCATGTATCCGATCGTTTCGGAGAACTGGGAGCTCGAGCTGCCGCACGGCGTGCAGCCGGTGGACGGCGTCGAGAACGCTCGCTTGGCGGTGCGCCAGCAGGTGGCCCACGGGGCGGACTGGATCAAGTTCTACGCCGACCGGCGGTACTACTTCACGCCCGACTCCGTCCTGCACAGCTGGGTGAACTTCACCGACGACGAGGCGCGCGCCATCGTCGACGAGGCGCACCGCCTGGGACATCGCGTGGCAGCGCATGCCATCGGGTCGGACGGCATCGCGGCGGCCTTGCGGGCGGGCGTGAATACGGTCGAGCACGGCGACGGCATGACCGACTCCCTCATCGACGTGCTCGTCGCCAAAGGGGTGTACTGGGTGCCGACCGTGACCGTCGCCGTGTACGTCGCCGGGCCGCGCGGCGGCGCCTGGCAGCCGATGGTCGATCACCAGCGGCGCGCCTTCGGGCAGGCTCTGAAGAAGGGCGTCCGGATCGTGTTAGGAACTGACGTCGGCGGCTTTCCGTGGACCGAGCTCAACGAGGCGAAGGAGTTCGCGTATTACGTGCAATACGGCATGACGCCGATGCAGGCGATCAAGTCGGGCACGTCGCTCGCGGCCGAGCTGCTCGGTCAAGCCGACATCGGTGCCGTCGCCCCTGGCATGGCGGCCGACCTGGTCGCCGTCTCGGGCGACCCCCTGAAGGACATCACGGAGCTGGAGCGCGTGCGGTTCGTTATGAAAGGCGGGGTCATTTATGTTTCGCCATAGTGCGGCGCGCGCTCGGGACTAGTCTCGCTCTCTTCTTCGGCGCCGTCGGCCCGGCGCTGGGGCAGTACACCCCGGCCGGCACCGGCGGCGTCGCGGCGTTGGCGGATGCGCTGCGGCAGCTCGGGGCCACCAAGCGCATCCTCATGATCGGCGCGCACCCCGACGACGAGTACTCGGACCTGGTCGCGCTGTTCGCGCGCGGCATGGGCGCCCAGGTGGCGTACCTGTCCCTCAGCCGGGGCGAGGGCGGCCAGAACCTGATCGGTCCCGAGCTTGGCCCCGAGCTCGGGGTGATTCGCTCCGAAGAGCTGCTCGCCGCCCGCCGCATCGACGGCGCCCGCCAGTTCTTCGCCCGGGCGTACGACTTCGGCTACTCCAAGTCCATCGACGAGGCGTGGCGCTTTTGGCCGCGCGACTCGCTGCTGCGCGACGTGCTCGACGTGATCCGCCGCTTCCGTCCCCAGATCATCGTCGCCGTGTTCTCGGGCACGCCGCGCGACGGTCACGGCCAGCATCAGGTGTCCGGCGTGCTGGCGCGCCAGGCGTTCGAGATCCTGCGCGATTCGAGTTGGGGACCCGTCAAACTGTACCGCTCTCTGTACTTCGACACGGCAGCCGCCACCCTGCGGTTGGACGCCGGCGCGCTCGATCCCGTGCGCGGCCTCTCCTACCATCAGATCGCGATGGCCGGGCGGAGCCAGCATCGCTCGCAAGACGAAGGACAGCTCGAGCGTCCGGGGCCGAGCATTGCCCGCCTCGCGTTCATTGAATGGCGGGACAGGGGACGGGGGACGGGGGACGGGGAAGGTCTGTTCGCGGGGGTCGACACGCTGCTGCCCGCCCAGGCCCGCTACGCCGCGCTGATCGATTCGGCGCGGGCGCGGCTGAACCCGTCGCATCCGGAGACGATCGTCCCTCTGCTCGCGCGCGCCCGGCACGAGCTCGCGAGCGACGCCGACTCGAGTCAGCTGCTGCTGCTCGATCAGGCGCTCGCCACAGCGGCGGGCGTCGCGATCGACGGAGCGGCGGACGACGGCATCGTGATTCCCGGTGAACGCGTCCAGGTCGAGGCGACCGTGTGGAACGCGGGCCAGGGAGCAGTGGCGCTCGACGGCATCGATCTCGCTGCGCCGCCCGGTTGGAAAGTCGAGCGCATCGACGCCGCGACCTCGCCGGTCACGCCGGGCAGCGTGGCGACCCGGCGCTTCGCCGTCACCGTCGCGGCCGACGCGCCCCGGTCGCAACCCTATTTCCTGCGCCGCCCGCTCCTGGGCGCGCTGTACGACTGGGCTGGCGTCCCCGCCGAGTGGCGCGGCCTGCCGTTCGAGCCGGGGCCGCTGCAGCTGACCGTGCGGCTCACGGTGGCGGGCGAGCCCCTGGCGCTCACCCGCGAGGTGGTCTACCGCTACCGCGATCAGAGCGTCGGCGAAGTGCGCCGGCCGGTGTTCGTCACCCGGCCGTTCGACGTGGCGGTCACGCCTGACCTCGTGGTCTGGCCGGTGGACGGGACGGCGGCGGGACCTCGGTCGTTCACGGTGACCGTCACGAACCGCACGCGCGGACCCGCGGCCGTGCAGGTCGTGCTGACGCCGCCGTCGGGGTGGCCGGCCGTCGCGCCCGAGAGCCTGTCGTACCAGCGGGAGGACGAGGCGAAGAGCTTCACCGTCGCGTTGGCGCTCCCCGCAAGCGTGCGCCCCGGCATGTACCAGGTGAAGGCCGCCGCGCTTGCCAACCGCGAGCGCAGCGAGGGCTCGCTGGCGATCATCGATTACCCGCACATCCGGCCGCGCGGCGTCACCCACGCCTCCGTGGCCGAGGTCCGGGCCGCTCGCATCGCGCTGCCCAAGCTCGCGCACGTCGGGTACGTGCGTGGGGCGTCCGACCGCGTCCCCGAGGCACTCGACGCGGTCGGCGTGCCGATCGAGCTGCTCAGCGCCGACACCCTCGCCCGCGGAGACCTTTCCCGCTTCGACGCGATCGTGATCGGGAGCCGCGCCTACGAGACCGACCCAACGCTGGTTGCGGCCAACGGCCGGGTGCTCGACTACGCCCGCGCGGGAGGACTCGTGATCGTGCAGTACCAGCAGTACCCGTATGTGACTGGCGGCTTCGCTCCGTACTCCCTGTCGATCGCGCGCCCGCACGATCGGGTGACCGATGAGACGGCGCCGGTCACCGAGCTTGTTCCCGCGAGCCCCGTCTTCCACGTGCCCAACGAGATCGGGGCAGGGGACTGGGCCGGTTGGGTGCAGGAGCGTGGTCTCTACTTCGCGCACCAGTGGGACTCGACTTACACACCGCTGCTCGAGATGCGCGACACCGGCGATCCGCCGCTCGACGGCGGCCTGCTCGTGGCCACGCTGGGGAAAGGGACCTACGTGTATACGGGGCTGAGCTTTTTCCGGCAGCTGCCGGCGGGTGTGCCGGGGGCGTATCGGCTGTTTGCGAACTTGCTGGCGTTGCAGCGACGCAATGTGCCGTAAGCTGTTTGGCTTACCGGGGTGCGGTGCTGCGAGTGCTCAAGACCAAACCGACGACCACGACTGTCACCGCTCCGATCACGTTGTGCCACAGCCACGAGACCGACGGCGCCCCGAAATTCACGGCACCGACGGCGGCCATCCCGGCGATGAGGCCGAAGAACGCTCCGGTCGCCCGCGCTCGCGGCATCATGGCCAGGAGAAAAACGCCGAGAATAGAGCCGTAGAAGAGCGACCCGAAGCGGTTCACCACCACGATCAGGGAGCCGAGCGTCGCGGCGAAGGTGGCGACCACGCAGGCGAACA
>Ga0079222_10000029_pt1 | contig 21209 bp, 14 predicted proteins | sample GAPlitter_FD_75070 | JGI IMG/M metagenome (GOLD analysis project Ga0079222, IMG submission 75070) | Agricultural soil microbial communities from Georgia to study Nitrogen management - GA Plitter | ecosystem: Environmental > Terrestrial > Soil > Agricultural land | place: USA: Georgia...
ACCCATTGCCCTGCAATGACCGCAAATAGCACCAGGGCAACACCGATCAGAGAAGCCTCAAGGACGCGGCCCGGCCTTAAAAATCGCAGGTACACGCCGAGCAGTAGCGCAATCGGAATGGTCATTGCCAGCGTGAATGTCGCCCACGGCGAGGACTTCAGCGCGTTCACGACCACCAGTGCCACCACTCCCAGCAAAATAATCATGATCGCCAGCACGGCGATTTGTGCGATAAACCCGCCGCGGCGGCTGACTTCCTCCCGCGCCATTTCTCCTAAAGACTTCCCGTCGCGGCGGATCGAGCAGAATAGAATGACAAAGTCCTGCACGCACCCGCCGAAGGCTGCTCCCGCAATCAGCCACAACGTTCCCGGCAAGTAACCGAACTGCGCCGCGAGCGTTGGTCCCACGAGCGGCCCCGGCCCGGCGATGGCGGCAAAATGATGCCCAAACAGCACCCATTTGTTCGTGGGCACGAAATCGCGCCCGTCATCGTGGCGCTCCGCGGGTGTGGCTCGGGTATCGTCCAGAACCAGCAATTTCGCCGCGATAAAGCTTGAATACAACCGGTAGGCCACCAGGAAACAGCACGCCGCGGCGATGATGAACCACGTGGCGTTCAGCGATTCGCCGCGATGCATCGCGATGGCCGCCAGGGCTCCCGCCCCGGCAATGGCCACCAGCACCCATATGGCGGCTGCAAGCGCCTTCTTCATTTCGGCATGCTGGATTGAATAAACTCCGCGAGATCTTTTTTCAGCTTCGCGAGCGACGGCATGTGGATGTACATCATGTGCCCCGCCTCGAAGTAATCGCCCGTCACATGCGCTCGCAGCGAAGGGTCCAGTCCCAGATGGTCGAACGTGTAGTCCGCCGCGAAGAACGGCGTCGCCAGGTCGTAATAGCCCTTGCCGACAAACACACGCAGAAATGGATTTTGCGTCATGGCGCTGCGCAGCGTTTCCGCCACGTTCACATAGCGGTTCTCGTACGGCTCGAAGCTCCAGGGCCGTACGCGGCCGGTCAGAAATTCGTAGAACAGATCGCTCTCGAACTTCAGATCGCCTCGAACATAGTCATGGAATGCCGCCGTGTAGGGCCCGATAATCGCCGCCATGCTGGGATCGTAGTCGGGCTCCGACCCCGCCGCGTCCTGATCGATGCCCGTAAACCTCCCGTCGAGCCTTCCCACCGTGCGCCGTTCATTGCGCAGCAATTCCTTGTCGAAGCGTTCGAGATCGATTCGCATGTCGCAGTGATCCACAAAATCCGCTGAGAGTCCCGTCAGGCGGGCCAGCTTCTGCACAATCTCTGTTCGCTTCGCAGCCGGAAGAGTGTCTCCCGCCGCCAGCGCATCGGTGTACTCATGCGCTGCAAAATTCCGCGATTCATCAACCGCCTTGTGTAAATCGCTTTGCAGGTCCGCGGGAAGTTTCTTATGGTACCAGGCAATCGCCGTGTACGAAGGCAGGTACAGGATGTACGGCAAATCGTTTCCGCGATTGAATTCCGCCGTCTGAAAGTTGAGGATCGAGGAAATCAGTATGATTCCGTTCAGATACATTCCGTAGTGCTGCTGCAAGTAGCCGGAGAGGCCCGCCGCGCGCGTCGTGCCGTAACTTTCCCCCGCCAGGAACTTCGGCGAAGTCCATCGCCGGTTCCGCGTCGCATACAAGCGAATGAAGTCCGCCACTGACTGAATGTCCGGCTGAATTCCGTGATATTGCGCCGGAGACTCGCCCGGCACCGCGCGGCTGTATCCCGTCGACACCGGATCGATGAACACCAGATCGGTCACGTCCAGCATCGAGTATTCGTTGTCCACAAGTCTGTATGGAGGCGGGAGCAGCGCGCCCGCGTCGCCCATCTCCACGCGCTTTGGCCCAAAGGCGCCGAGGTGCAGCCAGATCGAAGCGGATCCCGGCCCGCCGTTGAACGTGAACGTCACCGGCCGCTTCGTCAGGTCGTTCACGTCGTCTTTCGTGTATGCCACGTAAAAGATGCTCGCCTTCGGGGTCCCGTCCTCCAGCTTTAGCAGAATTGTTCCCGTCGTGGCTGTGTACTTGATCTCCTGCCCGCCGATCCGCACGGAATGTTTCGTCTGCACCATCTTTTCTTCGGGCGCGGGTGGCGTTTTCTTTTCTTCTTTCGGTTTCTCCGCGGATTTCTCCGCCGGTTTCGCCAGCGTCTCCTGCTCCGGGGTTCCTGCTGGCGATTGGCTTCGCCGCTGCGCCGCGCTCAAGCTGGCGGCGCATAGAATCGCGATACACATTGCGTATAGACGAACACTCTTATTCATGATTTGCAGCTTCCCTTCTCCCCGCCGCAGACATCCCGGGCGTCGCAACGCCGGAATCCTATGCGAGACCGCGCCAAGCGTCAAACCCCGCGCTTCCTAAGCGGGCCCTCCTGCCGCTAGAATGCCTTCACCGCTTTCGGCTCAATTCCGGAGGAATGTTTGACGCGCTTTTTGCGCTGCCCAGTCCCCCTCGGCGTTGCGTTGCTGACGTTCAACCTCGCCTGTTGCGGCTCATCCGCCCAGCCGCAGTCCGCCCGGCCTCATCCCCGGACCCTCGCCGAGCTCCAGGAAGCCATGCGCAACACGGTCGAAAGAAACCACGTTCCTGGCGCCGGCATCGCTCTCATTTCCCGCGGCCGGTTGCTCTGGTGCGGCGGAATCGGCAAGGCCGACCTCGCCGTGAATCGCGACGTCTCCTGCGACACCGAATTTCGCGTCGGCTCCATCAGCAAAACGTTCGTCGCTCTCGCGCTTCTCCAGCTCGAGCAGCACGGCAAAATCGACCTCCACGCGCGCCTCAACGATGTCGCTCCCGAAATCGCCGTCAAGAATCCCTGGGAGCCTACCAATCCCGTTCGCGTGGTCGATTTGCTCGAGCACACGGCCGGCTTCGACGATATGCATTTCAGCGAAGTCTACAACCGGCGGGATCCCGCTAATTTTCCGTTGCTCAAAGTCTTCCAGCAGCATCCCGGCCCGCAGGAAGTCCGCTGGCCGCCTGGTACCCGCTTCTCCTATTCCAATCCCGGTTATGGCGTAGCTGGCTACCTCATCGAAAAAGTTTCCGGTCAGGCCTTCGACGTCTACATCCGCGACAACATTCTGTCGCCGCTGCAGTTCACCGCGGGCGATTTCGACCTTACCGGCGCCAATCGCGCTTTGCTGGCCCAAGGCTACGAAGGCAATCCGCCGCGCACCGTTCCCTACAAGGACATCTATCTTCGTCCGGCCGGCGATCTGAAAGCCTCGCCCGCCGAACTTGCTAAACTCGTCCAATTCTTCTTGAGCCGTGGCTTTGCAGGAGAAACGCTCCTGCTTCGCCCCGAAGTAGTGGGGCGCATGGAAGTCCCCGAAACGCCGCTCTCCGCCCGCAACGGCCTTCGCATGGGCTACGGTCTCGGGAATTATTCCGAAATTCAGGCGGATGTCGTTACGCACGGCCACGATGGCGGCATCGACGGTTTCATCTCCACTTACCGGTACATGCCGGAACAGGATTGGGGCTTCGTCATCCTGCTTAACACCGATTCCGCCGGCACAGCTTTGCGCGAATTGAGCCAACTTGTGTCGGATTTTCTCTCCAAGGATTTTGCCAAGCCAGCAGCCGGTCTTACCTCTCATGACCTCGCGTCTTCGCCAGTTCGCCGGCTATTACGCGCCGCGCGCTCCGCGGAACCAACTGCTGGCTTTCTTGAACGAACTTTCCGGCGGCGACCGCATCCGCGTTGAGGACGGTATCCTGCTGCGCTCCGGACTCTTCGGCAAGTCCGAAGTCCTCGTGCCGGTCGGCAAGAATCTTTTCCGCACCGAAAACCAGCCGGAGGCCACCGCCGTTTTTTTTCGCAACGCGCAAGGGCGCATGTGTTATGTCGCCCTCGGTCGCGACGGTGAGCCTTACGCGGAACGCGCCAGCCTCGCTTGGCTTTATTTTCGCTGGCTCGTCCTGGCGCTCTGCGTCATCGCCTTTGCCAGCTCCGTTCTTTACGCGCTTGTCTGGATTTTTCAATGGTCGTTAGGATGGCTGAAAGGCCGATGGAGCATTGCCATTCGGCTCGTACCGCTGCTCGCCGTGGCTTGCCTCGCGCTGGCATTCATCAGTTGCTTCAAAACGTTGGATAACCTCGGTGAGCTGAACCTGTGGTCGCTGCTAGTTTTCGCCGGCACGGCTCTGTTCGCCCCGGTTTCGCTATTTGCGCTCTGGCTCGCCGTCGCCGCTCCTCGCAGCGAAATTCATCGTGCGGTTCGCATTCATTCCCTGGTGGTCTCGCTGGCGTGCTGCACCGTCGCGGTCTTCCTTGCTTCCTGGCACCTGCTCGCTCTCCGCCTCTGGGCTCCCTAACTCAGCCGGATGTGCTTGAAGGCGGCCACGCTCCAAATCCCCCGTGCTTCCCTCTTCTCAGGCCAAGTATTGCTAATGCGCGGTACCAAAGCGCCTTGTACCGCGAGGGCGGCGAAATTTCTATCGGAATCGCGTTCGCATCGCCGCAAGAATCGGTGGCGAGCAACTTCAATCCGGCCTCCTGCCAACGTAACAGTACGTAAGAAAGGTCTTCCTGCGGCTGTCCTCTGTCTTTCTGAATGAGAAGAACTCGCGTGACTCCCCGCTCTTGCAGGAGTCGCGCCGATGGAAAGTCCTGTGGGAATACTTTCCATCGATTATCGAAAGTCTCCGGGTGAACCGGTCTGCCGCCGGCCATCCGCATCGAATCCAGCAGAAAGGCGGGCGGCGCGCTTTCCGATAACCGAAGTGTTCTCAAGAAATCGGCGCCAAGACAGAGCGCTCGCAGGATCTCGCGCATATCAACCGCCGGACCATTCGTCTCTGCTGACGGCAACTCATCCGGTGACGGTTCTTGCGGAGAAACCAGAAATGGCCCCGGTCCGGGCGATCCATCGATCACCGGGACAGGCCGAAAGCCGCGCAGAGCTAGTGACATGCCCAGTCGAATGGAGTCACCGCCTGGCAGATCGATCACTATGGCAAGATCTTGAGAAACACGAAATTCTGCTCCAATGGTTTCGAGTTCTGAGCCCACTTTTTCGTTTGCCTGGTTCGTACAAACGATTTCCGCAAACGGCACAGGCACAACCCACGGAGACCAGATCGAATCCGCGGGTGCCCACACTCTATACACTTCTTCCGGCGTCATTGCACGCTCTCCGGCTTCTCTGAACGCACGAGAACGGCCACGTCCAACGCGTTTTCGTCAACCAGTTGGGAGAAGGCAACCCGCCCGTAGACTCCTCCCATTTTTCCGTTCACGGTGAATACACCGATGCATGGATAAACCGGTCCATCATCTGTATCGATTGGCACCGTTTCAAACCGGCGCTGCGCGACCCACCTCTGAGGATGTGCTCGCGCGGCGTGCACAATTTCTCTGTACGCATGTTCGTTCGTGATTCCAGGAATTCCAATATCCTCTCCCACGCGTCCAAACGCGGGCTTCAAGACATAGTCGTCCCTAAATGGATTACGCAGTTCCGTAGGGCAACACGAGACAGGCAAAAGCTGCCGCCACGTTCTCAAATCTGCTTTCAGTTCGCTCCACACCAACGGAAAACGCTTCGATTGCAACACGAGGGCTCGACCCGGATTACTCAACGGCGTCTCGCTCCCCGTAAACCAACGGATCCACACTTCCCTCGGGCACATTAAAGGAAGCCACTCGGCCGGAAGCAAGCGCACGACCATAGCAAGATTCCCGCGCGCGAAATTGCTACTGAAGGACGCCCTCCCCTGATTCCATCGGACCTGCGCAGGGCTAACAAGAGAAGGGTTTAGTCCTTGACGTCTCATTTCTCGTCCCAAATGCACCATGACTTGGCGGTCCTCGCTGTATACGGTGGCGTGAGCCAGAGCGATCTGCCCGCCAGACGGAACCATCTTGCTAATTGCCTCTACGTATGATCGTGTTGGGCTTTGCGGGCACGCCACGCCGCTATATTCGTGCGAAAGAAGTTCGCTCCAGCCGGACCCTTCAATGTACCCGCCGGGAACGTCCGCATTAACCTCGGAGATTTGCCACCCGTCTCGCGTGTAGTGGAAATCAAACCGCATGACCCGCACGTTCGATGAGGAGTCATTCTCAAGGCTGGCCTGCTGAAGAGCTCTTCCTATTTCTCGGGGGAGAGATAAGTGGTGAAGCAGGCTGGGGTTCCTCAAGATCTCTGTTTCTGCCTCAAAAGCTTCTCTGCTGAGATTCTCCGCAAGCGAAGCGAGTTCCTCAAGAGTCGAAGCATTCAAGAACAAAGGAAACTTTGCTAGCACCGCATGGTCCTCGCACTGAGGATCCCATTTGCAGTGTTCAAAGATCGCCCTGGTAAGGAGTTCTCGCCATTGCCCTTCTTGAAGATTTGAACCCGCCTCCAAAACACTGCTGCTCATCGCAAACTCACCCACTTCGCATAGGCCGCGCACGCCGCGAACACGGCTGCGGCGAGCACGGCGGATACCCCGCCGCTCGGACGCGTGGAAGGCACTCGCAGATTTATGGCTCTTTCGAGAATCGCAAGCAGGGCAGACAGCAGGAAGACCGGCCAGGTATAGCGTACGAAATCGTGAAGCGTCGAAAGAGTCGAGGTCCAATCTCCGGCGACGGACGCTCCCAGCACGAGGCCGGTCCCGGCAAGCCAGCCTCCGGTGCGTATTCCCATTCCAAGATCGCGTTCAATCGTAATCATGTCGGCAGCGCCCGTGGCTATGTGAAAAAGAACCCACAGAAGCAGCAAGGCAGCCGTGGCGAGACCAGTACAAAAAAGAACAATTTCGAACCCTGGTCCATTGCCAACATTGGCCCCAGCTATGCAGAAGGTGACGCCTAGCGTGTATCCATTGAGTGCAAAACCCGCCGCCGAATTAGCACGCTCTGCCACATCGTCGCGCAAACTGATGCCAAGCAACGCAAATCCGAACTGGGCCAACACTACCCAGGCAAGGGCAAAAACAAAGTAGAAGATAACCTCACCGGCGTCCCAGCGCACATCGTCTGCCGACCAAAAACACAGCACAACGATCAAAGTGCCGGCGCTAAGCATCATGACTGAAACAGCAGAGAGTACAGCGAGTCGATTGGACCTGAACCTCCGCAGAGGAAGGAGGCCGGATCTCCATTGCAACCCTGCGAGCAACAGCCAAATCGCCACGAACAGAATTACAAGAACATCCATTCCAGTAAGAGGCGTTACTCCTTTTGTGCGCGGAAATTCATCGTTGCAACCTTTACGCTGAGCTGACGCAAGAAGCAAGAAAAAAAACGGCTACGCGTCAAAGAAAGTGCCTTTTCCGAGAACTATTCTGGTAGCGATGTGAACCGAAGAATCGGATACAGCTCCCGGAAGATCCTGACGCATTCGCCCGCAAAATTCGCGCGCATCGCGGCTGCAGGAGAGAGCTTCCGGCGCACGATCCACGCTTGCAGCTTCTTCCAATCCTCCGGAGTCGGCCAGCCCGCGCGCTTCGTCCATTCGCCCTTGACCGTCGAATACCAATAGCTTTCGTATTTTCGTGCGAGTCTCCTCCTTTGCTGCCCGAGCCATTCCGGTTTGGCCATCACGCGCGGCGTCGCAACCACCGCCAGCGCCGACTCCTTGCGCTTCGATCCCGAATAAATGCGAAATCCCGCCGTCACGCTGGCCGCGGAAATGCCCACATACAATTGCCCCGTTTCTGCATCACCGGGGAACGGCACCGAAAATTTCACATACATCTGCGCCCGGTAGGGAGTCTTGTCTTTCGCGAATCGGATATCCCGGTTGATCCGCGAAAAGTTCGCGCCCGTCCGCCCCGTCACGTCAAAATTTCCGTTCAGCTCCAGAACGGCCGGCGTTAGCTCGTCCAGAAATCTTCGGCAGGGCCGCACGACCGCCGCCCTGTATCGCTCGCGATGTGCGTCCATCCACGCTTTTCTGTTGTCGCGTGCGAGTTCGCGGAAAAATTGAAACGTCTCGCGCGTAAATACCGGCTCCGTTTTCGCCATGCATGCCGTCCCACAAAAGCTTCTTCAGCCTACACGATTCACTTTGCTCGTCAATTGGACTATGCTTGCCGCGCTTTCACCTCGGACCAAGGATGGATTCCATGCCCAAACGGGAAATGGTGCGCGGATTTTTTGTGATTGGTCTCGTTTCCATGGTGGCGCCGGCTCTTGCGCCGCCCTCGCCTGCTCAGGATGCTTCTCACGATGCGAGCGAATCCTCGTCGAAAGAACCGAAGAGAACCGAGCCCTGGAAACCCGAGGATTTCGTTTACGGCGAAACCGCCGCGCAGTTCCGCGTCTCGCCCGACGGCAAATGGGTTGTTTGGGTCAAGTCCACGGCGGACAAGGACAAAGACGCCCGCGTCTCGAATCTGTTCCTCTCCAGCATGACGGATAAAACCGAAATCCAGCTGACCCGGGGCGCCGATAACAACACGGAGCCCCGCTGGTCGCCGGACAACAAGCTGATTGCCTTCGTCAGCACGCGCGGCCTGCCTGATCCGAAACCCAATCGCTCCAAGTCGCAAATCTGGTTGATGAATCCGCACGGCGGCGAGCCGTGGGCCCTCACCGGCCTCGCTCGCGTGCCGCGCCAGATCGAATGGCTTGATAACGAGACCATCATCTATAGCGCCCAGGAAGATCCCACGCTGTACGAACAAGAACTCAAGAAAAAGAAGGACGATTCCGAAATCGTGGATGACGAAGAGCACGAGCCCCCGGTGCGGCTCTACAAAGTCAGCGTCAAGGAAAAGAAAAGCACGCGCCTCACCACCAATACCGACTGGATCGAAGACTGGGCTGTTTCTCGCGACGGAAAATTCGCCGTCGCGCGGCATGCCAAGAGCCTGCACTACGAATTCGACCAGAAGGTCCAACCCGTCACCATTCTGCATAATCTCGCGGACGGAACCGAAAAACAGATTTTGACCGAAGGCCGCATCGTTCCTTTCGGATTCGATTGGGCGCCCGACGATTCCGGTTTTTACGCGGTTGCGCCTTATTCAACCGATTCGCGCTTTGAAACCGCTCACATCCTCGTCGCCTATTTCTACGATGTATCCGCCGGAAAGAGCGTGCAAGTCAATCTGGATTGGCCGAAGGGATTGGGCTTCGGTTTTCAGGCGGCGCCCGGAGGATTCATCGCGCAACTCGCTCAGGGCGTTTACAATCCGTTGGCCCGGTACACGGCGGCAAAAGACGCTTCCGGCTGGACCTGGAAGCGCGAACAAATCTCCGGCGACAACGTCCGCAATCTTCAAGGCTTCCACATCAGCGACGACGGAAAGTCCGTCGTCTACGAATCTTCAACGGCCAGCCGCTTGCCGCAACTTTTCCGCGCGCAACTCGACGGCGCTAAGCTCGACTCCGCAGTCCAGATTACGAAACTGAACGAAAAGCTCGTCGCCGGACGGCTAGTCGCCAAATCCGAAGTGATTCGCTGGAAAGGCGCCAACGATGAGGAGGTCGAAGGAATCCTCTACTATCCCGCGAACTACGATTCCGGCAAGAAATATCCCTTGATTACCGCGATTCATGGCGGGCCGCTCGGCGCCGATCACGATCTCTGGGGAGAAAGCTGGGCCTATCCGATTCAGCTCTTCACGCAGCAGGGCGCTTTCGTGCTGCGCCCGAATTACCACGGCAGCAGCGGCTACGGACTGAAGTGGGCGGAATCCATTTGCTGCGGAAAATACTACGATTTGGAAACGCCGGACATCAACGCAGGCGTGGATTACCTGGTCGCGAAAGGACTCGTTGATCCTGGACGCGTCGGCACCATGGGCTGGTCCAATGGCTCGATTCTTTCCACCAGCCTCATCACTACGTATCCCGACCGCTACAAAGTCGCCAGCGTCGGCGCTGGAGATATCGAATGGATCAGTGACTGGGGCAACGTGGACTTCGGCGAATCCTTCGACGCGTACTACTTCGGGAAGTCCCCGATGCAGGATCCCGAGCTGTACATCAAGAAATCGCCCTTCTTCAAAATGGACCGCGTGAAAGCGCCAGTTTTGATTTTCCACGGCACCGCCGACCGCAACGTTCCGCCTGCGCAAAGCTGGTCCTATTTCCGCGCTCTGCAATACTACGGAAACGTGCCAGTCAAGTTCGTGGTCTTCCCCGGCGAACCCCACGGCCCGCGCAAGCTCACGCACCAGCTTCGCAAGGTCAGCGAAGAAGAAGCTTGGTTCGCGAAATATTTCTTCAAGAACGAAAAGCCCGAAAACGACGCGCTGAAAAAAGATTCGCCCTTGGCTGCCAGCGTAAAACTTCGGAAAGCCTCGCGGGTCGGAAGCCTTTACGGAACCACCCGGGCGAAAGCGTCGGCGAAAGGGAAGGACAGCGCGATCGTGGTTCCCGAAACCGTCGAACGCAATGGATTGCAGATCGCGCGATTTGAGATCACCCGCGCCCAACTCGCGGCATTCGACAAAAAGTTTTCCGTTGTGGCCGGCGCGGAAAATTTCCCGGCAAACGGCATCACCCTCGAGCAAGCCCAAGGATATGCAAACTGGCTCAGCAGGTCGACGGGCGAAACCTGGCGGGTTCCCTACGAGGATGAAGTCGAGGCACTTTACGAGAACCGCGACGATGAAAACACGCTCGATTTCTGGGCGGACTACGCTCCCAATCCGGAAGATACCGCCAAGCTCCGCGAGGCCGCAAAAAAACTCAATGGCACCGCTCCTCTGTTGAAAGAAGTCGGCAGCTTCAAAGGCCAGGGCAAAGACGACGAAGAGCCCATTTACGATCTCGGCGGAAACGTGGCCGAATGGGTGCTTACCCGCGATGGGAAAGGCAAAGTCGTCGGCGGCAGCGCCGATTGCCCGGTGAGCTCCGAATCCGGGTGCACACCCGAGTCGGAATACATCGGCTTCCGCGTAGTGCGCGGCGCCGCCAAACCTGCGCCTGCGGCGAAAAAAGAATAGCCGCGGCGTCAACCGTCATCGCTCCTTGTAGGGCGCGACTCCTGCGCCCTTCCTTATTTCGGCTCATTCTGATCACGGCTCGCCCGCCATCTCCTGCCAGATTGGCTCTTGCGGCAGCCTCTTGATGCGCTAGTCTGAAGAAACAAGGTGCGGGTCTGCATCCCACCAAACAAGGAACCTCATGAGCGACTTCATACCCAGCGAACGCACACGGGTCGCGCGCTTGCCGAAGCGCGGTGCCTACGACCGTGAGACCATTTACAAAATCCTCGACGAAGCTTTCGTTTGTCACGTTGGCTTCGTCGTCGACGGCCAACCCTTCGTCATCCCTACGAATTTCGGCCGCGCCGGCGGCACGCTTTACCTCCACGGCTCCGCTGCCAGCCGTATGCTCCACGCCCTTGGCGAAGGCGTTCCCGTCTGCGTCACGGTGACGCTCGTCGATGGCCTGGTCCTTGCTCGCTCCGCCTTTCACCATTCCGTGAACTACCGTTCCGTCGTCGTGCTGGGCACGGCGAAGCTTGTGAACGATCCCTCCGAAAAAATGGAAGCACTCCGGCTTTTTACCGAGCACATTATGAAAGGCCGGTGGAACGAAATTCGCCCGCCCAGCGAACAGGAATTGAAAGCCACCAGCGTCCTCGCTCTGCCCCTCGAAGAAGCCTCCGCGAAAATCCGCACCGGTGGCCCTGTCGATGAAGAAGAAGATTATGTGCTGCCGGTGTGGGCGGGCGTCCTGCCGCTGCCGGTCGTGCCGGGCGCACCGATTCCCGATGCGCGCCTGAATACCGCCGTGTCTGTGCCGGCAAACGTAGCGAATTACTCTCGCTAGCCCCGACTTTTTATATCAATTCAGTGAATATTATAATCATGGTTAACCGCGTTTCTTTGTTTTGCGCTCCGGCGCAGACTTATGCGCTGCCGCGCGTCGCTTTTTCCGGTTGCTGGGAGGGTTGCGTTCGAGGTGCGTAATGAATTTGGCCACTCGGCGTTCGAGCGCGGCTTGCGATCTGACGCCCGTCAGATAACGCACAATCTGCCGCCGTAGCGCGGTTGTCATCGCGCGAAATTCCGCGGTGGCCACTTTGGAAAACTTCAGAGCGTTCACCAACACGGGCGGCAGAACCGGCTCGCGCGATTCTTCATCGAGCTCGACCGAGATTTCCACCACCGCGCCGGCATCGATCCGCAACTTGCGGTAGATGTCGCCATGAATTGCAAGGCGGTGGCGGCCATTGCCCGCCGGAACCATGGTTGTACGGAGCGGAACACCTTCTACGCTGCCTTGAACCGGAATGTGTGCGGAACCTGAACCGAGTGCCCGGGAGATTTCACGCGGCACATCCACAAAGCGAATAATTCCGACTTTGTAGATTTTCGCGGCAAAAACGTGCCGGCCTGTGTTCATAGCCGTAGAGCATAAAACAAAACGCTATGAACGTAACGCCGGGAGGAGGGAAATTGGACTCGCGCCGCGACGAAGAACTCTGAAAAAACGTGTCGGGAAATAGCGCCCGACAATTAGTGGCAGGCGCAGCCGCCGCCGCAGCACCCGCCTCCGCTCGATGCTCCGCCGCCGGAGAAGGAACTAGGCGTGGAGGACGAACCCCCGTTTGGTCTGGCGAAAACGGAAAGCTGGATCGTGGCCTTCTTGCTGGAACACTTGGGGCAGGAGATTTCCTGCTGCTTGTTGAAGACCAGCTTTTCAAACGGCGTCTTGCAGTCGTCGCAAATGTATTCGTAGATGGGCACCCCTACACTATATCACCGCGGAGGTATGGCACTGACTGAGGCGCCACCCAAAAGGAAAGGGCGCAGCAGTGCTGCGCCCTTACCGGAAAAATGGAACGTGGAGTTAGTCGCCGGCGACAGCTTCGGCTTCTTCCTTCTTGGCGTTGCCGTTCGCCGGCGCGAGCTGCACCGGCTGCGCACCGTTGGCCTTGGTGAAGCTCGCCGGTGTGGCCTTGGCAATGTCCGAAACGCTGCCGATCTGAACCACCGTCGGCTGCGGCTTCTTCAGCACAAGTTCTTCGTAAATGGCGCGAACTTTAGCCTGCTCTTCGTAAGCCTTCTTGCGGCGGGCGCGCTCTTCTTCGGCGGCTGTCAAGGGAACATCATGCTCGAGATGGCGGACACGCGCGGCGTCCGCGGCGTCAATCTTCAGCGAATGCTCGTAGCTCTGCAGGTCCACGTTCTTGCCCTTGGCGTAGATCTGGTGCTTGCCGTGGGTCTTGTACCACTCGGCGACCGTCGCGTTCTTATGCATGTTTTCGATGATCTGGCGCCAGCCGATGCCGGTATTGTACGCGCAGAAGGAGATTTCTCCCTGCTGCGTGGCGTACGGAATGATGCACATTTCCGTGCGGCGGAAGTCGTAGTTGAAAAGATCCTGGAACCACATGCCGGCGATAAAGAGGAAGTTCCATGGGTCGGACTGGCGGCGCTTCATGGCGTCGTTGTAGTCGCGGTCCGGGGAAGTCCGTCCATATTTAGTGGTCGAACGCTTGGTGAGCGCCCAGGTCTTGTCGAATTTCTTAAAAAGATCCCACAACTTCAGGCCCTTGGGCCCCTGGAACGGGTGATAGTTCTTCAGAAGCGCCATGCCCATCATGAAGTTCGAGAAGCCCTTGCCGCGGGCCGCATCGGTGATGGCCGTGACGTCCTTGGTGAGCTGCGTGGCATCGAGGAAGCGCGGGACCGGCGCCCACTCTTTCGTTTCTTTGTTGATCATCAGCGCGGTGCCCACGCCGCAGTTTGGGTGGCATCCGCAGGACAGCGAACCCCAATGCGAATCCTGGCCCTTCACCATGTCCGCAAATCCCGCGAACGTGCTGATGAACGAAATCGGGAACCAGTCGCGGGTCGGCTCAACCTTGCCAACCTGAGCGCTGACGTCTTTTGCCAGGTGCGAAAGAGTGTAGCGCTGGCGCAGGCGGCGTTCCGGAGTGATGTCTTCATCGCGGCCCGTGAAAGAAACCGGCTGGAAGCTGACGAAGGCAATCTTCTTGGGATTTTCCATCGCGAACTTCACGACCGTCCCGACCTGATCGTTGTTCACGTTGTTGACGATGGTGACCACGAGGACGATTTCGATGCCTGCTTCGTGCATGTTCTCGATGGCGCGAAGCTTGACGTCGAAGAGGTTGCCGATCTGGCGGTGGCTGTTGGCGTCATTGCCGATGCCGTCGAACTGCAGGTACGCGTAGCGCATGCCCGCTTCGAACGCTTTGCGGCTGAATTCCTTGCTCTTGGCGAATTCGATGCCGTTGGTTGCCGCTTGCACCGAGTTGTAGCCGATCTTGCGGGCGTAGGCGACGGCGTCGAGGAACAACGGGCTCATCGTCGGCTCGCCGCCGGAGAACTGCACGGACATCTGCCGGCGCGGCTTGATCTTCAGCGCGTTATCCAGAATTTCCTTTACTTCTTCCCAGCCCAACTCGTGGACGTAGCCGACCTGGTTCGCGTCCATGAAGCAGGGATCGCACATCATGTTGCAGCGGTTCGTGAGGTCCACGGTAAGAACGGAGCCGCGGCCGTAACGAACCGTCGATGAACCGTGCTTGTGCAGGTCCTCGTCGTTGTGCGCGGGGATGTCGCGGCCGGGAAATTGCGATTCAATCCACTTTAGGAAATTGGCGTCCACGGCCATCATGTCTTCGTAGTGCCCGTGAATCGGACATTCCTTGATCATCCACACCTGGCCGTCGCGCTCCACGATCTGCGCTTTGATCTCGCCGACCTTTTCGTGCATCAGGTCGCGCCAGTCTTTTTTCCCGGCAATGATTTCGGCGCGCGCTTCCTTCACGCAGCCGGGGCAAAGCGAATCGGTCTGCCGCGGGAAGCCAAGCGTCGGTTTGGTCTTTTCCCAGGACTTGAGCAGCGGCTTGTCCGACCATTTGGGCGTGACCGAAGGGTTCGGGTTGCGTTTGTTGAAAAATTGGATGGTGTCAAAAGTAATTCCTGCCGTTTTGCAGATGATCCAATCCAAGGATCGAGCGATCTGCGTTCCCACAGTATTCGGCATAAACCTGTAGCCTCTCTTTCGAAAGTACGGAACAAAATCCCTAGCTGTATTTGGCCCGACGCCCAAACCGGATCTGATGGAAAGGGCCCCCAAACTCATTTGGCCGCGAACCGGGCCAAAGCCCCTGGGGCCGCCACCAACGTGCCATCCCATTCTACTGGCGACCAACAGGCGGTCAACGGCCGAATGGCACGTGCCTAAGTCTTTCGGCGCCTATAGTTTGGCTTTACGGGGGAGCTTATGCCAGAAACTTGCACTGAACGGGGAAAATCAGGGGTTTAACGGTCGAAAACAGCGGTCCATTGGAGAATCGCATCTGGCCGGCAGGGGGTTACTTTTCGGACGCGCCCGCCCCATTTTTGCACGGAACCGGAAAGTTTTGTCGCTTCCTGCGCACCGCGCTCGCTCGCAATCGATCCTATTCGTTCAAGGCCGGCCGAAGCACGGCGATTGCGAAGTGCGCAAAATGCGCCGCGCCGTCGTCCAATTGTAGCCAGCGAACCACGCAATGGTCCGACAAGTACTTGGCCATCCGCGATTCCGGAATGCCGAGATGGTCCGCCAGGAGCGGCTTCACGGAAGGCGTGCCACGCCGGCCAGCGCCCCCTCTAGCCAAGTTCGCAATGGCGATCCGCAGCGTGTCGCACGCCTCCACGTAGTAGTAAGTGGAGAGTTCTTCGTCCGTCAGGACAAACACGCCCGGCCCCGCGGGTGCGTGAGCAGCATCTTCGAGTTTTGCCGGGGGACAAGTCAGCAGCCGGCGAAACTGCATTTCCAGAAGCGACAGCCGCGAAGATAGACCCGGATCTCCAAAGCGTCCTTTGATTCCGGAAACCCCCGCGTCCGCGCTCTCTACGGGAACTCGCGGAATGGCGCGGCTATCCACAACTCTTGGCGGAGAAATGGGTTCTGCCGACGCAGGCGAAGGCTGAGACTGCGCACCGGAAGGAGACATGGAGGCGCTCTTGCGGCGGTTTCTGCCTCCGCGACGGCCGCGTCGGCGGCGACCCGACCGGTCCCCGGGGGCGTGCGTCTGTGGCCCGGGCAATTCCGCCGGATCCGCCTCGCCCTTACGAATTTCGGAATCTGCGTCTGCGCCAGCCACCTGAGCCTCGAAAACCTCGGCGTTCTGCTCGAACGGCGCGGCTGGTTCGGGGATAACCATGGCGGAAATTCCCGCACCCTCGCGCTCAACCCGGACGTTCTCCGCATCCGGCTGGACGTCGAGCGAAGCGGCGGCGGGTTCGCCTCCCAGCCGAGTCACGGCCTCAAGCGCCTTAGTTTTCCAATCGGCCCGTCGAAAGCGCTGCGCCGCTGTGTTGTACCACGTGAGAGCGTCGGCGTTCTGGCCCGACGTTTCGAAGTGGCGCGCAAGCTCGAAAGCAACCATGGCGTCGCGCGTTTTTTGAAAAAGATTAGAAAGCTGTCCCGCAGGATCCTTGCTGCCGCGCGCACGGCGAATGCGCGCCGTGATTTGTTTCCAATCGGCCATACGTCACAAGCATTGTAACAGCGACAGGCAAGAGCGGCCAGCAAGGCGGTCGAAAGCAGGTTAAGTGGCGAGGTCGGCACTCGTTTACCAAAAGTTCGCAAGCCGATTGACCCGCGGAAAACGGGTGCTATGCTGAAATCAGCCCTCGTGGAGGACTTGATGGCGCATGTGCGCAGGCTTTGCGCGCTTCTTTTGTGCTTGGGTCTGGCAAATTTTCCCGTTTGGAGTGAAACCCCCACGTTGGGCACCGTTACTTCCGCCTTCAGCGCGTACGTGGGTACCGCAAAAGCGTCCGCGGGAAGCACTGTCTTCGATGGCGACAGGCTTAGCACGGATCCCGCAGGGATTATTCAGATCAGAACCAAAGCGGCCAGGCTGCAGCTTGTTCAGTCCGGCGCGGCCGAACTGACCGATACCAATGGCATTCCCACTGCCACCTTGCTGTTTGGCACTGCCGTTTTTTCCACATCGAACGCCAGGGCCTTTGCCTTGCGCGCCGCGATAGCGGAAATCCGCGCAGCTACTGATGCACCGACCGTCGGCCAAGTCTCGATCGTTAGCCCTAACGAGCTACGAGTGCAAAGCACGCGCGGCACGCTAGCCGTCACGGTAGACGGCGAGACCAAGCTCATCTCCGAAGCCACCGCTTATCGCGTCCTCCTCAATCCCGACGCACCCGCACCGGAACCCGCGCAGGAAGCACAAGGCGCCGGCACGAAGCGACCGAGCAGTCCTCCGAAGCATGGCGGCAAGAATCGCTTCGTGCTCGTTCCTATTATCGCGGGCATTGGCGTGACTGCTTTCCTTGTTTATCATGCGCTTGAAAGTCCCGATCGGCCTTAAGTTCCCTTCCCCCGATCGGATGGTCGCGCCTCCTGGTAGGCCAATGCGCGCTGACGTATGTGGGCGGCATCGCGCGCCCGCTTCCACTGCGGCTCTTTGCGCAGCCGCGAACATGCCCAAACGGGCCTACTGTACTTACAGAAGCGCTTCGCCCACCATTTTCAACTGTGTGATTTGGTCTGCCGCAGCACGGCGAGCAGTCTAGAGTCTCAGTTAAAGGAACTTCTTTCGGGCCGCAGCAACTGACCGGAAAAAGGCCAAGGTTAAGGAGACGCGAGCATGAAGATCCGCCGCGGGAGGCTCCCGGCCTAGCTCAAACAAGCGCGACGTCGATCCCAAGAAAAAGCTCGGCAACATTCCGCTATAAACTCAAACTCCCCATCTCATGGCAGCCGATTCAAGCTACGCCGCACGCACCGGCGTTTTCGGTGTTTCGCCGACGCCGAACTTCTTCAGGATATCTTCCATCAGGCACCAGCCGGTGAATCCGGACTGAAACAGGTTCAGTCCCACGAACGCCGTGAACCAGTACCAGTAATGACTCACCCACGTTCCCAGCGCCAGCGACGCCAGCACAAACGTTCCCGCAATAATCCGAATGTATCTTTCCCGTGTCATGCCGCACCTCTTTCGCTCAAATAATAGAGAACCGGCACCGCCATCCGCGACAGCACGGTCGAAGCCACTTCGCCCGCCATCAGCGAGATCGCCAGTCCTTGAAAAATCGGATCGAACAAAATCACTCCCGCGCCGACAACCACGGCAGCTGCTGTCAGCAGCATCGGCCGGAACCGCACTGCTCCCGCATCCACGACGGCGTGTTCCAGCGACATTCCCTGTTCGCGGCGCAGCTTGATGAAATCCACCAGAATGATCGAATTGCGCACGATGATTCCCGCTCCCGCAATGAATCCGATCATCGAAGTTGCCGTGAAGAACGCGCCCATCAGCGCGTGCGCCGGCAAGATTCCGACGAGCGTAAGCGGAATCGGCGCCATGATTACCAGCGGCGTCTTGAAGGATTGAAACCATCCGACAACGAGAACGTAAATCAACACCAGCACGGCGGCGAACGCCAGTCCCAGGTCGCGGAACACTTCATAGGTAAGGTGCCACTCGCCGTCCCATTTGATTGCCAGCTTCGTGGCGTCTGGCGGCTGTTCCGCGGTGTACTGTTTCACCTGATAGCCTTCCGGAATCTTCAGCGCGTCGATTCTCTCGCCCATCTTTCCAATCGCGTACACGGGACTCTCTTCCGCGCCGGCCATATCGCCGATCACGTAAACGGCTTCGCGCAGATTTTTGCGGTAGATGTTCTTGTCGATGGTTTCCTGCTTTACCTGGACGAGTTCGCCAAGCGGCACCATCTCACCGCTGCTTGCCGGCAGATACAATCCGCGCAGGGCTTGCTCGCCGGACCGGCTCACTCTTGCCAGTTGAACGAGAATCGGCACATCTTCGCGCTCGGTCGCCTGATGCATCAGCCCCGCTTCCGCCCCGTTCAGTGCGATCCGCAGATCCTGTGAAACGGCTGCTGCGGAGATTCCGCGCATCGCGGCTTTGTCTTGCTCTACCTGAAGATCCAGCTTTGTTTGGTCCGCGGCGACGTACCAGTCCACGTCCACGACTCCCGCGGTTTGCTCGAAGATCGTGCGCACTTGCCGCGCCAGCTCGATTTGCCGTCGATAGTCTGGTCCGTACACTTCGGCCACCAGCGTCGAAAGCACCGGCGGTCCCGGCGGTACTTCCGCGATCTTCACCCGCGCATTCCACCTCTTTCCGATTTCTTCGATGGGTCCGCGCATCTGCTTCGCCAATTCGTGGCTCTGCTTGTTGCGCTCTTCCGCGCTGCGCAGATTCACCTGAATGTCGCCTTGATGTGCGCCGCGCCGCAAAAAGTAGTGCCGCACGAGTCCGTTGAAGTTGTAGGGGCCGGATGTTCCCGCATAGAGCTGATAATTCGTCACTTCGGGTTGCGTGTGAAGGTATGTCCCGATTTCCTGCTCCACCGCCAGCGTTTTTTCGAGGGGCGTGCCTTCCGGCATGTCCACGATCACTTGGAATTCGCTCTTGTTGTCGAAGGGCAGCATCTTCACGCGTACCAGTTTGAAAGCCACCAGCGAACAAGCCGCCAGAAGCAGCGCCACCACAACGCCCAGAAAAATCCAGCGTCTCTTCGCGCTTTCGATAAGCGGCATCATCAAGCCACGGTAGAAGCGGGTGCTCCATCCCTCCGTTTCCGCCTCCGCGTGTTCGCCCGCGCGGCCCTGCAGCAACCGCACCGCGGCCCACGGCGAAACCACAAACGCAATGCCCAGAGAAAAAAGCATGGCTGCGGAGGCGCCCACCGGGATTGGCCGCATGTACGGTCCCATCAGCCCGCGCACGAAGGCCATCGGCAGAATCGCAGCGATGACCGCGAAGGTCGCCAGAATCGTCGGATTCCCGACTTCGTTCACGGCGCGCGCCGCCACTTCGTGCCAGGGCATGCCCTGACACTCCGGCAGACGGAAGTGCCGCACGATGTTTTCCACGACGACGATCGCGTCGTCCACCAGAATGCCGATGGAGAAAATCAGCGCGAAGAGAGTCACGCGGTTCAGCGTGTAGCCGTACGCGTAGAAAATGAACAAGGTGAGGGCCAGCGTCACGGGAATCGCCAAAAGCACCACGCCTGACTCTCGCCATCCGAGCGCCAATCCAACCAGCAGGGTTACGCTGAGTGTGGCCAGCAGCAGGTGCTTCAGTAATTCGTCCGACTTCTTCTTTGCCGTCGCACCGTAATTTCTGGTGACGGTGACTTCGACGTCCCGGGGCAGCACGTAACCGCGCAGAGCATCGACTTTTTGCTCGACGTTACGCGCAACGATCGTGGCGTTTGCGCCTTTGCGCTTGGCCACGGTCAGCGTTACCGCGGGATGCATTCCGCTCGGCCCTTTTCCCGCGCCGCCCGTCCCGAAGAAAACGTAATTGGCCGGCTCTTCCGGACCGTCCCGCACCTCGGCCACGTCGCGCAGATAAACCGGCCTTGCTGCGCGCGTCCCGACGACCAGCGCCTCAACGTCCGCCTCGCTTTGCAGGAATCTTCCCGCTTCGACAGCGACTTCGCGGTTGCTTTCCGCGAACGACCCCGCCTCGTTGCGCTGATTGGCGGCCAACAGCGCCTGGAGCAGCATGGCGGGGTCGACGCGATACGCCGCCAGTCTAGCCGGATCGAGGATGATTCTTAGCTCGCGCCGCTGGCCGCCGATCAGCGTCGTCTCCGAAACGTTTTGGACCTGCTTGACGCTCTGGTCTACTTCCGCCGCCAGGCGGCGCAGCGCGAAGGCGTCGTAGTTCTTTCCCCAGAAGGTGAGCGCCAACACCGGCACGTCGTCGATCGAACGCGCCTTGATCAGCGGCTGCGAGGCTCCCGGCGGAATCTTGTCGAAGTTGGCGTAGAGTTTGTTGTATGTGCGGACGACCGCGTCTTCTTCCTTAATCCCGACGTAAAAACGGACAATCACCAGCGCGACGCCGGGCTGGCTGGTCGAATAGAGGTACTCCACGCCGGGCACTTCGCGCAGCAGTTTCTCCATAGGGATCGTTACGCGCTGTTCCACTTCGCGCGCCGACGCGCCCGGCATGCTTGCGAACACGTCCAGCATGGGCACGGCGATCTGCGGCTCTTCTTCACGCGGCGTCGCGAGCACGCTGAAGAGGCCCAGCAACAGCGAAGCGGCGATGACCAGCGGCGTCAGCCGCGAGTCGATGAACGCCTTGGCGATCTTTCCCGCGAGGCCGAGTTTCACGAAGGCTTCTCCGTGCTCCCGGCAATCCGTTTGCCGTCGAGCTCGCGACCGTGCGGATCGGCAATGTACGTTTCACCGTCTTCAAGGCCGGAAAGAATTTCGGTCATTCCACCGGCCCTTTGTCCCGT
>Ga0079222_10000031_pt1 | contig 20892 bp, 19 predicted proteins | sample GAPlitter_FD_75070 | JGI IMG/M metagenome (GOLD analysis project Ga0079222, IMG submission 75070) | Agricultural soil microbial communities from Georgia to study Nitrogen management - GA Plitter | ecosystem: Environmental > Terrestrial > Soil > Agricultural land | place: USA: Georgia...
AGAGCTTCCCGGAAAAGGAAAAAAGCTGGAGCCCTGGCTCCAGCCTCGAAATTCTCCACCCGCATCCGCCCCCCCCTGCTATGCGGTCGCTTTGTTGCCGACGATCCGACGCATCGGCCGCGCCCCTGCCGGCGGAAACGTCATGTGCCAGAAGTTCGCTTCGCCGTGGAATTCCACGCCCACATACACTTTGCCGTCGCGCTTGCGATAGATATTCACGACGTGACATTCCACGTTGCGGTTGCTGTTTTCGTTCACCAGCTTCAGCACCTGCCCCGCGACTACAGTCTGCGCCAATTCGAATGAGGCTCCGTGCTGGCTCACGGAAACCGATTGCGTGTGCACGCAGAATTTCTCGCCGTCGTCGGTTTCGCCGTGCACTGAAAGGGGCACAATCAGCGGAACCCGCTGGGTGCGACGCCTTTCTTTACAACGGAAGTGCAGCAAGGACATGGGGACGCCAGGCTCCTCTATTTCTCAAAACCGCTGGATAAAACCCCCGTTCGTACAAGGGGAACGCTGTACCCGGCTATCTTCTGCGGGATTCTGCTATCTGCTCGCCCTGCCTACATTCACTTTCCGGACACTCTCCATAGTTCCTTCGACCTTGGGAGCGAACAATAGCGAGATGGTACCAGCTTGAACCACCCGGAATGGGTAGTACGGTAGTACTTTGTCCGCATCCCGTCAATTCCCTTCTGCCTTTCGAGGACCCGGGGGCGGTTTTTTCGCGTCGAATGTGGGCGACGCGCGAAATCTCCTCCCGCATCCGCTTCGCTTTCTGTTCGTCTTAACGCGATGCACCTACGTACTTTGCCCGGCGCGACCGGGGATTTGCCTCACGCGGTGCAACACCTTACTCCGCAGGCGCATCTTTTTCGCAGAAGGCAGTCCTCCCCAGCAGCAGCCCTGCTTTCCTACATTTTCTCGAACTCGACCAAGGAGCACCTCATGAAGCGTGTAGCTTTAGTTTTGCTGCTGGCGGCAGGTCTCGTTCCCGCGGCCTTTGCACAAGCGGAAGTGGGCGCTTATGTCGATTACATGCGCCTCTCCCAAACAAAAACGAATTTCGCCGGGCTCGGCGCCCGCCTGGGCGTACCCATCGTCAGCCACGTCAAGCTTGAAGCGGAACTGAGCTACGACTTCAACCAGGCGTTCACGGAGGGCTTTACCGATACGACTACGGGAGCGGTGAGCATCTCGCGCTCGAACCTGCGGCTGCTCCATGGGCTTTTCGGGCCCAAGTTTGAGGCCGGCCCCAGCGCCTTTCATCCTTTCGTGGTCTTGAAGGGCGGTTTTATCAACACACGATTTGATTCGCGGCCTGCCACGCTGGGGAACTTCTTCAGTTCGGTGGACAGCCTGCGAACCGACAACGTCAGCGCGGTTTTCTACCCGGGCGGCGGACTGGAAGGCCACGTCGGGTTCCTCGGCTTGCGGCTGGAAGCCGGCGACGAGATGTACTTCAACGGCGGGACGCATCACAATCTGCGGGTGTCCTTCGGCCCGTTCATACATTTCTGAATTCTTTCCGTTTGAGCTGCAGTCGTCCTTGAACGAACCAAGTCCCGCGCAGCCGCGCGGGACTTGCGTTTTTTGACAAGATGAACACCGAGGGGCGCTTGCTCAACTCCTCATCTTGATCACCAGACCGTAAAGCGCCATTCCCGCACCGCCCAGAAACAGCAGCGGCGTCAAATACTGGTTTACGAAAGAAGGGATGGGAATCGGGCTCTGCCAGGGGCTCGAAGAGCTGGTGAAGTAATAAATCACTCCCGCCATCAGCATGTACAAAAGTCCGCGCTGGAATTTCTTGCTGCCTTCGGCGGACGAAAAACCGGACGACACCTTGACGTTGGGAATGGCTTCCCGGCAGTGCGGGCAGTTGTAGAGCTTGCTGGGGATGGATTTCCCGCAGAACGGACAGTTCCGCTCTTCGATGTGAACTCCCTGCACAAGAGGGCTCATGGCATTCTCGCTTACGCCTATCTCCCGGACCCGCGATTTGAAAGCGCACGGGCCCGGCTTGCAGAAGATGAGCCCGCCTCCGCCAGGGCATGAATACGCTGACTGACCTGGATTCGCAGCCCTGTTTTGCGGGTCTTGTTCGTAATGTAAGCCCTTTCTTAGGCTTCTCCAATATCTTCGCTCCACACTGTCGCGTTTTCGGCAATATACCGGCTCAGCAACTCCTCGCATTCCCCCGAATTCATGTCGATTACGCGAACCCCGTTCTCGCGCAGCCAGTCGATACCGCCTTGAAAATTCCGCGACTCCCCCACGATGACCGTGCCAATGCCGAATTGGCGGATGAGTCCGCTGCAATACCAGCAAGGGGCCAGAGTGGTTGCCATGATTTTGTCGCGATAGCTGCGTTGGCGGCCGGCTTTGCGAAACGCGTCAGTCTCGCCGTGCGCTGAGGGATCACCCTCTTGCACCCTGCGGTTATGGCCGCGGCCCAGCAGCTTGCCGGAGCTGTCGAAGAGTGCCGCGCCGATGGGAATGCCTCCCTCGGCCAGTCCTTGACGCGCTTCGTCCAACGCCACCTTCAACATCGCCGCAAATTTCTGTCGCTCGTCTGGCATGGGTCTCTCCCGGCAGGGTTTTCGGCATGCAGCTTTCGAGGCTTGCGAAACTTTTGTTGTGATAGGCTTCCGTAATCATGAAGCAAAATGCCATCTCTCGCCGTGAATTTCTCGAACTTATTGCCGCGACGCCGATCTATGCCGCGTTGCCGCGCTCGCTGTCGGCGGCGGCTGCGGGCAAGCACATTCCCGTGGGCCTGGAACTGTACTCCGTACGCAATGCGCTGAAACAGGACCTCAGCGGAACGGTGGCGCAAGTGGCGCAGCTGGGTTACCAGTGCGTGGAATTCTACGCGCCCTACTATGAGTGGACGCCCGGGCAGGCGCAGCAGGTCCGCAAACAACTGGATGGCCTTGGCGTTCACTGCTATTCGACGCACAACTCGCTGCAATCTTTCCAGCCGGAAGGCATCAACAAAGCCATCGAACTGAATCAGATCCTGGGCGCGCACTACATCGTGCTGGCGCATCCCGGCGATGTGAAGACGGCCGACGACTGGAAGCGCATTGCCGATACGCTGAATTCGGCGAACAGCACGCTGGCGTCGCACGCAATGCATGCGGGCTATCACAATCACGATTTGGAGTGGAAACCATTCGCGCAGGCGGCGGGCGGGCAGAAAAATGGCGAACAGTTGCCTATCGAACTGCTGGCCGCAAACACAGACAAGAGCATCATGCTGCAACTCGATGTGGGCACTTGTGTGGCAACCGGCAACGATCCGGTGCGCTGGGTGGAGCGGAATCCGGGGCGGATTCGCTCGATGCATTGCAAGGACTGGTCGCCGCAGAAAGGCTACCGCGTGCTGTTTGGTGAAGGTATTGGCCCGTGGAAGAAACTGTTCGCGGCGGCGGAAAACACAGGCGGAATCGAGTACTACCTGATCGAGCAGGAAGGCAGTGACTACTCCGAGATGGAGACGGCGAAGCGGTGCCTGGCGACCTTTCGGCGGATTCATTCCTGAGCACGGAAGGCAAGAAGGCAAGGAAAGCTGGATCAAGAGGCCTGCAGCTAGATGGACTGCCTCACCCCCCTCCCCGTTTTTGCGTAAGTGTTCATTCTGCAGGAGATAAAGTGGCGTGTTTTCATACAGATGTGCAAGTGTTCTTTCTAAAGAACTTAGGAGATTATTTTCTTGGGCCGGAGAAGTTGGGGAGGATGGGGTGAAGCCGGCGGGCGAGGAGGCCGTGAATTGTGGCACTGCTGCTATCTCGCGGGGACATTATACTGCGGGACGTCAGTTTAGGAAAGGTTAAGTCACTGAATGGGTGCGGAGAGGGGTTGAATGGCAGAAAGGCGGGGTTGAACGGAACGTCCCGCGCGCCCGCTGTTCCCCGGGTTTCGTTGTGAAGTTCACTGCCGGCCTGCATGGAGACGCGCAGCCATGAGCACTTCGCGGAACGAAGCAAGCTTCGACGAGGCCCTGGAAGGGCTGCGAAGGGGCGATTTTTCGCGGCTCGATCCCCTGTTTCAGAGCAAAAGCGGTTCGCCATCCCAGATCGTCGAGTGGGTCGAGCAGAGGCGGTTCCTGGACCACGAGGCGGAACTTGCGGAAGCGCTGACCTGCGCGTGCTTCAACGGCCGAACTGAAACCGCTGAATACCTGCTGAAAAATGGGATGGCGCCTTCCGGCGGGTCGGCCACCGGAATGGACGCGATTCATTGGGCGGCGAATCGAGGGCAGCTGGAAGCGGTGCGCTTGCTCATCCGTCATGGAGTCCCGCTCGAGTCCCGGTCCATGTACGGAGGGACGGCACTGGGCACGGCGGTTTGGTCGGCGGTCAACGAGCCGCGGACCGAGCACCTGGCAATCATCGCGGAGCTGCTCAGCGGCGGCGCGTGCGTGCAAGAAAGCGGTTATCCGACAGGCCGGGAGGAAATTGACGCCTTGCTGAAGCGCTACGGCGCGCGGTAGCGGTAGCTCATTTGGTGAGGTCGGAAAGCCAATCAGCGCGAAGTCATCGATACACTAAGCAGCCGCGAGATTCGAGTTGCGCGAGCCAAGGCGGGAAGCTGAGGGTGGCGACCCAGCGGAGGTCGAGCTTTTCGAGGCGGGGAAGGTTGGCGATTGGCGAGGGCAGGGATTGCAGCGGGTTGCCGCGAAGGTCCAGTTGGCGCAGCGCCTTCAGGTCGCCGATTTCGTCAGGCAAAGTGGTCAGACGGTTGTTTCGCAGATGAAGCTCGCGCAGGTTGGCGAGGCGGGCGATCGATGCCGGCAGAAGAGCAAGCTGGTTGTCCGAAGCGCGGAGTTCAACAAGATTCTCCATGGCGCAAACGCATTCGGGAAATTGCTCGAATCTGTTCTCGCTGATGTTCAGGTAGCGGAGCCTGGTCAGGCGCTTGAGGCCGGCGGGAAGCGCGCTGAGACGATTGTCGTGGAGGTAGAGGAAATCGGAGAGGCCTTCGATTTCTCCCAGAGATTCGGGCAGCGCCGCGAGCCGGTTGTGCCCCAGGTCCAGCATGCGCAAATGCCTCAGCCGGCCGATCTTTTCGGAGATTTCGCTGAGATCATTGTCCGCGAGGATCAGCGTTTCGAGATCCGCGCGATCCCACACCGATTCAGGGACAGCGCCGAGCCGCTGCTTCCAAAGATTGAGGTGAGCGGTTGAGGGCGCAGCCACTTGGGAATAGTACCGCATCAGAAAAAAACAGACTCCTTGGCCGTGGCTCGCGCAAGCGGCGGAAGCGACCGGAATGAGACCTGCACGAGTTGGGGGAAAGACGCACAGATCCTGCCGGGATTCCTCGCCCCGCGGCCTCTAGACGGAGTGACAGGTTGAATCCCGGACAGCGAAGGTATTGAAAGACATCCGCCGGTGCGCCGGGTGAATCTAAGCGCGCAGGGCGCCAGAGGAGTATGCCGAGCGGGCGGGGCTTGCAACGCCGACTTGGATGCGAAGGGATCGACGGGAGCGAAACGGCTACGGGAGAGACTTTAGGTGGTCCGAACAATGCGAGTTCTGATGCCGATTTTGCTGGGAGCGACAATGCTTGCGGCAGTGTGCGGGGCGCAAGAGCCGGACCACGTTGAGTTCATGAGCCTGCCGGAGGCGCCACAGCCGCGGGGCCTCGCAGCGGGTCAGAACAGCGCCTCACAAGAGCCGGGAACCGCGAACGCATCAGGAACAGTGCTGGACAAGAACGGAAACGTGGTGAAAGCGGCGGAAGTGACCCTGTCGGGTTTGACGGTCCAGACGGTAGAATCCGGCGAGTACGGGCAGTTCAAATTCACAGGTTTAGGGCCAGGCGTTTACAAGCTGACGGTGACGGCGCCGGGGATGAAGACGTTCACGTCGCGCCGGATTTCGCTGAACACCGGCGAGTTTCGCATTCTGCCAACGGTAGTCCTGTCGATTGCGCCTGTCAGCACGACGGTGGTGGTGAACGCTGGAACCAAAGAGCAACTGTCCGAAGAGCAGATGCACATTTCGGTGCAGCAGCGCATCGGGGGAGTGATTCCGAATTTTTACACGTCGTATGACTGGAAAGCGCCGCCGATGCTGGCGAAACAGAAGTTTCAGCTGAGCCTGCGTTCGCTGGTCGATCCGGTTTCCTTCGTCAGCGTGGCGGGACTTGCGGGAGTGCAGCAGTATCAGAATGCGTTTCCGGATTATGGCGGCGGGATGCAGGGATACGGAAAGCGATTTGGCGCCGCCATGGGCAATCACTTATCCGCCGTCCTGCTGGGCAAGGCTGTTTACCCTTCGATCTTCCATCAGGATCCGCGCTACTTCTACAAAGGAAGAGGAAGCATCAGATCGCGTGTGCTGCATGCGATCTCGTCCGCGGTGATCGCCAGGGGCGACAATGGACATTGGCAACCGAATTACTCGCGCGTGCTCGGGCATTTTTCAGCGGCGGCGATTTCGAATCTTTATTACCCACCCGCCAGCCGCGGAGGTTCACTGGTTGTGTATAACAGCCTGGCGGGCATTGGTGAGAATGCGGTTGCGAATCTGATCCGCGAATTCCTGCCGAAGAGCTTCACTTCGCATGCGCCCAAAGAGGCGTCGGGCGAACGCTAGGATGGTGCGGAGACCAGCTTGGCAATGGCGCTCTCTGGGTTGGTGAGCAAGACGCAAAGAACACGCCGGGATTCCTCGCTACGCGGACTTCGCTCGGAATGACAGGGCTGGGCCTGCGGGGCTTGAGAGTTAGCTGGGATTAGCGCGCCGCGCTAGGATGGCGTGGAGACCAGCTTCGCAATGGCGCTCTCTGGGTTGGTGAGCAAGACGCAAGGAACACGCCAGGATTCCTCGCTACGCGGACTTCGCTCGGAATGACAGGGCTTGCCTTCCGCAGGCCGGCGCTTCGGACACGAACGGCGAGCCTGAATCGACGCGCTGACTCCAAATCAATTCTGTTTGCTCTGCTTGCTGGCTTCTTTCATGCGGGCGACGTTTTTTTCCATGTAAGCGAGCCAGTCGCGGCTGGCTTTGGTGCGCATCACCATGTCCTCGATATTCTTGAGCATGCGCGGGGCTCCCATTTTTTCGCGGAGTTCCTTGAGGAAAGGCTTCAGCTTGCAGAAGATGACGAACATTTCGCCGCAGAAGGCGGGATCGAGAAAGAGCGTTTCGCTGACGGCCCCATTCAGAGCAAGGGACGTGGCGACGCCCCAGTAGCCAAGAACCTGGCGGTACCAGTTGTTTTCCTGGGTGCCGACGGCGCGCTGGACGGCGGCAATGTCGTCGAGAGTCTCCGGCCAGAATTCATTCAGCCACCACTTACGCGCTTTGCGGAGTTCGGTTTCGCGGCGAAGGTCGTAGAGCTTGAGAATGATTTCGGCGTCGGCGGGTGTGGGCTTCTTCGGCATGGAATCGCTCCAGTGTTCGGCTGGGGTGATTGTAGCTGAGATGCAGGCCGAGAATGGAAGAGGGAATTGAAATAGTTGTGGATCGCGCAGGATGACCGCAGGCGCGCGGCGGGAGGAGGCGAATCAGGCGTTTTGAGCCAAGACGCAAAGATCTTGCCAGGATTCCTCGCTGCGCTCGGAATGACAGGCTGGGATTGCGATGCTTGGGAGTTAGCTGGCATAGCGAGGGTTGGGAATGGCGCTCTCTGCGTTGGTGCGCAAGACGCGAAGATCTTGCCAGGATTCCTCGCTACGCTCGGAATGACAAATACTGAAGCGCGGCGCCGCGTCCCTACAAAGATTACAGATTTGCGGGGGCATGAGGCTCAGGCGCACAGGTTGAAACCTGTGCTACCGAAAAGCGCGTCCGGGGACTTATTTTGGGGTTTCGGCGAGGGAAGCGGCGATTTTTTTGCCGAAATCGCGGGCTTTGGCGAGGACTTCGGGTTCGTTGACGGTGAGGACGCGGCGTTCGCGCATGACGATTTTTCCGCCGATGACGACGGTTTCCACATCGCTGGCTTTCAAGGCGTAGACGATTTGCGAATAGACGTTGTACATGGGGACGGCGTTGGGCTCGTCGAGGCCGATGATGATGAGATCGGCTTTTTTGCCGGATTCGAGCGAGCCGATTTCCTTGTCCATGTGAAGGGCGCGGGCGCCGTCGATTGTGGCCATGGCGAGAGCGGTTTTGGCGTCGAGAGCCTGGGGATCCATTTTGGTGATTTTCTGGAGCTTGGCGGCTAGATCCATTTCTTCCATGAGATCGAGATCGTTGTTGCTGCCGGCGGGACCGTCCGTGCCGAGACCGACGGCGACGCCCGCGGCTCGCATTTCCGGGAGAGGGGCGACGCCGCTGGCCAGCATCATGTTGCTGGAAGGATTGTGGACACAGCCGACATTGTGGGCCGCGAGGATTTTATCGTCCACATCGTTGACCCAAACGCAGTGCGCGGCGACCACGTCAGGGCCGAGAAAACCGATATTTTCGAGGTAGCCGACCGGGGTGCGGCCGTTTTTCTCGCGGCTTTCGTCGAGTTCTTTTTTCGTTTCGGCGACGTGGATCAGAATGGGCGCGTGATATTTGCGGGCCATGGCGGCGGCGTCGGTCAGGGTTTTTTGCGAGCAGGTATAGATGGAATGGGGCGCGACGGCCGCATGGACCAAGGGGTCGCCTTGCCAACGCTGGAGGAATTTTTCGGTGTAGGCCGAGGCGGCGTCTTCATTGGAATTATCGGGAACGGGAAAATCGATCCAGCTTTCGCCGAGCACGCCGCGCATGCCGGCGGCTTTGGTCTCTTCGGCGACGATATCCTCGAAATAATACATGTCCGCGTAGGTGGTGGTGCCGCTGCGGATCATTTCCAGATCGCCGAGGCGCGTGCCCCAGCGGACGAAATCGGGATTCACGTTTTTGGCTTCGGCGGGAAAAATGTATTTGTTGAGCCAGACGTCGAGAGGAACGTCACCGGCAATGCCGCGGAGAAGAGTCATGGGAACGTGAGTGTGGCCGTTGATGAGGCCGGGGAGGATGAGCTTGCCGCGCGCGTCGAGGCGCTGGCGGGCAACGACGCCTTGCGGAAGAAGCGGAGCCTTGCCGATGGCGACGATGGAGTCGCCGCGGATGGCGATTTCGCCGTCTTCGATGACGTCGCTCGAGCCGTTCATGGTGACGATGGTGCCGCCGGTGATGAGAAGGTCGACGGATTCGGGCTGCTTCGGCGTGTCAGGAGCGGTTTGCGCAAAACCGCGCAAGGGGATGGCGAGACATAAGAGAAGAAGCAGGAAGCACAGCGCAGCGTTTTGCCGGCGAAGCGACGGATGGCGCGTCATTTTGTGAATGTTCTCCGCGAGTCACTGTAGCATTCTTTGCGACGAAGAAAAAAAGATGCCCAAGCCGGAGTTGAGGTCATTGGTTTTGCCGCAGAAGCGATGGCAGATTCGAACGAACTAGAGATTCGAGGAATCGAAGGGCTTGGGGAAAAGCTGGCGCATGGGGATGATTTCGGTCTTGCCTTTGAGGTTGGCGAGAATGACGGGAACATCTCCGCAAAATTCCCAGATGAGCTGGCGACAGGCGCCGCAGGGGGGCGTCAGCGTGTCCGTATCGGTGACGACGGCGATGGCGTCGAAGCCGCGCTCGCCTTCGCTGATGGCTTTGAAGATGGCGACGCGCTCGGCGCAGACGGTGAGGCCGTAGGTGGCGTTTTCGACGTTGCAGCCGCCAAAGATGCGGCCGGAGGTGGCGCGAAGGGCGGCGCCAACGCGGAAATTGGAGTAAGCGGCGTGGGCGTTTTCGCGGGATTGTTTGGCGGCGGAAATCAGAAGATCGTATTCGCTCACGCTATAGCCTCCGCGATTTTGGGAATTACGGTTTTCAAGAGGGCGATGAAGTCGTTCTTCACGCGGGCGCCGGTTTCCAGCACCTCTTCGGCGCTGAGCGCTTCGCCGGTGACTCCGGCGGCCATGTTGGTGACGCAGGAAATTCCGAGGACGCGCAAACCGCTGTGGCGGGCGGCGAGGACTTCCGGCGCGGTGGACATGCCGACAAGGTCCGCGCCGAGCGCTCGAAAAGCGTGGATTTCGGCGGGAGTTTCGTAGTTCGGGCCGGAAAGGGCGAGATAAACGCCTTCATGGAGAGTGAGACGGAGTTTTTTTCCAGCTTCGGCGACGAAACGGCGAAATTCGGGATCGTAAGCGCGGGTCATATCCGGAAAGCGCGGGCCGAAGCGGTCGTCGTTAGGGCCGATGAGTGGATTTGCGGCTTGCAGATTGATGTGGTCGCGAATGGCGACGAGCGCTCCCTGGGAATAGTTGAGGTTGATGCCGCCGGCGGCGTTGGTGAGGATGGCGGCTTTGACCCCGAGGCGGGCAAAAGCGCGAATGGGAAAAACGACCTGTTGCGGCGAGTAACCTTCGTAAAGGTGAACGCGGCCCTGCATGCCGGCGACTTCGACGCTACCGACTCTTCCGAGGACGAGCTGGCCGGCGTGGCCGATGGCGGTCGATTGCGGAAAATGCGGAATTTTGGCGTAGGGAATTTTCGAGGCGTGGGAGAATTCGTCGGCGAAGGCGCCGAGGCCGGAGCCGAGTACGAGCGCGATTTTCGGGCGCAAACGAGATTGTTTGCGGATGAAATTCGCGGCGGCTTCGGCGCGTGCGAATTCGGAGAGCGCGGCAGGTTTTGCCTTGGCGGCATTGGAACTTGCGCGTTTGTTTGCCGGGCTCACAACATCATTCCGACGATGGCCGCGGAAATCAGGTTGGCCATGGTGCCGGCAAGCATGGCGCGGATGCCGAATTTGGCGAGCTGGCCGCGCTGTTCGGGAGCGAGCGCGCCGATGCCGCCGATCTGAATGCCGATGGAGCTGAAGTTGGCGAATCCGCAGAGGGCGAAAGTGGCGATGGTGAACGTGCGCGGATCGAGCGAGCCTCTCATGGGACCGAGAAGGCCGAAGGCGACGAATTCGTTGAGGGTCATGCGCGTGCCGAGAAGGTTGCCGATCAGCGGCGCTTCGTGCCAGGGAACGCCGATGAGCCAGGCGACGGGGGCGAAAATCCAGCCGAAGACGGTCTGGAGGCTGTCCGGGAACCAAGCCATGTGATGCCAATTGTGGACGCCGCCCATCATGGCGTTGACGAGAGCGAGCAGCGCGAGGAAGGTGATGAGCATGGCGCCGACGTTGAGGGCGAGATAAAGGCCGTCGATGGTGCCGCGGGCAATGGCGCCGAGGAGGTTGGATTCCTTTTCGGTTTCGGGCATGGTGACGCGGCCGGCGGTGAGCGGCTGCTCGGTTTCCGGAACGAGCATCTTGGCCATGAGGAGCGTACCGGGAGCAGTCATGATGACGGCGGTGAGAAGATTTTTTGCGGAAGCGCCGCCGACCTGGATGTAGGCGGCCATCATGCCGCCGGAAATGTGGGCCATGCCGCTGGTCATGACGACCATCAATTCGGATTTGGTCAGCTTCGGAAGAAAAGGACGAATGGTGAGGGGCGCTTCGGTTTGCCCCATGAAGATGCTGGCGGCGACGTTGAGCGATTCAGCGCCGCTGGCGCCCATGACGCGGGTCATGACCCAGGCGGCTGCGCGAATGATGAGCTGCATGACGCCAATGTGGTAGAGAACGGCGAAGAATGCGGCGATGAAAATGATCGTTGGAAGAACCTGAAAGGCAAAGGAGAAGCCGAGTTTGGCGATTTCCTTGGGCTGGCCAATATCGCCGAAGACGAACGCGGAACCGGCGTAAGAGAAGCTGAGGAGCTTGTTGGCGCCGTCGCCGAGGAGCTGGAAGAGCCAGCGGCCGCTTTCGACGCGGAGAACGAAAAAGCCAAGGGCGACTTGCAGGCCAAGCCCCCAGAGGACGGTTTTGAGCTTGATGGCTTTGCGGTCGGTGGAAAAGAGATAGGCGAGTCCGACAATTACGGCGATGCCGAGAACACCGACGAATCTGCCCATGAAAACTCCTATTGCCGCCACGCCCGTGCGACGAAGAGAGATTTCTCGCTTCGCTCGAAATGACGGACTGCACGTCGCGTTACAGCCAAATCAAGCGCCGATGAGGCGGCGGACGAGCGGACGAGCCGCAGGCACCGCTTCACCAATCGAAAAGCTGCCGGAAATCTTCTGCTGCGCTTCGGTCAAGCGCGTCGCGCTATTGTAATGAATTGTGGCGAGGGGTTCGCCTTTTTCTACGCGGTCGCCGATGCGCCTGTGGAATTCGAGGCCGACTCCTGGATCGATGCGGTCTTCCTTCTTTTCGCGGCCGCCGCCGAGGATGGCGAGCGCGATGCCGAGTTCCATGCAATTGGTGGAGGTAACGTAGCCGGATTGCAGGCTGAGAACTTCCATTTGATTTTTGGCGCCGGGAAGTTTCGCGTAGTCGTCGATGACACGCTCGTCGCCGCCCTGCAGGCGGATGCAGTGGCGGAATTTTTGGAGGGCTTGGCCGCTGGAAATCATTTGCTCGGCGAGGCGGCGACCTTCGTCCACGGATTTCGTGCGTTCGCCGAGAAAAAACATCCAGGCAGAGAGTTCGAGGCTGAGATCGCGGAGATCAGCGGATCCTCTGCCCTTGAGGACTTCGAGGGATTCGATGACCTCGGTGGAATGGCCGGCGAGACGGCCTAACGGCTGATCCATATCGGTGATGAGGGCGACGGCTTTGTTGCCCATGCGCCTGGCGGTGTCCACCATAACTTCGGCAAGGCGGACGGCGTCTTCTTGTTCTTGCATGAAGGCGCCTGAGCCGGTCTTGACGTCGAGAACGAGCGCGTCGATGCCCTCGGCGAGTTTTTTGCTCATGATGGAGGCGCAGATGAGGCCGATGCTTTCGACGGTGGAAGTGACGTCGCGCAGCGCGTAGATTTTTTTGTCGGCGGGGGCGATTTCGGAGGTTTGGCCGATGAGAGCCATGCCGCATTCGCGAAGGACGCGGCGAAAATCGGCGAGCGAGAGCGACGTGTTGAAACCGGGGATCGCTTCGAGCTTATCGAGCGTGCCACCGGTGTGGCCGAGGCCGCGGCCGCTGATCATGGGAACGGTGAGTCCGCCCGCGGCAACAATGGGCGCGAGAATCAGCGAGGTCTTGTCGCCGACGCCGCCCGTGGAGTGCTTGTCGACTTTTTTCCCCGGAAGATCGGAGAGGTTGACGATTTCGCCGGAATAGAGCATGGCTTCGGTGAGCGCGGCCATTTCGGGGCCGTTGAAGCCGCGAATCCAGGCGGCCATGAGCCAGGCGGCCATCTGGTAATCGGGAATGTCGCCGCGCGTATAGCCGGAGATGAGGAAATCGATTTCCTCGCGGGAGTGTTCCCCGGAATCGCGTTTTTTGCGAATGAGGTCTACGGCGCGCATGCCAAAGGAGTGAACGGAAGGCTAGCAAAGGCGTGCGGGGGCGTCAACGCAAAGCGGCTTCGGAACTAAATTCAGTTTTCCGGGGAAAATAGAATTTTAACCGTGGCATCGACCTCTACCGGGTCGCCATTCAAAAATGTAGGACGATAACGCCACCGGTGAACGGCATCTATTGCGGCCTCGCCCAGCTCTTGCGGACCACTTAGGACCTGCGCCTGTGCCACATTGCCGTCGCGATCGATAATCATGTGTAAGACCACTTCCCCGGAACTGTGTTTCTTGAGAGCTTCTGCCGGAGGAACTGGCTTCACCCAATAAACCAGGTGTTCCTGGGCAAAATCTGGGCCGAAGCGCACGCGTATCGGTCGAACATTCGGCAGACCATAAAAGGTCGCGAAGTTGACGATGCGAAAGATTCCGTCCGCATATACATAGAGACCCGGAAGCGCGTCTGTCGGTCGATCTTTGCCGACAAAAAGCCGTATAGAGTCGCACCGGGACCTGGGCGTCTGCAAGGATAGCCTGCATAAATTGCGCGTTTGCTTCTGGCGCAGATTGAGAGAATTCGCTCACGAATACGTGGGTGTGCCTTCTTTTACTGCTTTCGATGAAAATTCTGGAGACTGTTTCTTCATAGTCCTTATAGGAGCTTTCGTAGGCCTCGACAAGGCGTTTGCCTGTTCTGTTCCCGAAAGTAGTGCTGAACCAATTCGCAGCATCTGGGAAGCGCAACTGCGCGATGCGATCTGCGAAGTCCTTCTGGTCGCCTTTTCCCGCGGACTTAAGGATCGTTTCAAGTTGAGTTCTCAGGCCGACGGAAGAGTCGGCGACCGAATCGGATGTCTGTGAATTTACATTGCTAACGGAAGTTTGCGCAGAAGCGAACTCGACAGAAGTGAACAGCACAAATACAACGCAAATCGCGCTCTTGGAAATTACCCATTTCACCCTGGCGGCCCGTTGCATTGAGACAAGCGGGAAGGCTAGCAGAGGCATCGGCGAGGGGCAATCAGCAAGAGCTTGTCAATGGGGGTTGAGGCGCATTTTGAGGCCGTGTTTGGGGCGGAGGGTGATGGAGAAGAAGGGAGTGACGCGGCTGTTGGGGAGCAGCCCAAGCTGAAAGCGCTGGGCGAGGGTGGCGAGGAGCAGCGTGGCTTCCATCATGGCGAAGCCGGCGCCGATGCAGACGCGCGGGCCTCCGCCGAACGGAAAATACGCGAAGCGGGGCAGGCGGCCGCGGCGGATGGGATCGTCGCGCCAGCGTTCGGGATCGAAGCGCTCGGGATCCGGAAAGAAGCGTGGGTCGCGATGCGTGACCCACTGCAGCAGGAAGACGTTGGTGCCCGCGGGAATGCGGTAGCCGTTCAGTTCGAAATCATGAATGGCGCGGCGGCCAATGCCCCAGGCCGGAGGAAAGAGGCGCATGGATTCCTTGATGACCATTTCGGTGTACGGCAAACGCGGAAGGTCAGCGAGAGTGGGAGCGGCGCCGCCGAGAACGGAATCGAGTTCGGCAGCAAGCGTGCGTTCGGCGTCGGGATTTTGCGCGAGGAGATACCAGGTCCAGCTCAAGGCATTCGCGGTCGTTTCGTGACCAGCGAGAAATAGAGTCATGATTTCGTCGCGAAGCTGCTCGTCGGTCATGCGGGAGCCATGCTCGTCTTGCGCGTCGAGAAGGATTTGCAGGAGATCGTTGGCAGGAGCGGGCGCTGAACGGCGTTCGTGGATGATGGCGAGAATCTTTTGATCGAGGCGGCGCTTGGAGCGCACGAGACGCGGACCTTTAGGAAGCGGAGTGCCGTCCGGGAGGATGAAGGAAAGCGCTGCTTGCTGGAAGAAGCGCGCCATCACGGTGCTGATGTCGGCACCGACGCTGCGGGCATCCTGGGAGACGCGAGCGCCGAACAGCGAGCGCGTCACGACATCGAGAGTCAATTGAGTCATGTCCTCGTGAACGTCGCGCACCTCGCCATCTTTCCAGCGCGTGAGAAGCTGTTCCGCCGAAGAAGCCATGATTCCAGCGTAAGCGGCGATGTTTTCATGGCGGAAGGCGGGCTGCATGAGTTGACGCTGGGCCTGCCAGCTTGCGCCTTCGTTGGTGAGGAGGCCGTTGCCGAGGACGAAGCGGAGAGCGGCGTAATCCTTGGACTTGCGGAAATTGGAGGCTTGGCGGACGAGGACCTGTTCGATGCCGTCGGGATGATTGATCTGGCAGATGGGCACGTGCAGGAAGCGGTAGAAAACGACGTCGCCGTATTCGCGGGCACAGCGCGTGGAAAAGCCGGGCCAATCGCGCATGAGCTCGGCGGCGCTGCCGAGGAGGAAAGTGCCCTTTGGGCCGGGAGGCAGAGAATGGGCGGGCGCGATGGCGGTTTGAGCCATACACTCAGTTTATCCGCTTGCTCAGTTTGCGTGGAGAAAAGAAGCCGGGACGGGAACGGACAAAAAAGAAAGAGGGCACGCGGGGTGTGCCCTCTTTCCACTGCGAAGCGCCGGGGGCGAGGTTCGCGCTTCGAGACTTAGCGGGCGATCAGGGCAGCGGCAACGATCACGGTTTCGACCTTCTGGTTCAGGGCCGCTTCCGTCTCCGCAGGGCTCACCCGGAGCCTGCGGCCGGCGTTTTCGCCTTCCGTCCAGATTTCGTAGAGGAAGTAGCGGTTGCCGACACGATGGAAGACCAGCTTGGTCTTTTCGGAGGCGTTCAGCTGGCGGCAGGAGCCCGCCAGGCTCATGATGGAGTTGCCTTCGTCGTTGTTGCGGATGACCAGCGCGCTGCTGGCTACTCCCATGGACTGGACGGTGTAGTCGCCTGCGGGGAGCGACTGATTGCCCACGATAAAGTCGAACGGAACGGCGGCTCGAACATGAGCTTCCTGGGCGTAAGACGCTGTTGCCAGCAGCAAACCAAAGCCAAGGGCGATGGAACGGAACAGTTTCATAAAGCCTCCTCAGGAGAAAGCGGTGGAAGTGAACACCAAGGCTTCGTCGGTGAGGCCTGGTGTCTGGGTCTCACTTTCCGCCGTATTTCTTCATTCGTCTGAACTTGAAAACCGAAGACGCGGAGAAAGAATGCAGGTGGCGTGCCAAGGCTCGGCGGCGGAGGCACCCGACCGCGGACGATTGCGGAAGTCTATGAATCAAATAGACTTTTGACTCTAACAGGCAGAGGACGGCCGTCGGAGAACCCGCCTGGACAGCCGGGTTTTCGCTAACCGAACGGTTAACGAGCAAACGCTCCGGTTAATGGAGCCAGCCGGCTGGTGGCTGTACAACTCAAGCCATGAAACGAAGCGCGCCGTGCGCGACACGATGAATGGTGAATCCCAGAGAGAGTATGATAGGCGCCAATCGAGAACGCCGGACATGAACCCGAGAATCATAGGAATTGCCGGGCCTTTTCAAGGAGTCGTGTTTGCGCTGCCCGAGGGCGAAGTGACGCTGGGGCGGGACCCCGGGAATCAGATTTGGACAGGCGATTCGTTCCTCTCCCGGCGGCACTGCGTTCTGGCTCGCAGCGGGAACGCGCTGCGCATCCGCGACCTGGGAAGCCACAACGGCACGCGAGTAAACGGAATTCCGGTCCAGGAACACGAACTGGGTCCCGGGGATCAAATCTCGGTCGGACAGTCGATATTCTTATTTTTGCTGAATGAACAGGACACAAACACTGACGCGCGGGCGGTAAGACTCGACGATACGCTGACCGCTGAAGATATCACCGTTCGCGTGAGGCTGGATGGCGCCGGAACGTCCGGCGGGAAAATGCTGCGGCGGACGAACCAGGACCTGGACGCGTTGCTCAAGATTGCCACCGGGATCGGCGGGATTCGAGACAGCGAATCCCTGCAATGGCAGTTGCTGGGATTTCTCTTCGATATCGTGCCGGCGGAACGAGGCGCGGTGGTGTTTCTCGACAGAGCCGGAAACGTCAGCTCGACAGCGGCGTGGGACCGCGTGAAAGGGCCGGAACATCCGGTCCCCGTGAGCAAAGCTATTCTGCAACAAGTGTTCCACGAAAAGGCGGGCTTGATTGTCGATGGCGCCCGGCAGCCCGCGTCAGTGCAAGCCGCGGGAGAATCGGGAGTGCGGTCGCTTCTGTGCGTTCCGCTGGCCGTTTCGAAGCAGGTGCTGGGCGCGATTTATCTGGACACGGAAAAGCCTGCGCCGCAGTTTGACGAGCATCATTTGGAGGTGATGAGCGCGGTCGCGGGAATCGCCGCGCTGGCGCTGGACAACCTGCGGCAGTGTGAGCAATTGGAGCTGGAGAACCGGGAATTGCGCGCGGAAATCGACCTCGACCACATCATGATCGGCGAAAGCGCAAGGATGCGCGCGGTGTTTGAGTTCATACGACGCGTGGCGCCGACGGATTCGACAGTGCTGATTCAAGGCGAAAGCGGCACGGGGAAAGAACTGGTGGCGCGGGCCATTCACCGGAACAGCCCTCGGGCGGAGCGGCCCTTCGTAGCCATCAACTGCGCGGCAATAACGGAAACGCTGCTGGAAAGCGAACTGTTCGGGCACGAGAAGGGCGCATTTACGGGAGCAACCGCGCAGAAAAAAGGAAAAGTGGAGATCGCCGAAGGCGGAACGCTGTTCCTCGATGAAATCAGCGAACTGGCGCCGGGGCTGCAGGCAAAGTTGCTGCGCGTTCTGCAGGAGCGGGAATTCGAGCGGGTGGGCGGAACGGCTCCGATCGCGCTGGACATCCGGGTGGTGGCCGCCACGAACAAGGATTTGCTCGAAGCCATCGAGAGTGGCGCGTTTCGCAAGGACTTGTACTACCGGCTGAATGTTGTGTCCGTGCCCATGCCGGCGCTGCGGGAACGGCGCGACGATATTCCGCTGCTGGCGGAGCATTTCGTCGCGAAGGCGAGCCGCAAGTGCCGGACGGCGGTCAAAGGAATTTCGGCGGAAGCGCGCATGTGCCTGGTGAATTACGACTGGCCGGGCAACGTGCGCGAACTGGAGAATGCCATCGAGCGCGCCCTGGTGATGGGCTCGGGAGAAATGCTCATACCCGACGATTTGCCGGAAGCGGTGCTGGAAGGCGGGGCGGGCGAATCGGATCCGGCCGCGAAGTATCACGGGGCCGTCAAAGAATCCAAGAAGCAGCTTGTGCTGCAAGGGCTGCAGCAGGCCGGCGGAAATTATATCGAGGCGGCGAAGATTCTGGGAATTCATCCGAATTCGCTGCTGCGCCTGATTCGCAATCTGGACATCAAGGGGGCGGTGAAGGCGGCTTCGCCGCCCGCGCGAAGGGGATAGGCGCAACCGCCGGCCATCGTCGATTTTCCGCCGCGCGGGAATGTCACAAAACAAAAAACGGACTCGTCGAAAGATTGGCGCGGTTACCGGCCGTTGACAGAAAGCGAACGGCGGTGGACACGCGCGGCGGTTTGGGATAAGAAAGACGTTCGAGCGCGAAGCGCACGAATTTTATGGAAAAGTACGACCTGATCGTAATCGGCTCGGGACCGGCGGGGCAGCGCGCGGCCATCCAGGCGGCGAAGTTCGGAAAAAAAGTGGCGCTGGTCGAAAAGATGGAGGTCGTCGGCGGAGCTGCCATCAACACCGGCACCATTCCCAGCAAAACGATGCGCGAGGCGGTGCTGCACCTTTCCGGCTTCTACTACCAGAGCATTTACGGCGTGAATTACCGGGTAAAAGACCAGATCACCATGGCGGATCTGTCGTTCCGGGCGCAGCACGTAATCAAGACGGAGATCGACGTAACCCGTGCGCAGCTTTCGCGGAACGGCATCGAGGTGCTGACCGGCGTGGCGAATTTCACCGACCCCACGCACATTCACGTGGTGAGTTCGCGCGGGCAATCGGACTACGAAGCGGGCACGGTGATTATCGCAACGGGAACGAAGCCGGCGAGTTCGCCGCTGGTGCCGTTCAACAACCGGACCATCATCAACAGCGACCAGATTCTGCAGATGCCGGACATCCCGAAGACGCTGATCGTAGTCGGCGGGGGCGTGATCGGCGTCGAGTATACGTGCATGTTCGCCACGCTGGGCGTGCGCGTGACCTTGATCGAAAAGCGGCCGCGGCTGCTGGAGTTCGCGGACTCGGAAATGGTCGAAGCGCTGTGCTATCACCTGCGCGACCGCCGCGTAACGCTGCGGTTGAACGAAGAGGTGGAAAGCGTGGAAGAAACGCCGGACAACGGCGTGGTTGCGAATCTGAAGAGCAAGAAGAAAATCGCCGGAGACGCGCTGCTGTACGCCGTGGGGCGCCAGGGAAACGTGGATGAATTGAACCTCGCTGCTGCCGGGCTGGAAGCCGACAAGCGCGGACGCATTGCGGTGGACGAAGACTACCAGACAAAGCAGCCGCACATCTACGCGGTGGGAGACGTGATCGGATTTCCCAGTTTGGGTTCGGTGTCGATGGAACAAGGACGCATCGCGGCGGCGAACGCGTTCGGGGTGCAGATTCACTCCGATCCCGCGAATTATCCCTACGGCATTTACACCATTCCGGAGATTTCCTTCATCGGCAAAACGGAGGAGCAGCTCACGGACGCGGGCGTCGCTTACGAAATCGGAATTGCTTATTTCCGGGAGATTGCGCGGGGACAAATCCGCGGCGACACCACCGGCCGCCTGAAGCTGATTTTCTGCCCGGACTCCAGGAAATTACTCGGCGTCCACATCATCGGCGAAGGAGCTTCGGAACTCCTGCATATCGGGCAGGCGGTGTTCGCGCTGAAAGGAACCGTCGACTATTTCGTGGATACCGTCTTCAACTATCCGACGCTGGCGGAGTGTTACAAAGCGGCGGCGTTCAACGGACTGAATAAGCTGGCGAAACTGTAATGGATGCGAACTTCCGGAGCAGGAAGAGCAGCGTGAGCGCGAAATGAACAAGAAAACGGGCGTCAGGACCGCGGGAGTGCTGGTGATGGAGCACATCGCGGCGGCAGCGGTGGAGCAGAGCAGCCTAGCCGGAGCGGTAAGAATCTATCCCGACAACGGAAATTCGCCCGACCCGCTGCGTTCGATGCCCGCGGACGCGCTGGCCGGACAGATTTGCGAGCTGGTGAAACCTCTGGCGAAAGGCGGGATCGCGGCGCTCGGCGTTGGATTTCCCGGCTTGACAAGAAATGGAATCGTGGAAGAGTCGCCGAATCTTCAGCAGATGAAAGGTTTCAACCTGCAAGGAGCCTTGGAGGCAAATCTGGCATCGAGCGTGGGGAAAGTTCCAGTACGCATTTTCAACGACGCGGATGCTACCGTGGCGGGAATCGCGGCGGTGCGCGGCGTGCTGCACAAGCTCAACCGCGTCTGGACGCTCGGGAACGGAATCGGCTTCGGAAGGTATCCGTGGAGCGAGGGCGTCTGGGAAGGTGGCCATTCCGTGGTAACCACCGACGCGAGGGAAAAATTTTGTGGATGCGGAGGCCGCGGGCATCTCGAAGGCGTTCTCGGGCTGCGGGCGATGCGCTTGCGGTTCCTGGACCTGGAGCCGGAGGAAGTCTTCGCGAATGCGCGCGCCGGAGACGAACGGTGCGTGGAATTCGTCAAGTTGTGCCACAGCGCGCTGGCGGCGGCGACCGCCAACTGCATTCACATGGAAGGGC
>Ga0079222_10000032_pt1 | contig 20572 bp, 15 predicted proteins | sample GAPlitter_FD_75070 | JGI IMG/M metagenome (GOLD analysis project Ga0079222, IMG submission 75070) | Agricultural soil microbial communities from Georgia to study Nitrogen management - GA Plitter | ecosystem: Environmental > Terrestrial > Soil > Agricultural land | place: USA: Georgia...
ATCCCGTTGCTTAAGATAGCCGGTGTCATGAACGAGGACGCCGGAAATTTTCGGAAGTTCGTCCTGGTGAGCCTTTACGTAGGCGCGCGAACCATTCAGGCCCTGCTCTTCTCCGGTAAAGAGCACGAAGCGAATGGTGCGTTTCGGCTTCACGCCGAGCTGCTGTAGAGCGCGCGCGGCGGCGAGGACAGCCATAGAGCCGGTGCCATTGTCGGTCGCGCCGGTACCCAAATCCCATGAATCAAGATGGCCACCGATGATCACGATTTCGTCGGGCTTTTCCGTGCCGGGAATTTCCGCGACGGTGTTGTAGACGGTGACCGGCTTGCCGCTGAAGGAGGCGGAGATGTTGACCTCCGCCTGCACGGGACCGGCATCGAGGAGACGCCAGATCATCGTGGCGTTCTCTCTGGCCATGTACGCGACCGGCACCGGTCCTTGCGCGTATTCCCGGGATGTACCGCCCATATTGAGGAGGCCGTACATTTTTTCGGAAGCGAGCAGGACGGCAGCTACCTGTTCCTGCTGAAAGAATTTCATTTCCGTTTGGACAAACCGGAAGCGGCCGCGAAACTCGTTCAGCGGAGTTACTTTTGGATGGTCCAGCGGCAGACTGCCTTCGAGAAAGGGCGTGAGCCGCGGATCTTCGGGCGGCAGCATTTCGGTAGGACGGTCGAGAACGATGATGGCGCCCTTGAGCTTACCTTTGAATTGCTGAAGATCCTCTTCCTTTTTGGCCACGACGGAGATCACGGGACCGCGGACAGTGCCTTGCGTCGCAGGCGACCAGCCGGCGGCGGCCAGGGTGAGTTCGTGCGGAGTGGGGCCAAGGATTCTGCCGTTTGCGCCGGTGCCGGGACCGCGGGTCCAGCCGTTGGCGATGGTCCACGGTTCAAGATGAACGTTTGCCAGCCCAAGCGACTTGAACTGCGATTCGGTCCAATGACTGGCTTGATCGAGTTGCGGCGTGCCGGTGAGGCGGGGACCAATGCGATCCGCGAGGTAGGAGAGATCGGATTTTAGCTGGGATTCGCCGGCTTTAACCTGGGAGATGAGCTTCGCGTCCATTTCGGCGACAGGATCGGGTTTTGCGGCTTCGGCTCTGGCTGCTTCGCCGGCGGGTTGATAAGGCAGGGGACGCCTGGGCATCATTTCAGGAAGATTCGCGGTGTTGAAGGCCCAGGCGGCGAGAACCTGGGCGCCCTGGTTGAGGTCGTCTTTCCAAACCTTGTCGAAGGTATCGGACTGGCTGTGGTGGGTTTGCGGATATTCGGCGCGCTCCTGAATGCAGAAGAAACCGGGGACGCCGACATCGTCGAATGAAGCGTGGTCGGTGCCGAAGCTGCGGGCCATGGTGGGCTCCCGGAGTTCGAGCGCACCGAGTGGAGCGAGCACCTGGTCCACGAGTTCGCGGTCCTGAAAATTATCGTGGAGGCCGAGAGTGAGCACGCGGCCGGTGCCGGTGTCGTGCACCAGAACGGCGGAGACTTTTTCCAGATCGTCCTTATGGGCTTCGACATATTTCTTTGAGCCGACGAGGCCTTCCTCTTCGCCGGTAAACAAGACGAAGCGGATGGTGCGTTTCGACTTTGTGGGCAATTTTGAGAGGGCACGAGCGGCTTCGAGGACCGCCGCGGAACCCGTGCCGTTGTCGGTGGAACCGGTGGCCAGATCCCAGGAATCCAGGTGCGCGCCGAGGATGACGACTTCGTCGGGTTTCTCGGTGCCGCGGATTTCACCGACGGTGTTGTATACCTCGATGGGCTTTTCGCTGAACGTGTTTGCGATTTGGATTTCGACTTCGACCGGACCATGCATCAACAGACGAAAGAGCATGCGGTAGCCTTCGCCGGTGATGAAGGCGGTGGGAATTTCGCCTTCGTCGAATTTCTCGCCGCCGACGCCCGTCATGTTCAGGAGGGCATGGGGTTTGTCGGAGTCGCGGAGCACGACGGCGACGCCTTCCTTCTTGAAGAATTCGTTGCGCGCACGGCCCAAGGCAATCACATTCGCAAAAGGCGATGGAGCCGGCGGCTGTCCTTTGGCCGGAGGCGGCGCCTGCATGGGGCGAAGGATGGCTGCGTCCTGATTTTCCGGGTTCGGCGGGGAGAGCGGCTGCGGCTCCTGGTAAATGACGATCGCGCCCTTGAGCTTGCCCTGGAACCTGGCGAAATCGTCCTTTGTTTTCGCGTCAAAATACACGACGGGACCACGCACGGCTCCGTTTGTGCCGGGAGCCCATCCGGCTGACGCGATAGTGAGGGAATGGACAGCGGGAGCGACGATGCGCGCCGTGGCGGTTCCGCGGGTCCACGAATGAGCGATAGTCCACGGCTCGAGGTGCACGTTAACCAGGCCGTACTTGCGCATTACCTCGGCGGTCCATTCGTTGGCGCGCTTGAGCTGCGGTGAGCCGGTGAGGCGCGGCCCGATTTCGTCGGAGAGGTACTCCAGATTCTGCATGGCCTCGCTGCGCCCGGAGATTTCACCGAGCAACTGAGCGTCGGCGGCTGCGAAGGGGCTTTCGTCGCCGGCCGCGAGAACGGACACGGCCCGCCAAGCGATTAAGGCGCCAAGCGCTAAAGCAGAAATCACCGCAAGCATACGGCGTGAATTCATCATCGCCTCGCTTTCCCTTTGTGGACGGAGAGCTTACAACATCAGCAGCCGGAATCGAGCAACCACCCGCCGCGCTATCCCTTGGACGTATTCGGCGGCGTTTTGCGTTTCGTCTTTCTTTTGGCCGGAGGACGCTTTCTGGGCGGCGGCTGGCAGCGTGGACAGAAATAACTGCTGCGGCCGGCCACGATGGTCCGCCGAATTCGCGCGCGGCAGCGGAAGCACTTCTCTCCTTCGCGGCCGTAGGCCCGATGGTGAAGCTGGTATTCCCCCGGCTGACCTTCGGCATCGAGGAAATCGGAAATCGAAGAGCCGCGCATGGCAATGGCGCGCTGTAGCACGGACTGAAGCGCTTTTCGCAGGGCTCCGGCGTCGGCAAGCGTCAGACGAGCGGCAAGTTTGGCGGGGTGGATGCGGGCGCGCCACAGGCTTTCGTCGGCGTAAATGTTGCCGACGCCTCTGAGGACCGTTTGATCCAGGAGCAATGCCTTGATTCGGGCGTGGCGGCCGCGGATACGCGCAGCAAATTCTTCCGCGCCGATCAGCAGCGGCTCGGCGCCGAATTTTGCCAACTCGGCGGAGAGCGAGGCGTCTTCCAGGTAAGCGATTCGCCCGAAACGGCGCGGGTCCGTGTAACGCAGTTCGCGGCCGTCATCGAGGGCGAAGCGCGCGTGGGTGTGCTTTGGCTGCGGCTGAGCAGGGAACGCGGGAGCGAGGTTGCCGGTCATTCCGAGATGAACAAGCAACGCCCGGTGCCTTTCGCCATCGCGCTCGACCGGACGGGCCGACAAGCGAAGAAGCATGAACTTGCCGTAACGTTCGACGCAATCGATGGTTTGGCCGGGAAGAAATTGCTCGAGAGCGGCGGGATTGTCAATAAAATCCGTTTTCCCGAGCCACACAGAGAGAATCCGGCGACCGGCCACGGACCTCTGCAGTCCGCGTGCCACGGTTTCGACTTCAGGAAGTTCCGGCATGCCTGCTCACCAAAATAACACAGCGATGCGTCGCAAACTTCCGCTGCGGAGGCGCGTGCAGCGCCGTTATTTCGGGTGATAGTTGGGATAAGGCGGATGATCGGGAATCACGACGGGATGTTTCTTGAGTTCTTCCATCGTGACCTGCACCGCTTTCTCAAGTTGCGGATCGTGCCCAGCGGCAACAGATGCCGGATCGTTTTCGACCTCGATGTCCGGCGCGATGCCGTGATTTTCGACTTCCCACTGGCCGTGCAGGCCATAGATGGCGACGCGGGGTGAAGTGACAAAACCGCCGTCGAGAAGCGAAGGATAGCCGTAAATTCCTACCAGTCCTCCCCAGGTGCGCGTGCCGACGAGCGGCCCAATTTTGTCCTGCTTGAACATCCAGGGCAGCGCATCGCCGCCCGAGCCGGACATTTCATTGATGACCATAGTTTTTGGCCCGTAAATTTGCGCCAGAGGCGAGCAGAACTTCTCGCCTTCGCGACTGATGGCGCAATTGCGCAGCGGACGTTCGAGCATGTCAATGATGTAATCGGCGACCTGGCCTCCGTGATTATAGCGTTCGTCGATTACCGCGCCCTCTTTTCCGACTTGCGAAAAGTAGTAGCGGTTGAAATTGATCCATCCGCCGGTGGCGGTGTCCGGGACGTGCACGTAGGCAAGCTTGCCGCCGCTGAGTTTTTCCACTTTGCGGCGATTGTCCTCTTCCCAGGCGCGGTTTCGAAGCGTGAACTCGCTGGCGACGGGAACGACGGTGACTTCGCGAGAGCCCGTGCCGTCGGGGTTCGGCCCGACTTTGATCTTCACCTGTTTGCCCGCGGTGTCTTCGAAGAAGCGGTAGACGGAGTCCGGCGGGCGTACTTCTTGTCCGTTCACTTCGAGCAAATATTCGCCGACTTTCACGTCGACGCCAGGTTGCGTAAGCGGCGCTCGAAGATCGGGGTTCCAGTTTTCGCCGTTGTAGATGCGTTCGAAGCGGTAACGGCCGTTCTCGACGGAGTAGTCGGCGCCCAAGAGGCCGCCGGAAACCTTCGGCGCCTTCGGAACGTCGCCGCCGCCCACGAACATGTGGCCGACGGTGATCTCTCCAAGCATTTCCTGGAACAAGTGATTCAAGTCGGCGCGACCGCCGACGCCTTTCAGGTAGGGCGCGTATTTTCTTTCCGCGGCGGCGAGATCGAGACCGTGAAAGTGAGGATCGTAGAAGAAGTCGCGCTGGATGCGCCAAACCTCGTGGTACATCTGATTCCACTCGGCCCTTGGATCGACGCGGACTTCCATACCGTCGAGCTTGAGCTGGCCCTCGCCCGGCTTGGGGGCCGCAAGCGTGGAAACGATAAACCACGAGGCACCAGGGCCGGGTCCTTTGCGATAGAGCGCCTTCTCGCCGTTGAACGAAACCGCGAACGCGCTAACGTCTTCGACAAATGGCTCCGTCTTCCTTTCCTTCAGCGTGAATTTCGACACGGTGACGGGATTGGGGCCTTCGATCGAGGGCACGTCCGCAATTTCGGAAAGGTACAGCACGCCTTCTTTTCCGGCATCGAGGCTGACGTAATTGGCGGCTTTAATCGGCAAGGCGACGATGCGCTGCCCGAGATCGGCGAAATCTATCGTGACCTTGGGAGGTTCTTCTTTCTTCTCGCCTTCTTTCTCTTCTCCTTCCTTTTTCTGCGCGGTTTTGTCTTTATCCGGCGCGTTCGTTTTCTGATCCTTGCCGGCATCTTTGGCGCTGTCGTCTTTCTTTTCGCCCGCGGCCTTTTCCTCATCGCTTTCCGGTTCGACCGGCGAGGGCTCGCCTTTCTTGAGCACTGCCGCATACACACTGCGTCTTACGGGCCGCTCGAAGCTGGAAAGGTCCAGCCAGCCGACGCTCAAGCCGATATCGGTGCTCGCGGTGAAATAAAGCAGTTTGCCGCCGCGATCGAATACGGGGAAACGGGCGTCGCTCATCCCGTCGGTCACCTGGTTGCACTTTGCGCTTTCCAGTGAATACACGAAGACAGCGGAGAGATGATTTTCCAGAAGCTTGTCGTAAGCCAGCCACTTGCTGTCGGGGGACCAGTTCAAAGAGAAGCTGAAGGTAGGATCATCAAAGGGATTTGTGTCTACCTTTACGGGCGTTCCCTTGTCGATATCGACATACCAGACGTTCAGCCGCTTATCCGTGTAAGCGATCTTCTTGCTGTCCGGCGACCATGTGGGACCATAGAAAAACGAGGGAGGATTTCCCAAATTGATTTTCTTTACCTGCGAGATGCCCGACTGATCTTCCAGGTGAAGGGCGTATTCACCGGACTCATCCGAGAAGTAGGCGATCCATTTTCCGTCGGGAGACCAGGAAGGGTCGCGCTCCGCAAAAGCCGCAGTGCGGGTCAAATCGCGCACATCCCCTTTTTCCGCGGGGACGGTGAGAATCTCGCCACGGGCCTCGAATACAGCGCGCTTTCCGGTCGGCGAAATCGCCGCCGCTTGAATTTTGTCTCCGACTTTTTCGTAATGCGCCCGGGTCGCGGGAAGATCGCCGGCAATACGGATGTCCACCTGTTTCGTTTTGCCGCTCGCCTCATCCAGAAGGTAGATGCCGCCGAACTGTTCGTAAACCAGCGCGCCGGGTCCCGCGGACATGGATTTCAGATCGAGGCCGGTATTGTGGAGCACCTGTTTCACGGTCTTGGTCTTGGTGTCATAGGCGAAGATGCTGACCGGCCCATTGCGATCCGACAGAAAATAAACCGTATCGCCCACCCAAACGGGATTGGAGTCATTGGAGTTCTCACGCGGGAGTTTCTCGAGGGAAAGGTCGCTCAGCTTCACGACATAAACGGGCGTGGTTTGACCGCCGCGGTAACGCTTCCAGGCCTGCTGCCACTGGAAATTCGGAACGTAAGCGATGCGCGTACCGTCGGGAGAATAGGAACCTTCGAGAGCGCGCCACATCGGGAGGACTTCCGGAACGCCGCCCTCGGCGGGAATGGTATAGAGGCGAGTGATGTCCGCAAAGGCATCGCGTCCGGAGACGAACAAGACCCTCTTGCCATCGTTTGTCCAACTGATGGGAGCGTCCTGCCCGGGATGCCACGTGAGGCGGCGCGGCTCGCCGCCATCCGCGGGCATCACGTACACGTCCTGGTTGCCATCGTACTGGCCGGAGAAGGCGATCCATTTTCCGTCGGGGGAAAAGACCGGACTGCTTTCATGCCCGCCGGTAGTGAGCTGGCGAGCTTCGCCGCCGTCGCGCGGAACGCTCCACAGATAGCCGCCGTAAACGAAGACGATTTGGGTCTTGTTCAACGCGGGCTGCTGCACAAGCAAAGGCGTATCCGCCGCCGAAGCGAGCGCGGCGCACAACAGAACCGCTGACAGCAAGACTGGGACTTTGAATCGCATTTTTCCTCCTGCAAGAATTTTTCGCTACTGCGCCGGCGGCGGCCAGTAGCCGGGATCGCTGATCTTGCGCGTATCCTGCTGCGCGGCGTACTTTTTCAGCTGGGGTCCGATTTCCGAAGCTTTGCCGATTAGAACAAAGACCAGATTGGCCTCCGGGTAATGCTTGTCGATGACGCGCTTGGCGATTTCGGGCGTGACCGCGTCCACCCTGGCGGCGAGGTCGTTCACTTCGTCGTCGCCCAGCCCGTAAAACTCGTTGATCGCGATGCGGCGGGCCAGCTGCGAAGAAGTTTCAAGAGACGGCGGAAATTGCCCCTTGATGTAACTCTTGGCCGAATCCAGTTGCTGCTGAGTGACTCCGTTCTTGCGAAAGTCGGCGAGGACCCTAAGCGCCAGGTCAACGGCGGGCACGGTCGTTTCGTTCTTCGTGAAACTGGCGATCAAGAATGCTCCGGGCTGCCTGCGAGAGTCGAATTCGGATTCAGCGCCGTAGCTGTATCCCGATTCCACGCGCAAAGCTTCGTTGAGAAGCGAAGTGAAGCGCCCGCCGAATACCGTGTTGACGACGCGAATGGCCACGCGGTCGGGATCCGTCACCACGGTTCCCACGTTGCCGATGGCGAAATAAGTCTGCGTCGCGTCGGGCTTGTCGACCAAAAGCAGACGCGTGCCTTTAACGGTTGTCGCAGCAGGAATTTCGACCGGCGCCGCGGCCTTGCCCTGCCAGCCGCCGAGCGCCGCTTCGAGTTTTTGCTTCATTTCGGAGGTATTGAATTCTCCGGAGACCGCGAGAATGGTATTTGCCGGCGCGTAGTAGCCTTCGTAGAATTTCTGGATAGCGTCGCGATTGATCTCCTTCAGCGAGTTTTCGTCGCCATCCGAAGGCCTGCCGTAGGGATGCGTCCCAAACAGGTATCCATAGAAGTAGCTGCCGAGAACGGCTTCCGGCTGATCCTTGGCGGCCTTCACCGCGTCGAGGCTCTGCGAGAGCAGTTTACCCACTTCAGCCTGGGGAAATGTCGGCCGCAGCAAGGCATCGGAGAAGAGATCCAGGCCGCGGTCCAAGTCCTTGGTCATGCACTCGGCGGAGACGCCGGTAAAATCGCCGGTTGCTCCGGCATCGAAGGAGGCTCCGATAAAGTCCAGGTCCGCGGCGAACTGCTGGGCGGTACGGTTTTTCGTTCCCTTTCGCAGCAATCCGGCGGTTGTCGAAGCGAGCCCCGCTTGAGAAGGAGGATCAGCGGCCGAGCCGGTTTTGACGACGGCATAGAAGTTCACCATGGGAACGCCCTGCTTTTGCATGAGCAAGAGGGTGAGGCCGTTCTTGAGCACAATTTTTTCATGCGGAGGAATGTGCAGGGCTTGCGCGAGGGAGCTGCTACCCGTGAGCAGGGCCACGCCAAGGATCAGGAGAAAAGCGCGGAACGCGGCGTGCTTCTTCATTGTTTCGCCTTCTCCTCGTTGTCGGGGATCAGCGTCGCCACGGTCCTGTTGTTCGCTTCAAAATACTTCCTGGCCACACGCTGTACGTCTTCTTTGGTGACCGCGGCATATTTTTGCGCCGCGTCGAAGAGCTGTTTGTAGTCGCCGAAGAAGACTTCGTAAGTGCCGATGGTGTTGGCGCGGCCGCTGATGGTCCGCATCTGGTGGTAGAACTCGACCAACCGGATGTTTTTGGCTTTTTCCAGCTCGCGGTCGGTGATCGGCGCCGATTTTACCTTGTCCAGCTCTTCGTAGATTTCCTTCTCGCATTTCGCGGGGTCCACAGCCTGCTTCGGCTGCGCTTCGATGATCATGAGGGTAGGATCGAATGCGGGCCCGGTGTAGGAGGAGACATCGAGGGCAATCTGGTCCTGGTCGACCAAGCGTTGATACATACGCGAACTCTCGCCCTGGAACAGGACCGTTCGCAGAATATTCAGCGCGTAAAAGTCGGGGTCGTTTGTCTGCGGTACGTGGTAGCCGACCATCAATAGCGGGAGCTCCGCAGTCTTGCGCACCACGAGGCGGCGCTCGCCGAGCTGCGGAGGTTCCACAGTGGTCACCGGAGGCGGCGGCGCGTGCGAAGGAATCGGTTCGATGTATTTTTCGCAAAGGCCGAAAATCTCATCCGGGGTTACGTCGCCGACGACCACCATGGTCGCATTGCTCGGCGAATAGCCCATTTCGAAGTGATGTTTCAAGTCGGCCATGGTCCAATGTTCGATGTCGCTCATCCAACCGACCACCGGCCACTGATAGGGGTGAGCGATGAAAGCCGTCGCCCACAGCTGCTCGTCGAGCAAGCCTTCGTTGTCGTTGTCCGTGCGGAGCCGGCGCTCGCTGGCGACGACTTCGCGTTCAGAAGCAATTTTCTTGGGGTCGAACTGCAGATACTCGATGCGGTCCGATTCAATGTCGAAGATGAGGGGCAGAGCCGAATGAGGGAACCAATCCTGGTAAACGGTGACGTTCTGCGTGGTGTAGGCGTTATTGGAGCCGCCGTTGGCCTCCATCACTTTATCTAGCTCGCCGGGACCGTACTTCTTCGCGCCATTAAACATCATGTGCTCGAAAAAATGAGAAAGGCCCGTCGTGCCGGGATGCTCGTTGCGCGAACCGATTTTGTAGAAGATGTAGAGCGCTACGTTGGGGATGCTGTGATCCGGCTGAACGAGGACCTTCATTCCGTTTTTCAGAGTTTTCGTCTGAACCGGGAACTCCTGGGTCTCAGACTGAGCCGGAGCCGACTGCACCCACGTCGCAAGCACACACAAACACGCGAACAGACAACCTGCCGATAGTCGTTTTTTCATCCATCCACCCCAGGGCAACCAACTGTATTCAGACGCACAAAATCAGAAAAACGGTCGTCTCTTCTTTACGGCAGTAACGCAAAAACCCGGGCAGGACCTCCGGAACCGCCTTCCAGCTTTATCGGGGCCACGATCAGGGATGCTCCCGTTTCAGGCAATTTATCCAAATTGGCGAGATTCTCAAGCTGGTATTTGTTGGAGCCGAGCACCAGGTGATGCACCGGAAAATCGGCGGAATTCCCGGGGTCAATGCTGAGCGTATCGCAACCGAGGCCATTTACATTTCGTTCCAGAAGAATCCTGGCGGCTTCCACGGAGTAGCCGGGAAAATGCATCACTCCTTTTGCGTCCTGATTGCGGTAACGCTGCACGTCGGGCCATCGCGAAGCCCATCCCGTTCGCAACAATACGATGGCACCGGAGGGAATGTTTCCGTGCGAGGCTTCCCATTGGTGGACCTTTTCCGCGCCCAACTGGTAATCGGGATTGTTCGCCGCGTCGGAACGAACATCGATCACAACGGCAGGACCGAGCAATTTTTGCGCCGGTATTTCGTCGACGGTTGTTTTGCCCGGAGGAAAGTGCGCGGGTGCATCCAGATGGGTTCCGTAATGCTCCAGCATCCAGAAGCTGCGGGTGAAATAGCCATTCTTTTCAACGGTGGCGTTAACCCTGGCCTCAAATGCTTTTACGTCGCCGGGCCACGGTACAAGCTTGTCGCTGATGGCATAACTCAGGTCCACGATGGGCGTGGCGCCGGAGCTTAGTTCCTTGCCGATTTGCTGGACCGGACGCTGCTGAGGAAGGGCGAAAATGCCGACGGCAACCCCAACTGCGACAACCGCCAAACGGCTGGTTAATGACATCCGGAACCTCTCCGAGTTGCGATCCGGCAAATCCGACAGACGCGCTTTGCAAAGGTTAAGGCAGTGGAATCCCCGGCGTGGGCACAATCCCAGCCATTTTTAGAATTTCCTGGTACTCCGCGTCGCCTAGCGGTGAAATAATCAACCGCACGTTTTTCAGGAACTTTACTTTCCTTAAAGCACGATTGGCACGCAGGTCCGCCAGCGTGACCTGCCTCGGCAATTTCTCGAACGCACGGAGATCGGCCACCAGGTTCTTGCCTTTGTAGTCGTGGGGATCGGGATAAGGATCGCGTGTGACCTCCGCAATCGAGTAGAGCGAGCGCTCGGGAGCGGAATGGTAACAGAGCACACGGTCGCCCTTACGGACCTGCTTGAGGGCGCGTATGGCGTCCGGCCGCGCCCCGGCGCCGTGCCACATTTCCTTTCCTTTAACGAAAAGCGTGTCCCAGTGGTAGTGGTGCGGGTCCGCCGAAAAGATCCAGTAGTGTCGAGTCGCTGTTGGTGTCGCCATCGAGCAAATGGTCCGCGGTACTATACACGGGGGAGTCGGCAAAGCAAAATAAAATGTGCAAGTTACGCAAATCGGGCACGTCCAAAACGGGAACGTCTGGAAAACCCATAAGTAAGTAACTTGCCTAGATTCTGCTATTTAGCCGCAAGGTCGGGTTATGTCAACATAAACTTCGTCGCCACGCAACTCGATGGCATAGCAAGGAACGCCCGCAGAGGCGTTTTGGGAAACTTTTCCGGTTGCCACGTCAAACTGCCACCCGTGCCAAGGGCAGGTCACCACAGAACCCTCGAGGACGCCCTGGCCCAGAGGTCCGCCCCGGTGCAAGCAGGTGTTGCTAATCGCGTAAAATTTACCGTCTACGTTAGCGAGTGCTACTTCTGTCCCGTCAAGCTGCACATCCTTGATCGTTCCGGGTAAAATTTCTGCGGTTCGGGCCGCGCGCACAAATGCCATGCCTGCTTCTCCCTGCTGTAGAAGCCTACAGCTGTACCCAAGGTGCCACAAATCTATTGCATCCAGGAGGGCGAGTCCAGAGCGAACGACCGCGGCGCGGATCAGACCGCCCTGCCGCATGAACCACAGTACCGCGCGCCCGTCGGTCCCAGGGCGCCGCAGCCCGAGCAGAATCGCCCGGAGCTGACTGGGACGTAGCGCACCGGCACAACATGATCCGAGGCGCAGGCCCAAATCAGGGCGACGAACCAGCCGACGATGGTCCAACCAAGAAGCAGGTTCAGCAGCAAAATGCCGGTAAAGTCGGCTTTATTTCGTCCGAGAATCGCCGGCAAGAAATAAAGGAGGGTGGCGAACAAAAGGAAAGTCATCTTGCGCTCCTTCCACTCAGAATACGCAGAAGAACCAGCGATTGTTCCCTAGGCGCTCTGCACCTTCACCAGAAGTTCCGCGAATTTCCGCTTCCGTTCTTCCTGGTCCTTGCCGGATTCCGCCTCGGCAAGCTGAGTGATGTTCATGGAACAAAATTTGGGTCCGCACATCGAACAGAATTTCGCTTCCTTGTAGAAATCGTCGGGAAGAGATTCGTCGTGCATGGCGCGAGCGGTCTCGGGATCGAGCGAAAGCTCGAACTGCTTGTTCCAATCGAACAGAAAACGCGCGTAGCTGAGCGCGTCGTCGCGGTCGCGTGCTCCCGGGCGGTGACGCGCTACGTCAGCCGCATGCGCAGCGATTTTGTAGGCGATTACGCCTTGCTTCACGTCTTCGGGGTTTGGAAGGCCGAGATGCTCCTTGGGCGTTACGTAGCAGAGCATGGAGGCACCGTGCCAACCGATCATCGCCGCGCCAATGGCGCTGGTGATGTGGTCGTAGCCCGGCGCGATGTCCGTCACCAGCGGGCCCAGCGTATAGAAGGGCGCCTCGTAGCACCATTCCATTTCCTTATCCACCTGTTCCTTGATCTTGTCCATGGGGACATGGCCTGGGCCTTCGATCATTACTTGGACGTCGTGCTCCCAGGCTTTCTTGGTGAGCTCGCCCAAGACCTTCAGCTCGGCGAATTGTGCTTCGTCGCTGGCATCGGCAATACAACCGGGCCGCAAACCGTCGCCGAGCGAGAAGCTCACGTCATGCTTCTTGAAAATCTTGCAGATGTCATCGAAGCGCTCGTAAAGAAAATTCTGTTTCTTGTGGTGCTCCATCCAATGAGCCATCAGAGAGCCGCCGCGGCTTACGATTCCGGTAATACGCTTGCGCACCAGAGGCACGTGCTGGCGAAGCACTCCTGCGTGGATGGTCATGTAATCCACGCCTTGCTCGGCTTGTTCTTCGATCACGTCCAGCATCAACTCCGGGGTAAGGTCTTCCGGACGCCGCACTCGCGAGATGGCCTCGTAGACGGGAACGGTTCCTATGGGCACAGGAGAAGCGTCGATAATTGCTTTGCGGATTTTGGGGATTTCGCCGCCAGTGGAAAGGTCCATCACCGTGTCCGCGCCATAATGCACGGAGTGATGCAGCTTCTTCAGTTCTTCATCAATGTTGGAAGTGGTGGCGGAATTTCCGATGTTGGCGTTGATTTTGCATCGGGTGGCAATGCCGATGCCCATGGGCTCGAGATTCCGGTGATGGATATTCGCGGGAATGATGCAACGGCCGCGGGCCACCTCGCCGCGAAGGAGTTCGGGATCGAGCCGCTCGCGCTTTGCCACATAGTCCATTTCTTCGGTGAGGACACCCTGCCGGGCGAAGTGCATCTGCGATAGGTTGCGGTTCCCGTTCGCGGCCGCCGCCGCTGCTTCTCTTTTCTCGATCCAATTGTCTCGTAAGGCCATCGTTCCCCCGGAACCTGCCGCTGCCGCGTGGCGAATATCGCGACGGTTTCCCTGAAGTTGAAATTATGGCACCGGGGCTTACCGCCAGCAACTAAGCGAAGCGAACTTGGCCGTTCGCGGAAGTGCCTTCTGTAAAGGGGGCTCGAAAAGCTGCGTCTCAATCCGGTTTTGTGGGGTCAGGCGTTGCCGGTTTCTCGGGAGCAGGGCTCTTCGGCTGAATCGACAGAAGCTCAACTTGAAAGATCAAGGTGGAGTTCGGGCCGATATCCGGGCCCGCGGCACGCGGTCCATAGGCCAGGTCCGGCGGAACATATAGTTCCCACTTCGAGCCCACGGGCATCAACTGCAGAGCTTCGGTCCATCCCTTGATGACCTGGTTGACCGCGAACGTTGCGGGACCTCCATGCTTCGAGGAACTGTCGAACTCCGTGTTGTTCAGCAGCGTGCCGCGATAATTGCAAACGACCGTGTCCGTCTCGGAAGGTTTCGGGCCGGTTCCCTCCTGTAGAACCTTGTACTGGAGCCCGCTCGGCAGTACGACGACGCCCTCTTTTGTTTTATTCGTGACAAGAAACGCTTCGCCTTCCTTTTGATTCTTTTCTGACGCGGCCTGATATTCCTCCTGCTGATGTTTCCTGACTTCGGCCTGCAGTTCGACCAGCGCAGCTTTCGCCTCGTCATCCGTCAACAGCGGCTTGCTGCCCGCAAGGGCATCACGAATACCTCGCGCCAGAATCTCGGTGTCCACGTCCACCGAATCTTTCTTCATGTTCTTGCCGATATTCAGGCCGATGGCGTAGCTCGCCTTCTGCTTCTGGGTGGCGAGAGCGAGAGGCCGCTTCGCAGCTGTTCCCTGCTTCTTCGCGGTTGTGGCCGCGGGCGGCTTTTGCGCTGGCGCAGACGTTGCGGGCTTCTTTGGAGAAGCAGTGGCTGGAGATTGTTGCGCGGCGACAACACCCATCGAGTAAATCCCGAAGGCGAGCAGAGTTGCCGCGACCGCGATTTGTTTTCTCATTGCGTCATTCTCTCATCGCTGGCATGCAGCGCAAAGTCTTCCGTTAGGTTCCTGGCGACAATCGGATACCGCAGCCTGTGCGCAAGGCCGCGCTGCGCTTTGTTGAATACAGTCAGGCGCCAGCGACGCGAGGCGTCAGCAGAATGTCCAGGTCGTCTGGATGAATCGCACAGAGCAGCGCTTCTTCTTTCGTGATATGGCCCTTTTGAATCAGTTGGACCAGCGATTCTTCCAGGCTGAACGACCCCTTCTTTTTTGTGATGGTAATTTCCTGATGCAGATGCTGCAAAGCGTTCCTGCGGATATGATGCCGCGCGCCATAGCCAATCATCAGGAGTTCCGCCGCCGGGATTCTGCCGCCTCCTTTCTTTGGCAACAGGATTTGCGTCAGCACGGCGGAAATGGCCATCGCCAGTTCCTGGCGAATCGAACTCTGCCGCTCGAGGGGAAACGAGTCCGAGATTCGTGAGATTGTTGAGGCCACGTCCACTGTATGCAGGGTTGAGAGGACCAGATGCCCGGTCTCCGCGGCGGCCACCGCGATGCGCATGGTGTCGGGATCGCGCATTTCTCCCACGACGATCACGTCGGGAGCCTGGCGAAGCGCTGCCCGCAGCGCAGTCGGAAAATCCGGCGCGTCCGTCCCGATTTCCACTTGTTCGATGATGCTTCGCATGTGCTTGTGTTCGTATTCGACGGGGTCTTCTATGGTGACGATGTGCCGCGACTGCTCGCGATTGATTTCACCCACCAGAGCCGAAAGGGTCGTCGATTTTCCGGATCCCGCCGGACCGCCGATAAGAACGAGGCCGCGCGGCAGATGAGCCAGCGATTCCACGCTCGGAGGAAGATTCAGCTCCGCCAGCGTGGGGACTCGCGAGGGCAGCGCCCGAATTGCCGCGGCCGCCTGCCCGCGTTCGCGATGGAGGTTAGTCCGGAAGCGCCCCACATTTTCGATGCGGTATGAAGAATCCGCAACCAGCGTTTCCCGGTACGTCCGCAGAGCATGAGGACTCAGCGACGGTAGAACCGCGGCTTCAATGTCCGATCCTTCGAGGACGCCGTGCTCGATCTTTCTTAGCTCGCCTTCCAGACGGATGCACGGCGGCGCGCCGTGCACAAGGAGCAAGTCGCTGCCGCCGCGGCTCACCAGCTTTCCCAGCCATGCATCAAGAAGCCTTGTAGCTCCTTCATCGAAGTCGGAAGCCGCGCGGCGCTCGGACAGTTCCTCGGCGATGCGGTCGATTTTGTGAAGGTCATCCATGGTCCGGCCAGCCTGCCCACAGGTGGGATGTTGCCGCATCGCCGGGCGTTTCGTCCAGCATCGGAACAGCGGCGGGCTAACGAGCAGACGCTTGCAGCCTCCCGCGTATTTCCGCGACGATTTCTTCCGGCGTTTTAGACACCTCGACTACGATCGCGTCTTGGGGTTCCTCGAGGTCCGCAAACTGGCCCGCCAGAATCGCGGATCCGGCGAAGTGGCCATGGCGGCCCGCTATGTGTTGAAGCATTTGCTCGTACGAACCTTTCAGGTACACGACCTTTGTGTTCAGACCCGCCGAGAGCAGGTCCCGGTATTTTTGCTTGAGGGCAGAACAGGCCAGGACAACGTTTTCGCCGAGCCCGCTGCGCCGCATTAATTCCGTATGGATGCCCGCCAGCCATGGGGCGCGATCTGCATCCGTCAACGGAATGCCTTTCGTCATCTTCTCGATATTCGCAGCGGGGTGGAAATCGTCTGCGTCAAGAAAGGTCGAGCCAAGTTCACGGGCGAGCATTGTGCCAACCGTCGTTTTCCCCGCACCGGTCGTGCCCATCAGTAGAATCACCATCCGAACATTCTACGCGGAGAAAAATTAGCCCGGCAATTCGGATGCAAGAAAGGAAGGGCGGTGGCAGATGCCGCCGCCCGGATCTCGCTGCGCTCGAAGAGGACTACATTTCGTCGCCTTCCTGCTCCGTGGCGACTGCTTTGAGGGAACCAAAAAGGCCGTGCGCTTCGTCCTGAATGCCGGCGGTGAAAAAGAGCGCGTTGTAAGCGGCTGAATTCGCACCGTTGCCGAAAACCAGGGCCCACAAACCATCAATCGTCAGAATCGAGTCGTCCGGATTCCTCATCAAGCCGATGAATTTCAACGTGAATGGATTGTAGGCGGCGACTTGCCCGCTGCCAAAATTCCCGATAAGCAGAGCGTGACTGAATTCGCCGAAGTCGGAAGGAGCCAAAGCCACTCCCCAAGGCGCGTTGAGCCAATCGCCGTGTTGCAACTGCGCGAGCAGCTTTCCGCCGGGCGTGAAAATAGCGACCGCACCGAGTCCGGCGCCTTTGACGTCGTCTTCACGAGCTTCGTCCGGTTTCGCATAGGTGACGACAAGATTTCCGCCCACGTTCTGCACGTTGAACGGAGAAAGGTCCCGCACGCGGGACGATGCAAAGTCACCGTCTTGGTCGTCTTCCTCTTGCTCTTGCGAAAAAGCGTCGCCCCTAAAAGTGATGCGATTAAAGCCAGAGTCGTACACCTCAATCTGTCCGCTGTGAAAATTGGCCACGTAAAGATAGCGCTTACCGTTGAATTCAGCGATGGTCGCGCCCTTGTAAATGGCATGACGGGCCGAGTTATCTTTCATGAGGATGGCGTTATGCAGATCGACCGTCGCGTTCCAGCCTGAAATCGTTCCGTCCTCCGTCACGAAAATGAAGAGTGCAGGCTTGCCGGGAGCCACCGTGAAATCTTGGCTGCCGTTGAATACGACGCCGGTCGGAGTGGCCTTGGTGTTCGCCGAAGCGCCCTTGGGAGGCGGAACGGTCACGATCAGAGGGGAAGCCGCGGGGAACGGATTGCCAAGTCCGTCGTAGAGCGTGGATGTGCCGGTTCCGTTATTGGAAACCCAAAGCGGGGTTGCAGGTCCCCTGGCCAGTCCCCAGGGATTCACAAGGTTCGTATCGGGTGTCGTGCCGGAAATATCCGAAACGAGGTTGGTCTGCGTATAGTGCTGTCCAAAGGTGGCCTCGGGCAGCAGACTGACAATCAACAGGCAAACGAAGAGGGGCCCAGACTTGCGGATTCGGACTTTCATGATTGACTCCTTGTGCGGAAATCGAGACGTGGCATCGGGAAGACACAGGACTAGTGCACTCGCCGGACCGGGGTACACACCGCGAGCACGCGCCTTGCCAGCGTTTTTATTTAGGAAGTGCTCCCTTTCCGATCGAAGCTTTGATTGAAAACAGAGAGGTTTCGCGCAGGTGGCGGCCGGTACGCGGACTTCGTCTTTTCAGAAAACAGAATTGGGCTTCAGCCGCGCATTCCAAAAGCTGGAGGGGAACTTGTGCTCAGCTACTCCGGCGTAAGGTCAACAATGTAATCTCTGGCGGGACCCCAAGGCGCACCGGCGCGCCCACGGTTCCGAGGCCGCGATTCACGTAAAGGGCCGCTGCAGGGCGGTCCAGGGTGGCCGCAGCGATAAAGTGCCCGGAAGCTTGCGTACGGGCCGACTCGAATAGCGGCCGCGTATAGAGCCCCGCGATGTAGTCCGTAATAAAGCGCGCCGGACTCAACCGGTGATCCAAGATTTCGACCTGCACCTGGCCGCCGTGGGTGTGCCCTGCAAGGCTCAACTCGATGCCGAGTTCCGCCGCGCGGTTAAAGCTGTTTGGGTTATGAGACATCAGAATATTCGGCATGTCGCGCCGAACCAGAGCCTCGAGGCCAACCAGCATCTGTACCTTACGGCCGCTTGGCATGCGCTCCCTCTGGTAATCCACACCGATCAAGTTAAAGGACCCGCCGCGGAACTGGATCTGGGCGTTTTCATGCCGCAAGAGCGTCATTCCGTTGATTGCAAACAAGCGCTGCGCCATGGCCTCGGCATCCGCGTAAATCTCATGATTGCCGTTGCACCCCCAAACGCCCAGCGGAGCCTGCAGACGGCCGAGTTCGGCAATGCAGTCGGCGATAGGGTCGCCCGCGCCGGTGATGAAGTCTCCGGTGACCATGGCGATGTCCGCGTGGAGCTCGTTCGCCATGTCCACGGCGCGGCGCACCTGTGCGCGCGGCATGTAACCACTCAGATGAATATCACTCAATTGTGCTATGCGCATTCCGTGCAACGCGGGCGGCAGGTGCGCAACTGGAACTTCTATGCGGCGAATCTGGTAATTCAGACGCTCTGCGGCGAATCCGTAGACCGCGCTCAAAAAGGGAGTGGCTCCGGCTACGGCCGTCGCCGTTTTGAAAAAGTAGCGGCGTGACGGATCGGCCACGACTTCGGCTCCTTCTGAGCCAAAATGCCCTGCGATTGCCGGCTGAAGCCCGAGGAGTCTTCGCAACGAACGCCACGCTCCGTCGAAAAGGTGCACGAACTTCACGGAAACGTACGAGAAGAGGCCGCTGAAGTACCAGAAGCCCGCCAGCGCCGTGACCATGGTTCCGCGTGGAACGATACGCCCATGTCCGGTGCGGATGCCGTCATAGGTGGCTGCGATAACCAGAATCAGTGCAAGAAGGTAGACAGAACGGACGACGACGCGGGCGGCTGTGCTGCCCCATGCGCGACTCACTTTCCAAAGCGCGTGAAACCAGAAGCGCTGCGAGAGAAACAACAGCGCGAGCACGGTCATCCCCAAGACGATTCGGAAAAGTAGCCAGCCCAGATTCAATTCAGGCATCCCTCAGCGAACCTTCCCAGCTTACCACGGCTCTGCTCGGCACAATTTCGGGTGTTACGAAACCGTACTCCTAGTAAGATGCTTTTCACGCCGGCCGGGTCATGTAACCTTTTTTGTAAATTCCGGGAAACGATATGCAACTTGGTCCGTCCGAGCCAAGGAATGCGCGCCTTTACGACGCGCTACGGAGGAAAATGCATGAGAATTAGATGGGGTAGTGTAGGACTCGTGGTAGCTGCGGTTTTGGGTTTGGCCCTCTCTGGCGTATCCACGCGCGCGCAAAACGCTCAGAAGAAAACTCCCAAGCCCGCCGCAAGCCCTTCGCAAGCCGTTCTGGAATCATGGAACGACGTCGGGCGCAAGCTGATTGCTATTGCCGAGGATCTGCCGGAAGACAAGTATGACTACAAGCCGCACCCGGACTCCCGCACCTTCGTCCAGCAGCTGTTGCACGTTTCAGCGTCCATGTATTACTTCACGGATACCGCCCAGGGCAAAAAAGCACGCTTCGGGGACGACCCGAAACGCGACGAACTAAAGACTAAGGAACAAGTCGTAGCGTTCGTGAAGAAATGCGTCCAGGACGGCGCCGATCTCATCAAGGAGAAAGGCGATAATGGCATGAACACAGAAGTGGCCGCCGGCTCTCAAATGATGCGCCTTACGGACTTGGCGTACGGATTGATCGAGCATTCTGGCGAGCACTACGGGCAGCTGGTCGTTTATTACCGGATCAACGGCATGGTGCCGCCGGAATCCCGCAAGCACTAGTCGCCGACTCTAAATTCCCTGAAAAAGGGGCGCAGCCGTGGCGCCCCTTTTCTTTATTGCCTCACGAATTCAGGAGCTCGGTGCCGACGCGGCCTGATCCCGGTGCACAAGCATCGCCTTGAGCGCCTCGGGATCCTCGGTAGGCGGCATGCATGTCGCTCCAGAACAAACCAACGCCGAGGCCTTGCCGTTCGGGAGATGAGGGAGGGTCTCCCGCAGAGCCGGTGGTAGATTGTCCAGCGAAGTCTCAGGGAAAATTCGCAGCACCGATTTGCCGAAACGAAATACCGAACTGGCGGCTTCCTCCAGCGCCGCCGAGCGTTTGTCATCCTCCGCTCCCGTGATCACCACCTGAATCGGATGATTGACGAAAAGCGTGGTAGCGAGACCGTAGGTGGCCGCAAAAAGTCCGAATTGCGGAGCGATTTCCGCAAAAGCCTCAAGCGTCCTCTTTGCCCATTCGTGGTAGAGCTGTTCGCCGGTAAACGCGTGCATGCGTACCAGCGCGATTGCGGCTGCGGAGTTCGCACCAGGTGTGGGAGAGTCCTGAAAAGGCTTTCTCCGCACGTCCAGACCGCCCATCGCCGGAGCGTCCGATGCGCGGTCGAAAAATCCTCCACCCTCCGCGTCGCCGTACTTTTCAATGGCGACGTCCATCG
>Ga0079222_10000034_pt1 | contig 20133 bp, 14 predicted proteins | sample GAPlitter_FD_75070 | JGI IMG/M metagenome (GOLD analysis project Ga0079222, IMG submission 75070) | Agricultural soil microbial communities from Georgia to study Nitrogen management - GA Plitter | ecosystem: Environmental > Terrestrial > Soil > Agricultural land | place: USA: Georgia...
CGCCGCCGAGGTCGTCACCGGCACCCTCGACCCGTACGCGGCCGCCGACAAGCTCGTCGACACGTTGACCACGTAGGGGCCCCGGCCGGGCAGGCGGGACGGGGGCGGGGCACCGGGGGTGCGGGTCGCCGGTGCCGGCCGCGGGGGGTGTCTGGTGGCTACGTCTGTGCTGCGCGTGATGGAGCAGAGGCGTAGCCGGCCGTGGGAGGAGTGGCGGAGGGCGGCGGGGCGGGATCAGGCGACCGCGGTGTCGCTCGTCGCGGTGGCGGCGCGGACGAGGTCGTCGAGCGGGATGTCGAGGACGGCGGTGATGGCGGCGACGGTGAACAGCGCCGGCGTCGGCACCCCGCCGCGCTCGATCTTGCGGATCGTCTCCTCCGCCAGCCCGGACCGGGCCGCCAGCTCGCGGACCGGCAGCTCGCCCCTGGCCCGCCGCAGCGCCGCGCCGAGCGCCAGCCCGCGCGCCCGCTCCAGCTCCGTCAACGCCTCCCGGACCACGCTCCGATCGTACTCTACCCCGATAACTATCCCGGGATAGTTGTACCGTGGTCGGCATGGACCTCGCCCTGCCGACCCGCACGCCCACCGAGCTCGACAGCATGCGCGCGGCCGGCCGGGTCGTCGCGGCGACGCTCGCCGCGGTCCGCGCCGCCGCCGGCCCCGGCGTGCGGCTGCGGGACCTGGACGAGCTCGCCCGCACCTGCATCGCCGAGGGCGGCGCCACGCCGTCGTTCCTCGGCTACCGCCCCACCTGGGCCCCGCGCGCGTACGACGGCGTGCTGTGCCTGTCGCCGAACGAGACCGTCGTGCACGGCCGGCCCAGCGGTCGCCGGCTCGCCGACGGCGACCTGCTCTCGATCGACTGCGGCGCGATCGTGGACGGCTGGCACGGCGACGGCGCCGTCACCGTCCACATCGGAGCGCCGACGGACGGGGACGAGCGGTTGCGGGCGGCGACGGAGGCGGCGCTCGCGGCGGGGATCGCCGCCGCCGTGCCCGGCGCGACCCTGCGCGACGTCGCCGTGGCGATCGACTCGGTCGCCCGCCGGTACGGCTACCAGCACGTGCTCGACCACGGCGGGCACGGCATCGGCCGGCAGATGCACGAGGGCCCGTTCATCGCGAACGTGCCGACCGAGGAGGCGGGCTGGTTCACGCTGCGGCCGGGCAACACGGTCGCGCTGGAGCCGATGCTCGTCACCGGCGCCGGCCGCTACAAGCACAAGCGCGACGGCTGGGCGGTGGTCACCGTGGACGGCTCCCGGGCCGCGCACGCGGAGCACACGGTCCTGGTCACCGAGTCCGGTGGGCAGCCACTGACCGTCCTGTGAGGACGGCAGCGGTGAGACCCGGGGAGGGTCCGCTGCCACGCCTCCCCGGGCCCCGTCCGGTGCCTTACCTCAGGCCGGTGTCCACCGCGGTGGTGAGGGTGCCGTCGTCGCCGTCGAGCTCCCAGACCATCACCCCGCCGAGTTCCTTCTGCTTGACGTACGCGGTCTTCTGCGCGACGACCGTCGGGTCGTCGTACGACCACCAGTTCGTGCCGTCGTACAGCCAGAGTGCGCCGGCGGCGGTGTCCCGGAACCTGGTGCCCGGCCGGTTCTTGAGCACCTTGTAGTCCTCGATGCCGGCCTCCCAGGTGCCCTGGGCGGCGGTGCCGGACTGGAACAGGCCGTTGCCGGTCGGGCCGACTCCGGTCCAGCCGATGCAGGAGGAGACGAGCGGTCGGCGACGCCGCTGACCGAGGACGCGGCGTCGAAGGTCTTCTGGTAGTCGGCGAACGCGTCGCCCTGCCCGGCCAGGTTGGCCTCGAAGCACCTGCCGTCCGAACCGACGTTCTCGAACGCGTAGTTGATCGTGCTGAGTTTGCCGGCCATCGCCTGCGCGTCCAGAGTGTGCAGGGTGAAGTTGCGGCCGTAGATGCCCCACTGGGCGAAGTAGCCGACCTTGCGGGCGCCGCCCGGCGGCGGTGGCGGCGGCGGGGGGCCGCCGGCGGCGGTGGTCACGCTGACCGCGGCGCTGCGGGCGGACGAGTTGCCGGCGCCGTCCCTGGCCGCGACGGCGAACGAGTACGCCGTGCCGGCGGTGAGCCGGGCCACCGTCGCGGAGGTGCCGGTCACCGTCGCGGCCAGCGTGCCGTCGCGGAACACGTCGTAGCCGGTGACGCCGACGTTGTCGGTCGACCCGGTTGCCGGCGTGGCGGGAAGCCAGCGCTGGGCACCCAGGCCACCCGGATGACCGGCCGGTGCTCGGGGTCCGTCCCCCGAGTGTTCGGCTACCGTCAGCACGTGGCGAAGCCGCTGGATCTCCCGTTCGACCCGATCGAGCGTGCCGGCGAGATCTGGGCCGACACCTGGGGGCCGGCGTCCGCCATGCGGGTCGCGACCTCGGTGATGCGGGTCCAGCAGATCCTGCTGGGCCGGTACGACGAGGTGCTGCGTCCGCACGGGCTCACGTTCGCCCGGTATGAGGTGCTGGTGCTGCTGCACTTCAGCCGGACCGGCGCGCTGCCGCTCAAGGTCATCGGCAGCCGGCTGATGGTGCACCCGACCAGCGTCACCAACGCGATCACCCGGCTGGTCGCGGCCGGGCTGGTCGAGCGGCTGGCCAACCCGCGGGACCGGCGCGGTGCGCTGGCCTCGATCACGCCGCACGGCCGTGAGGTCGCCGAGGCCGGCACCCGCGACCTCATGGCCATCGACTTCGGCCTCGGCGCGCTCGACGAGCGGACCCGGGAGAGCACGTTCGCGGCGCTGCGGAAGGTGCGCGCCGAGGCCGGTGACTTCCAGGAGAAGCCGCCGGCCGAGACGGTCGAGTAGGACGCGCCGTCTCGTTCGGGTGGCCGCGGTTAGTTGGACGTCCTAGTATTTTTCCGTGGACGACATCGAGGCCGGACGCCGGCGCTGGCAGGAGCGGTACGACGCCTCCCGGAAGCGGGACGCCGACTTCACGACGCTCTCCGGCGTCGAGGTGCAGCCGGTCTACGGCCCGGCCGGACCCGTCCCGGACTTCGAGCGGATCGGCTGGCCGGGTGAGTTCCCGTTCACCCGCGGGCTCTACCCGGGGGGCTACCGGGGCCGGCCGTGGACGATCCGGCAGTTCGCCGGCTTCGGCAACGCCCAGCAGACCAACGAGCGCTACAAGCTGATCCTCGCGGAGGGCGGCGGCGGCCTGTCGGTCGCCTTCGACATGCCGACGCTGATGGGCCGCGACTCCGACGACCCGCGCTCGCTCGGCGAGGTCGGCCACTGCGGCGTCGCGATCGACTCGGCCGCGGACGTGGACGTGCTCTTCGACGGCATCCCGCTCGGCGACGTCACCACGTCGATGACGATCAGCGGCCCGGCCGTACCGATCTTCTGCATGTACCTGGTGGCAGCCGAGCGGCAGGGCGTCCCGATCGGCAGCCTCGACGGGACGCTGCAGACCGACATCTTCAAGGAGTACATCGCCCAGAAGGAGTGGCTGTTCGAGCCCGAGCCGCACCTGCGGCTGATCGGCGACCTGATGGAGTTCTGCGCGGCCGAGATCCCGGCGTACAAGCCGCTGTCGGTGTCGGGCTACCACATCAGGGAGGCCGGCTCGACCGCCGCGCAGGAGCTCGCGTTCACCCTCGCCGACGGGTTCGGCTACGTGGAGCTCGGGCTGTCCCGCGGGCTGGACGTCGAGACGTTCGCGCCGGGGCTGTCGTTCTTCTTCGACGCGCACATCGACTTCTTCGAGGAGATCGCCAAGTTCCGGGCGGCGCGGCGGATCTGGGCTCGCTGGATGCGCGACGTCTACGGCGCCAAGACCGAGCGGGCGCAGTGGCTGCGGTTCCACACCCAGACGGCGGGGGTCTCGCTGACCGCGCAGCAGCCGGACAACAACATCGTCCGGACCGCGCTCGAGGCGCTCTCGGCCGTGCTCGGCGGCACCAACTCGCTGCACACCAACGCGCTCGACGAGGTGCTCGCGCTGCCCTCGGAGCGGGCCGCCCGGATCGCGCTGCGTACCCAGCAGGTCATCGCCGAGGAGACCGGCGTCGGCAACGTGGCCGACCCGCTCGGTGGCTCCTGGTATGTCGAGGCGCTCACCGACGAGCTCGAACGGCAGGCCGAAGCGATCTTCGCCCGGATCCGGGAGATGGGCGGCGACGGGACGATGACCGCCGGGATCCTGCGCGGCATCGAGGACGGCTGGTTCACCGGGGAGATCGCCGAGGCCGCCTTCCGCTACCAGCAGAAGCTGGAGAAGGGCGACAAGAAGGTCGTCGGCGTCAACACCAACCTGGCCAGCGACGAGCCGGAGCTCGAGATCCTGCGGATCTCCGGTGAGGTGGAGAAGGAGCAGGTGCGGGTGCTGGCCGGGCGCAAGGCCGGCCGGGACGAGGGCGAGGTGCGGGCCGCGCTGGCGGCGCTGGTGGACGCCGCCCGGGGCGAGGCCAACCTGGTCCCGCCGATGCTCGCGGCGGCCAGGGTGGAGGCCACGCTGGGCGAGATCTGCGGGGCGCTGCGGGACGAGTGGGGCGCCTACACCGAGCCCGCCCGGTTCTGAGGGGGTAGATCCCCAAAACGCGGGGATCGCCGGTGCACGGCGGCCGGCGGCCCCGCCGCGCGACTACGCTGGTTGCATGCAACCTGGTCGTCCTTCGCGTGGTGCCGCCCCGGCGCCGTCTCCCGCCCTGTCCGCCGCGCTGGCCGGTGCCGTCGACCTGTCCGCCCTGCAGGCCCGCAACGAGGCCCGGGAGCGGGCCGACGCGCAGGCCCGGGCGGCGGCCGACGGTGACGGCCCGGCCGAGCCGGTCACCGTCGTCGACGTCACCGAGGCGACCTTCCAGGCCGAGGTGCTCGACCGGTCGTTCCGGACGCCGGTGATCCTCGACCTGTGGGCCGAGTGGTGCGGGCCGTGCAAGCAGCTCTCCCCGGTGCTGGAGAAGCTCGCCGCCGAGGCGCACGGGGCCTGGGTGCTGGCCAAGATCGACGTCGACGCCAACCCGGCGATCGCGCAGGCGCTGCGGGTGCAGGGGATCCCGGCGGTGAAGGCGGTCTTCCAGGGCCAGCTGCTCGGCGAGTTCGCCGGGGCGCTGCCGGAGGACCAGGTGCGGACGTTCCTCGACCAGGTCGTCGAGGTGACCGGCGCGGCGGCGCCGGCGGAGGACGGCTCGATCCCGGAGCCGGTCGAGCCGGAGGACCCGCGGGTGATCGCGGCCGAGGAGGCCACCGAGCGGGGCGACTACGACGACGCGATCGGTCAGTACGCGGCGATCCTCGCGGCCGAGCCGGGGCATGCCCGCGCGGCGGCAGCGATCCGCGAGGTCGAGCTGCTGCGCCGGGTGGGCGCCGCCGCACCGGACGCGGTGGCGAAGGCCGACGCGGCACCGGACGACGTCGACCTCGCGCTGGAGGCGGCCGACGTGCAGCTCGCCCGCGGCGAGGTCTCGAACGCGTTCGCCCGGCTGCTGGCAGCGGTCCGGGGCAGCAGCGGTCCGCAGCGGGAGCAGGTGCGGCTGCGGCTGGTCGAGCTGTTCAACGTGATCGGCAACGAGGACCCGCGGGTCACCGCCGCCCGCAAGGAACTGACCAAGGCGCTGTACTAGTCGCGGACCGGAGGGCTGGGGACCGATCGCCACGGGCCGGTTCCGGCCCCTGGGGGGACCGGCTGCTGACCCGGCGGGACACCTCCGGTAGCGCGACGGTCACGGTGGGCCTCCGGCGTCGAACAATCGGACGCGGCTTGGTACTTTTCGGCGTCCCACCGCCCTCAGGGAGGTCCTCCCTTGACCGATGGCTGGATGAAGGCCCGCACCAAGGGGCAGCACCGCGAGCCGGAGCCGGACGACGCCCGGGTGACCGCGCTGCCCGGCATGCAGGCCCCGCCACCCGGACCGCCGGGCCCGCTCGACGCGCAGCCTGGCGGCGACGTCCAGCAGGCCCTGCAGATGCTGACCCTCGCTCAGCGGACGGCGGAGGAGCACGTCGCCACCGCGCACCGCCAGGCCGACAAGATCCTGGCCGATGCGCGCGGGATGGCCGAGCGGATCGTCGGGGAGGCGCAGACCCAGGCCGAGGCCGTGCGGCGGGAGGCCGACAAGGTGCTCACCGACGCGAGAGCGCAGGCGGAGCAGTCGGTCAAGGAGATCCAGGCGCACGCGCAGACCGCCCGACAGAGCGGGGAGAAGATCGTCACCGACGCGCGGGCCCAGGCGACCGAGATCGTCAAGGAGGCGCGGGCGAAGGCGGACGGGCTCGAGCGCCTGGCCCGGCAGCGGTACGACGAGGAGGTCGGCAACCTCGCCGCGAAGCGGGAGGGGCTGCAGCAGCAGATCGAGTCCCTGCAGGAGTTCGACCGGGACTACCGGTCCCGGCTGCTCACCTTCATGCAGGCCCAACTGCGTGCCCTCTGGGTCGACGAACCCCACGTCGACGGCGACATCTCCCGGCCCATCACCTCAGACCCCGCCACCACCCCGGCCCCCGCACCCCCCGCCGTCCACGCCCCCGCAGGCCACGCCGCCGCCGCCCAGGCGGCCGCAGCCCGGAACGCGGCCCAGGCCCCCGCTCAGACCAGCGCAGCCCAGACCAGCGCAGCCCGGAACGCAGCCCAGGCCCCCGCTCAGACCGGCGCAGCCCAGACCGGCGCAGCCCAGACCGGCGCAGCCCAGACCGGCGCAGCCCGGGCCGGCGCAGCTCCGGCCTCCCCGGCCCGGGACGCCGGCCAGGCGTCCGCCGGCCACGTCTCCGGCCCCCAGGTGTCGGGAGCGGCGAAGACCACCGCCACCGTCCCGGCTCCGGCCGCACAACCCGCCGCGGCCCGCACTCCGGCGGCGCAAGGCGAGCCAGCGCAGACCAAGCCGGCAGGACCACAGCCCGCGTAACCCCAAGAGGCGCAGCCCAGCCAGCGGAGCCCGGCCGGTGCCGCCCCGGCCGGCAGGGCCGCCCTGGGCGGGTTACTTGCAGGACTTGGCGTTGTTGAAGCCGTCGCGGAAGGCCTGGACGCGGTCGAAGCCGGTCGTGGTGCGGACGTTGGTGAACTGGCTGGAGCCGGCCGCCTCGAGCAGCGCGCGGATCGCCTCGTCGAGGTCGCCGGGCGACAGCGACAGCCGGTTCCTGTCCGTCTGGCCGAACGCGTCCCGGGCGTAGCCGCCGGTCGCGCAGATCGCCGACAGCAGCGACGACTCGCTGTCGGTCGAGGTCGACTCACCGCGCCGCTCCCGGACCGCCTGCCCGTACGCGATGCCGACCAGCGAGATCGCCCCGAAGTCGCCGTTGACCTGCTTGTAGACCTTGCCCAGCGCGTCGGTGTCGTAGTAGATCGTGTCGTCCGCCGCGCAGTATTGCGCGTCGAGCACCGGCTGGCCGTCGCACTGCGGCCGATCGGCGTCGGTGAACGGCTTCACCCCGGCCAGCGGCTTCCACGGCTGCCCGTACAGCTTCTGGTAGGAGGACTTCCAGTACGCGTCGACGTCCTTCGGTCCCTGGTCGAGGGTCTGCGGGAGCGGGAGGTTGCCGCCCTGGTCCTGGTCCCGCTCGCTCTGGAAGCCGATCTGGGTGAAGGTGCGGTTGTCGTCGAACTTGGCGCAGAACGGCACGCCCTGCTCGTACCCGTCCTGGAACGCGGAGACGCGGTCGAACCCGCTGCCGTGCGCCTGCCGGTCGGCGGCGTTGGCGCCCACCGGGTCGCTGAACAGCAGGAAACCCGACAGCGCCCGGTCGAGGTCGGGCCGGGTGATCTGGAAGTGCGGCGCGTTGCCGTGCAGCGCCCAGGCGGTGAACGCCCCGGCGTAGCAGTCGGCCTGGGTCTCCACCACGATCGTGTGGTCGCTGGGCAACGAGGTGCGCTTCTGGATCGCGTGTCCCCACTCGTGTGCGAGCACCATCGCGACCAGGAAGTCGCCGAAGCGCTCCCGCAGCTGGGGCAGCAGGACCTTGCGGTCCCAGGCGACGATGTCCCGGGACGGGCAGTAGAAGGCGTTGCCGCGGATGTCCGCCGGCTCGTCGGTGCACGGCGCGGCGACCGTGCCGTCCGGGTCGATCGAGTAGAACGCCGAGACCGGCCGGTAGGGCCGGTGGAAGTCGTCGGCCATCTCCTTGGTCCAGAACTGCTGGATGTCGAAGATCGCGTTGCCGGCCAGCGTGTCGACGGGGCCGTGGTCGGTGTTGCGGATCTCGATCTCGGCGTCCGGCGCCCTGGTCGGGGCGGCGCCGTACGAGCCGAGGCCGGGGATCTGCTGCACGCAGCCGGTGGCCAGCACGGCGAGCACCGCTGTCGCCGTCGCGAGCCGCCGCCACCTCGACGTCACTGTCGTCCACCCCTCGTCGCCGCACCGCCGGTGCCATCCTGCCCGGCCGCGCGGCCCCGCCGGCTACCCGTCACCCTGCCAGCCGTGCGGTGTGACGGGCGTCAAGCCTCGGTGCGGTCGCCGGTGTAGCGCAGCCACAGCGCGCCGAGCGGAGGCACCCGCAGGGTCACCGAGGCGGGCTGGCCGTGCCAGGGCTGCGGCCGGGCCTGCACCGAGCCGAGGTTGCCCACCCCGGACCCCCCGTACGCCTCCGAGTCGGTGTTGATGATCTCCTGCCAGCGCCCGACCCGGGGCAGGCCGAGCCGGTAGCCCTCGTGCGGCCCGCCGGCGAAGTTGGCCACGCAGGCGAGCACGGAGTCGTCGGCGCCCCAGCGCAGGAACGAGAACGTGTTGTTCGCCGCGTCGTTGGCGTCGATCCAGGAGAACCCGGACGGCGAGGTGTCCTGGGTGTAGAGCGCCGGGGTGGCCCGGTAGACCCGGTTGAGGTCGCCGGTCAGCCGCTGCAGCCCGCTGTGCAGCGGGTCCTCCAGCAGCCACCAGTCCAGCGATCGGGCGTCGGCCCACTCGGTGCCCTGGCCGAACTCGCCGCCCATGAACAGCATCTGCTTGCCCGGGTGCGCCCACATGTAGGCGAGCAGCGCGCGCAGGGTGGCGGCCTGCTGCCAGTGGTCGCCCGGCATCTTGCCGAGCAGCGAGCCCTTGCCGTGCACGACCTCGTCGTGGGAGAGCGGGAGGATGTAGTTCTCGCTGAAGGCGTACATGAGCGAGAACGTCATCTGGTGGTGGTGATACTGCCGGTACACCGGGTCCCGGGAGACGTAGTCCAGGGTGTCGTGCATCCACCCCATGTTCCACTTGAACCCGAAGCCGAGCCCGCCCAGGTGGGTCGGCCGGGTCACGCCCGGCCAGGCGGTCGACTCCTCGGCGATCGTCACCGCGCCCGGCACGCGCCGGTAGACGGTGGCGTTCATCTCCTGCAGGAACGCGACCGCGTCCAGGTTCTCCCGCCCGCCGTACTGGTTGGGCAGCCACTGGCCCTCGGCCCGGGAGTAGTCGAGGTAGAGCATCGAGGCGACCGCGTCCACCCGCAGCCCGTCGATGTGGTACTCCTCCAGCCAGAACAGCGCGTTCGCGACGAGGAAGTTGCGCACCTCGCGCCGGCCGAAGTCGAACACGTACGTGCCCCAGTCCGGCTGCTCGCCGCGGCGCGGGTCGGGGTGCTCGTAGAGCGGGGTGCCGTCGAACCGGGCCAGCGCCCAGCCGTCCTTCGGGAAGTGCCCCGGCACCCAGTCGACGATCACGCCGATGCCGGCCCGGTGCAGCCGGTCGACGAAGTAGCGGAAGTCGTCCGGGTCTCCGAACCGCGCGGTCGGCGCGAAGTAGGAGGTGACCTGGTAGCCCCAGGACCCGTCGTACGGGTGCTCGGCCACCGGGAGCAGCTCGACGTGGGTGAACCCGGTCTCGGTCAGGTAGTCGGCGAGCTGGTCGGCCGCCTCCCGGTAGCCGAGGCCCTTCCGCCAGGAGCCGAGGTGCACCTCGTAGATGCTCATCGGCGCCGCGTGCCAGCGGGTCGCCGTGCGCTTCGCCAGCCACTCGTCGTCGTTCCAGGCGAACCTGGTGGTGTGCACCACCGACGCGGTCGCCGGGGTGCGCTCGGTGCCGAAGGCCATCGGGTCGGCCTTGTCCCGCCACTGGCCGTCCGACCCGAGGATGGAGAACTTGTACTTCGCGCCCGGGACCACGCCCGGCACGAAGATCTCCCAGACGCCGCTGCGGCCGAGCGAGCGCAGCGGATAGGCCCGCCGCTGCCAGTAGTCGAAGTCGCCGGTGACCCGCACGCCGCGGGCGTTGGGCGCCCAGACCGCGAACGAGGTGCCGGACACCGGCCCGTGCGGCGTCACGTACGTGCGCACGTGCGCGCCGAGCGCCTCCCACAGCCGCTCGTGCCGGCCCTCGCTGATCAGGTGCAGGTCGATCTCGCCGAGCGTCGGCAGCCACCGGTACGGGTCGTCGACCAGGTGGGTCTCCTCGGCGCCGCCCTCGACCGGGTAGGTCACCTCGAGCTGGTAGTCGGACGCCGGCCCCGGCGCGAGGCCGGCGAACACGCCGCCGGGGTGCACCCGGCTCAGGTCGTGGCGGCGGTCACCGAACACGGCGGCGACCCGGCTCGCGTCCGGCCGCAGCGCGCGGACGACCAGCCGGCCGGCGTCGGCCTTGACCGGGTCGGCGCCGGCCTCCAGCGCGCTGCCGTTGGTGGCCGGCGTCAGCGGCTGGGCGACCGCGTCCACCTGGTCGATCACGTTCTGCCCCGGTGCGGCCGTCGACACCGGTGCCGGCGGCGCAAGCTCGGTCCGGACCGGATGCAGGCCGAGCACCGAGTGCGGATCGTGGTGCACTCCGCCGACGACCCGGTCGAGCTCCTCCCGGGACAGGCCGGCAGGGTCCGCGACAAGCTGCGTGGACGTCACGACCGTGCTCCTTCGGTGAGTCGGGCCAGCGAGGCCAACGGGATCGGCAACCAGGACGGGCGGTTACGTGCCTCGTACACCGCTTCGTACACGGCCTTGTCCGCCTCGTACGCGCGCAGCAGCACGGGCTCCTCGCGCGGGTCGGGGCCACCGGCGTCGGTGTAGCCGTCGAGGAAGGCGTCCCGGTTGCGGGTCGCCCACTCGTCCGCGCGGTAGGCAAGGTGCGGCTCGAACGGGTGGTCGGCGAGCAGGTGCCGGGCGGCGTAGTCGAACGACCGCAGCATCCCGGCCAGGTCACGCACCGGCGAGTCGAGCCCGGTCCGTTCGGACAGCGGCTTGGCCGGCTCGCCCTCGAAGTCGAGCACCACCCAGCGGTGGGAGGTGCGCAGCACCTGGCCGAGGTGGTAGTCGCCGTGCACGCGCTGCACCGGCACGCCGGGCTGGTGCGCACCGAGCGCGCCGAACGCCTCGCGCAGCCCGGCGACGTAGTCCTCCAGCGCCGGCACGACCGCCAGCGCGGCGTCCAGCCGCTGCCGCATCTGTGCGGCCATCGCCGCCAGCCCGTCCGCGTCGAGCACGCCGGTCGGGAGCGCCCGGGCCAGGTCGGCGTGCACCTCGGCGGTGGCCTGGCCGAGCCGGTACGCCTCGCCGGCGAAGTCGCCGCCGACCTCGGAGGCGTGCAGGTCGGCCTCGGCGTACAGGTCGCGGACGCTGATCTTGGCCAGCTCCCAGCCGTCGGTCGCGGTCCGGAAGTATTCCTGCAGCATGGCCAGGTCGGCCTCGGTCAGGCTGCCGTCCGGGCCGGCCCAGCGGGCCTCGACGTGGCCGAGCAGCCTGGCCACGTGCCGGGCCCCGCCGTCGATCTCGGACAGCGCCCGGTGCACCTCGATGTCCGGGTTGCGGCCGGGGTAGACCCGGCGGAACACCTTGAGGATCGCCGCGTCGTCGAAGATCAGCGACGTGTTCGACTGCTCGCCGGTGTTGACCAGGCTGGTCGCCTCCAGCGGCAGGTCCTCCGGGTGCGGCCCGGGCACGAAGGTGAGCAGGCCGTCCTTGCGACCCTCGGCGATCCCGGCCAGCCAGGCGCCGGTGACCTCCTTGTCGTGCAGCCCGTCGTACCACCAGGACCGGCCGCCGTAGTCCGGGTCGGGCGTCTCGCCGACCAGCACGTGCGAGACCTGGTCGGCCGGCTCCGGCCGGCGTACCAGCGGGACCTGGTAGGTCTCGGTGCCGCCGTCGTCGTAGCGGACCCGGACCAGCCACAGGTCGCTGCGCCACGGCCGCACGGTGAGGATGCCGAGCGCGCTGACCGCCTCCACGACGAAGTCCCTGCCCTTGCCGGCGAACCAGCGCTGGGCCGGCAGCCAGAGCGCGAGCAGGTCGGACAGCTCGGTCGGGGCGACAGCGTCGGCCATCACTGTCCCTCGTCCGCCGGCGCGGGCAGGCGGAACCAGTAGAAGCCGTGGCCGGCCAGCGTCAGCAGGTAGGGCAGCTCACCGATGGGCGGGAACCGCACACCGCCGGTCAGCTCGAGCGGCTCGCGGCCGCGCCATGGGCGCAGGTCGAGCTCGACCGGTTGGGCGAACCTGGACAGGTTGTTCACGCACAGCACTATGTCGTCTCCGAACTCCCGAACGTACGACAGCACGCTCGGGTTGCTACCCCCCAGGTCGATGAAGGAGCCGAGACCGAAGGCGGGGTTGGCCTTGCGGACCTGGATCATCCGCCGCGTCCAGTGCAGCAGCGAGGATGAGTTGCGGGTCTGCGACTCCACGTTCGTGACCTGGAAGCCGTAGATCGAGTCCATGTTGACCGGCAGGTAGAGCCGGCCGGGATCGCAGGTGGAGAAGCCGGCGTTGCGGTCGGGCGTCCACTGCATGGGGGTGCGGACGCCGTCCCGGTCGCCGAGCCAGATGTTGTCGCCCATCCCGATCTCGTCGCCGTAGTAGAGGACGGGGGAGCCGGGCAGCGACAGCAGCAGCGCGGTGAACAGCTGGATCCGGTCGAGGTCGTTGTCCAGCAGCGGGGCCAGCCGGCGGCGGATGCCGAGGTTGGCCTTCATCCGCGGGTCGTGGGCGTACTCGGCCCACATGTAGTCGCGCTCCTCGTCGGTGACCATCTCCAGGGTGAGCTCGTCGTGGTTGCGCAGGAAGATGCCCCACTGGCAGTTCGGCGGGATGGGCGGCGTCGACTCGAGGATCTCCGAGATCGGGTAGCGCTGCTCGCGCCGGACCGCCATGAAGATGCGCGGCATGACCGGGAAGTGGAAGGCCATCTGGCACTCGTCGCCCTTGATCGGGTCGCCGAAGTAGTCGACCACGTCCTCGGGCCACTGGTTGGCCTCGCACAGCAGCACCCGGTCCGGGTAGCCCTTGTCCACCTCGGCCCGGATCCGCTTGAGGAACTCGTGCGTCTCCGGGAGGTTCTCGCAGTTGGTGCCCTCCCGCTCGAACAGGTAGGGCACGGCGTCCAGCCGGAACCCGTCGATGCCGAGGTCGAGCCAGAACTTCAGCGCGTCGAGGATCGCGTCCTGGACCGCCGGGTTGTCGAAGTTGAGGTCGGGCTGGTGGGCGAAGAACCGGTGCCAGAAGTACTGCTTGCGCACCGGGTCGAAGGTCCAGTTGGACGTCTCGGTGTCGATGAAGATGATCCGGGCGCCCGGGTAGCCGGTGTCGTCGTCGGCCCAGACGTAGAAGTCCCCGTACGGGCCGTCCGGGTCGGCGCGGGAGGCCTGGAACCAGGGGTGCTGGTCCGAGGTGTGGTTCATGACGAAGTCGACGATCACCCGCATGCCGCGCGCGTGCGCCTCGTCGAGCAGCCGGCGGAAGTCCTCCACCGTGCCGAACTCGGGCAGCACGCCGACGAAGTCGCTGATGTCGTAGCCGCCGTCGCGCAGCGGCGACGGGTAGAACGGCGGCAGCCAGAGGCTGTCGATGCCCAGCCAGCGCAGGTAGTCCAGCTTGGAGATCAGCCCGCGCAGGTCGCCGCTGCCGTTGCCGTCGGAGTCGGCGAAGCCGCGGACGAGCACCTCGTAGAAGACCGCCCGCTTGTACCACTCCGGGTCGTCGCCGGCGGACAGCCCGGTCAGCGAGTCCCTGGACGCCGCGGCGGCGGCGCGTGCGGTCGCCGCCCGCTCGGCCGCGGCGGGCGCGGCCGCGGCCACGGCCACGGCATCGGCGTCCGCCGCCAGCGCATCGGCGTCCGCCGCCGCCGGGGCGCCGGGGTCGGTGTCGGCGGGAAGGTCCACGCGCTCTCCTGCTCTACCGTCGCACCACGAGGACGTGCGCCGGCTCGACGTGCGGGTCGAGCCGGACGAAGTTGACCTGCCCCCACTCGTAGTCGCTGGTGCCGCCGCCCATCTCGTCGTGCACGACCATCCGGTCGTTCCAGTCGAGGCCGAGCGCCGGCATGTCCAGCGAGGTGATGCCCTCCTGGACCGAGTACGGGTTGAGGGCGACGACCACGATCACGGTGTCGCCGGTCTCGTCGTCGCGCTTGGAGAATGCAAGCAGGTTCTCGTTGTCGACGTGATGGAAACGCAGGTTGCGCAGCTGTTGGAGCGCCGGGTGCGCGTTCCGCAGCCGGTTGAGGTGGGCCAGGTAGGGGGCGAGGCCGCGGCCCTCCCGGATCGCCCGGTCGTAGTCGCGCGGGCGCAGCTGGTATTTCTCCGAGTCGAGGTACTCCTCCGAGCCCTCCCGCACCGGCAGGTGCTCGAACAGCTCGTAGCCGGAGTAGACGCCCCAGCTCGGGCTCATCAGCGCCGCCAGCACGGCCCGGATCCGGAACATCGGCGGGCCGCCGTGCTGCAGGCTGGCGTGCAGGATGTCCGGCGTGTTGACGAAGAAGTTGGGCCGCATGTAGTCGGCGGCGGCGACCAGCTCCCGGCCGTACTCCTCCAGCTCCCACTTCGCGGTCCGCCAGGTGAAGTACGTGTACGACTGGGTGAAGCCGATCTTCGCCAGCGTGTGCATCATCGCCGGGCGGGTGAACGCCTCGGCCAGGAACACCACGTCCGGGTCGGTCTTCTTGACCTCCCAGATCAGCCAGTGCCAGAAGTTCAGCGGCTTCGTGTGCGGGTTGTCGACCCGGAAGATCTTCACCCCGTGGCCGACCCACAGCCGGACGATCCGCAGCACCTCCGCGTAGATCCCCTTGGGGTCGTTGTCGAAGTTGAGCGGGTAGATGTCCTGGTATTTCTTCGGCGGGTTCTCCGCGTACGCGATCGAGCCGTCCGGCCGGGTGGTGAACCACTCCGGGTGCTCGGTCACCCACGGGTGGTCCGGCGCGGCCTGCAGGGCGAGGTCGAGCGCGACCTCCATCCCGTGCTCGCGGGTGGCCGCGACGAAGTCGTCGAAGTCCTCGAACGTGCCCAGCTGCGGGTGGATCGCGTCGTGCCCGCCCTCGTCGGAGCCGATCGCCCAGGGCGATCCGACGTCCTCGGGGCCGGGCATCAGCGTGTTGTTCCGGCCCTTGCGGTTGACCTTGCCGATCGGGTGGATCGGCGGCAGGTAGACCACGTCGAAGCCGAGCTGCGCGATCTGCGGCAGCCGGCGGGCCGCGTCCTTGAACGTGCCGTGCCGCCGGGGCGTGCCGTCGGCGTCGATCTCGGCGCCCTCCGAGCGCGGGAACAGCTCGTACCAGGACGAGAACAGCGCCTTCTTCCGGTCCACCCAGACGGTGTAGCGCGGGGAGCGGGTCAGCAGCTCGCGGACCGGGTGCTCGTCCAGCAGCGCGGTCACCTCGGCGGTGAGCGCCGGGCCGACCCGGTGCGCGAGGTCGCGGTTGGTGTCGCGCAGCGCCTCGGCCGCCGCCTCGAGCACGCGGCGCCGGTCGGACGGGACGTTGCGCAGCGCCCGCTGCAACAGCCGGGCGCCGTCCTCGAGGTCGTTGGCGAGGTCCTCGGGACCCTGACCGGCGTCGATCTTGACCTCGACCTTGTGCCGCCAGGTGGCGACCGGGTCGCCCCAGGCCTCGATCGCGAACGTCCACGCGCCCTCGTCGGTCGGCACCACCGTGGCGTGCCAGCGGTCGGTGCCGGGGACGCCCGGGACCATCCGGATGAGCGGGCCGGCCGGGCCCTGGCTGCCGTCCGGGCCGCGCCAGGCGACGTTCGCGGCGACCGCGTCGTGTCCCTCGCGGAACACGGTCGCGGCGACGGGCAGGTGCTCGCCGACGACCGCGCGCGCCGGGTAGCGCCCGCACGACACCACGGGGGAAACGTCGGTGATTCCGAGACGGCCGGTCACGTACGAGACCGTACCCAGGGCGGTCAGCAGGAACACAGCGGCACCGGGGCGGCGGCGGCCGCCCCGGTGCCGGTGCCGGTCAGCTGGCGACGGTGACGACGCCGAGCTCGGCCTCGGTCGCCAGCAGGCTGTTCTTCGGCAGCACCCGGACGGTGTAGCCGAACGCGCCGGTGCGCTCCAGCGGCACCGTGCCCTCCCACCGGCCGAGCCCGTCGCCGTCCCCGGCGTAGGCCAGCGGCAGGGTCTGCACGTCGTGCAGCCCGTTGGTCTCGTCCACCCGCCCGTACGCGGCCTGCACGTCGACGTCGTCCGGGCTGAGGCCGGCCAGGTCGATCTCGGCCCGCAGCGCCAGCGTTGCGCCGAGCTCCGGGGTGTCGCCGACGCCGGTGGACTCGACGTGCCGCACGGTGACCGCCGGCCACGCGCCGAGCACCTTGATCCGCCAGGCCGCCAGTCGCTTGGCCGCCGCGTACCCGTCGGCCGAGACCGTACGGGCGCTGTCGGCCGCCGGCGTGTACAGCTCGGTGACGTAGTCGCGGACCATCCGGGTGGCCAGCACCCGCGGGCCGAGGCCCTTGAGCGTGTGCCGGACCATCTCCACCCACCGGACCGGCGGCTGGCCGCGCCGGTCGTAGAAGCGCGGCGCCACCTGGGTCTCCACCAGGTTGTAGAAACCGGCTGCCTCGATGTCGTCCCGGCGGTCGTCGTCGACGCCGTCCGCCGACGGGATGGCCCAGCCGTTCTCCCCGTCGTACATCTCGTCCCACCAGCCGTCCCGGATGGACAGGTTGAGCCCGCCGTTGAGGGCGGCCTTCATCCCGGACGTGCCGCAGGCCTCCAGCGGCCGCAGCGGGTTGTTCAGCCAGACGTCGCAGCCCCAGTAGAGGTAGTGGGCCATGCCGATGTCGTAGTCGGGCAGGAACACGATCCGGTGCCGCACCTCGGGGTCGTCGGCGAACCGGACCAGCTGCTGGATCAGCGACTTGCCGCTGTCGTCGGCCGGGTGCGACTTGCCGGCCACCACGATCTGGATCGGCCGCTCCGGGTGCAGCAGCATCGCCCGCAGCCGGTCCGGGTCGCGCAGCATCAGCGTCAGCCGCTTGTACGAGGGCACCCGGCGGGCGAAGCCGACGGTGAGCACGTCCGGGTCGAACACCGAGCCGGTCCAGTCCAGCTCGGCGTCGGAGAAGCCGCGCTGCAGCTGGGAGGCGTAGACCCGGCGGCGGACCTCGTCGACCAGCCGCTCGCGCAGCGTCCGGCGCAGCGCCCACAGCTCCTCGTCCGGCACCTTGTCCAGGGCCTGCCAGCCGCTGGCCTCCTGCAGCAGCGCGTCGGTGCCGTCGGTGCCGTTCCGGTCGACGATCTCCAGCAGCTCCCGGCACATCCAGGTCGGCGCGTGCACCCCGTTGGTGATCGAGGTGATCGGCACCTCCTCCACGTCGAAGCCGGGCCACAGCGGCTGGAACATCTCCCGGCTGACCACGCCGTGCAGCTTGCTCACGCCGTTGGCCCGCTGGGCGAGCCGCAGGCCCATGTGCGCCATGTTGAACCGGCCGGGGTCGGTCTCGGATCCGAGCTCGAGCACCCGCTCGACCGGGAGCGCGGCCCACTCCGGCTGCTCGTAGTAGGACCGGACCAGGTCCTTGGCGAACCGGTCGATGCCGGCCGGGACCGGGGTGTGGGTGGTGAACACGGTGCCTGCGCGCACGCCGGCCAGCGCCTCGTCGAAGCTGAGCCCGTCGGCGGCCAGCTCGCGCATCCGCTCCAGGCCGAGGAAGCCGGCGTGGCCCTCGTTGGTGTGGAACACCTCGGGCGCCGGCGTGCCGGTCAGCCGGCAGTAGGCCCGGACCGCACGCACGCCGCCGACGCCGGCCAGCATCTCCTGGGCCATCCGGTGCTCGCTGGTGCCGCCGTACAGCTTGTCGGTGACCTGCCGCTCGGAGGCCTCGTTCTCCTCGATGTCGGAGTCGAGCAGGAGCAGCGGCACCCGCCCGACCTGGACCTTCCAGACCTGGGCCCGCAGCGTGCGGCCGCCGGGGACGGCGAGGGAGATCTTCACCGCGGAGCCGTCGGCCTCGCGCAGGAGCGACAGCGGCAGGCCGTGCGGGTCGATCGACGGGTAGAGCTCCTGCTGCCAGCCGTCCCGGGACAGCCCCTGGGCGAAGTAGCCGGCCCGGTAGAGCAGGCCGACGCCGATGATCGGGACGCCGAGGTCGCTGGCCGCCTTGAGGTGGTCGCCGGCCAGGATGCCGAGGCCACCGGAGTATTGCGGGAGGACCTCGGTCAGGCCGAACTCCATCGAGAAGTAGGCGATGCAGGTCGGCACCCCGGTCTGCTCCTGGTACCAGCGCGGCTGGGACAGGTAGTCGGCCAGGTCGTCGGCGGCGTCGGAGAGCCGGCGCAGGAACCGCTTGTCCCTGGACAGCGCGGACAGCCGGGCCGGCGATACCGCGCCGAGCAGCCGGACCGGGTCGCCGCCGCATTCCCGCCACAGCTCGGGATCGACGGACGCGAACAGGTCCAGCGTCTCCTGGTGCCAGGACCAACGCAGGTTCATGACAAGGTCGCTCAGGGCGGCCAACTCCGGGGGCAGGGACGCCCGCACGGTGAAGCGTCGAAGTGCTCTCACGAGCGGCGAGGGTACGGGAGCCCCCCCACCCCCCGACGCCGACTCTGGAAGCTCGCCGATAGCGGCCCCGAAAGGTGATGGGGCCCTCCGCCGTCGGCGGGGCTCGTTGGAAGAGGTCGGTCGAGTGCCGCCAGAGCAGGAGAGCCAGCGCCCGGGGGTTACGGGGGCCGCCCCCGACGGGTCCTAGACCGGCGAGACGATGCCGTACTCGTGGATCTTCCGGTAGATCGTGGCCCTGGACATGCCCAGTGCCTTCGCCGCCTTGACCTTGTTGCCCCGGGTGTCGAGCAGGCTGCGGACGATCGCGTCCCGCTCCATCGACTCCAGCGGGTTGAGCCGGCGGCGGGCCACCGTACGGGACTCCGGCGGCAGGTCGTCGGGCCGGATCACGCCGGTCCGGCGGCGCTGGGCGACGCCGCGCAGCAGGCCGAGCACCTGCTCCACGTTGCCCGGCCAGCTCGCCCGCATGAGCAGCTGCATCGCCTCCGGCGAGCAGGTCAGCGAGCCGCCGTGGCCGAGCCGGGCGAGCAGGAACGGGATCAGCCGCTGCAGGTCCTCGATGTGGTGGCGCAGCGGCGGGATCGCCACCGTGCCCGGGAACAGCCGCAGCAGCTTGGTCATCTCCCGGCCGCGCGGTCCCGGTTCCGCGGCGGTGTCGACCGTGACCGCCACCCAGGGCCGGTTCGGCAGCCGGGAGGCCTCCTGCAGGATCGCCGCGACCGCGCGCAGCCGCGGGCCGTCGAGCGTGTCGGCGTGCCGCAGCACCACGCTGTCGGCGTCGACCAGCACGGTCCGGCGCAGGTCGTCCAGCCAGCCGGGGTTGTCCACCTCGGCCGCGTCCAGCGCGGCGAACCGGCCGACCGGCTGCCGGCGCAGCTGCACCGCCCGCAGCACGGCCGCCTTGCCCACCCCGGGCTCGCCCTCGACCGCGATCCACTCGCCGGACCGGTACGCCCGTTCGACCTCGTCGCAGGCCCGCAGCCACAGCGGCGAGGTGCCGACCAGGCCGGGCAGCTGGGTGCGCGGCGGCGCCGCCGGTGCGGTAGCCGGCAGCGAGGCGGCCGGCGGCAGGATCTTGACCTGCACCACGCCGCCGCCGGCGCTGCCGGTCACCGGGCGCAGCATCATCCGGGCGGTGGCGCCGGTGGGCAGCTGCACCTCGATCCGGCCGGCCCGCCCGCCGGCCAGCGCGTCGGCGCCGTGGCCGAGCAGCGCGGCCTGGTCGGCCGGGGCGAGCACGGTGCGGGCCAGGTCGTTCATCATCGACACGTCGCTGTCGACGGCGAACACGATGCCCGTGCTGCGCCGGCAGACGCGCAGGTACTCGTGGAACAGCTCCAGCTCCCGGGTGCCGGCGTCCGCCAGCAGCTGCTGGCGGATCTGCTCGGCGGTCGACTTGGCCAGGGTGAGCAGCAGCGATCCGGCGTCCCGGCGCCAGCAGGTCAGGTCGACCGCGCCGACCGTCTTGCCGGAGACCGGGTGGTGGATCGGTACGCCGGCGCAGGCCAG
>Ga0079222_10000035_pt1 | contig 20125 bp, 17 predicted proteins | sample GAPlitter_FD_75070 | JGI IMG/M metagenome (GOLD analysis project Ga0079222, IMG submission 75070) | Agricultural soil microbial communities from Georgia to study Nitrogen management - GA Plitter | ecosystem: Environmental > Terrestrial > Soil > Agricultural land | place: USA: Georgia...
AAGGAGGGGAAGCTCAAGGCGCTCGTCGCCACCGCGTCGCTCGAGCTGGGGATCGACATCGGCGCGGTAGACCTCGTGTGCCAGATCGGGTCCACACGCTCGATCGCGACGCTGCTGCAGCGGGTGGGCCGCTCGGGCCACCACCTGACCGCCGTTCCCAAGGGGCGGCTGTTCCCGCTGTCTCGCGATGAACTGGTCGAATGTGCGGCGCTGGTGCGCGCGGCGCAGGAACGCCAGCTCGATCGGCTGATCATTCCCGACCATCCGCTCGACATCCTGGCGCAGCAGATCGTGGCCGCGGTGGCGAGCGAGGAGTGGCCAGAGGAGGCGCTGTACGACCTGGTACGGGGAGCGCATCCCTACCGCGATCTGACGCGCAAAGACTTCGACGCCGTGGTGCAGATGCTCGCCGAGGGGTTCACCACGCGGCGTGGCCGGCGCGGCGCTTACGTGCACTACGACGGGGTCAACCGCCGGCTGCGGACGCGGCGCGGTGCCCGGCTGGCGGCGCTCACGTCGGGCGGCGCGATCCCCGACATCGGCGACTACCGGGTCATCCTCGAGCCGACGGAGACCTTCGTCGGCACGCTGAACGAGGACTTCGCCATCGAGAGCATGCCGGGCGATGTCTTCCAGCTCGGCAACCGATCGTACCGCATTCAGAAGATCGAGTCGGGCCAGGTGCGCGTGGTCGACGCGCAGGGCCAGCCGCCGTCGATCCCCTTCTGGCTGGGCGAGGCGCCCGGCCGCACGGCCGAGCTGTCGCAGCACGTTTCGCGGCTGCGACAGGACATCGCTGATCGCCTCGGTGACCCGCGCCAGGCGACCACCTGGCTCAGCGCCGCGATCCCCGGTCTCCCCGAGCCCGCCGCGCGCCAGATGGTCGATTATCTCGACGCCTCGAACAAGATCCTGGGCGTGATGCCGACCCAGGAGACACTCGTGCTGGAGCGGTTTTTCGACGAAGCGGGCGGTATGCAGCTGGTGCTCCACGCCCCGTTCGGGAGCCGGGTGAACCGCGCCTGGGGGCTGGCGCTGCGCAAGCGCTTCTGCCGCAGCTTCAACTTCGAGCTCCAGGCGGCCGCCACCGAAGACGCGATCGTCCTGTCGCTCGGTCCCCAGCACAGCTTCCCGCTCGAGGACGTGTTCCAGTACCTGAAGCCCGAGACCGCCGAGCATCTGCTGGTGCAGGCGATGCTGGACGCCCCGATGTTCGGCTCGCGCTGGCGCTGGAACGCGACGCGGGCGCTGGCGGTGCTGCGGGCGCGGGGCGGCAAGAAGGTGCCCACGCCGCTGCAGCGCATGGACGCTGAGGACCTGGTCGCGGCGGTGTTCCCCGACCAGCTCGCCTGCCCCGAAAATCTCGTGGGCGACCGCGAGATCCCCGACCACCCGCTCGTCAACCAGACGATCGCCGATTGCCTGCTCGAAGCGATGGACTTCCCGGGCCTGAAGCGCGTGCTCGAGCGAATGGCGGCAGGCGAGCTGCGGCTCGTCGCGCGTGACACCACGGAGCCGTCGCCCCTGTCGCACGAGGTGATCAACGCCAAGCCGTACGCGTTCCTCGACGACGCCCCGTTGGAGGAGCGCCGCACTCAGGCGGTGATCACGCGCCGCGGGCTCGACGTGAAGACGGCGGAGGAGCTGGGCAAGCTCGATCAGGCGGCGATCGATCGGGTGCGAGAAGAGGCATGGCCAGACGTCGGGTCCGCCGACGAGCTCCACGATGCCTTGCTCGTCACCGGTGCCCTGCCGGGTGCGGAATGCGGAGTGCGGAATGCGGCATGGAGAGGGTATTTCGAGGAGTTGGTGAAAGCTGGCCGGGCCGGCGTGCTGCAGACCACGGAGCAGCTCTGGGTTGCGGCGGAGCGCGTTCCGATGCTCGAGGCCGCGTATCCGGGCGCGCGCACCGAGCCAGCACTGACGGTCCCGGAGCGCGATCGCGCCAAGGTGTGGACTCGCGAGGACGCGCTGCGGGAGCTGGTGCGCGGGCGGTTGGAAGCGGTGGGCCCGACGACCGCCGCGGCGATCGGCGCCGCCTTGGGTGTGCCGGTCGGGGACATCGAGTTCGCACTTGGTGCGCTCGAGCACGAGGGCTTCGTGTTGCGCGGGCGGTTCACACCGGGCGTCACCGAGCTCGAATGGTGCGAGCGGCGCCTGCTCGCGCGCATCCATCGGTACACGCTCGATCGCTTGCGCCAGGAGATCGAGCCCGTCACGGCCGCCGATTTCATGCGCTTCCTGCTGCGCTGGCAGCGGGCCACGCCCGACACGCGCGCCGAGGGGCCCGAGGGACTGGCGGCGGTGCTGGAGCAGCTCGACGGCTACGAGGTGCCGGCCGGCGCCTGGGAGGCCGATGTGTTGCCGGCGCGGCTCGGCGAGTACGACCCCCTGTGGCTCGACGGGCTGTGCCTCTCGGGAGAGATCGCTTGGGGGCGGCTGAGTCAAACGCGGAACGCGGAAGTGGGAGCGCGGAACCGAAAGTCAGGTCCGATCCGGACGACACCGATTGCACTGTTCCGGAGGGAGCGCGGAGAGGTGTGGAGATCGCTCACCCACGAGCCGGGCGATCTGCCGCTCTCGCACTCGGCCCGTGCGGTACTGGACGCGCTCGAGCAGCGCGGAGCATCGTTCTTCGGCGACTTGGTGAACGCGACGGGCTTGCTCCGGACCGAGGTCGAGAAGGGGTTGGGGGAGCTGGTGTCGTGGGGGGTGGTGACCGCCGACAGCTTCGCCGGGCTGCGGGCCCTGCTCGTGCCCAGTGACCGGCGCCGCCCGATCGGCGGTTTCCGCCGGCGGGGCAAGATCGCGCCCTTCGGTGTGGAGACGGCGGGGCGCTGGTCGCGCGTGGGCCACGCCGCGCCGCTTCCGGAGGAGCGCGTGGCCGAAGCGGTCGCCTGGCAGCTATTGCGCCGCTACGGTGTGGTGTTCCGCCGGCTCGTGACGCGGGAAACGCTGCTTGCTCCCTGGCGCGACATCCTGCTCGCGTACCGCCGGCTCGAAGCGCGCGGCGAGATCCGCGGTGGCCGCTTCGTCGGCGGCTTCTCGGGTGAGCAATACGCGCTACCGGAAGCGGTCGGGCTGCTGCGCAACGTGCGCCGCCAGGCGCCCTCCGGCGAGCTGGTTGCGCTGAGCGGAGCCGATCCGCTCAACCTCGTGGGTATCGTCACGCCCGGCGATGTGGTGGCCGGGCTCGCCACAAACCGGATCCTCTACCGCGATGGAATTGCGGTGGCGATCCGAGAGGGAGAGGGGAAAGGGGAAAGGCTGCTAGCGGACGTCACGCCCGACGAGGCTCAGGTGCTCAAGGCAGCCCTGGTCCGGGGCCGGGTGGCGCCGCTAGCGCACCTATTTGGGGAGCACCCGACCGGCTCGCGGGCTTCGCCCGGGCGCGGCTAGTAATTGACGAAGCTGATCGCCTGCCGGATCACCGCGCGCACGGCGCGACCGTTGCTGCGAGCGGGGCGATAGACCGAGCCGCGCACCACGCGCAGCGCCTCCGCGTCGAAGCCGTGGTTCGGACTCTCGACGACCCTTCCCGATCCTGGCTCGACGTGGCCGGTCGCGTCGACCGCCGCCTCCACCATCACGATGCCGTCGACGCGCAGCGCTTGCAGCTCGGGCGGATAGCGGATCGGCGGGCGAAAGACGAGCGTGGGCGCCGCGTCCGCGGTCCCGACAATCGTGGGTGCGGGCATCGCACCGGCCAGACGCACCGAGTCCGCCAGCCGGCGTAGGAACGGCGCGAGATCCACGCCGCGCGCAGTCAGGGTCTTGTACAGGGCCAAGCCATCTCGAAAGTCCTTGCGCCCTACGCTGTCTCGCCCGGCGCGGGATGCGGCCACGCCTTCCACCAGCAGCGCGTACACCCGCTCCCCCTCCGTGAGATGCGTCAGCGATGAATCGAGGGCGAGGTCGAGCAGCGCGAGCGCGCTGTCGGAACGCCCTGCCGCAACCTGCTGGCGCGCCGTGCCCACGAGGTCCGTCGCGCTCAGGCGGGGCGGTCGGACGCTCACCGTCATCTCGACCATCACGCGCACGGCCGTCCCCTTCACGTGCCCCGTGGAGAATTGCGACGCGACCATCATGTCTCTCACCGGCTCGATCAATGCGGAATCCGGCGTCGCGAGGACATTCACGGTCGCGGGCATCGCCCGACCCAGCGTGTCGATGATCGCCGCCACGTCCACGAACCCCTGGGGATGCGGGCGCCGCCGCAGCAGCACCGGCGGATATGCGACCGGGGGGCCCGACAGCCGCCGCGGCGGATCGTCCACGCGGCTCGAGACATACACGAAGGCCCGCCGCGCGGCCGCTTGCTTCTCCTGCCGGAACGTTTGCGCGAGCTCCGGCGACAGCCGGTCGAGCCCCGGCACATCGATGGTGGAGTCGAGCGCGAGCGCCGCGCGCAGCAGCGCGGCGGCGCTGTCGAGATGCTGCCCCGTTGCCTGCGCCCGGGCGGAGTCGACCAGCTGTGAAGCACGCGACTGACCTGCCGCGACCGCGAGCGGCGCGACCGCGGCGCAGACCAGCGCGAGCACGCGAAGGTGCATCAGGGCCGGTTCAGATCGACGCCAACAATGGGAAGGTCCCAGTGCGCGAGCAGGATCTCGAAGCGGTGCTGCTCCTCGCGCCGGAACGTTTCCTGATCAGGGAACAGCCGCTTCAGCTCCGCCTCCGGAAACGCCTCGTGCGGCGCGGCAGCGTTCTTCCAAACGATCGTGATCCGATAGTCCCAGCGGCCGTCTTCGGTGCCGTGGAACCGTGGGGCCTCGGCCGTGATGGCCTGGATGTGCCCCAGCTCCATCTGCCGCTTCAGGACCGGATAGTGATTCTTCTTGAAGAGCCGGATGAATTCGTCCGCGGAGCCCCAGCGCACCTTGTAGTAGTACTCCACGACGAACGGCTCCGTGGACCCTGCGGGCGGCGCCTGCGCTGCCGCCGCGACCGGCGCCGAGAGTAGCAGCGCGACGACTGGCCAGCTCTTCATGCGTCTCTCCCTCCGCTATTGGGGCCGGAGCCGCCTCCAGGCATGGCCCGCCCACCGCCGCAGCATGCCGGTCCGCTGCGTGCGCTCGAACGACTTGAGATGCGTGACATCCGGCAGCACGCGATCGAATCCCGCGGCGCGATCCCAAGCGTTGCGGCGCCACGCGAGCCACCCGAACAGTCGTACCGCCCAGTACAGCGTGCTCTTGGTGAGGGACCCCACACCCAGAACCCCCATCGCCTCCAAGAATATGCCGTCCGCCGCCGCGCGCGGGCGCCTCTGGGCCCAGTAGAGCCAGTCGTGGATGACGGCCGCGTTGCCGTAGCGGCCCCACTTCGGCAGGACCGCCCAGAACGGCCGCGGAATGGTCGCAAAGTCGGTCTCAAAGCCGATCGGCACAGCGATGTGGTCGTCGCTGCCTTCGGAGCCGACGTCATAGCCGAAGTCCCGCATGATCACCCACGTCTGGCCATCCGCCAGCGGGGAGACGAGCAGGATGTCGGTGAAGCGGCTCATCGCTGCCGCTTGTGCTCGGGCAGGAGATAGAACGCCGCGAGCAACGCATGCACGCCGAGGCTCGCCCACACGTTCACGAACGCGAGCCCGAACGACACGCCGTAGGACAACGGGCCCGCCAGGTAGCGGCGGCTGATCGTGCGCACCGCGTCGCGGTCGGCGTCCGCGCCGAGCAGGCGGTCACCGGCGACCGCATACCACCAGACCGCGTTGTACGCGAGGGCAATCACGACCAGTGTGGCACTGTATCCCGCCACGGCGACCGTGCGACCCGTGGGCTGAGGCAGGTACTGCGCGAGCACGGCCGTCGGGAAGGGCAGGAACGAGATGCACATCAGAAACACGACGTTGATCAGGGCGAAATAGCGATCGGAGCGCCGGATGTAACGGAACATGCTGTGATGATTCGCCCACATGATTCCGATGGTCACGAAGCTCAGCACGTAGCCCAGGTAGGAGGGCCACAGCCAGCGCAGCGCGGGGAGCAGAGTGCGCCCCTGCTCGGTGGCGGCGGGAGAGGGCACCTGGATCTCGAGGACCAGAAGCGTGATGGCGATTGCGAACACGCCGTCGCTGAACGCCTCGAGGCGCGCGGTGTCGGACTGGTGCCGCGCCTCCCCGGTCACACCGGCTGCTTCAGCTTGTCGAAGTAGAGCTTGCGGACCTTCGCGACTTTGGGCGCGATCACGGCGCGGCAGTAGCCTTTGTCCGGATTGCGCCGGTAGTAGTCGCGGTGGTACTCCTCGGCCGGGTAGAACGCCTTGAGCGGCTGCAGCGTCGTCACCACGGGATCGTCCCAGAGTCCTTCGGCCCCGAGCTCGCGGATCACCCGCTCCGCGGTGGCCTTCTGCTCCGGCGTGTGATAGAAGATCGCGGAGCGGTACTGCGTGCCGACGTCCTCGCCCTGGCGGTTCAGGGTGGTGGGATCGTGGATCGTGAAGAAGACATGCAGCAGATCATCGTACGAGACGACGGAGGGGTCGAAGCTGATCTGCACGACTTCGGCGTGGTCGGTGGTGCCGGTACACACCTGCTCGTACGTTGGGTGCGGCACGTGGCCGCCGGCGTACCCCGACTGCACCTTGCTGACGCCCTTCAGATCCTGGAAAGCTGCCTCGAGGCACCAGAAGCAGCCTCCGGCGAGTGTGGCGGTTTCGGTATTGGCCATGCCGAAAATTAACCCCAATCCTTTGAGTCCGGCGCGAGACGACGGAACGTCTTGAGAAAGCCGAGTTGCAGCCCCTGCGCTTCTTCGGCGAGTACATTCACCGTCCCGTCATCCTTCGCCAGCTTTCCCGCGATCCACAGCAGCGGCTCGCCGCGGATCGCCGCCCGGTACTGGTCGTACACATCCGGGCGTACGATCACGTTCACCATCCCTCCTTCGTCTTCGAGCAGCACGAACACGAATCCCTTCGCCGTCTCCGGCCGCTGACGCGCGACCACGAGGCCGGCGACCTCGATCCGGGCGTTATGCTCGAGCTGGGGAAGCCGGTCGCTCTGCACCACGCCGGGCGGCAACGTGCCGCGCAGCAGCGAGAGCGGATGGCCGCTCGTGGCGAACCCCAGCACCCCGTATTCGGCGAGCATCCGCTCGGCGGTCTCGAGACCTCCGAAGCGGAGTCCTTCGTGCGGATGGTTGAGTGCCAGCTCGAGCTGACGTCTGCCACGGGCGTCTGGCGTGCCGCGCTCCGAATCCGGGGGCAACCACAGCCCCACCTGCCACATCAGCTCGCGCCGCGTGAGACCGAATCCGTCACACCCGCCCACCCACACGAGATGCTCGATCGCGGTGCGCTTGAGCTTGGGTGGCGCTCTTCGCACGAAATCGCCGATGCTCTTGTAAGGGCCACGCTCCCGCTCGAGCACGACCGCGGTGGCCGTGTCCTCACTCCAGTCGCGCACGAACCCGAGACCAACTCGCACAGCACCCGAGCCCCGAGTCCCGAGCCCCGAGCCCCTTTCCACCGTGCACCACACATCACTCGCATTCACGTCCGGCAACCGCATCTCGACGTCATTGCGCTCCGCGTCCCGTCCCAGGGCGTCGAGTGAGTAGAACCCCATCGGCTGGTTGTTGAACAGCGCGCAGTAGTACTCGGCCGGGTAGTAATGCCTGAGCCATGCTGACTGATACGCCAGCAGTCCGAACGCCGCGGCGTGCGACTTGGGGAAGCCGAACTCGGAGAACGCGATCACCTGCGTGAACACGCGCTCGGCGGTCGCATTCGGCACGCCGCGCGCCGCCGCGCCGTCGCGGAACTCCTCCCAGAACCCCGCCATCAGCTCGCGGCTGCGGCGCCGGCTCATCGCACGCCGTAACGCTTCGGCCTGCCCCGCCGTGAACCCCGCCAGCGCCTGGCACACCTGCAGCACCTGGTCCTGGTAGAGGATCACCCCCAGAGTCTCCGCGAGCGCCTCCTTGAGCAGTGGGTGATCGAGCGGCGGCTCGTACGCGCGGCCGGCTGCGCGGGCTCGACGTTGGTCCTCGCGGCGGCGGACGTAGGGATTCACCGCGCCGCCCACGATCGGGCCGGGGCGCACGATCGCGACCTCTACCGCCAGGTCCTCGAGGTTGCGCGGCCGGGTGCGGCGCAGCATCTGGATCTGCGCCCTGCTCTCGATCTGAAAGAGCCCGACCGTGTCGCCACGGCAGATGCGGTCGTACACGGCGTGGTCGTCGAAGTCGATGCGCGAAAGATCGGGCGGCGTCCCTTCGCGCACCGCGATCCGCTCGACGCATTCCTCCACGAGCGACAGCATGCCCAGCGCCAGGAAGTCGATCTTGATGAAGCGCGCATCGTCGCAGGAATCCTTGTCCCATTGGCATACCACGCGGTCTTCCATGGCGGCGCGCTCGAGCGGTACGATCTCGACCAGCGGCCGGCTCGAGATGATCATCCCGCCCACGTGCTGGGAGATGTGCCGCGGCAAGCCCGCGATCTCTTCGGCGAGCTCGCACAGCTCTTTCCACAGCGGGGCCGTGGTGCGGCCCGCGAAGCCAGGGAGCTGCTCCAGCTCGTCCGCCAGTCCGCCCGACCGCCTGTCCGCCAGCTTGGCCACCTGCTCGATTTCTCCGGCAGGCAGATCGAGCGCCTTGCCGATCTCGCGCACCGTCGAGCGCAGCCGGTAGGTGGGGAATGAGCAAACCAGTCCGACGTTGTCGTCGCCATAGCGTTTATAGACCCGGCGGATCAGCTCCTCGCGAATTTCGCGCGGGAAGTCGAGATCGATGTCCGGCACCGAGGCGAGCGACTCGTTCAGGAATCGCCCCAGAAACAGTCGATTCGCGATCGGATCGATGTGCGACAGGCCGAGCAGGTAACACACCACGGACGAGACCGACGAGCCGCGCCCGCGGCCGGGCAGGAGGTTAGCGCTGGCGCGCCGGCTACCTTTGCGCACGTCTCTCCCTACCTCACGGGCCAGGTCGAACAGGTCGTGATAGACGAGGAAGAACCCGCTGAGTCGATGGTGTTCGATTAGTGTCAGCTCTTGATCGAGCCTCCGGAGGGCTTCGTCCCGGTGCGGAGAGTCCTGATCATAGAGGCTTTCGAGCTTTGCCCGGCACAGCTCGGCTAAGGCACGTGGAGCCGGGGCCCGATCCGCGCCGCGAAAGTCAGGGAAAGTGTAGCCCAGGTCGCGCGTCAGCTCGAACGCCCGGCAGCGCTCCGCGATGGCCAGAGTATTGGCGACAGCATCGGGACAGTCTGCGAACAGCTTGGCGACCTCTTCCGGCGGCCGCAGATAGGACTCGGCGTTGGGACGCCGCACGGTGTGTGAACCGTCGAGCGTGGTGCGATGGCGGATGGCGACGAGCACGTCGTGCAGCCGGTGGCGCTGGCGGGCATGGTAATGAACGTTGCCGGACGCTACGACGCGAAGTCGTAAGTCTGAGGCGATGTCGATCAGGGCGCGGGTGAGTGCGCGATCGCCACGGACGTAATTGCGCTGCAATTCTACAAAGAATCGCTCCGGCCCGAACACGGTCCGGCAGCGGTCGGCACACCGGCGGGCGGCCGACACTCCCTCGCGCTGCAGCAACTGCGGCAGCAGCCCGGTGCGACAGCCGGAGAGCACGATGAGTCCCGCGTGCCGCCCTGCGAGCGAGGCGAAGTCGAGCCGCGGGTCGCGCCGGTCTTTCTGACCCAAGTGCGTCTCTGTAACGAGCCGACACAGGTTGGCGTATCCTTCGGGTGTCTCGACGAGCAGCGTCACGTGGGAGCCGTCGAGCAGCGTCAGCTCCGCTCCGGTGATCGCCTGCAGGCCGTGCTGCTTCGCCGCCTGCGCGAACGCCATCGAGCCGTACAGGCCGTTGTGATCGGTGAGCGCGAGCGCCTGGTACCCGAGCTGTGAGGCGGTGAGCGTGAGCTGCTCGGGAAGCGAAGCGCCGTCGAGAAACGAGAAGGCGGAGTGGCAGTGGAGCTCGATATACATGCAATTGCGGATTGTGTATTTCGGATTGCGGATTTGAAGTACGTGCTAAGGACTCTGTATCCACCATTCTCCGGTGACGCCATCTTCGAACAGCACTACGTGCTTTCCGCCCGCTAGGATCGCTTCGACATAGCGACGTGCGAAGGGCTGTCGCCACCACTCGTCGTCGATGCGCCAGATCTCACCAATCGATTCGATAGTCTGGTGTTCGACAGCTGTGGGGAGCTGGTTCGAACCCAGCTTGACCTGGACGCGCTGCGGCGCATTGATTGCCTTGAGCCTGTCGATCTTCAATCCGCAATCCGCAATCCGAAATCCGCAATCGCCTTACGGTTCATAGTCGATCAGCGCATACCTTCGCTCCGGGAGCCGCGACCACGGCTGCACCGCGATGATGTGATACAGCATCGGGCGCTTGATCCGGAGCTTGATCTCCGCGGCGGCGGCATGGAGCGAGCGGCGCCGGCTGGCGCGCGCCGCGGCGTTCGCGTCGCGCGCGAACAGCTGCAGCTCCGCGGTGCCCGGAACGAACGCGGTGAATTCGACCACGAGGCGCTCCACCGCTCCGGCGGGCGGAGACCGCTCGAGCTGCGTCTTGAGCGGCCAGAGGAGATGCTCGCGCGTCGCAGATGGATCCTTGAGCGTCGCTTCCACCAGCCACGACGCGCCCTGCTCCAGCTCGGCGCGCGCCCGGATCACCTGCACGCGCCAGCCGCTGCGGCGCGGATGCTTGAGCGCCCGCGCGATCAGGTGGTCGAGCGCCAGCTCGAGCAGCTCGCGCCCGGCGACGGGAGAATAGAAGGTGAGCGCGGCGACGATCGGCTCGGGCGCAACCCGCCCCACCACCGGCTCCGCAATCTGTCCGGCGGCGAGTCGCCACAGCCGTCGGCCAGGGCGGCCGAACTGCGCGACCACGGCGTCTTCCGGCAGCGCCGCGAGCGCGCCCAGGGTCCTTAGCCCGAGCTGGCGCAGCCGGCGATAGGTGTCGGGATCGAGCGGCAGCACGGCGATCGACTGGGCGGCGAGAAATTTTCCCTCATCCCCCGGGCGAACGATGAGTGCCTGCCCCGGTCGCGCGCGCGTTGCGGCGACCCAGGAGACGAATTTTCCGCGGCCCCAGCCCACCCGGATTGCGGATTGCGGATTGGCGATTGCGGATTCGACGTTCGTACCTCCAATCCGCAATCCGCAGTCCGCAATCCGCAATTGCAACTCTGCAATGATCTCTTCGGGCGCACCGAACAATCCTTCTAAACCGTCGGTCCCCACGAACGCCCGCCCCAGCTCCACCGGCTCCACCACCGGGCTCACGCCGCCCAAGGCCGCGATGAGGCGCGCGAACTGCTCGTCGTAGTGGACCGGATCGGGCTCGCACAACAGCAGCGTGGGACACAGCCCGATCGCCTGGCTCACCGTCATTCCGGGCTTCACGCCGGCGTGGCGGGCGAGCGCGGAGACCTGCCACACCCGAGGAGGGTGCGCGCTCTCGGGCGAGAGCAGCGCGCCCGGTCGGGAAGCGAGCTCAGCCCGTCGCGCTGCTTCGCAGCGTATTGCGAACTGTGGAATCCAGCAGCATGCGGCGGTGTCGCTCGTCAGATGTGGCTTCACATGGGCAGCGTCTCTAGATGGGACCCGAATATATCCCGAAGCTTGAGGGGATGGCAAGACTCCGGAACGCGATGATAAGTTATTGAATTGTCACTAGTTAAGTTTGAATCGCCGTGAGCGCTCACAAGCAGCCTACTCTATTCGACGATATCGCCGCTCTGCCGCCACCGGCGGCTGATCTCGTGGCGCTCGGCCGTCGCATTCCGCCCAACGTCCGCTTCGGTACGTCCACGTGGACCTACGACGGCTGGGCGGGCGAGGTCTATCATCGGCCTTATCGCGGCGCTCAGCCCGCCCGCCGGCTCGAGGAGTACGCCCGCTACCCGCTGTTCCGCGCGGTGGGAATCGACAGCGCGTTTTACGATCCGCCGTCCGAGGAAGTGCTCACGGAATACGCGCGGGCGCTGCCACCGGGCTTTCCCTGCGTCAGCAAGGTGTGGGACCGGATCACCGCCCGGCGCTTCAACCAGGACGCCCGCTGGGGAAACCTCGCGGGCCTACGCAATCCGGATTTTCTCAATGCCGACTTGTTCAAAGAAGCCGTGCTCGGGCCCTATGCGCGCGTGTTTCGCGACCACGCCGGCGCGTTCGTGTTCGAGTTTCAGGCGATGCGAGGCAAGGACCTCCCGTCGTCGGCGCAGTGGGTCGACGAGCTCGACGCGTTCCTGCAACAGCTACCCCGCGATTTCCGCTATGCGGTGGAGCTGCGCAATCCCGAGCTATTGACTGAGGCTCACGGAGCGGTGCTCACGCGCCACAGTGTGGCGCACGTATTCAATTCCTGGAACGAGATGCCGTCGATCGGCGAGCAGCTCGATCTGCCATGGACGTTCTCCGCCCGGTTCACCGTGGCACGCGGCCTGCTCCGCCCGGGACGGGCCTATGCCGATGCGGTGAAGCTGTTCGAGCCCTACGATCGCATCCGCGATCCCCAGCCCGGGGTGCGCCAGGACCTGCTGCGCCTCGTGTCCGAAGTCGTGCGACGCCCCATCGAGGCGCTGATCCTGGTCAACAACCGGTTGGAGGGAAACGCGCCGGGGACGATCCGCGCCCTCGCAGCCGCGCTCGCGGGAGGAGAACCCGAGGTGTCGTGAGGAGCTCCGTCGTGCTTGCGAGCTGTTTCGACATTGGCTAGCGTATCCCCGTGTAAGTCCGCTGATTCCGCACAAAATGCACGCCCCGGCTGGCGGGAATGACACCCCAGCGCAGGAGCTTTCCGACCATTCCAGTGCCCGTACTGCGCGACGCGGTGGAAAGCGCAATCACCGAGCTGTCGCTGCGCGGGGCCGCCAAGCAGATCGGCGTCAGTCCGAACGGACTGCGAAACTTCATCAACGGGTCCGCACCGCGAAGCGCCACGCGCGCCAAGTTCGAGCGCTGGCTCGCCTCGCTCGACCACCGCTCGGTGCCTCCCCCCACCGTGGGCCACCTGGTGCGCCTCCTGACCGATCTCTCCGGGGATCTCTCGCCCCAACAGGCGGTAGCGCTGGGACGCAGTATCTCGGCGGTCCTCGCGGAGGCGTATCAAGCCCGCCATCTCGCCCCGCCGCGCTGGGTCAAGGACTTGTTGCGGCATTACCGCCCACGACGTGGCAAGGAATCCGGCGAAGGCGCATGAGGAGCCCATGGGGGTTGCGAAGAACCGGGCAATGGCGCAACATCCTAACGTGCAGTTCGTGCAGTTAGGTTCTCCACCGCGCGCACACGTATGAGCCAGAAACGAGGAACCAGAGGGGGCGTCACGGGACGGGCCAAGCCACGCCTTCCGTCGTCGCCCAAGGTCGCGGAAATCGTGCAACTGGTGCACACGCTGAGCTCTGACCTTGGCTCCGAGGACGGGGTCGTGGTCGGCACGGGGCTGGCACAGCTCCTGATCGATGCGTATCGGGAGCAAGGGCGCCCGCTGCCGGGCTGGGTCAAGCAGCTCGCGACGCACTACGGGCTGAAGCAGCGGAGCCCCTAGCGTCGGGGACGGAAACCGGATGAAGGGTCGCGCGAGCGTTCCGACTCTGCCGATCCCGTTGTTGCGTGACGGGATTGCCCGGGAGGCGGCGCGCTATTCGCTGCGTCGCGTCGCGAGAGAAGTCGGCATGAGCCCGAACGGGCTGCGCGACTTCCTGCGCGGAGCGGGGCCCCGCAGCACGACCCGCGCCAAGCTGGAGCAGTGGCTCGCCGACCAGGGCCAGGTCACGCGTCCTCCCAACGTGGGTCAGTTCATCCGTCTGCTCAACCACCTCGCAGTGGATTTGTCGCCCGACCAGAAGCGGCAGTTCGGTCGTGCGATCGGCGAGCTGCTCGTCGAGTCGTACGAAGCGCGCCGCCTCGCGTCGCCGCGCTGGGTCCAGACCCTGATGCGACACTATCGCCCGCCACGAGGCAAGGCAGCGAGCGAAGTCGCTTGAGGGGTTGCGGCGCCACACCGGCGCGCGTAACGTGGATGTGCGGTTTGTGCAGTTCTTCCCAGGTGCGGCTGGATTCACACATGGCGGACCCGTGAAACGCCAGGGCAATCGCCGAGCGACGCCGGCACCGCGCAAGCCGCGGACGACCAAGCGCTCCCCGCCACTGTCCGCCAAAGCCCTCGAGATCGTCGCCCTCGTGGAAGCGATCAGCGCAGACTGCGGGGTCAGGAACGGCGTAGTGCTCGGCCGGGGCATCGCGCGGCTGCTCGCGGAGACCTACGGGCGCAACGGCAAGCAGCCGGCCTGGGTGCGGGACATCGTGGCCCACTATATCGGGAAGCCCCGCGAGTCCTAGGCGCCACGTGAGCGCCCTCTGGCTCGAGATCCTCGTGGTGACCGCGTGGCGGTTTCGGGTGACCGGTTAGAGCGCCAGCTCCCGCTGCGCCGGCGGCAACCGCGCCGCGTAACGATCCACCATCCCCTCGTTCACCGGGAATCCGAAGCGCGCCTGCAGCCGCTGCACCCGGCGCTGGAGCGCCCCGGCGTACGCCCGCGAGACCCCGCTCCCCCGCGCGTACGCCCGCCGGTAGCGCGCCGAGAGCATCGGAAACTCGGCGTCGAGCACTGGCAGGAATCGCTCCCGCACCGCCGCGTAAAGCCGTAGTGGCCCCGCGTGCACGAACGTGGCACCGGCCTCCCGGGCCGCCTGGAAGAGCGCTTCCAGGTGGGGCATGCCATCCGTTATCCCCGGGAGGACCGGCGCCACGATCAACCCCACGCGAATCCCCGCGTCGGCGAGCCGTTTGAGCGCCCGTAAGCGCGCGACCGGCGTCGCCGAACGCATCTCGAGCTTTCTGATCAGCGGGGCGTCCACGCTGATGAGGGACACGTAGACCTCGAGATCGCTGCGGTCTTGGATCCTGTGCAGCACATCCACGTCGCGCGCCACGAGCGGGCTCTTGGTGATGAGGCCGAGGTTCAGTCCCTCGTAGCGCGCCAACCGCTCGAGAATGGAGCGGGTGAGCCGAAAGCGTCGCTCGGCGGGTTGGTAGGGATCTGTGGCGGTGCCGATGACGATTGGGGCGGACAGTCGGTCGGCCGGACCGGCGGACCGGAAGTACCGAGCCACATCCCGCTCCAGCACGGCGAGGGCGCCTTCCTTTACGAAGACGCGTTGCTCGAATGCCTCCCAGCCATGGGGTCCGCGGAACTCGGCGAACTCGGCATCGGTCAACCTGCCCGCGTCGTGCGCGCGCTCGACGGCGTAGCGATGCGCGTAGCGCGCGTAGCAGTAGGTGCAGCCAAATTCACAGCCGATGTACGGATTGAGCGACCAGAAATCGACGCCGGTCTGCTGCGGCGAGTTGAGCAGCGAGCGGGGAGGGAGCGAGACGAACTTGGTGCCGCGCAGGCGGGAGTCGAGAATCGGGAGGGCGGAGGGCCGGACAGGCGGACCGCCGGACTGAAACAACGGCAGCTCGAGCGGCTGCCCCGTCCGCCCGTGCGCCTGTCCTGCCGTCCGCCGATTCATCCACACCTCGCCCACCCACACTGCACGCACACCACACACCCCGCCTGGCGGACCAGACCCGCGCCGCAATCGGGGCAGGGAGACGTCTGCACCGGGGATGGGGGACGAGGGACCGGGGACGGGTACCCTCGTTCTTTCGGTATTTGTTCGGGTCGCACGCCGGCAATATGACCGCGGCTTGCGCTTACGGCAAGACTCCTTGACAGTTAGTGTAAGCCGGTGGAAACCAAGCGGATAGCATTTCAAGGCGAGCCGGGCGCCTACTCAGAAGAAGCGCTTTTCCTCCTCCATCCCAAGGCCGAGTCGCAACCGTACCGGGAGTTTCGCGATGTGGCGCAGGCCGTGGTTGAGCGCCACGCCGACTACGGTCTGCTGCCTATCGAGAACTCGCTCGTCGGCTCGGTCGCCACGAACTACGACCTCATCGCCGAGTCGGGTCTCGCGATCGTGGGCGAGGTGGTGAGCGAGGTCCATCATTGTCTGCTTGGCCTGCCGGGCGCGGAGCGCGCGGGCGTGCGGCGCGTGCTGTCGCACCCGGTCGCGCTGGCGCAGTGTGAGCGGTTTCTACGCGATCTCACCGGCGTCGAAGCGGTGGCGTTCTACGACACGGCCGGCGCCGCTGTCGAGGTGGCGCGGCGGGGCGACCCCTCACTCGCGGCGATCGCGGGCGTCCTCGCGGCGCGTCGCTACGGCCTCGCCATCCTCGCCGAGCGGATCGAGGACGAGCCGCACAACCAGACGCGGTTCTTGCTCGTCGGTCCTGAGCCTACGTCACCCCCGCGCGGTGTGCCAGCCAAGACGACGCTGCTCCTCAAGCTGCCGCATCGGCCGGGAACACTGGCGCGCGCGCTGGCACCGCTCGCGGCCGCGGGGCTGAATCTCACCAAGCTGGAGAGCCGGCCCGATCGCACTACGCCGTGGGAGTATCTGTTCTACCTGGATATCGAGGCGCGGGCCGCGGACGCGGCCATGGCCGGCGCGATCCGGGAGCTCGAGGCGCAAGGAGCGGTCGTGATCGTGTTGGGAGACTATGCGCGCTTCACGCCGCGCGTTTGACCAGCGCCCGCCAGCCGAAGTACACCGGCACCCCGATCAGCACCAATCCGAGGCCGAGAAAGCTGTAGGTGCGCGTCGCGTCCTGCGCCAGGAGATCGACGGCGATCACGCCGGTCGCGACCACGTACAGCGCCGGCAGCCAGGGATAACCGGGCGCGCGCACCGGACGTGTCGCAGTGGGCCGCTTGCTTCGCAGGGAGAACAGGCCGATCGCGGTCAGCATGTAGAACACTAGCGCCGCGAAGATCACGAAGTTCAGGAGCTGGCTGTAGGTCCCCGAAAGACACAACACGCTGGTCCACACCGCTTGTACGACGAGGGCGGCCGCGGGCGTCTTGTACCGGGGATGCAGCACGCCGGCCGACCGGAAGAACAGGTCGTCCCGCGCCATCGCGTAGTACACGCGGGCGCCCGAGAGAATCAGCCCGTTGTTGCATCCGAAGGTCGAGATCATGATGGCGGCGGCCATGAGCTTGAGCCCGGGGTCACCGAGCATGGCCTGGAGGGCGGCGGTGGCGACGCGATCCTGAGGCGCGTTCGCAATGGCGGCCGCCGGGAGCACGTTCAGGTACGCCACATTGGCGAGCAGGTACAACACGGTGACGATGAGCACCCCCGCTCCCATGGCGAGCGGTAGGTCGCGCTCCGGGTGTTGTAGCTCGCTGCCCGCGAAGCCGACGTTGTTCCAGGCGTCCATCGAGAAGAGCGAGCCGACCATCGCGGCGCCGATCACGCCGATCCCCACCGACACGCCGCCCGTGGCCCAGAAGTTGCCCCCGAAGTTGGCGGCCAGCGCGTCGGCGTGGCGCCCGATGGTGATACCGAGCAGGATGAGTGCCGCGAGGGCGCCGGTCTTGATAGCGGTGAGCGACGTCTGAATGATCGCCGCCGTGCGGACGCCGCGCACGTTGATCCACGTGAGCACGACGACCGAGAGAACGGCGAGCAGGCGCTGCGGAGACAGCCCGACCGTGATGTCGCCGATCGGGTTCGGGAAATGCACGGTGACGCCGAGGAACACATCGGGCGAGAGGCCGGGCCAGAACACGGCGGTGAACCGGGCGAACGCCACCGCCACGGCCGCAATCGTCCCCGTCTGGATGACGACGAACAGTGTCCAGCCATACAGGTAGCCGAACAGCGGTGAGATGCCCTCGCGTAGATAGACGTACTGGCCGCCGGCGCGCGGGAACATCGCGGCGAGCTCCCCGTACGTGAGCGCGCCCATCAAGGTCACGATCCCAGACGCGGCCCACACCGCGAGCAGCAGCCCGGGGGCATGCACTTCCCGGAGCATTTCCGCGGAAACGATGAAAATCCCCGACCCGATCATCGAGCCGACGACGAGGGCCGTGGCGTCGAGCCGGGTGATGGCTTTGACGAAATCGACCTGCGGTTGCTGGGTAGCGGCCATGGGCTGCTAACCTAGTGGCTCCAGGCGAGTGCCGCTATGTTCTCACGCCGATAAACCCCTTCACCCGAGAGACTGACTGTGCGCCTGTTGCCCCGGGAAGAAGAGTTCTTCGACCTGTTCGTCGGAGTGGCTGCGCGAAACATGGAGGCGGCGCAGCATCTCCACGACCTGTTCCTCGCCCCACCCGACCGCCGCATCGCCTCGGTAGAGGCGATCAAGCGGCTCGAGCACGAGGCGGACCAGCTCACGCACGAGGTGGTGAACCGGCTCGACCGCACGTTCATCACGCCACTCGACCGCGAGGACATCCACCAGCTGGCCTCCGACCTGGACGACGTGATGGACGCGATCGACGGCACGGCGCGGCGCTCGCAGATCTTTCATCTGGGTCTGGCGCCCGGCGGGGTGAAGCAGCTCACCGAAGTGATCCAGCGCATGGTGGGCGTGCTCGCCGAGGGCGTCGGGCGCTTGAAGAAGGGCAACGACGTCATGCGCTACTGCGTCGAGGCCAAGAAGCTCGAAGAGGAGGGAGACGCGATCTACCACGAGGCCCTCGGCCGCATGTTCGAGACCGAGCGAGACGCCCTCGAAATCATCAAGTGGAAGGAGATCTACGACAACCTCGAGCGCACGCTGGATGAATCAGAAGACGTCGCCAACGACCTCGAGTCCATCACCCTCAAGCAGGTCTGATGAGCGCCGCCGCCCTGTTCGTGCTCGCGATCGTGATCATCGCGCTCGCGTTCGACTTCATCAACGGTTTCCACGACGCGGCCAATTCCATCGCCACCGTGGTCTCGACGCGTGTGCTGTCGCCGTCCGCGGCCGTAGTGTGGGCGGCGGCGTTCAACTTCATCGCTGTGTTCCTGTTCGGGACCGCGGTCGCGAAGACCCTGGGCAGCGGGCTCGTGGTGCTCAGCGTCGTGGATCACAACGTGATCCTCGCCGGACTGTTCGGGGCGATCGTGTGGGACCTCATCACCTGGTGGCTGGGGCTCCCGACGTCGTCCTCGCACGCGATCATCGGCGGCTACGGGGGCGCCGCGGTGGCCAAGGCCGGCTTTACGGCGCTGCTGTTTCCGGGAAAGTGGGTCTCCACCCTGGTGTTCATCGTCATCGCGCCGGTGATGGGTCTGACGATCGCCCTGCTCCTCACGGTCGCCCTGTCGTGGGCGCTGCGGCGCTCCTTGCCGCGCCGGGTCGATCGCGTGTTTCGCGTGCTGCAACTCGGCTCGGCCGCCGCGTATTCGCTGGGGCACGGCTCCAACGACGCCCAAAAAACCATGGGCATCATCGTGGGGCTGCTGGTCGCCGAGCAGCAGTTGTTCACCGGCTTTCCGGTGCAGGCCTTCCATTTGACCGACGCCACGGCGATCCCACTGTGGGTGATCGTGGCGTGCGGTGTCGCCATGGGTGTCGGGACGATGTCGGGCGGGTGGCGCATCGTGAAAACCATGGGGCAGCGCCTCACCAAGCTGCAGCCGTTCGGGGGCTTCTGCGCCGAGACGAGCGGCGCCATCACGCTGTTCGTCGCGTCCCACTTCGGCATCCCCGTCAGCACCACCCACACGATCACCGGCGCCATCTCGGGGGTCGGCGCCGCGCACCGGCTCTCAGCGGTGCGCTGGGGTGTGGCCGGCCGGATCGTGTGGGCGTGGATCCTCACCATCCCGGCGGCCGCGGGGATCGCCGGGGTGGCGTATCTCGTCTTACGAGCGATTATCTGAGAGTTGTTCGTCTACCGTTCACGGACAACGATCACTACAAGCCGAGCGCCTGCACCACCGATTCCGCGATCGCGGCGTCCTGCACGCCCACGCCCGTCAGGTCCGCGACCGTGATCTCCTCGGCTGTCTCGCGCCCCGCCCGCCGGCCTGCGGCCACGTCCCCCAGCTCGGCGTAGACCTTCTCTCGCGTGATGGCGCCGGCTGCGATTGCGTGATGCAGGTTGCCGTAGCGCTCGGTCTGAAAGGTCCGGTCGGCGACGAGCTTGTCGGCCCGCGCGAGCAGCGCCGGCTCGAGCTCGATCTTCTCAGGACTCCCCGTTCCGACGGACGTGACGTGCGTACCGGGCCCAACCCACGCCGCCATCACCAGCGGAGTGGTGCTGGCCGTCGCGGTCACGATCACGCGATGGTCTCGCACCGCTGACTCGAGCGCCGGCGCGATGC
>Ga0079222_10000038_pt1 | contig 19991 bp, 14 predicted proteins | sample GAPlitter_FD_75070 | JGI IMG/M metagenome (GOLD analysis project Ga0079222, IMG submission 75070) | Agricultural soil microbial communities from Georgia to study Nitrogen management - GA Plitter | ecosystem: Environmental > Terrestrial > Soil > Agricultural land | place: USA: Georgia...
AGGCCAGGACGTGCTCGTGTTCATCGACAACATCTTCCGCTTTACGCAGGCCGGATCGGAGGTGTCGGCGCTGCTCGGGCGGATGCCGTCGGCGGTGGGGTATCAGCCGACCCTGGCGACGGAGATGGGAGAGCTGCAGGAGCGGATCACCTCCACCAAGAAGGGCTCGATCACGTCGGTGCAGGCGATCTACGTGCCGGCGGACGACCTCACCGATCCCGCGCCCGCGACGGCATTTTCGCACCTCGACGCGACGGTGGTGTTGTCGCGCCAGATCTTCGAGCTCGGGATCTATCCCGCGGTGGATCCGCTCGCCTCGTCGTCGCGCATCCTCGACGCGCAGTTCCTGGGCGAGCGCCACTACAAGGTGGCGGTGGAGGTGCAGCGCATTCTCCAACGCTACAAGGACCTTCAGGACATCATCGCGATCCTGGGGATGGACGAGCTCTCCGAGGAAGACAAGCAGCTGGTCGCGCGTGCGCGGCGAGTGCAGCGGTACCTCTCCCAGCCGTTCTTCGTGGCCACGCAGTTCACGGGGCTGGAGGGGAAGTACGTCAAGCTCGAGGACACGATCAGTTCGTTCGAGCGCGTCGTCGCGGGCGAGTTCGATCATCTGCCCGAGCAGGCGTTCTACATGGTGGCCGGGATCGACGAGGCACTGGAACAGGCGAAGCGCCTGGCCAGCGGGTGAGTGATGCACGTCACGGTGGTGTCCCCCGAGCGGGCGGTATTCGATGGGGCGGCCGACGCGGTCGTCGCCCCGGCGTTCGACGGCCAGCTCGGTATCCTGCCGCGACATGCACCGTTTCTCACGCTCCTCGGAGTGGGTGTGTTACAGGTGCGACAGGGAAGCGGGTCGAGCCGGTTCCAGGTGTCAGGAGGATTCCTCCAAGTGGTAGGAGAGGCGGTCCGGATCGTCGCCGATCGGGTAGAAGTCTATTGACTGTAGGCGGGGCCTCTTGTAGCGATGTGCGGCTCCGAAGCGGTCTCAGGCGCCCGTCACCTTTCCATACTGGAGGTTCGTTATGCGGAAGCTGCTCGGCAGTGCGCTGCTTCTTGCCGTCGTCGCACTCGGTCCGACGGAAGCCGCGGCGCAGCGACGCGCGGCCCCGCGCCCCACGCGCAGCTCACAGCAGCCGTCCTTCGGTCTCGAGCTGAACTGGAGTAGCGATGTCGACTTCGGGATCGGCGGCCGGGGCGTGTTCCCCCTCGAGTCTCTGTTTCCGCGGACGCCACTCGATGGCATCGTCTCGTTCGACTACTTCTTCCCCAGCGGGGCGCCATCCGGCACGAGCCTCCACTACTGGGAGATCAACGGTGACGTGGCGTACCGGTTCACCGTCCAACGCTCGAGCTCGCTGCGTCCGTACGCCGGGGGCGGTCTGAACATCGCGCACGCCTCCGCGTCCGCCGGCGGCACCACGGCGTCCGACACCAAGGCCGGGCTCAACTTGCTCGGTGGTACGACCTTCCGGCTCAAGCGCTCGACGCTCACACCGTTCGTCGAGGCGCGCGGAGAGGTCGGCGGTGGCAAGACGTTCATTCTCACGGGTGGCGTCCGGTTCTAAGGTCAGGATGCTCCCGCGGTTCGCGCGGCTCGCCCGGCGACGGGCGAGCCGTCGCGCGTCGGGCGCCGCGGCGGAACGATGCCCGCCCGCCTGGGTACCCTGTCTCACGCACTTTTCAGTGAGGCAGGAACATCATGGGACGTGAGGTGGTGTTGCTGGTGGCGGTGGCCGTGGCCGGGGCGGCGACGGTCGCCGGGGCGCAGGCGACGGGCATGCCCTCGTTCAATGCGCCGTATCGCGCGTTTCAGCGCTCCGAGCTGGGAGCGGTGTTCAGCTTTCCGAATGGTGGCGGGGTGGGATACGAAGGTGCGTACCGCTACGCGAGCGGGACACTCGATATCGGATTGCGCGGCGGCATCTTCGATCCCAGCGGTAACGGCAAGGCGGTGCTGTTGGCCGGGGTCGAGGCGCGGGAGCGCGTCATCACGCACACGCTGGACTTTCCGCTGGACGGCGCCCTCGTGTTCGGCGCGGGAGCGGGTCTGGTGAGTGGTGGCTCGACGTTGTTCGTCCCTGTGGGACTGTCGCTGGGTCGCCGCATCGACCCGCGAGGGTCCACGGTCAGCATCGTTCCCTATGTCCAGCCCACGCTGTCGTTCGTGGCGGGGGACAGTCGCAGCTCGGCCGTCGAGTTCGGCTTCGGTATCGGGGCCGACTTCCGGCTCTCGCGGAAGCTCGACGCGCGCGTGTCGGGGGGGCTGGGAGATCACCCGCTGACGGGAGTGTCGATCGCGGCGGTGTGGGTGAATTAACAGGACGGGGGAGGTTGGTGAAGGTTGCCTCCACGCTCCTCCGCCGACCTCCACCAACCCTTCTGAAAGGTCTCTATGAAGCGCACGGTGTCGACTCTGGCTTTCATGGCATGTCTCGTGACACCCGCGGCCGCCCAGTGGTTCGGCGAGCCGGTGTGGAACAGCCCCAAAGGCGGCACGGGGCTCACGATCAGTGGCGACTACGCCAAGCCCGACAGCAGCTACGGGAACGGGAACGTGTGGGGTGGGCGCGCGTCGCTCGGTCTCGGCACGATGACGCTCACCGCAGGCGTCTCGAGCTGGAAGCCGAAAGGGGCGATCGAGAGCTCGACGTCGGTCGGCGGGAATGCGGCGTTCCGACTGATTGGCGGCAGCCTGTTGCCGGTGGCGGTCAACCTGCAGCTCGGCGGGGCGCGCGTGAGCACGGGCAGCGGGAGCCCTCCCGGCACGCGCATCATCGGCGCCATGGGCGTGAGCGTGCCGCTGCCGACTCCCGGGTTCAGCATCGAGCCGTTCTTCTCGCCAGGCCTCCGCTACACGAACATCGGGGGCGTCAACGGTACCAAGTTCGGGTACGCGATCGGCGCGAACGTGGGGTTCGGGCTGTTCGGGATGCACGTGGCGTACGATAACGAGAAGGACTTCAGCGGCTCGGGCAGCCTCGGGACGTTCGGCGTGGGCGCCCACTTCGGCATCCATCTCCCGATGGGGATGTGAGCGCGGTTCACAAGCGCCACTGAAGCCGCTACCTTTGGGGCGCGCCGATCCCGGCGCGCCCCGTCTGCTTCCAGGAGCCCTGTGACGCGTACCAGAATCCCGCGAGCCTTGGTCTGCACGCTGACCCTCGCGCTCGGCGGCTGCGCGCTTACGCTCGATACCACCCACCTCGGCGTGCCCGTGTCGCTCGCCTCGAGCGCGCAGAACCCCGACTCCGGGCAGGCGTTCACCGTGACCAAGCACTCGGTCTACCTGCTCGCGGGGCTCCTGCCAGTGGGGCAGCCCAATCTCGAGGACGTGCTCGCCGGTCAGGTCGGCACCGGCGGCCGCATCACCAACCTGCGGATCAAAGTCCGCAGCCGCTGGAGCGACCTGCTGGTCACGGGACTGACGCTGGGGCTGGTGGTGCCGCGGTCGGTGACGTTCGAAGGGGTTGTTGCAGGGAAATAGTCAGAGGGGCGGTGGAAGTCACCGTCTTTCACCGTCCTCCTCTGACCTCCTTGTTACCGTCCTCCACCAACCTCCGTACCAGCCTCGTCGTCCGCTCCGCGGCACCTCTCCCCTCTCGGACCAGTTTCTTCCCTGCCTCGCCCGCTTTGGCGCGCGTTGCCGGGTCATGGTGCCACACGAGCCACTGCGAGTGCAGCGCGTGGCGGCCGTCGGCCGCCAGCGCGACCGCACCGCCGCGCTCGATGAGCAGCGCCGCGTCGCGGCTCATGTGCCAGTGCGGGCCCACGGCCACCGGAACGCCGAACACGGCCGGCTCGAGTACCGAGTGCAGCCCGGCCCGGTGGTAGCCGCCGCCGACGAACGCCACCGCCGCGAGCCCGTACAGATCGGCGAGCACGCCCACCCGGTCCACCACGATGACCGGCGCCGCGGGCTGGTGCTCGATCTGCGACAGGCGAACGGGTCGGGGCAGGCCGACGCTCGCGGCGCGTTGCGTGATGCCGGCGAGATGATCCGGGTTCGGCTCATGCGGCGCCAGGATCAGCCGGGCCGCGGGGACCTGGGCGACCAAGTCGGCGAAGGCGGGCAGCACGACCGCCTCGTCGGCCGGCCAGGTGGAGCCAGCCACGATCGTGAACGTCCCGGCCGGCACGATCGCGAGGCGCGCGAACGGATCCCGCGTCCGGTCGAACCGCTCGGCGCGCTCGGCGACGCTGTCGTAGCGGGTGTCTCCGGTCACCTCGATCACACTGCGGCGCGCGCCCAGGAGCTCGAGGCGACGGCCATCCTCCTCGCTGATCGTTCCGATGCGGTCGAGAGCGCGATACGCCGGCTCGGCCCAGCCGCGGGCCGGCCAGCGGAGACGAGAGCTGTGCGGGGCCACGGTCGCCGATACGAGGCCCAGCTTCACCCCCCGGCGCGCCGCGGCCAGCGTCAGCTCGGGCCAGACGTCGAGCTTCGCGAAGACCAAGGCGGTGGGCTTGAGCGCGTCCAGGACCGCCGCGACTTCACCGGGGCGGTCGAGTGGCAGGTAATCCGCCACGTCGGCGGGGAGAGTGCGCGCCAGCCGCTCGGCCGACGGGGAGAAGAAGCTGTAGGCGAGCTGCCAGTTGGGGGCCTCGGCGCGGAGCGCCTCGAGCACCGGCTTCGCCTGCAGGCCCTCGCCCACCGACGGCGCGTGCACCCAGACGAGCGGGCGCGCCGCGTCGCGCTGCGTGCGAGCCCAGGCGGAGAGCCGCTGGGTGACGCCGCGGCGCGCCTCGAGGCCGCGGGCGAGCTTCTTGTCGAACCGGGCGGCCAGCGGCAGGGCGGTGTGGGCGAGGCCGAGCCCGAGCCGATATAAGAAGGAAGGACGCCCCATTAATGCGGGGTGGTCTTGCTCTGGTAGATCGAATCGAGCACGGCGTGAAACACGGTCGCCGGCGCCGCCCCCTCCAGCAGACCGCCTTCGACGTAGAAGGTCGGCGTGCTCTGCGCCCCCGCGCGCCGGCACCGCTCGGCGTCGGCGCGCACCTCCGCGAGGGTCGCGTGCGCGTCCAGGCAGCGCGCGAAGCTCCCATGGTCGAGCCCGGTCGAGTCGGCCAGCGACCGGAAGTACGGCTCGGGGGCGCCAAGCTTGGCCCACGCATCCTGATGTCGGAACAGCAGGTCGTGCATCGGCCAGAACTTGGCCTGGCGGGCGGCGCACATCGCGGCTTCGGCCGCCCGCTCGGCGTTCGGGTGCAAGCTCGTGAGCGGAAAGTTGATGTAGACGAGCCGGACTTTGCCGGTTGCGATGTAGTCACGCTCGATGTCGGGCAACGTTCCCAGCGCGAACTGACGGCAGTAGGGGCACTGGAAGTCCGACATCTCGTAGATCGTCACGGGCGCGCTGGCGGCCCCCTGGGATCGGACCGCAACCGGGTCCGACTGCGCGAGCACATTCCATAGACCGAGCAGCGCGGTGCACGTCAGGATTCGTCCGGTCATGCCGCCTAAAGTAATGCAATCGGGGACCGCGACCTAACGGATCGTGCGGCCCCCCCGGCGATTGTCGCGCACGAAGCGATCGCGCGCCGGCATCACGACGCGGGGCAGCGTGCGGGCATTCATCACCGCCGTGTCGGCGATGATCTCGTTGCGCCACAGCAGGAAGGCGACCAGTCCGTAGACCTCGTCCGGTGTGAGGGAGCCGGGCGCGTTCAGCGGCATCGCGCGATTGATGTAGTCGTACAGGGTAGTCGCGTAGGGCCAGTAGTTGCCGATCGTGGAGACCAGCCGTGGGTTGCGGCCGAACGGGAAACCCTGCCGCGGCTCCCGGCCCACGAGCGGGCCGGCGGGACCCTCAGTGCCCGTGCGGCCGTGACACACGGCGCAGCGGAGCTGGAACAGCGCGGCTCCCTGCGACGCGATCCCGCTGCCGGGCGGCAGGCCGGTTCCGTCCGGCATGACGTCGATGTCCCAGGCCGAGACTTCGGCCGGTGTGGCCGGCCGCCCGAAGCCGAAACGTGGCGGCGCGTCGGCTGCGGTCGCCGCCCGGTCCCTGACGCCGCAGCCGGCCCCCACGAGCGCGAGCGCCAGGGCCACGACCCGCACGCGCACGTCAACCCTCCAGGCCGAACACGACCGCGCCGTCGGCCTGCACGCGCCAGGCGCGGATATGATTGAAGTGATAGCGCGTACCCGCACCGCGCGCCGCGCGCAGCTGCTCGAGCGTGGGCTGCACGTACCCGGTCTCGTCGACGGCCCGGCTCAGCAGCGTCGTCTCTCCGCCGGACCAGTTCCAGAGGCACCGAAACCGCGTGTGGCACTTGGGGAGCACCGGCTGCTGCAGCTCGGCGGGCGCCCAGTGGCGGCCGCCGTCGGTGCTCACCTCGACGCTCGTGATGCGCCCGCGCCCGCTCCAGGCGAGCCCGGTGATCTCCCACCAGCCTCTCTCCGGCAGCGTGACGGGATAGGCCGGGAAGGTGATGATCGACTTCGCATCCATGACAAAGCTGAACAGCCGCGCTGTGCAGTCGGCGAGCGGATCGGTGTACTTCGACGTTTCCTCCCGGGTCATGAACGGCTGGTCCGCGATTTCGATGCGGCGGATCCACTTCACGTTCGTATTCCCCTCCCAGCCGGGCAGCAGCAGCCGCGCCGGGTACCCCTGCTCGGGGCGCAGCGCTTCGCCGTTCTGGCCGTACGCGATCAGCGCGTCGTCCCAGCCTTTGTCCATCGGGATGCTGCGCGCCATCACCGCCGCGTCCTCGCCTTCGGCGAGGAACCATGTGGCGCCCGCCTTGACGCCGACCTCCCGGAACAGCGTGGCGAGCGGTACGCCGGTCCACTCGCTCGTGCTGGTGAGGCCGTCCACGAGCTGCGGCGAGACGTTCGGACGGATGCCCTGGTAGCTCACGCCCCCATTGCCTGAGCACTCGAGAAAATGCAGGTGGGACACGGCGGGAAACCGCTTCAGCGCGGCGAGGTCGAACACCAGCGGGCGCTCCACCATTCCGTGGATCAGCAGCTTGTAGCGCTGCCGATCGAGGGCTGGGACGCCCGCGTGATGGCGCTCGAAGTGCAGGTCGGCCGGCGTCACGATGCCGCACAGATCCTGCAGCGGCGTGAGCGAGATTCCCTGGCCGCTCCCCATGGGGATGCGGCGCGGCCGCTCGAACGGCGAGCGCTGGCCGAGTGGACTCAACGGCGCGCCGGGAAGCTTGGTGGGATCTGGTGGGACGGCCGGCGTGGAGGGGGCCTGAGGGAGCACCTGAGCTCCGAGGACTCCAGCAGCACCCGCGAGCCACGCCCGGCGTGTGATCGGCGCGTCTGTCATTGTCGCTCTTCCTGGTCGCAAACGTCTCTCCTAAGTTACGCCATGGTCGGCCTTCTAGGGCTGGTGCTCTCGACGCTCGCCGTCGCCCAGTCTCCTCCGCCGTCCGTTCGTTCGTGCCAGGCGTGCCATCGGGAGATCGTCGCCAGCTTTCTCGAGACGGCCCACTATCGGACGTCCGCCGCGGCGACCCCGCAGTCCGTGCACGGACGCTTCTCCCCCGGACACAACATGCTGCGTACCGGATCGCCGGGCGTGTATTTCACGATGGAGCGCGACGGCAGCGGGTTTCGGGAGACCGCGTTCGACTCCGCCCGGGGATGGTCGCGCGCCGAGCGGATCGACCTGGTGATTGGCTCGGGCAGGCGGGGACAATCGTTCCTGTACTGGAAGGGCGGCCTGCTGTTCGAGCTGCCTGTCTCGTACCTGACGGGCGTCGAGCGCTGGATCAACAGCCCCGGCTACGTGGACGGCCGGATCGATTTCGAGCGCATCATCCAGCCGCACTGCCTGGAATGCCATAGCACGTCGTTTCCGTTACGCCGAGCTGGTGGCGCCGTGTTGTACGCGCGCGACTACGTGGTCGGCATCACGTGCGAGAAGTGCCACGGCGACGGCCGGGCCCACGCGCGCTACCAGGCGTCACACCCCGGCGACAGCACGGGACGGTACATCCTCAATCCCGCCCGGTTCGCGAGGGACCGGAAGGTGGATGGATGCGCGCTGTGTCATTCGGGAGAGCGGGATCCCAAGGCGCCGCCGTTCTCCTACCGGCCGGGGGAGAAGCTCGACGACTACTTTCTGCCGGCCGCGAACCAGGCGGCGGTGCCCGACGTGCACGGGAATCAGGTGGGACTGCTGCGGCGCAGCAAGTGCTTCCGCTCGAGCCCGGACTTCTCCTGCTCGACCTGTCACGACGTGCACCGGCCGCAACGTGATGTCGCCGCATTCGCGCAGAAGTGTCTCGCGTGTCATCAGACCGACACTCATCCGATGGCCCAGGAGATCGGGGGGCGCCTCCTCGCCGACTGTATCGACTGTCACATGCCGAACCGCTCATCGCAGGCGCTGCAGATCAATACCCCGACCAAGCAATTCGCGCTGTATTTCCGCAGCCACCAGATCGCGATCTATCCGGAGGTCGCGCGCGCGCTGCTCCAGGCGAACGGCGAGCACCGGCCCTAGATTCGGAAGCATGAGCGGTTGGCCGTTCTATCTCCTGGCGACGCTGCTGGCGGCGCAGGTCCCCTCTTCCCCCCCGGGTCCCCGCCTCGGCACGATTGTCTTTCCCAACTCGGGAGCCTCCGCGGCGCAGGCACCGTTCATCCGCGGCGTCCTGCTGCTGCACAGCTTCGAGTATCGCGACGCCGCGGAGGCGTTCCGCGAGGCCCAGCGGATCGACCCGCGCTTCGCGCTCGCCTACTGGGGCGAGGCGCTCACCTACACCCATCCGGTCTGGAACGAGCAGGACGTGGGGGCGGCGCGCGCCGTGCTGCAGCGGCTGGGCCCCACACCGCAGGCTCGCCACACGCTGGCGCCGACTCCGCGCGAGCAAGGCTATCTCGCCGCCGTCGAGGTGCTGTATGGGGACGGCTCGAAGCCGGCGCGCGATACGGCCTACTCGCGGGCCATGCAGCGCCTCGCAGCCGCCTTCCCTCGCGACCAGGACGCGCAGGTCTTCTACGCGATCTCCCTGCTCGGCCTGAGTCAGGGGGTGCGTGACGTTCCGACCTACCTGCGCGCCGCGGGGGTCGCCCAGCGCGTCTTCCGTGAGAACCCCAACCACCCCGGTGCCGCGCACGTGCTGATCCACTGTTATGACGACCCGGCGCATGCCCGGCTCGGTCTCGCGGCGGCGCGGGCGTACTCGAAGATCGCCCCCGACGCGCCGCACGCGCAGCACATGACGACGCACATCTTCCTGGCGCTGGGCATGTGGGACCAGGTGGTGTCGCAGAACGAGCTCGCGGCCGGACCCGACCGCGCGGCGTGGGCCCCCAACCACTACACCGCATGGCTGGGCTACGGCTACCTGCAGCAGGGTCGCTACGAAGTTGCGCTCCGCCACCTCGAGTTGATGCGGCACAACGTGGAGCTGGGGGGCCGCGGCCGCGCGGTCCTGGCGCAAATGCGCGCCGAGTACGTCGTGAACACCCAGCGCTGGGACTGCGCGTGCCTCGGATGGAGCATCGACCTGACCGGCGTGCGGGCACGCGATGAGGCCGTGGACGCGTTCGTGCTCGGCCTCAGCGCATTAAAGCGCGGGGAGCGCGCCGGCGCCGAGCAGGCGCTCGCCGAGCTCGTCGATCTCAATAGTCACCGGGCTCCGCCGGCGCCTGGCCATCAGCGAGACGCGGTGCCGGACATTCTTCAACAAGAGCTTCAGGCGCTGCTCCGCCAGGCCGACGGGGCCACCCCGGATGCCCTGCGGCTCATGCGCGAGGCGACGGCGCTCGAAGACCAGATGCCCGTCGAATATGGCCCGCCCCCCGACGTGAAACCGGCGCACGAGCTGCTCGGGGAGATGCTGCTGGCGGCGGGCCAGGCGCAGGCGGCGCAGCGGGAGTTCGCGCGCTCGCTCGACGTTGCCCCCAAGCGGGCGTTGTCGTTGCTCGGTTTGGGCCGGGCCGCGGCGGCGGCGGGCGACCGGGCCACCGCGTCGCAGGCGTTCGCGGAGTTGCGGGCCATCTGGCACGGCGCCGACGCGGGCGTGCCGGGGCTCGCCGAGGCCGCTACGGCTCCACCACGTCGAGCGTCTGTCCGCTCGCAATAGGGCCGGCGACCGTCTGTCGCCGACCTGAGGGCAGCGGCCAGCGCACTTCCAGCGACGCGGCGTGGTCCGCGTCGCCCAGGCCGAAATAAAGCGGCAAGTCGCTCTGCGACAGGTAGCCCGACTTCCCGTCCATCACCTTCAGTATGCGACGACCGTCCGGCAGCACGACGGTGACGTACGCGCCCAGTCCCTCACGGTTCGCGCGCGTTCCGCGCAGCCGCACCTTGAGGAAGTGCACCGAGTGCCGCTGAGCGAGATCGCTCACGAGCACCAGCGGTCGCTCGTTGAACTCGTTGGTCACGATGTCGAGATCGCCGTCCCCGTCCAGGTCGAGGATCGCTGCCGAGCGAGTGCCCCGTGACGCCCACTGGGTGAGGCGGCCGGCGCTGTCGAACCGGCACCCGTTCTCGTATCCGCCGGCTTCCTTGCACGCCGCGCAGAAGAACTCCTCGCGGTCGGCGCCGTTGCAGTCGAGGGTGAACCACACCTGATCGGTGCCCCCTGGGCGCGGCTCGACGCCGAGCGTGAACTCGGCGGGCAGGAAGTGGCGTCCCCCCTCGTTCAGCAGCACGGAGTTGATCCCATAGCGATGCGGGAAGTTCATCCCGCCGGTGATGAAGATGTCGTCCCAGCCATCGGCGTTGATGTCGTCGACGCTCGGTCCCCAGGGCCAGTAGGTCTCGACTCCCAGGGAGTCGGAGACCTCGTCGAAGCGACCGTTGCCGCGGTTCGCGTACAGCGCGTTTCCGAAAATGAACTGTCGTTTGCCCGTCGGGAAGAAATCGGCGGGCGCCGGCGCCGTATCGGCCTTGCGCGTCTCGGCCGCCCAGTCGCCAGGCTGGACGTTGGCCCACATGTCCGAGTGCATGTCGGTGACGAACAGGTCGAGGCGGCCGTCGCCGTCGTAGTCGAACGCCTTCACGCCCATTGCGCCCCACGGCGTCCGGGGAAAGTAGCGGCGTGTGGCGTCGCGGAAGCGCTTGCCGCCCTCGTTGAGCCACAGGTGATTCGCGCCCTGCATGTCGAGGATGTAGAGATCGGGGAACCCGTCGTCGTTCACGTCGAGCACGGTGGCGTCGCCGCTCCAGCTCGAGTCGACGAGCCCCACCTGCCGCGTGACGTCCTGGAAGCGATTGCCCCCCAGGTTGCGGTACAGGATGCTCGTTTCGGTGCGGTCGGGGTGGGTGTGACCGTGGAAGGCGTCGGGGAGGCCGATGTAATAGCCGCCCGGTCCTTTCTTGTCGCTGGTGTAGACGCCCACGTTGGTCACGAACAGGTCGAGCAGCCCGTCGCCGTCGTAGTCGAAGAACACCGCTCCCGAGGAGTGGCCGACGTATCCGACGCCCGCCTGCGCCGTGATGTCGCGGAACTTCCCGCCGCCGAGATTCTCGAACAGCCGGTTGCCGTGGCGCACCGTGCTGACGAACAGATCGGGATCACCGTCGTTGTCGATGTCCGCGAACGCGCAGGCGACGGCGATGTCGTCTGTCATCGCGAGACCGGTGTCCGTGATGTTCGTGAACCGCCCGCCGCCGGCGTTCTTCCAGAGCTCGTTGCCGCCGAGCTGCGAGACGAAGTACAGGTCGGGGAGCCCGTCGCCGTCGACGTCCGCGGCGCACAGTCCCGTGCCATGGTCGTAGTGCACCTTCTTGTACGCCTTGCCCGCGTCGTCGACGATGTGCGTCCTGAACGTGATCCCGCTCTCCGCGCGTCGATCGGTGAAGCGGAAGTCGTGCACGACACTCGACCGCCCGGCGAGGGCGCTCTCCTGCTGCGCGCGCTCCAGCAGCCACGGGGGCGGCGCGGCGGCTGCGTCATTCCGCGGTTCGGACCGGCAGGCGATGAGGAAACAGAATGAAACGGCGGCACGACGCATGATGTTGGCGCGCATGCCGCCTAAGGTAGTCGAGTTTTTTAGCGGAGCGAGCTAGGGCGCCGACTTGGTCCAGATCGCGATGACACCGCAGCCGGAGTTGCTTCCCTGAAACTCGCCGGGCGTCTCGGACGCGCCGCGATAGATCTCGACCCCTTTGATGTCTTCCGGCGGCGTGAGGCGCGCGAAGTAGGGCGTCGACTCGTTGCCGTCGAGGTAGTACTGCGGATAACACCCCGGCGGCGAGCGTACCATCTTGGCCACGCATTGATTCGAAATGCACACCTGCTGCACGCCGCGGACGGTCACGAGCACGTCGACGAGCGAGCTCGGATTGGCGCGCTCGATGAACTCCTGGGTGAGGAACGCCCCCATGCCAGAGTGGCGGCGCCGCTCGAAGTCGGCATAGCGACGCGCCGACAACGGCGTCTTTCCCTTCACCACGACTTCCGGCAGCTCATAGGCAAGCGGCTCGAGATCGAACTGGTGGGTGATCATCTGGTGCGGCTTGAGCGACACGCCCCACGAGGCGGGGGCGTAGCCGATCGCTCGGATCTCGATCACGAAGGTGCCTGCGTCCAGGTTGGTGAAGCTGAACCGGCCCACCGAATCCGTGGTCGTCTCGAAGGCGGTGCCCGCGACCGTCACCCGGGCGCGGTTGATCGGATCGTGGCTATCGCGGGCGGTGACATGGCCGACGATGGCGCTGGAATCCGCGTGGTCGGCCCCCCCCCTCGCGCTCGCCTGTTGCCCCACGGCGGCTGGGAGCGCTGTGGCAACCTCGCAGAGGACGACCCACAGGAGGGTTGGGGCCGCCCGGGAGACGGTGCGGGTGAGGCGATTCGCAGCCATTACGCCTTGAGTCTGCTGTGACTAACCAGAATGTAACGCGCTGACCTGGGGGGGGATAGAAGGGCGTCGGCGCGCGTGGGGGTGGTATTGCGGAGTTCCCTTGTGGGGTGCAGAATTGCCGTCAGGAAGTCGTCAAGAAGTTGCTCGGGCCCCCGTCCGAGCCGTCAGGAACGAGCGCAGTTTCTCTTTCCAAAGGGGGAATCATTATGAGGCGAGGTACGTTCGGCGTAGCCGTCTGCGCTGGAACGCTGCTCGCGCTGTTGAGCGCCGGCCCCAGCGACGCTCAGGCGCAGTCAGCGATCATCACGGGACGCATCACAGGCACACGCGGTGAGGCACTGGGCGGTGCGGCGGTACTGATCGACGAGCTGGGCATCGCCGTCGCCACCACGGTGTCGGGCAGCTACACGCTCACCGTCCCGGCAGACAAGGCCAAAGGTCAAAGTGTCACGTTGCGGGCGCGCTACATCGGGTATTCGCCCGCAATGAAGCAAATCACCCTGACCGCGGGCACGCAGGAGCAGAACCTCGAGCTGAGGTTCGATCCGATGACCCTCGACGCCGTGGTTGTAACGGGCGTCGCGGAAGCGACCGAGGTCAAGAAGCTCACCTTCTCCGTGGGACATGTCGACGCGTCCCAGCTCGAGCAGGCCCCGGCGGTGAGCGCGCTCGGCTCGCTCGAAGGCAAAGTGGCGGGCGTGCGCTTGGTGCAGGGCAGCGGCATGCCCGGCGGCGAGCCGGACATCCGACTGCGCGGGTCGACCGCGCTGACCACGCCGTCGGCGTGTAGCTCACAACCGTGCGCGTCGACGTCGCTTCCCGGTCCGCTGATCATCGTCGATGGCACCATCACCCGGCAGGGCCTCGCGGACATCAACTCCCAAGACATCGAGCGGGTCGAAGTGGTGAAGGGCGCGGCGGCGTCGTCGCTCTATGGCTCCGATGCCGCGAACGGCGTCGTGCAGATCTTCACCAAGCGGGGCAGCCGGATTCCCGACGGCAAGCTGGTGGTGACGGTGCGCAACGAGTACGGCCAGTCCCTGCGCCCCAAGTTGATCGAAGGGGCGCTCGCGCATCCGTACTTGATCGACACGTCCGGCACGTATACGGACGCCAACGGCGCAACGGTCAACAACGGGGATTTCATCACGCCGGTCTCGGCGTCGTGTCCGGTCGGGTGTCTCGTAGACGTGAACACCCAGCCCTTCATCAAGCCCGATCACATCGCCGATAATAAATACACTCTGTACGGCCGGCCCGTGTACGATCCCCAGTCGGCGATGCTGACCCACGGGGCGTTCTACACGAACTACATCTCGGTCGGCCAGCGGCGCGGCAACTCGAACTACAATCTCTCGTTCGAGAACTCGAAGCAGGACGGCGTGATCTTCCTGCTCAAGGGCTACGACCGCCAGAACTTCCGGTTGAACGTGGACCAGTCACTCTCGCCACGGCTCGACCTGTCGGCGGGCGGGTTCTTCGGCAAGTCGAACAACAACCAGGTATCGCAGGGCCCGGGGGCGCCGTTCTTCGCGGTGACGTTCATCGAGCCCTACATCAACCTGTTCGCTCCAAACCCGGACGGCTCGCCGTTTGCGGCGCAGATCCCGCACCTCCTGCCGAACGCCGCGAATCCGCTGTACACCCTGGCGAACGAGCACCTCAACACCGACCGCTCGCGCTACTCGGGGTATGCGAAGGCGACCTACCGGCTGTTCGACTGGTTGTCGCTCGAGGGGAACTACAACTACGACCAGGAGTCGTCCAGCTTCACGGACGAGACGCCCAAGAACTTCCTCAATTCGCACGGCTCCCCGACGAGCGGGAGTCTCGTGCGCGTGGACACCGCGGGCCGCACCTTCAACACGGGCGCGACCCTGACCAGCGTGCGCACCTTCCACCTCGGCTCCTGGAGCGTGCGCAACACCTCGAAGGTGGCCTACGTCTATGAAGACCAGACGCGCAACACCTTCACGCTGACGGCGAGCAGGTTCACCGTGCTGGCGGTGCCGGAGTTCACGGCGGTCGACAACACGCAGCTGCTCCCCGGCTCGTCCAACCTGACGATCCGGAACAAGAACTACTACGCGATCACCGGCTTCGATATCAACGATCGCTACCTGCTCGACGGCTTGGTGCGGCGTGACGGCTCGTCGCTGTTCGGTCCCGAGAGCCGCTGGCAGACGTACTTCCGCGCGTCGGGTGCGTACCGCGTGTCGCAGGACATCCATATCAACGGGATCGACGAGCTGAAGCTGCGGGGGTCGTACGGGACCGCTGGCTTGCGTCCCCAGTTCGACGCGCAGTACGAGACCTTCGCCGTCGTGGGCGGCGTGCCGGTGAAGCAGACGCTGGGCAACAACGCCCTCAAGCCGGCGCGCTCGGCCGAGACCGAGATCGGCACCAACATCGACTTCCTGTCGCGCTTCTCGCTCGAGTACTCGTACTCGCGCAAGGAGACGAAGGACCAGATCCTGCTGGTACCGCTATCGTCCGCGACCGGTTACTTGAACCAGTGGCAGAACGCCGGGACCCTGCTCGGCAAGACGCACGAGCTGTCGCTGAGCGCCGTGCTGGCCAACCGGCCGGAGATGTCGTGGCAGCTGAGCGTGGCTGCCGATCGCACGCGCCAGACGATCACACAGCTCAACACCGCGCCGTACCTCGTCGGCCCCGACTACGCGGGCAACAACGACGTCACGCAGATGTTCCGGATCGCTCCGGGGCAGACGTTCGGCGTCATCTACGGGACGAGGATCGTGCGGAGCTTCGCCGAGCTGTGCGCTGATCCGGCGAAGCAGGCGGCCGGGTGTGGCCCGGGCCTGACCTACGATCCCGCGAACTACGTGGTGAACGAGGACGGGTACCTGGTGGCTAAGAGTACCTACCACACGAAGAACGAGCGGTTCTTGACCTATGTCGACCCTGCCGGGAACAAGGTCGTCCAGATCGGCGACGTGAACCCGGACTTCAACGCGAGCTTCACCTCGAACTTCCGCTACAAGAATTTCTCGGCCTACGTGCTGGTGGACTGGGTGCAGGGCGGTAACATCTACAACGCCACCCGGCAGTGGCCGTTCTTCGAGAATCGGGACCGCATCGTCGACCAGTCGGCCAAGCCGGCGGCGAACTGCGCCGGCTCGGCCGATCCGACGTGCCCCTACAGCACTGGAAAGAAGCCGATCGAGTATTACCAGGCGCTGTATAACGGCATCAACCCGATCGACTTCTTCGTCGAGAACGGGACGTACGTGAAGGTCAAGGAATTGAACGTCGCCTACACGTTCGACCGCAGCACCCTGCAGAAGTTCAATCTGGGCGTCAGCAGCCTGAAGATCGGCGTGATCGGGCGGAACCTGTTCACGTTCACCAAGTACTCCGGGTACGATCCTGAGGTGGCCGGTCTGTCGGGCGACCCGTTCTCGTTCCGGATCGACGGCTTCTCGTATCCGAATTTCCGGACCTTCACCGGCTTTATGGAGATCAACTTCTGATCCCGCGAACCCGAACTTCCGAGGAGACGAGCACTATGAGCCTCACCAAGCGGATCCCGGGGATCGTTGGGGCAGTCTTTGCCCTGGTTCTCGCGGGATGTGACACGCTGAACATCGGCAATCCGAACGCGCCGGATTCGCGCCGCGCGCTCTCGGACCCGGCCACTGTTCAGACCATCGCCATCGGCGCCATGCGGACGTGGTATCTCACCACGCAGGGCGGCCTCGGCGAAGACCAGTATCCGGCGCTCACGCTCTCCGTGATGGCACGGAGCCACGTGGCGGCGTGGAATAACTACAACATACGGTTCTATACCGGCTGCACCACCGGCACCTGGGACGTTTACACGCCGGCGACGAACGGTACGTGCAGCACCGAGCAGTTGGGTACCGTATACCCGCGCGTCGAGTGGCAGAACAATCCCGCGTCGGCCCAGCGCACGCAGATTGAAGCCTTATGGTACGGGTACTACTCCGCACTGTCGTCGGCCAACGACGTGCTGCGGGCGATCCGGCAGAAGGGGCTCGTCATCACCGACCCCGCCACTACGAAGATGGTGGAGACGATGGCCGCGCTGGCACAGGCGTTGAGCCTCATGGGCATCTCTTTGAACTACGACCAGGGCTTCGCGGTCACCGACAGTACACCGCTCGACGCGAACGGGTCGCCGATCGTGAGCTTCTCGCCCAGTACGAACATGCGCGACGTCGCCCTGGCCAAGTTCGATGAGGTGATCGCGCTCGCGGGCAACACCTTCGACGTCCCGGGTGACTTCTTCGGATCTCCGGGCGTGGGCTACAACAACGTCAAGATCGCGCAGATCGCGAACACCATGGCGGCCCGGCTGCTGGCGTACTCCGCGCGCAATGCGGCGCAAAACGCCGCGGTCGACTGGGCGCGCGTAGTGGGCTACGCTTCCAAGGGCATCAGCTCGGGGACGGCGTTCAACGTTACGTTCCATCAGGATGCCTGTAACACCTGGTGCGACTTCCTGAAGGTGTGGTCCAACGATATCACCACGATGCGGGTGCATACCCGCGTGGCGCACCTGCTGGATCCGGCAACCCAGCCGGATCCCTGGAACCTCGCGCTCAACTCGCACCCCAATTCGGCCGACAAGCGGTTGGGGGACGGGACGGTACGGGTGGGCGCGGCGTACGCGAAACTGATCTCGGCCAAGCCCGACACGAACTGCCCCCCCAAGGGCTCCGCCTGCACCGGCGGATTGGATTACGTCTGGAGCTTCGATCAGGAAGCCCAGCGCAAGGATCGCGGCGCCTGGCACCAGAGTGCTATCGGCCAGATTCGCTATGACAGCCTGACGTCATGCGGCGACAATCCCCAGGGCGAGTCGACCGGCGAAGGCGACGCGCCCATGGTGCTCGCGGCGGAGAACGACCTGCTGTGGGCGGAAGGCCTGATCCGCGGGCCCGCGGCGGGCGTCGGCGCGGCGGCGCTTATCAATAAGACCCGCGTTGGGCGGGGCGGGCTCGCGGCGGCCACGGACGCGGACGCCAACCTGCTCCAGGAGCTGCAGTACGAGCAGGACGTCGAGCTGCCGGGCTCGAACGTGGCGCCGTTCTACAACCAGCGGCGACTGGACAAGCTCGAGCCGCTGACGCCGCACGAGATGCCGGTGCCGGCGAAGGAGCTCGGAGTGTTGCAATCGGGGTTGTACACGTGCGGCGGAGCCGCGAATCCCGACGGCAGCTGCCAGGCGCACCCCGGACCCTCGCCGGGGCTCGTGGCCGTGTTGGTGACGAACGCGCCGAAGGTGTACGCCGAGATGGAGCGGGCGACGTTCGAGAACTTCCATCGGTACGGCGTCAAGGGACGGCTCAAGCAGTAACGTCGCCCGGCGACAGGTGAGTCGACCTCAACAGGCGCGTCGCGGTTCGGGCGCGCCTGTTGGCTTTGCCGCCGCCGCGCTGGCCCTGGTCTCGCTGGCGGCGGGCTGCCGCGCTGCCGCCGCGCCGCCCGGCCCCTGGCACGACGAGACCGGGTATCGCTGGCGCGAGCTGCACCCGCCGGCGAGCGGCGGGCCCGGCTTCGCCCAGGTGCCGGCCTCGCGCAGCGGCATTCACTTCAGCAACGACGTGACCCTCGATAGCGCCCTGTGGAACCGCCACCTCGCCCAGGGCGGCGGCGTCGCGCTGGGCGACGTCGACGGCGACGGGCTTCCCGACATCTACTTCACGAGCAACCAGGGCGCGAACGCGCTCTACAAGAACCTGGGCGGTTGGCGGTTCGAGGACATCACCGCGCGCGCCGGCGTGGCGATGTCCGGCCGGCACTCGACCGGGGCTGTGTTCGCCGACGTGGACGGGGACGGCGACCTGGACCTGCTCGTCAGCACGCTCGGTGGCGGCGTGGCGCTGTTCCTCAATGACGGGCACGGGGTGTTCACGGAACGCACGGCGCAGGCCGGGCTGGGCACGCCGACCGGCAGCATGACCATGACCCTGACCGACGTAGACGGCGATGGGCACCTCGACCTGTACGTCGCGAATTACAAGACTCGCTCCGCCATGGACGTCTATCCGCCCCAGGAGCGCGCCTTCGACAGCGTGATCCACGAGGTGCGCCCGCACCACTTCGAGGTCGTCCCCAAGTTCCGCAAGAACTATCGCGTGGTCGATCGACCCGAGTACAACCTCGTGTCGATGCAGCAGCGGGCGGACCCGGACGGGTTCTATCTGAACGACGGCAGAGGCCACTTCACCCTCGTTCCCTGGACCGGTGGCCGGTTCCGCGACGAAGACGGCCGGCCCCTCACCGCCGCGCCGGAGTACTTCGGGCTGTCGGCCAAGTTCACCGACATCGACGGCGACGGCGCGCCGGACCTGTACGTCTGCGACGACTTCGAGGACCCCGATATGTTCTGGCTCAACGACGGGACGGGGACCTTCCGTGCCGTGCCGCGCCTCGCGGTGCGTAACACGAGCAACTCGTCCATGGCGGTCGATTTCTCCGACGTCGACCGCGACGGCAACGTCGATATCCTGGTGGTGGACATGCTGGGCCGGGGCCCCCGCCGCAAAACGGAGATTCCGACCAACACCCCGCTCCCCAAGCTCATCGGCCAGATCGACGATCGCCCGCAGTGGCAGCGCAACACCCTGCTCCGGAACCGCGGTGACGGCACATTCGCGGAAATCGGCGGCTACGCCGGCATCGAGGCGTCCGATTGGACGTGGGATGCCCTGTTCCTGGATGTCGATCTGGACGGCTACGAAGACATCCTGACCACCTCCGGCCACCTGTGGGACGTGATGGACGCGGACACCTGGGAGCGCGTCCGGACCACGTTTGCGCCGTTCAACTGGCGGCGCGAGCTCGCGCTGTTTCCCAAGCTCGCCGTCAAGAACGTGGCCTTCCGCAATAACGGGGACCTCACGTTCTCGGATGCGGGCGCCCAGTGGGGCTGGGCCAGGGAGGATGCCATTTCCCACGGCATGGCCACCGCCGACCTGGACGGGGACGGCGCGCTGGATGTGGTCGTGAGCCGGCTCGACGCGCCGCCCGCGCTGTTCCGGAACCTGGCGAGCGCTCCACGCGTCGCCGTGCGGCTGCGCGGCCAGCCCCCGAACACGGCCGGCGCCGGCTCCAAGATTCGGGTGCTGGGAGGGCCGGTCCCTGTACAGCAGAAGGAGGTGGTGCTGGGCGGGACCTATCTCTCCGGGTCTGACCCGCTCCACACGTTCGCCACCGGGAA
>Ga0079222_10000041_pt1 | contig 19559 bp, 10 predicted proteins | sample GAPlitter_FD_75070 | JGI IMG/M metagenome (GOLD analysis project Ga0079222, IMG submission 75070) | Agricultural soil microbial communities from Georgia to study Nitrogen management - GA Plitter | ecosystem: Environmental > Terrestrial > Soil > Agricultural land | place: USA: Georgia...
CCCGCGTCGAGCTCATCCGCTTCGTCGCGCAGCTCCAGGGCCTCGCCGACCTTGCGGATGTCCAGGAGCACCTGGTCCAAGGTGTGGGCGTGCAGCGTGACGACCCAAGGCGTGGGCATGAGCGTCGCGACCACGCGCGCCAGCTCGCCTTCGCCCACGGCGCAAACATCGCACACCGACTGCCCGATCAGCACGTCGGGCCGCAGGTGGGCCATCAGGTCGACGTCCACCTCCACGGGCGAGATTCCGGTGCGCTTCGCTTCCGCCATCGCGCGGTCGATCGCGGCGGACGGCATCGCGGGGTCCACACGGGTCCGCGTGACGCGGGGGAGCGAGCGCACCTCGGGCGGGAAGTCGCACTCGTGCGACACGCCGACGAGCTGGCCGCCGGCGCCGAGGGCGGCAACGATCTCGGTTGCGGCGGGCAGGAGGGAGACGATGCGCATGGCGCAAATTTAGATGGGCTTTGCGAACCCGTGATGGCCGGCCCTTGCCGGTCATATCCCAGGCCGTCAGGCGCTCTTGAGGCCGATCCGATAGAGCAGCGTGCCGAGCCCCGCGAACAGGAGAAACGCGAGCAGGTTGGACGTGGCCAGGCCCCCCAGCGCGTGGAACAGGGGGACCTGCTCGGCGAGCGCGTCAGCCGAGCCGAGGGCGCCGGCGATCGCCGCGAGCACGATCCCGCAGATCGCGCCCCCGGCGATCAGGCCGCTCGCGAACAGTACGCCGGGCCCTGATTCCACGTCGGCGATCGACTGTTGGCGTGCGTGGGCCCGGCGCTCGATGAGCCACCGCACCACGCCGCCGGCGAACATCGCGGAAGAAGTGGAAATCGGGAGGTACACGCCTACAGCGACAGGCAAGGCCTGCACTCCGGTCAGCTCGATGGCGATGGTGATGAACACGCCCAGCAGCACCAGCACCCACGGCAGCTTGTGCGTCAGGATGCCGTCGGTGACGAGCGCCATGATCGTCGCTTTGGGAGAGTCGAGGCGCGGGATCGCCCGGCCCTGATACTCATGGATGCGGCCACCGATCCCCGGGTCGAGCACGTACCGCAGCTCGTGACTCGCGGCGTCCATGAGATACTTGCCCGCCGCGACCCCTTCGGTGACGACGTACACGCGGACGACCTGATAGGTGGCGCGGTCTACGGAGTCGCTCCCGGCGATACGGAACCCCGACATCGTGGCTTGGAGGATCTCCACCGGCGCCCGCCCGCTCGCCGGCGCGGCGAGCGCCTGCGCGCTGAAGGCGGGATGCGTCTCCGGCACGGGGTAGGTGTACGACCGGTTGAGCAGGGTGAGGGTCCAGCCCACGACCAGCGCGGAGCCGAGGGCCCCGACGAGAATCGCGATCTGCTGGTGCCGGGGGGTCGAGCCCACGAGAAACCCGGTCTTCAAGTCCTGCGACGTGTTCCCGGCATTGGCCGTCGCCACGGCGACGACCGCCGCGATCGAGATCGCCTGCACGCGATGATCCACGCCGGTCCAGCCGATGGCGACGAAGATCAGGCAGGTGCCCAGCAGCGCGGCGATCGTCATTCCCGAAATCGGATTGGCGGACGAGCCGATTTGACCCGTAATGCGCGACGACACGGTCGCGAAGAAGAACCCGAAGATCACGATCAGCACCGCCCCGAGCAGGTTGACGCCCACCTGCGGCAGCAGCGCGAGCACGATCGCGAGCGCCACCGATCCACCCACGGTAAGCGAGATCGGGAGATCGTCCTCGGTGCGGAGGCGGGTGGCGGCCTGGCCCATGCGCGAATCGCGCAGGTCCTTGAGGCTCGAGGAGAACGAGCTCATGATCGTCGGCAGGGAGCGGATGAGGGCGATGATCCCGGCCGACGCGACGGCGCCGGCGCCGATGTAGAACACAAAGCTCGACCGGATCTCGCCCGGGCTCATGTCGCGGATCAGTTTGACCGCCGGGAAACCGAACGGCTCGGTGAGCCCCGTCCCCACCAGCTTGATCGCGGGGGCGAGCACCAGATAGGCGAAGCAGCCGCCGGCGAACAGATAGCCGGCGATCTGCGGGCCGATGATGTAGCCCACTCCCAGGAGCTCGGGCGATGTCTCCGTGAAGACCGCCGCGCCGGGGTAGAAGGCCAGCGCTTTGCCGGGCACGTCGGGCCAGAACTTGAGGCCCGCCTGGAGGAACTTGTAGACGAAGCCCACTCCGAAGGCCTGGAACACGCGCTTGGCCTGCAGGCCCCGCTCCTCTCCCGCAATCAACACTTCGGCGCAGGCGGTACCCTCGGGATACACGAGCGTGTCGTGCTCCTTCACGATCAGCGCCCGGCGCAGCGGGATCATCATCAGGATCCCCATCAAGCCGCCGACGGTCGCGAGGATCGCGACCCGCCTGATGTCCAGGTCGTAGCCCATCAGCAGAATCGCCGGGATCGTAAACACCACCCCGGCGGCCACGGAGTCGCTCGCGGAGCCGGTGGTCTGCACGATGTTGTTCTCGAGGATCGACGTGCGGCCCAGGGCGCGGAAAATCGTGATGGAGAGGACCGCGATCGGGATCGAGGAGCTCACGGTCAGCCCGATCTTGAGCGCGAGGTACACGCTCGATGCGCTGAAGATCAACCCGAGCAGGACCCCCAGGATCAGCGCGCGTGCCGTCAGCTCGGCGGGCGACTGCGAGGCGGGAACGTAGGGCTGGTGCTCGGGCATAGGGGGCAGAATCTGGGTCAGGTCGGGAGAAGTCGGTAGAGGTCGGTAGAGGTCGGTAGAGGTTGCGAGCTACCTCTACCTCGTACCGACTTCTACCGTCTTCTACCGACCTCTACTAGCATCCTCCCATGTCCGACCGCCCCGACCCGCTGTTCCTCGACTTCCAGGCGGCGCTCGCAGGGCGCTACTCGCTCGAGCGCGAGCTGGGCCGCGGGGGCATGGGCGTCGTCTATCTGGCGCGCGAAGTGCGGCTGGATCGTCCCGTCGCGATCAAGCTGCTGCCACCGGCCCGCTCTGGCGACGCGCGGCTGCGCGAGTCGTTCCTGCGCGAGGCCCGCACCGCCGCCAAGCTCAGTCACCCGCACATCATCCCCATCTTCGCGGTCGACGAAGTCGGTGCATACGTCTTCATCGCCATGGCGTACGTCGCCGGCGAGACCCTCACGGAGCGCGTGCACCGCCGCGGGCCCCTCGGGCCCTCCGATGCGGCGCGCGTGCTGCGCGAAGTCGCCTGGGCGCTCGCGTACGCCCACGCGCAGGGGCTGGTGCACCGCGACGTGAAGCCCGACAACATCATGCTGGAAGAGGCGAGCGGGCGCGCGCTCGTCGCCGACTTCGGGATCGCCGGTGTGGTGCGCGGGGCCGCGGGGCTCGACGGCGGCGAGGTGCTCGGCACGCCGGAATTCATGAGCCCGGAGCAGGCGCTGGGCGAGCCCATCGACGCGCGCAGCGACCTCTACGCGCTCGGCGTGGTCGGCTACTTCGCGGTGTCGGGCAAGTTGCCGTTCGCGGACGACACGGCGGCGGCCGTGCTGGCGAAGCAGGTCACCGAGCCGGCGCCCCCAATCGCGACCGTGGCGCCGGGGGTCCCGCGCCGCCTCGCGCAGACGATCGACAGGTGCCTCGCGAAGGATCCCGCCGAGCGCCCCCCCAGCGGTGCAGACGTCGCGGCGCGCCTCGGCCTCGCCCTCGAGCAGCGGCGCGAGCTGCCGGTCGCCCTGCGCGTGTTCGTGAAGCGCAACGCGCGACTCGGAGGCGTCGGCGGATTGATCTACGTGCTCTCGATTCCGTTCATGATGGGATTCGGAGCATCGCTGTTTCCCCGTCAGAGCGGGACGGCGGCGCTGTGGACCTTCGCCGCCGCGGTCACGGTAGTGCCGCTCGGGATCCTGGTGGGGCGTGCCCGGAAGTTCCTCGCCACCGGCTTCGGGCCCGAGGAGCTGGCGGTCGCATTCCGTGCCGAGCTCGACCAGGGCCGGGAGGAGCGGATCTTCGAGTACGGTCGCGGGCCCTCGCTGTACGAGCGCGTGCTGCGGTTGCTCGCGACGGGCGGTGCGGCGATCGCCACGCTGTCGGGATTCCTACTATTCACCAGTCCCTTCCTCCAGGTGTGGGACAGGACCCTCGGGATGGTGTTCGGGTGGTCGGTTTCGGGCACCCTCGTCACGGGCTTCCTGGCGCTCGTGCGCGTCCAGCGTCGCATCGATCTCGACACGCGCATCTGGTCCTGGCTGTGGCAGGGTCCCGTAGGTCGGCTGCTGTTCGGCATCGCCCGGCTGTTCGTACCGGCGACCAGGCTACCGCCGCCCGCCACGCACCGTCCCACCGAGCTCGCGCTCGCCATGGCGGCGGAACGGCTGTTCGAGCAGCTGCCGCGCGAGATGCGGCAGCCGCTCCGCGAACTCCCGGACGTGGTACGGCGCCTCGAAGCCGACGCCCAGAAGCTCCGGCAGCGCCTGGAGGAGCTCAACGACGCGCTCGCCGGAAGGGGGGAGGAGCGCGGGGCCGAAGTGGCCGGGAGCGACGTCAGCCTGACGGCGCGACGCGACCGGATCACGGCCGACCTCGCCGCCGAGCGCGACGCCGTACAGCGTCGCCTCGGCGACGCTGTGAAGGCACTCGAGACGATCCGCCTCAACCTGCTGCGCCTGCACGCGGGTTCGGGCAGCGTACAACGTCTCACCACGGATCTGGGGCTCGCTCGCGCAGTCGCCCAGGAAATTGCGCTGTTGCACGAGGGCCAACGCGAGGTCGAGCGCGACCTCAGCTGACGTCCGCCCGCCGTTCCCGTGCGCCCGATCACGCGAACGTTGTACGACGGTTTCCGGATTGTGACCGAAGTGCGCATCTCGCGCGGACCCCGCGTGCCGCCCGCGGTGTACTCAGCGCCCGTGACTTGGGACACCCTGCTTCCGACGCTGCAACGCGCGGTGGGCGGACGCTACGTACTGGAACGGCGGCTGGGGCACGGCGGCATGGGTGTCGTGTATCTCGCCCGCGAAGTCAGCCTCGAGCGCCGGGTCGCCATCAAGCTGCTCACGCCCGATCAGGCGCTCCAGCCGAACGCCCGCGAGCGCTTCCTGCGGGAAGCGCGCACCGCGGCCCAGCTGTCGCACCCTGGCATCGTCCCGATCTTCGCGGTGGAGCAAGCGCAGGAGTTCGTGTTCTTCGCCATGGCCTACGTGGAGGGCCAGACGCTGGGCCAGCGCGTGCGCGGGGACGGGCCCCTGAGCTACCCGGCCGTCGCCCGCCTGCTGGAGGAGGTCGCGCGCGCCCTCGATTATGCCCACGGCCGGGGCGTGGTGCACCGCGACGTCAAGCCCGACAACATCCTGCTCGAGTTCGCCACCGGTCGCGCTCTGGTCTCCGATTTCGGAATCGCGCGCGTGGGCGAGCAGCGCACGACCGGGCCACGCCGCATCGTCGGCACGGCGGAGTTCATGAGCCCGGAGCAGGCCGTCGGCGGCCCGGTGGATGCGCGCAGCGATCTGTACTCGCTCGGTGTGGTGGGCTTCTTCGCGCTCACGGGCCGCTTGCCGTTCGACGGTCCCGATGCGATGACGGTGCTGACCCGGCACATCACGGACGCGCCGCCACAGCTCGCCTCGGTCGCGCCCGGCGTCCCCGATCGCCTCGCGGAAGCGATCGACCGCTGCCTCGCAAAAGATCCGGCGGCGCGCCACCCGAGCGGCGAGGCTCTCGCGGCGGCGATTGCGGCGGCGCTCGAGCGCCGTACCGCCGTCGCCGTGCGGGCCTTCATCACGGAAGCCCGGCAGCTCTCGACCGCGACCCTCCTGTACGGCGCGTTCGCGGGCATCGCGATTCCGCTGCTCGCGCTCCAGTTCCTCGAGCTGACGCGGCCACAGTCGCGCGCAGCCGCGTTCGTCTCGGCGATCCTCCTCCTCACGGTGCCACTCGCCGTCATGTTGTCCCGCGTGCGACGCCTGCTGCGCGCGGGGAACGGGCAGCGGGACTTGATCGACGCTCTGCAAGCCGAACTGTTCCACCGCCGTGAGGAGCTGGCGTTTCTCTACGGCAACGGACCGTCCCGACTCGAGCGGGTGTCGCGCTTGGTGTGTTACACGGCGGTCGCCGCCGGCGTGGGAGTGGTCGTGGGGTTGCAGCGGATCCCCGCTCTGGCCGGCGCCGCGCTCATCCGGCCGGCATTCACCAGCGCGCTCGGGCTCGCGCTCGGCGCCGCCCTGCTCGGCCGGTGGCGCACGGAGCACCGCACCGATCCCAAGGCGGACCGGCGCCTCAGGTTCTGGCGCGGCCCGCTGGGCCGCTGGTTGTTCGGGGTGGCCAGCTTCAGGCTGGGACGGGTGCAACCTCAGCCGCACGTCGCCAGCGCGTCTCCGGACCCTGACGCTATGCGCGCACCGGCCGGGTCGACTGCCTGACACGCGCCAGCCGGCGCGCGGCCTCCCGCAGCATCTCCTCCGTCTTGCAGAAGGCGAACCGGACCAGCGTCCGCCCGAGCGCCGGGCGGCTGAAGAAGCTCGACCCTGGCACCGGCGCGACGCCGATCTCCTTCGTCAGCCAGACGGCGAACTCGTCGTCCGGGAGCGGCGAGATGGCCGAGAAGTCCGCCAGCACGTAGTAGGCGCCCTGGGGTGGTGTGCAGCGGAATCCCGCATCGACCAGCGCGCGGCACAGCACATCGCGCCGGGCGCGATAGTCCCGAATCAATCCCGTGTAGTACTCGTCCCCCAGGGTCTCGAGGCCGACGGCGATCGCCTCCTGGAGCGGAGCCGGCGCCCCCACCGTGAGAAAGTCGTGCACCTTGCGGATCGCGTCGCTCGCCGCCTGCGGCGCCACGATCGTTCCGATGCGCCATCCCGTGACACTGAACGTCTTGGAAGCGCCGCTGATCGTGATAGTCCGCTCGCGCATGCCGGCCAGCGAGGCGATGGGGACGTGCTCGCCTTCGTAGTAGATGTGCTCGTAGATCTCGTCGGTGACGGCGTACGCGTCGTGGCGGCGGCACAGCTCCGCGATGCGCTCGAGCTCGCGGCGTGACAGCACCCGCCCGGTGGGGTTGTTCGGCGTGCAGACGATGATCGCTCGGGTGCGCGTCGAGAACGCAGCCTCCAGGCGGTCGAGGTCGAGCTCGCCGGCCGTCGGCATCGGCACGTACACGGGCTTCGCGCCGCACAGAATCGCGTCCGGCCCGTAATTCTCGTAAAACGGCTCGAACACGATCACCTCGTCGCCGGGATCCACGATGGCGAGCAGGGCGGAGGCCATGGCTTCCGTCGCCCCGCAGGTGACGGTTACCTCCGTCTCCGGGTTGACCGCCAGGCCATACCACTCGGCGTACTTACGGGCCAGGGCATCTCTCAGCCGCTTCGCCCCCCAGGTGATGGCGTATTGATTCACGTCGTCGCGGATGGCCCGAGCCGCGGCCTCCTTCAGCACCTGGGGGGCGGAAAAATTGGGGAACCCCTGCGCCAGATTGATGGCGTCGTGCTCGCTGGCGAGCCGGGTCATGCCGCGGATCACCGACTCCGTGAACCCGTGGGTGCGCTGGGCCGTGTGCATAGGGGCGGAACTTCGTCGAGCGGGTGCCGCAAGGAAAGACCCCACCGCCGGGCGCACCCGAGCGGTGGGGTCGTGGATCAGCTGCTGTTGGCCGTCACCTCATGGAGAGAGGTTGCCGAACCAGTTGAAGCTGGCGCTGCCGCCGTCGGCCAGGAAGAACGACCACCCGACCGTGCCGCCGGGGCACGAGGGCCCGCTCGCCGGGAACGTCTGGTGCCAGTTGCTCTGCAGCACCTCGCAGATCGTATAGGTCCCGCCCGGCAGATTCGAGAACACATAGTTCCCGCTGGCGTCGGTCAACGCGGTCGCATTGACCGGACCGGTAAGCGTGACACACCAGCCCTGGAGACCGGGCCACGGCGAGGCGTCGATGAACACCTGACCGTCGATGCTCGCGGTGCCACCCGAGGTCGCCGAGTTCACGCAGCTCGGCCCCACCGTGGGAGGCGGCGGCGGGGGCGGCGGGGGCGGCTGGTTGGGGGGCGGCTGGACCGGTGGCGGCGGATCCTGCGGCACGCACAGCCCCTTATGGGCATGCGCCGTCCCCTGGGCCGAGCGATTCGCCGTGCCTTGGCCGTTGTCGCAGGAACTGTGGCCGGGCATGCCTGTTATCGGCTGCTGCGCCGCCCCGATCGCCAACGGAGTGGCGACCAGTGCTGCAAGGACTACGAGGGCTCGCATACTCCACTCTCCTAGCTCATTTTGGGCTGAGGAGGGGCGCTGCGCCCTCAGCGGCTACCCGGTGTTGGTGGGCATTTCCCACCCTCAACTGGGCACACTGAAGGTCGCTAGATGCGACCTAGAGCTCTGTGGCGTCTATCACTGGAGTTCGCAACTGCATTTGCTACATGGCGTTGCGTGGTACAAGCCGGTGTCGCGACTACGCAACGCTTTAATGTTACCACACTATCGTGACACTAACACGACATCTATAGCTTGAGCCGCACATCGATATCCACCAATACCTCGCTCGGCACGCTGAGAAACACGACGCGATCCTCGGTCCGGTGAATCACCATCCTCGCCGGCGGGCCCTTGCCCTTGCCGCGCCCGCGGTTGCCCCGCCGGTACCACACCACGACGTCGTGCCCGCTATTCTCGACGTTCACCACCTCGTATCCCTGCTTCACCAACACCTCCTTGGTCACGTCGAGGGCGCGATCGTTCGTGACCGCGTACTGCTTCCGCCCCTTCCCCTGCGCTGGGAGCGGCGCCGCCAGGAGGGCCAGCCCGAGCACCGCGACACCAAGCCGACTCACCATAGGTACCCTCCTTATTTCAGGATCTGCTTCGCGATCGTGTTCAGCTGCATGTTGCTCGTCCCCTCATAGATCGCGCCGATCTTCGCGTCGCGATAGAACTTCTCCACGGGATACTCCTTGGTGTACCCGTATCCGCCGAACAGCTCGACCGCGAGCGACGTCACGCGCTCGGCGACCTGCGCTGCGAGCAGCTTGGCCATCGCGGCCTGCGTGGTGTAGGGCTCGCCGGCGTCCTCGAGCCGGGCAGCGTTGTAGACCATCAAGCGGGCCGCCTCCAGTTCGGTCGCCGCCTGGGCCAGCTGAAACTGCACGCCCTGGAAGTCCGCGACCGCCTTGCCGAATTGCCTGCGCTCCTTGACGTACCGGAGAGCGGCCGTCAGGGCGCCGCGCGCCACCCCGATCATCTGCGCCCCGATCCCGATGCGCCCCGTGTTCAGCGTCTCGATGGCCACCTTGTAGCCGGTGCCGACCTCGCCCACCAGATTCGCAGCGGGCACCTCACAGCCGTCGAGCATCAGCTCGCACGTGCTCGACGCCCGGATGCCGAGCTTGTCTTCCTTCTTTCCCACGCTGAAGCCTTTGGTGTCGCGCTCGACCGCGAACGCCGTGATGCCCTTGTAGCCCTTGGTGAAGTCAGTGTTTGCGAAGATCACGAACAGGCCTGCCTCGGCGCCGTTAGTGATCCACAGCTTGCGCCCCTCCAGAATCCAGCGGTCGCCGCGCGCCGTCGCCCGGGTTTGCAGCCCGAACGCGTCGGATCCCGAGTCCGGCTCCGAGAGCGCGTACGCGCCCAGCAGGTCGCGCGCGAGGCGGGGGAGGTAGCGCCGCTGCAGCTCGGGGCTCGCCCACTTGAGGAGCAGCGTGTTGACCAAGGTGTTCTGCACGTCGACGCAGATGGCCACGGATGCGTCTACGGTCGACAGCTCCTCCACCGCCAGCACCGCCATCATGAGATTGCCCCCGCCGCCGCCCAGCGCCTCCGGCGTCTCGATTCCCATCAGCCCCAGGTCGAAGCACGTGCGGAGCAACGCTGGCTCCACAGTGGCGGCCCGTTCCATGGCGGGCACGCGGGGCCGCACCTCGCGCTCGGCGAAATCGCGCACGGTGTGGCGGAACAGCTCTTCTTCTTCGGAGAGCCGGGTGAGCGGCGTGTGGATGCTGAGCTCGGCCATGGTCGTCCCAATCTAGCGTCGGGTCGGGCTGGCGGTATTATGAGGCAATGGTTCGTCGCGCCGCACTGCGCCACGCTTTCATCATTATTTGTGGGGCCGTGGTCCTTCCGGAGCTCGCCGTCGCACAGAGCAGCGACCGGACAGCGGTAGTGCGTGGCATCGTGTACGACAGCCTGATCGGCGCGGCGCCGCTCGCAGGCGCCGAAATCTGGATCGAAGGCACGAACCGCACGGCGCGCACGGATCCCGCCGGCCGCTTCGAGATCCCAGCCCTCCCCGCCGGACGCTGGCGGCTGAATTTCTCCCACCCCCTCCTCGACTCCATGGGGCTTTCAGCGCCGGGGGCGCTCGTGGACGTTACAGCTGGCGCCGCCGAGGTCGTGCTCGCGACACCCAGTCCGGCTGCGGCCCACCGCATCTTGTGTCCGCACGATCCCTTCGGTGCGACGGGCGCGATCCTCGCGCTCGTGCGGGACGCCGTCGACGCAACCGCTTTGGCCGACGTTCCAGTCACTGCCGAGTGGACCGTCTATGTCGTGGGTCGCGGAGGCGTTCGCGGGGAAGCGCGTGCCGCGTCGGCGCGATCGGACGCCGCGGGCCGCTTGCTGCTGTGCAATGTCCCCACGGACGTCGCCGTCGTGCTGCGCGGGCGGTCTGGTGCGGGGCCGTCCGGCATGGCTCTGGTCGATCTCGCTGGACGGCCGTTCCAGCGGGTGTACCTCCATCTCGCCCGCCGCGTAACCACCGGTGCCGTCAAGGGTGTCGTGCGAGACGGGAACGGCTCGCTGGTCGCCGGAGCTACCGTCGTGGCGGTCGGTACCGACCGCCGGGCGGTGTCGGATGAGTCCGGGGAGTTCACTCTCCAGGAGGTCGCGGCGGGCTCGCAGGTCTTCGAGGCCCGCGCCGTGGGGTATCCTCCCGGCCGGGCTCAGGCGACGATCCGGCCCGGCGTGACGCAGCGCGTGGCGCTCGCCCTGGGCGATTCGATCCAAGTGCTCGAGCCCGTCACCGTGGAAACACGCTACGAGCCCTACCTGAAGCGTGTGGGCTTCGACGTCCGCCGTCGCACAGCGATGGGACACTTTCTCGACACCACCGATATCCAACGGAGCGGTGCGGTCCAGTTCGAGGAAGTGCTCCGCATGGTCCCGGGCGTGGAGCTCCGGCCCAACGGGTCGAGCTATGTGGTCGAGTTGCAGCGGGGGGAAGGTCAGATCACCAACCCTGCCCTCGCCAACTATTGCCCCCCGTCGTACTTCATCGACGGCGTCTACTTCCCGCAAGCGCCGATCCAGACCCCCTCCTTGCCCGTGGTTCCCGAGGAAGTCCTCGCCGTGGAGATCTACGCCAGTCTCTCCAGCGCTCCCCCGCAATACCAACGGTTAGACAGCGGTTGTGGAGTGATTCTGGTGTGGACCAAGCGGGGCGTGCCGAAGCAAGCTCGCTGAGCCGGCCGCTTCACACAGTGGCACACGCGATGCGTGACTCACGGCGCACTCCGTTGGCCGTCAACGGGAGGCAGTGCGCTTGATGTTGCGCCGTCGCAACGCATCAAGTGTCCATCCTGACGCGCGCGTGGTGGCGACGCCACAGCGTGCGGGCGTTGTCATGTCTCCCACTCTCGATCAGACGGCGGCCTACGGAACCCCTGCGGGGAGGCACCGCTTTGCGCGGTTCCGTGAACGCCATCCGGCAGCATCGATTTCCCAGCAAGCGAGGGAGGGGGGAGGGACATGACGAAACGATTGTTGTGCCTGGCGGCGGTTGTGGCGCTGGGATCGGCTCCCGTGGCTGCCCTGGCCCAAGGCCGCGAGGTCACGGGCCGCGTCAGCCGGGCGCTGGGTGACGTACCCGTCGCCGGAGCCACCATCATCGAAGTGGGTGGCCAGGGTGTGGCCCAGTCGGCCAACGACGGCACGTTCCGCATCCCGGTAGCCGCCGGCGAGGTGCGGCTGCTCGTTCGCGCGATCGGCTTCGAGCGGAAAGTCGTGGTCGTGAATCCCGGTGAATCGAACGTCGTGGTCTCACTCGCGGAGGATCCGTTCCGCCTCGAGGCGGTCGTGGTGACGGGTCAAACGACGACGCTCGAGCGCCGCAACGCGACCACGGCGAACGTGACCATCAGAAATAACGAGCTGAACAATGCGCCGGCGCAGACGGTGGAGCAGGCGCTGCAGGGCAAGGCACTCGGCGCGGCGATCTCGATGAACAGTGGCGCCCCGGGCGGCGGCGCACAGGTGCAGGTCCGGGGAATCACCTCGATTCTCGGAAACGGACAGCCGCTGTTCGTGATGGATGGCGTCGTCATCTCGAACGACGCTATTTCCGACGGCGCCAACTCGATCACCGGCGCCGGCTCCCGCACGACCGCCGCCGGTATCGGCGGCAGTCAAGACGCCTTGGTGAATCGCCTGGCGGACTTGAACCCGGAGGAGATCGAGTCGATCGAGTTTCTCAAATCCGCCGCGGCCACGGCGATGTACGGCTCCCGGGCCACGAACGGCGTGGTGGTGATCCGGACCAAGCATGGAGCCCCCAGCGCGACGCCGCAGTTCAACCTCACGAGCCGGGTCGGCCGGAGCGAGGCCTACCGCCTCCTCGGCACGCGGCAGTTCACGACCGTCACCCAGGTAGCCCAGCTCCCCTACGGCAATGGGTCGACCGGCCTGGCCGAGATGAACGCCCTGTACCCGACCGGGCAGATCCCCTTCACGCACGATTACGAGTCGGAGCTGTACAACAACGGGGAGCCGTCCTACGAGGTCACGGGCAGCTTCAGCGGCGGGACCGCGGCGACCCAGTACTTCGTGAACCTGACGGCGCGCAACGAAGCGGGCACGGCGCCCAACACCGGTGCCCGGCTGTACGCGTTCCGGACCAACGTCGACCAGTCCTTCCTCGACGGGAAGGTCAAGGTCAGCATGGGGCTGAACGTCACCCGCAACAGTCTGAACCGCGGTCTGTCGAACAACGACAACACGAATACGTCGCCGATCTACGACTTCGCTTACACCCCGGGGGTGATCAACCTCGACTCGGTGGACGCGACCGGTACGTATGTGCGGAACCCGTTCAACGGCGGCGGCAACAGCGTGTCGAACCCGTTCGAGACGTTCCAGTACCTGCGGCTCAATGAGCTGACGTTCCGCCAGATCGGCAATCTCAACGCCACCTGGTCCGTGCTGAGCGCGAGCCAACACCAGGTGTCGCTCACGGCGACCGGCGGGTTCGACCGTGCTCAGATCTCCGGAGATCTGTTCTCTCCCTCGTTCGTGCAGTATGAGGGCTCCGACGGTTTCTTCGGGCGGGCGGTGCGCACCGAAGGCAACGTCTTCAACTACAACCTCCAGCTCGCCGGCACCTGGGCGTACCAGCCGATGGGCTCGCTGTCGCTGACGACGACGGGCGGCTTCTCGTGGGAGACGCAGTACGACCGCGTGATACGCACGCGGGCCCGTGGCCTGCTCCCCGGCGTCGAAACTACGAATAGCGGGACCATCCTCGATTACGGGGATAACGTGCTCGGCGATTTCCGGGACATGGCGCTCTTCGCCAACGAGCAGGTGCTGGCACTCGGGGAGCGGCTGGCGCTCACCGGCGGAATCCGGGCCGACCGCTCCAGCGCCAACGGCGACCGCAGCAAGTACTACGTCTTCCCGCGGGCCTCGGCGTCCTACCGGTTCACCGACCTGGGCGAGATGGTCAACGAGGTCAAGCTCCGGGGCGGCTGGGGCCGTACCGGGAACCGGCCGCGCTATGGGGATCGGGACGTGGTGCTGAACCCCGGTACCACCATCGGTGGCACTCCGACCCTGGTTCAAGCGCTGGTGGCCGGCAATCCCAACATCAAGCCGGAAACGCTGAACGAGATCGAGGCGGGCACCGACGTGACCTTCCTGAAGCGGCGTCTGCAGTTCGAGGGCACCTGGTACAGCCGGAAGATCACAGACCTGCTGCTCCAACCGGCGACGATCCCCTCAGGGGGCATCACCAACCTCGTCATCAACGGCGGCGAGCTCTCGAACATCGGGGTGGAGGCAGGATTGAGCGCCGCCGCGGTGCAAACCCGCGACGTGGACCTGACGCTGCGGGCGACCTTCGCCAAGAACAAGCAGGAGATCAAGAACCTGCCGGCCACTGTGCCGCGCTTCCCCGCTCCCGGCTCGTTCGGCGCCGCCTTCGGCCGCAACTTCATCAGCCCGGGCGGGCGCACGACCTGGATCTGGGGGAACGTGCCATTGGACGCGAACGGCAACCCCCTTCCCATTGGCGTTTGGGTCACGGATACCGCTGCCATCGCGGCAACCCGCGATACGGTCGCCGGGGACGCCAACCCGGACTTCGTGATGGCATTCTCGGGTTCGCTCCGCTGGAAGCGACTGACGCTCGCCACGACCGTGAGCTGGCAACAGGGTGGCATGGTCGCCGACATGACCCGCGACCTGTGGGACGAGGGCGGGACGTCGCGGGACTACGACGCCGCGATCACCAGTGCGATCATGGGTGAAGGTTGGGATCTCAACGTGCCGTCGACGTACACGCTTGGCAAACCCCCAAGTCAGATCAGCTACCCCTACACGGAGGGCAGTTACCGGTACCGCGCCTGGCATGGCGGCAGTGACGTGCGCGCCTACCTCGAGAGCGGAACCAACGTCACGGTGCGCGACATCTCGCTGAGCTACCAGGCTCCCGAGAGCTGGCTGCAGTCCATTCGCGCGCGCTCGCTGCGATTCACGCTCCAGGCTCGCAATCCGTTCAAGTTCACCAACTACTGGAGCTTCGATCCGGAGTTCAACAACTTCGGCGCAACGAACCTCAACCGCTTCATCGACCTGGCACCGTTCCCGTCCAACCGCCAGTTCTATCTGTCCGTGGATATGGGGTGGTGAGCCATGAAACCCCACACGATCAGATCCGACACCAGGAGCCCGACCATGCGACGCACCGTTGCGAGCCTCGTGGCCGTGGCCGCCGTCACGCTGGCTGGCTGCAACCTCGACATTACGAATCCTAATAACCCGACCTTGTCGGGAGCCTTGACCAACCCACGGGCCGCGACGACTCGCATGATCGTCGGGGTGCTGTCCGCGTATCGATCGAACCGGGCCGATCAGATCCGGGCGCTCGGCAGCTTCGGTCGCGAGACGTATTACATGTTCTTGACCGACGGCCGGTTCATCACCGGCCCGTACCGCGACTGGAAGCAGAACAACTCGTTCGATGCCGGCACGCAGTGGGCGGGACGATACCAGAACTATCGGAACGTCTATGCGGCGACGCAGATCATCAACACCACGTCCGCCCTCACCGCGGCTGAGAAGGCGGGGGCGTTGGGTGTGTTGGAGACGTTCAACGCGTTGGACCTGTTGCACGTCATCGAGGCGCGCGGCGCGATCGGCGCGGTCGTGGACATGACGGCCGACGTCAACGCCGTATCGCCCATCGTGAGTGAAGACTCGGTCTACAAGTGGATCACGGCCAAGCTCGACGACGCGAAGGCAAATCTCGACGCGGCTGGTACATCCTTTTATTTCCCGATGCACTCGGGGTTCAGCGCGTTCGGCGTGGCGGCCAATACGCCGGCGGGGTTCGGCCAGTTCAACCGTGCGATCAAGGCGCGCGTCGAGGTCAAGCGAGGGTCGCTGGGTTGCGGCGCGCCGTGTTACACGACGGCGTTGACCGCGCTCGGCAGCACGTGGATCGCCAGCCTCGACAGCACGAACCGCGACAACGGCGTGTACGTGGTCTACTCGACGGCATTGGGAGATGCGCTGGACGGCGCCTCGTTCGGGGCGGACCCCAACTTCTACGTCCACCCGTCGATCGACTCGATCCCTGGCGTGGCGCAGGACGACCGCTACCGTCGCAAAGCGGCGCTCAGCACATCCGCCTGCGGCACGAGCTACACGTCTCCGCAAACGGAGGTGGGCGTCACGGCGACGCATCGCGCCTGCACGTACGCCACCAACGTGACGCCGATCCCGATCGTCCGGAACGAGGAGCTGGTGTTGCTCCGGGCGGAGGCGGAGTGGTTCACCGGGAACACGGCTGGCGCGCTCGCTGACCTCGCGGCGGTGCGGGCGGGTTCCGGCGCCACCCGTGGTGGCACGGCGGTCACGAAGTTTGCCACCCCGGCGGTCGACTCGGAGTTCGTGGCCGAGCTGCTGCTGCAGCGGACGCTGTCGCTGTACCAGGAGGGGCACCGCTTCGCGGACTACCGGCGCTTCAACAAGCTGGCGGATCTCGGCGCGCTGGCCCAGGACGTCGCCCAGGGCTTCACGGTGGCGCCGTACAGCGTGCTCCCGTCCCAGGAGTGCGATGCTCGGGCGCGGGTCGGCAACCCCGGCGGCATCCCGAAGAGCTGTCCGGGGGGCCCGTGACCCCGCTCTGAAACGTGACAGCGCCCGGGAGCGAGTCCCGGGCGCTGTCGTCTGGGCCTCTTGCGACCGTCCTGAAGTGAGGATATATCGACCGGTGAGTGAGCGCGGCCGTCAGCTCGCGCCCGCCCAGCAGAGCCAAACCTAACCACGGTTTGCGCATTCCAACTAGGAGGCGACGTGCCGTCACGTCCTCTCATAGGTGCAATGCCACTCCCGCCAGCGGCCGGAGGTGCGCCTCCGGCGCCGCTGCGCGGCGACTCGCTGCATCCTCCACCCCGCCAGCCACAAGGAGGCGTCGTGCAACAGCTACGTCATTTCATCACCACACTCCTGGCCCTCGCCCTCGTGGCGCCGCTGCCGCGGTGTGCCACCGCGCAAGGGCCCACTCACGTCACCGGCCAAGTGCAGGATTCCAGTACCGGGCGGGCGCTGCGCGACGTGCGGATCACCGTCGTCGGCACGGCGGCCGGCACCGTGACAGACGTGAACGGCCACTACGCGCTCGATGTGCCCGCCGGGCGCGACAGCCTCGCGTTCAAGTACCTCGGCTACAAGGCCGTGGTGCGGGCCGTCGCGCCACAAGTCGATGTCGCGATGCACGCACAGGCACTCGAGCTCGACCGCGTGCTCGTGACGACACCGACCGGCGACCGCGAGGCGCGGTCGCTCACGTCGGCCGCGCAGAACGTTTCCTCCAACCGTCTGACGGACGTCCCGACGACGAACGTGCTGTCGGCGCTCCAGGGCAACGTCGCGGGCCTGCAGGTGACGAACTCGACCAACCCGTTCGGCTCGGCGCGCATCATCTCGCGCGGCGCGAGCTCGATTCTGGGTCAGAACCAGCCACTGATCGTGGTGGACGGCATTCCCATCGACAACTCGGCGGCGAGCAACGTCGGCTATGGCCCGGGCTCGGGCACCTCGATGGGCGGCTACGACGTCGGCAACGCGGCCTCGGACATCGACCCGAACAACATCCAGCTGGTCACGGTACTGAAGGGCCCCAACGCGGCGGCGCTGTACGGGTCACGGGCCGCGAACGGCGCGGTCCTCATCACGACCAAGAACGGTAAGGATGCGCCGGCTGGCGGCTTTGGCGTCACGGCCACATTCGGCACCACGTTCGAATCGCCGCTGCGACTGCCCGACTACCAGAATCAGTACGGCCAGGGGTTTTACGGTGAGTTCGATTTCGTCGACGGGAACTTCGGCGGCAAGAACGACGGAGCGGACGAGAGCTGGGGGCCCAAACTCGACGGCCGGACCACCGGATGTGTCATGGTCAAGGGCACGCCCTTCGGCACGTCCAACTACGACACCAGCAAGCCGTGCAATCAGTTCTTCGGCGTCGGGCCCTGGGCCGCGCATCCCAACAACGTGAGCGACTTCTGGAACACCGGGGCGATGGTCAACATGAACGTCGCCGTCGCCAAGGCCACTGACCGCAGCAACGTGCGCCTCTCGGTCGGCCACATCGGCGAGAACGGCATGTACCCGAACAACACCAATACGCGTACCGATCTCGCGCTCGCCGGTGGGGCGCAGATGTCGGACCGGTGGAGCGCAGAGGCGTCGATCAATTACGTCAATGACGCCATGACGAACCAGCCGGCCCAGGCGTACGAGGAAATCGATCCGATGCAAGGGTTCATCTGGTTCGGGCGTCAGGTCGACACGCGCATCCTCAAGGACCATCTGTTCCGCGATCCCAACGATCCGCTCACCCAGCAGATCCTGATCGGCAATCCCAATCTGCGCACCGACGCGCCGATCCCGTACAGCTGGAATTACAGCTATCACCCGAGCCCCTACTGGATGGCGGGCGTCAAGACGACTGACTTCTCCCGTAACCGCGGCATCGGCCACGCCTCGGTCACGTACAAGGTCAATGACTGGATCAACCTGACCGGGCTCACGGGGCGCGACTGGTACCAGAACCATTTCCGGGCGGACTACCCGGTCAACGACATCTCGCCCTACCCGCTGGGCGGATTCAACGACGTGGGCGAGACCCGCAGCGAAACCAACAGCGACTTGAGCCTCTCGGCCAACCACTCGCTGCTCGCGGACCTGAGCGTGACCGTGAACGCGGGCGGGCACGCGCGTGTGAACGAAATCAATACCAACACGGGGGATGTCGGCCAGCTCGTGATCCCCGGCGTGTACACGCTGTCGAATTCGGCCGGCGTGCCGAGCACCGCCATCACCCAGCAGAAGAAAAAGGTCAACTCGCTCTATGGCTCCGCCAGCTTCAACTTCCGGGACTGGCTCAGCGTGGACGTGACCGGGCGTAATGACTGGTCGTCCACCCTGCCGAAGGGCGCCAACTCCTTCTTCTATCCTTCGGTGGGCGCGGCGGTCGTGTTCACCGACGTGCTACGAATCCAGAGCGACGTGCTGTCGTACGGCAAGGTGCGCGGCAGCTGGTCGCGCACCGGTAACGACACGGATCCCTACCAGCTCGCGGCGGTGTACGCCGCCGGCACGGCGTGGGGCGGCCAGCCGAGCTTCACCGCGCCGGACCGGTTGCCGAACGCGGCTCTCAAGCCCGAGCAGACCACGGGGAAAGAGATCGGGGTCGACCTCGGCCTCTTCAACAACCGCGCCAGCTTGAACGCGACCGTGTACGAGAAGTCCAGCACGAACCAGATCCTGCCGGTGTCGATCTCGGCGACCACGGGATTCACCCAGGCTGTGGTGAATTCCGGGAACGTGCGCAACCGCGGGATCGAATTGTCGGCCATGTTCAGCCCGATTCAGAGGCCCGACTTCCGCTGGGAAGTCACGGCCAACTGGGCGAAGAACGTGAACAAGGTGCTGTCGCTGTACGGCGGCGTGCAGCGGATCGTGGTGGGCTCGTACTGGAACGTGAATGTGACCGCCGATTCCGGCCAGCCCTACGGCAACCTGGTGGGCACCAAGTGGATGCGGGACCCTCAAGGCCACATCGTCGTCGACTCGGCGAGCGGGTTGCCGATCCGCGACTCGAAGCAGACCGTGCTCGGCAACTACAACCCCGACTGGGTCGGCGGCATCACCAATACGATCAGCTACAGGCGCCTGAGCCTCTCGTTCTCGTTCGACGGGCAGATGGGCGGCAACGTCTACTCGGTGACACGGTGGTTCGGCGACTACTCGGGCGTGCTGCAGGCGACCCTCTTGGGGCGGGAGCACGACTGGAACGACCGCTTCGTGGTGCCGAACTCCGTTTTCCAGAGCGGCTCCGGTGCGTTCATCCCA
>Ga0079222_10000046_pt1 | contig 18902 bp, 10 predicted proteins | sample GAPlitter_FD_75070 | JGI IMG/M metagenome (GOLD analysis project Ga0079222, IMG submission 75070) | Agricultural soil microbial communities from Georgia to study Nitrogen management - GA Plitter | ecosystem: Environmental > Terrestrial > Soil > Agricultural land | place: USA: Georgia...
CCGGCGGTGGCGGCGGAGGTCTCGTCCCGGTAGGTGAGGACGACCAGGGTGGGCATGAGCGGCGCGGCTCCCTTCTCGCGCTTCTCGCGCACGGCCGTGGGGCGGCGGTCAGGTCGGCAGCAGGCCGAGCTCCCGTCCCCGCTCCACCGCGGCCGTCCGGGTGGCGGCACCGAGCTTCCGGTAGGTGGCCGCGACCTGCGTCTTCACCGTGTTCCGGGACACGTGCAGCTCCTCCGCGATCTCGCCGAGGGACAGGTGGGTGGGCAGCAGCTGCAGCACCCGCACCTCGGCCGCGGTCAGCGACATGGCGGTCGAGGCGCGCACCCGGCCGTCGTGCCGGGACAGCCGGTCGACCAGGTCCTGCACCCTGGCCTCCAGGATGCCGTCGGTGAGCAGGCGGGACAGGTGCTGGCGCGCCTCGTCGACCCGCGTCCGCGCGGCCGCCAGGTCGCCGAGCTCCAGCGACACCCGGCCGAGCACGACCGCCACCTGGGCGCCCAGCCAGGGGAACGCGGCCGGCGAGGGGTCCGCGCCGAGACGCTGCGCCGCACCGGCCAGCCGCCGGGCCGCCTCGAGGTCCGACCGGCGCGCGGCGACCCAGGCGCACACCGCGTACGTGAGCATCGCCAGGACGCTCTCCCGCAGCTGTCCGCTCTCCACCAGGTCACGCGAGGCCCGCGCGTGCGTCTCGGCTCCGCGCTCGCCTTGTTCGAGGGCGAGCAGCGCCAGCTCGGCGTGGGCAAGCACGGCCGCGAGCCGCTGCCCGTCCGGGCCGGGCTCGGCCGCCGCGGTCAGCTCGTTGTCCGCCGGCTGACCGGTCAGCACGTGGGCCACACCGAGGGCGACCAGCGCGGTGGACCGCCACGGGCTGCCGGGCTGCTCGAGCCGGACCGCGGTCCTCGCGTCCTCGACCATCCGGTCCACCCCGAGCGGGCAGCTGAGCGCGGTGAACGTGGCCACCGCGGAGTCGAGCGAGCTGCTGCCGTCCGGCAGTGGCCCGGCGACGACGGCCTTCTCAGCTCGCAGCACGCTGGCCTGCGCCCGGACGGGGTCGCCGGACAGCGCCCAGATCCAGGCTGCGGTGACCGCGACCGGCGGGCAGGCGATGAGCGTGTCGTCGTCGAGCCGGCCGAGCCAACCCCGCATCCGGACCAGCCGCGTCCCGCTGGGCAGGTCCAGGGCAAGGCCGTTGATCAGCCGGGCGGCGGTCAGCTCGTCCCGGCCGGCCAACGCATGGGTGACCGCCGGCTCCGGCCGGCCCGCCTGCTCGTGCCAGGCCGCCGCGCGCCGGTGCAGCCGGAACTCCTCGCCGGGCTCGCGCCGGCGCAGTTCGGACAGCAGCATCTCCCGGAACAGCCGGTGGTAGCGGTACCACTCGCCGTCCCGGTCCATCGGGACGACGAAAAGGCCGCGGCGGTCGAGGTCGGCGAGCCGGACGGCTGAGCCGGTGCGGTCGAGCAGCGCATCACACAGCGGGCCGGACATCCGCTCCAGGACCGAGGTCCGCAGCAGGAACCGGACGCTCTCCGGCGGCTCGGCGGACAGCAGCTCGTCCCGGAAGTAGTCGGCGATGAAGACGTCGTCGCCGCCGATCGCTTCGGCCTCGCCCGCCCCGCTGGTGTCCTGCCGCCCGGCGAGCGCGGCCAGGTAGATGCCGGCGACCCAGCCCTCGGTACGCCGCTGCACGGCCCGTACGGTGCCTGGCTCGAAGCGGGCCCCGGTCGACAACAGCTGCCGGCTCTCGGCCTCCGAGAACTGCAGCTCCTCGCGGCCGAGCTCTGCGTGCCCGGCGCCGGCGGGCAGGCCGGCGAGCGCGAGCGCGTGCCGGCTGCGGGACGCGACAGCTACCTGCAACCCGTGCGGGTCGGCGCGCTCGAACACCGCCCGCAGCAGCGCGACCGACTCCGGGGACAGGACGTCCTGTACGTTGTCGAGGACCAGCAGGGCCGGACCGCGCAGCTCGCGCACGGACGGAAGCAGCAGGGCCGGCGCGGTCGCCGGCCCGGCGGCCGGTATCCGAGCCAGCCGGTCGGCCGTGGCCGCGGGCATCGGCAGCTCGTGCAGGGCACGCGCCAGGTGCCCGGCGAGCCGGGCCGGGTCGTCGTCGGACGCGTTCAGGCTCGCCCAGCCGACCGGACGGCGACCGGTGGTGACCCACTGCCGCAGCGCGGTGGTCTTGCCGTAGCCGGCCGGCGCGGCGAGCACGATCACCGGCACCCGGTCGGAGACGGCGTCGAGGCGGGCGAGCAACTGGCTGCGCCGCACCTGGCCCCGGCGGTCGAGCGTGCGCGTGGCAGGCTCCGGTCGCAGGTCGCCGCCGCCGGCGGCCTCCCGGCCGAGCGACACGTCCACCCGGTCTCCCGTCCCTCGTCGTCCCGTTCCCCCGGGAGAGTGCGGCAGCGCTCTCATAGATCCCTGGCACAGGGTCGCCGATCGGTTACTCAACCGTGCGGGCGCCGGGCCGGGCAACTTACTTCATGAGAACTTTGTCTCTACGGGTCCTTTACCTAGTGGGAGATCGTGGTCAAAGTTGCACGGATAGTAGTCGATCGCGGAGCGATCTGCACGTTGCGTAACCAAGGATCACCCAGGCAAGCCGATGAATATACCCATTCGGCGAGCACACAATCCTCCCGTCGGGCGCCGTCGGGCGTTCGGAGACACGGGGGCGGCGATGGTCGGGGACGTTTCGCGCGACAGGCTCGAGCCAACGGGCCGACAGTTGATGATGTCCAAGCTCGACCCGCCGGAGGCCGGCCGGTCGGCGCTGAGCCGGCCGAGGCTGATCGATCGGCTGGCCTCGGCCGCGCACGGACAGATCACGCTCGTCACCGCGCCGGCCGGGGCGGGGAAGACCACGCTGCTGCGGTCCTGGCTGGCCGCCGGTCAGGTGCCCGGCGTGCCGGTGTGGGTAAGCCTGGACGCGGCCGACCGCGATCCCGGCACGTTCTGGTCGTACGTGCTGGCGGGGCTCGACCGGGTCGGCCTCGCCGTGCCGTCGGGGGAGATCGAGCCGGCCGGCACACCGGTGCACCTGCTGGCCGCCGCGCTCTACGGCCGGGCCGAGCCGGTCCTGCTCGTCCTCGACGACGCCGACCTGCTCGCCGGCTCGGAGGTGCCCGAGGAGCTCGACTTCCTGGCCAGGCACGCCGGGTCGGCGCTGCGACTCGTGCTGGCCTCGCGCGGCGACCCGCAGGTGCACCGGCTCCGGCACCGGCTCGACGGCTCCGTCACCGACATCCGTGCGGACGACCTCGCGGCGACCGAGGCCGAAGCCAGGGAGATCTTCGCGCTGCACGGCGTCACGCCGTCGGACGAGTGCGTGCGCGCGGTGCTGCGCCGCACCGGCGGCTGGATGGCCGGCGTGACGCTGACCGCGCTCGCCGCGGCCGAGCGGCTCGGCGCTGCCGGTCCCGGTCGCGGGCACGACGACCGCGCGGTGGCGACCGCGGCCGACGCCGACATCGCCGACTACCTCGACGCGGAGGTGCTCGCCCCGCTGCCGCCCGCCGACGTGCAGCTGCTGTCCCAGGTCGGCCTGGTCGAGCACGTGCCCGGCGCGCTCGCCGTGGAGCTGTCCGGGCGGCCGGCCGCCCGGCAGGCGCTCGACGACCTCGGCCGCCGCACCTCCCTGCTGCAGCGGTGCCGCCGGCACGAGGACTGCCACCGGATGGACCCGCTGCTGGTCCGGCTGCTGGCCGGCCGCCGGTCGGCCGGGTCGAGCCGGCGACTGCACCGGCGGGCCGGGGAGTGGTGCGCGGCCGGCGACCGCAGCGTGGACGCCGCGATCCACCTTGCCACCGCGCTGGACTGGCCGGAGGCCGCGTCGGCGCTGGTCAACGGGTACGCCGTCGCCCACCTGTCGGCCGGCCCGCAGGCGCGCCGGCTGCTGGCCGTCTTCTCCGGCATGCCGCCGGACAGCCGCGGCGCCCAGTCCGCGGTGGTCCTGGCCGCGGTCGCGGTCGCCCGCGGAGACGCGGAGGTCGCGGCGAAGCAGCTCGGACGGGCCGAGGAGCTGGTCGACGACGTGCCGCCGGACCGGGCCGGGGCACTCGCGCTCGCCCTCGCGGTCGCCGGGGCCGGGCTGGCCCGGCTGTCCGGGGACGCCGACCGGGCCATGGAGGCCCGGGCCGCGCTGGACCGGGCGACGGCGGAGATCGAGGCCGGCGGCGGCTCGGCCGGAGCCGAGAGCCGGACGACCGTGCTGGCCGAGATCGGGGCCGCGCTGCTGCGGGCCGGCCGGCTCGACGCGGCCGCGGCGGTGCTCGCCGAGGACCTGGCCGGGGAGGCGGCCGCTTCGCGGCCGCCGTTCTCCCCGGTGCGGTCGGTGCTGACCGCCCGGGCGGCGCTGGTCGAGGCGCTGCGCGGCCACCTCACCGCGGCCCGGGAGCTGGCCGAGCGCGCCGGCACCGAACCGGTCCCGGCCGACCCCGACCGGGCCGGCGGCCGGCGGTCTGGTCAGGCCGAGGCGCTCGCCGCGCTGGCCCTGGTCGCGGTCGAGACCGGATCCGCCGCCGAGGCGGACCAGCCGGCGGATCACGCGGCGGACACTCCGGCGTACTCCCGGGCCGGCCGGCCAGGGCAGCGGGCGGACTCTCGGGCGGGCCGGTCGGCGGGCCAGCGGGCGGCGGCTCGGGCGGGCCGGCCGGCGGGGCAGTGGGCGGACTCTCCGGTGGACCAGCCGGCGGGGCTGCGGGCCGGCTCCGCGGCGGGCCAGCCGGCCGGTCGGGTCGCCGGCGGGGACGACCCGGTCGTGCCGGCCGTGCTCGGCCTGGTGCGGGCCCGGTCGCTGCGCGCGGCCGGACAGCCGGAGCAGGCGCTGTCCGTCCTGGCCGCGACCCGGCACCCGGCCGGCCGCGAGGGCCCGCCCGGCTGGCTGGACGGGATGCTGGCGGCCGCGGCCGCGGGCGTCTGGACCGCCAGCGGCCGGCCCGAGCGGGCGCTGCGGGAGCTGGCCGAGGGCGGGCACGGCGGGCCGGACGTCTGCCTCGAGACGGCGAGGGCGCACCTGGCGGGCGGCGAGGTCGAGCGGGCCACCGGGGAGGTGGCGGCCCTGCTCCGGCGGGGTGACCTGACCCTCGGCGTCCGGGTCGAGGCGTGGCTGCTGCGGGCGGAGGCTGCGCTCGCCGGGCAGGACCGGAAGGTCGCCGAGCAGGCTGCCGACCGGGCCCTGCGCACCGCGTCAGAACAGCGGCTGCTCCGGCCGGTGTTGGAGGCGCCGCCGCAGCTGCGCGGCCTCCTCCAGGCGGCGGGATCCGACGTGGTCGGGTCGCGCCGCGGCACCGGTGCGGGCCGCGGCCGCCGGCCGGGCGTCGGCAGCCGTGGCGCGTCCCCACAGCTGCCCGCGCCGATGCCCGGCCGGCCCGTGGTCGTCGAACCGCTGACGGCTCGGGAGCAGGAGGTGCTCGGCTACCTGTCGGCGCTGCTGTCGACCAAGGAGATCGCCGAGCTGATGTTCGTGTCGGTGAACACCGTCAAGTCGCACGTCCGCGGCATCCTGCGCAAGCTCGGTGCGCCCCGGCGCAACGACGCGATCCGGCGGGCCAGGGAGCTGCAGCTCGTCTGAGACGCGCCTCTATCCGCGCGGGATGACGCGGCCCGGCAGCGGCCGCTGTCTGCTTGAGCCGGCGCCGCTGCGGGCCGCGGCGCGCGGCGACGCGGGCGGCCGGAGAACGACGAGGAGTGCCGATGTCCACTGTGGACCTTTCCCGGTTCCAGTTCGCGATGACGAGCATCTACCACTTCCTGTTCGTTCCGGTGACCATCGGGCTTGCCGTGCTCACCGCCGTGCTGCACACCGCCTGGTATCGCAGCCGGGACGACGGCTACCTGCGGCTCACCCGGTTCTTCGGCACCCTGCTGATCATCAACATCGCGGTCGGCGTGGTGACCGGGCTGGTGCAGGAGTTCCAGTTCGGCATGAACTGGGCCGACTACTCGCGGTTCGTCGGCGACGTGTTCGGTGCGCCGCTGGCGATCGAGGGGCTGGCCGCGTTCTTCCTCGAGTCGACGTTCCTCGGCCTGTGGGTGTTCGGCTGGGGCCGGCTCTCGCCCCGGCTGCACCTGGTCACGGTCTGGCTGGTCGCGCTCGGCGCGCTGCTGTCGGCCGCGTTCATCATGGCGGCGAACTCGTGGATGCAGCACCCGGTGGGCTACCAGCTCGCCAACGGCAGGGCCGAGCTGACCAGCTTCTGGGCGGTGCTGCGCAACCCCGTCTTCCTCTGGGCCTACACCCACGTCGTGCTGGCCTCGCTGGTCACCGGCGCGACCGTGATGCTCGCGGTGTCGGCCTGGCACCTGCTGCGCCGCTCGGACGCGGACCTGTTCGGCCGGACCGCGAAGCTCTCGCTGACCGTGCTCGTCCCCGGCGCGCTGCTCGCCATGTTCGTCGGCAGCGAGCTCGGCGTCGTGGTGACCAAGTACCAGCCGATGAAGATCGCCGCGTCGGAGGCGCAGTGGCAGACCTGCCAGCCCTGCTCGTTCTCGCTGTTCCAGATCGGCGGCGGCAACCGGGACGAGACGCCGACGAAGGTCATCCAGATCCCGCACCTGCTCTCGCTGCTCGCGACCAACTCCTGGAACGGCCAGGTGCAGGGGCTCAACGAGGTGAACGCCCAGTATCAGCAGCAGTACGGGCCGAACGACTACGTGCCCAACGTGTTCGTGCAGTACTGGTCGATGCGCGGGATGGCGTACACGGCCGGGCTGCTGTTCCTGCTGGCCCTCTGGGGCGGCTGGTTGCTGCGGCGCAAACGGATCCTCGACGCGCGCTGGTTCAACCGGCTGGCGGTCTGGGCCGTCCTGCTCCCGTTCGTCATGAACACGGCCGGCTGGATGCTGACCGAGAACGGGCGCCAGCCCTGGATCGTGCAGGGGCTGATGCGCACCTCGGACGGGGTGTCCGGGTCGCTCGGCACCGCGGCGGTGGTGACGAGCATCGTCACGTTCGGGCTGCTCTACCTGATCCTCGGGGTCGTGGGCTGGGCCCTGATGGTCCGGTACGCCCGCCGCCCGCTCGGGCCGGCCGAGCCCACACCCGAGCCGGACGAGCGCCGGCCGCAGGTCGCCACCTACTGACAAGGAGCCGGCGATGGACTTCGCGCTGGTCTGGTTCACGCTGGTGACCCTGCTGTGGACCGGGTTCTTCGTGCTCGAGGGGTTCGACTTCGGGGTCGGCATGCTGCACGGGCTGGTCGGCCGCACGGACACCGAGCGGCGGCTGGCGGTGAGCTCGATCGGCCCGCTCTGGGACGGCAACGAGGTCTGGCTGGTCGTCGCCGGCGCCTCGATGTTCGCCGCCTTCCCGGGCTGGTACGCGACGATGTTCTCCGGCTTCTACCCGGCGCTGATCCTGGTGCTGGCCGCGCTGATCGTGCGCGGCGTCGCGGTGGAATACCGCGGCCACCGGGACACGCCGCGGTGGCGGCGGAACTGGAGCATCCTGCTCACCGCGGGCAGCCTGCTCGCGCCGCTGCTGATCGGCGTCGCGCTCGGCGACCTGCTGCACGGCGTGCCGATCGACTCGAACCAGGAGTTCACCGGCGGATTCGTCGACATACTCACGCCGTACGGGCTGTACGTGGGCGTGACGGTGGCGGTGCTGGCGGCGCTGCACGGCTCGACGTTCCTGGCGCTGAAGGTGGCCGACCCGATCCGCGGCCGCGCCCACGCGGTGTCGCTCGTGCTCGCCCCGATCGCCGCAGCGCTGGTGGTCGGCTTCGTGGTCTGGACCCAGTCGCTGGCGTCCGGGTGGGTCCCCGGCGTCGTCCTCATCCTGGCCGCCGTAGGCGCGATCGCCGCCGCGGTGCTGGTGCAGATGCGCCGGGAGGCCTGGGCGTTCACCGCGACCGCGGTCGCTCTCGGCGGGACCATCGCGGCGCTGTTCGTGCAGCTGTACCCGCGGGTGATGGTGTCGAGCACCAACTCGGCCTTCGACCTGACCGTGCAGAACACGTCCTCCTCCCCGTACGCGCTGAAGGTGATGACGATCGCGGCGGCGGTGTTCCTGCCGCTGGTGCTGCTCTACCAGGGCTGGACCTACTACGTGTTCCGGCGGCGGCTGACCCTGGCCGACGTCGGCGAGGGGCTCTGACCGGTGCGGGCACTCGACCCCAGGCTGCTGCGCCGCACCCGGGCCGCCCGGGTCGCGCTCGGCGTGGACGTCGTGCTCGGGCTCGCCGCCAGCGCCTGCGTGCTCGGCCAGGCGGTGGTGGTGGCCGCGCTGGTCGCGGGGGCGTTCGACCGCCGGCCGGTAGCCGAGCAGGGGCGGCTGCTGGCCGTGCTGGTCGGCCTCGTCGTCGCCCGGGCCGCGTTCGCCGGCTCGGTCGAGTCGGTCGGGCGGTGGGCGGCCGGCCGGGTGATGTCCGACCTCCGGCGGGCACTGGTCCGGCACCGGCTCCGCGGCGCCGGCAGCGGTGCCGGCAGCCGTGCCGACAGCAATGCCGGCAGCCGTGCCGACAGCAATGCCGGCAGCAGTGCCGGCGGCAGTGCCGGCAGCGGTGCCAGCGGCAATGCGCGCGGTGGCAGGGCCGGCGGCAGCGCCGGCAGCGGTACCGGCGGCAGTGCGCGCGGCGGCGGGGCCGCGCCGGGTGTCCCGGTGGAGAGCGCCGAGATCGCCACCGCCGCGGTTGCCGGGGTGGACGCGCTGGAGACCTACCTGGCCCGCTACCTGCCGCAGGTGGTGCTGGCGGTCGCGGTGCCGGTCGCGGTCCTGGCCGTCACGCTGGCGATCGACCCGACGTCCGCGGCGATCATGCTCGTTACGCTGCCGGCGATCCCGGTGCTGATGGCGCTGGTCGGCCGGTTCTCCGAGGAGCGGGCCCGGGCCCGCTGGCAGGCGCTGTCCCGGCTGTCCAACCACGTCCTCGACGTCGTGCGCGGGCTGCCGACGCTGCGCGCGTACAACCGGGCCGAGGCGCAGGCGGACCTGGTCGGTGCGAGCGCGGAGCAGTACCGGCTGACGACGATGCAGGTGCTGCGGGTGTCGTTCCTGTCCGGCGCGGTGCTCGACCTGGCCGCGACGATCGGCACCGCACTGGTCGCCGTGATCCTGGGGGTCCGGGTGATCGACGGCGACCTCGGCCTGCAGGCGGCGCTCACCGTGCTGCTGCTCACGCCCGAGCTGTACGCGCCGATCCGGTCGCTCGGCGCGCAGTATCACGCCAGCGTCGACGGGCTGGCCGCGGCCGAGCGCATCCTCGACCTGCTCGGGCCGGAGGCGGCGCCGGCGGAGGCGACCGGCCGGTGCCCGGACTGGCGGGAGATCCGGCTGACCGGGGTCACGGTCGCGCGGCCCGGCCGGTCCGGTCCCGTGCTGCACGAGCTGGACCTGCGGCTGCGCCGCGGCGAGGTGGTCGCGCTGGTGGGGCCGAGCGGGGTGGGCAAGAGCACGGTGGCCGCCGTGCTGCTCGGGCTGTGCCGGCCGGACCGCGGCGCGGTGACCGTGGACGGCCACGACCTGGACACGCTCGACCCGGACTGGTGGCACCGGCAGGTCGGCTGGCTGCCGCAGCGCCCGACGATGTTCCGCGGCACGATCCGGGACAACATCGCCCTCGGCGACCCGCACGCCTCGCCGCAGCGGGTGGCCGAGGCGGCGCGGCTGGCCGGCGTCGACGGGTTCGTCGCCGAGCTCCGTCTCGGCTACGACACCCGGATCGGGGCCGGCGGGCGCGGGCTGTCGGCCGGTGAGCAGCGACGGGTCGCGCTGGCCCGGGCGTTGCTGCGGGACGCGCCGCTGCTGGTGCTCGACGAGCCGACGGCCAACCTCGACCCGGAGACGGCCGCGGTGGTGTGCGACGCGATCGGGCGGGTGGCCGCGGGCCGGGCCGTGCTCGTCATCGAGCACCGGCCGGACCTCGTCCCGGCCGACCGCAGGGTGCAGCTCCGGCCGGCCGAGGTGCCCGACGAGAGCGGGGCCGCGCAGGTCGCGGTCCCGGAGACACCGGTGCCCGACCAGGCGGCGGCCGTCCGATGAGGACACTCGTCCGGCTGGTGCGGCTGGCCCGGCCACCGCTCGGCCGGCTGCTGCTGTCGGTGTTGCTGGGCGCGGCCGCAGTGCTCGCCGGCGTCGGGCTGATGACGCTCGCCGGCTACCTGATCTCCCGGTGCGCGCAGCACCCGCCGGTGCTGTCCCTGACCGTCGTCATAGTCGGCGTGCGGGCGTTCGGCGTCGCCCGCCCGGTGGCGCGGTATGCCGAGCGGCTCGTGTCGCACGACCTCGCGTTCCGGGTGCTCGCCCGCACCAGGGTCGCCGCGGTCCGGCTGCTGGCCGTGCGGCTGCCGGACCGGGCCGGCCGGGATCGGGACGGCGACCTGCTGGCCCGGCTGGTCGGCGACATCGACGCGACCCAGAACCTGTTCCTGCGCGGGCTCTCGCCGCCGCTGGTCGCGCTGGTGAGCGGGGCGGCCTCGGTCGTGGCGGCGGCCCTGCTGCTGCCGTCCGCCGGGTTGGTGCTGGCGGCCGGGCTGCTGGCCGGCGGCGTGCTGGTGCCGGCGCTGGCGGCCGCGGCGGGCCGCAGCGGCCGGCGCCGGGCGGCGGTCCGGGCGGAGCTCACCGCCGAGCTGGTCGAGCTGCTCGGCGGCGCGCCCGAGCTGGTCGTGCACGGTGCCGACCGGGCCGCGCTCGACCGGGTCGAGCGGTTGGACGGCGAGCTGGTCCGGCTCGGCCGCCGGGACGCGGTCGCGGCCGGCCTGGTCGAAGGACTTGCGCTGCTGGTGTCCGGGCTCACCGTCGCCGGGGTGCTGGCCACCTGCCTGCACGCGGCCGGCGACGGGCGGCTGGACCCGGTCCTCGTCGCCGCGGTCACGCTGCTGGCCATCGCGGCGTTCGAGGCGGTGGTGCCGCTGCCGGCGACCGCGCTCGTGCTGCGGGCCACGCTCGAGTCCGGGCGGCGGCTGCTGGAGCTGGTCGACCGCCCGCTGGCGGTCCGCGACCCGGCGGTGGCAGCTGCTCTGCCGACGGCGGGGTCGGCGGCGGGGTCGGCGGCTGGTTCGGCGGCTGGTTCGGCGGCTGGTTCGGCGGCTGGTTCGGCGGCTGGGTCGGCGGCCGGGTCGGCAGCCGGGTCGGCGGCGGGGTCGGCGGCCGGGCCGCTGGTGCTCGACGGAGTGCACGTGCGGCCGGACGACAGCGACGGCTGGGGGCTGCGCGGCGCCGACCTGTCGCTGGCGCCGGGGCGGCGGCTGGCCCTGCTCGGCCGGTCCGGCAGCGGCAAGACCACGATCGCCGAGCTGCTGGTCCGCTTCCTCGACCCGGACGGGGGGCGGGTCCGCCTCGCCGGTGCCGACCTGCGCACGCTGGCCCAGCGGGACCTGCGCGCCCGGGTCACGCTGGACCGGCAGGACGCGTACCTGTTCGCCTCGACGATCCGGGAGAACGTGCGGCTGGCCCGGCCCGGTGCCGACGACGCCGCGGTCGAGGCGGCCCTGCGCCGGGCGGGGCTGGGGGACTGGGTGGCCGGGCTGCCCGCCGGGCTGGACACCCCGGTGGGGGAGGACGGCGCCGCGGTGTCCGGCGGCGAGCGCCGCCGGCTGGCGCTGGCCCGGGCCTTCCTCGCCGACACCCCGGTGCTGGTGCTGGACGAGCCGACCGCACACCTCGATCGTCCGGCCGCGACGGCGCTGATGACCGACCTGATGTCGGCGACCGACGACCGCGCGGTGCTGCTCATCACCCACCGGAGCGAGGAAGCCGCCCACACCGACGGCGTGCTGCGGCTGCGGCGCGGGCGGATCGTCGCCGAGCCTATCCGCGGCGGGTGACGACCCGGCGCCGTCGGGATCCGAGCATGGCGGCAGCCGGCCCGGGGAGAGGGCCAGCCGGACGGGAGGCGTCATGACGACCGCGGTCGACCACTATGACGTGATCGTCATCGGCAGCGGGGCGGGCGGTGGCACCCTCGCGCACCGGCTCGCCCCGACCGGGAAAAGGGTGCTGCTGCTGGAGCGCGGCGATTACCTGCCGCGGGAGCGCGACAACTGGGACTCCGGCGCGGTCTTCGTCAGGGCGAAGTACCGGGCGCCCGAGTTCTGGTACGACCGGCACGGCAACGAGTTCCCACCGGAGGTCAACTACTACGTCGGCGGCAACACGAAGTTCTACGGGGCGGCGCTGTTCCGGCTGCGGCCGGAGGACTTCGGCGAGCTGCAGCACCACGACGGGATCTCGCCGGCGTGGCCGATCGAGTACGCCGATCTCGAGCCGTACTACACCGAGGCGGAGCACCTCTACCGGGTGCACGGCCGGCACGGCGAGGACCCGACCGAGGGCCCGTACGGGGCGGACTACGCCCACCCGCCGGTCGAGCACGAGCCGCGCATCCAGCAGCTGTCCGACGACATGGAGAAGCTCGGCCTGCGCCCGTTCCACCTGCCGATCGGCGTCGACCTCGACCAGGACGTGGACGGCGCCGCCAGCCGGGGCAGCGCCTGCATCCGCTGTGACCGGGTGGACGGGTTCCCCTGCCTGGTCGAGGCGAAGTCCGACGCGCAGGTGATCTGCGTCGACCCGGCGGTGGCCGGCGGCGGTGTCGAGCTGCTGACCGGTGCGTACGTGGAGCGGCTGGAGACCGACCCGAGCGGGCGGTCGGTCACCGAGGTGGTCACCAGGATCGACGGGAACCCGGGGCCGGTCACGTTCAGCGCCGACGTCGTCGTGGTCTCCTGCGGCGCGGTGAACTCGGCCGCGCTGCTGCTGCGGTCCGCGAGCGACGCCCACCCGGGCGGCCTGGCCAACGGCTCGGACGTGGTCGGCCGTTACTACCTGCGGCACAACAACCTGGCGTTGATGGGGGTCTCGAAGGACCCGAACCCGACCCGGTTCCAGAAGACGCTCGCGCTCAACGACTGGTACTTCGGTGACGACGAGTGGCCGTACCCGCTCGGCGGCATCCAGATGCTCGGCAAGTCCGACCTGGAGCAGATCAGGGCCGAGGCCCCGCGGTGGGCCGGGCGGGTCTCGCCGGGCATGCCGTTCGAGGTGCTCGCCCACCACGCGGTCGACTTCTGGCTGTGCGGCGAGGACCTGCCGCTGGAGACCAACCGGGTGACGCTCCGCAAGGACGGCGGCATCCAGCTCGCGCTGGACGAGAAGCACAACACCGCCGGGGTGATCCGGCTGCGGCACCACCTGCAGCAGCGGCTCGGCCGGTTGGGCATGCACGAGCACCTGCTGGACCACAGCATCTACCTGCACAAGACCATGCCGATCGGGGCGACCGCGCACCAGGCGGGCACGGTGCGGTTCGGCACCGACCCGGCCAGGTCCGCGCTCGACACCACCTGCAAGGCGCACGAGCTGGACAACCTCTACGTGGTCGACACCAGCTTCTTCCCGAGCATCGGCGCGGTGAACCCCTCGCTCACGGCGATCGCGAACGCGTTGCGCGTCGGCGACCACATCCGGGAGCGGATCTCGTGACGAGCGGAGGCATGACCGTGACCGACCGAGTCGACGCGCTGGTGATCTTCGGAGCCACCGGCGACCTGGCCAAGCTGGAGACGTTCCCCGCGCTGGTGGGTCTGGTCGACCGGGGCGTGCTCGACGTCCCGGTGATCGGGGTCGCGAAGAGCGGCTGGGAGCTCGGGCAGTTCCGGGCGTACGCGGAGGCGTCGCTACGGCTCAACCAGATCGACCCGGCCGGCGCCGCGGCCGCGAAGATGCTCGGCCTGCTCGACTACGTCGACGGCGACCTCGACGACGACACGACCTACCAGGCGGTGGCCGGGAAGGTCGGCGCCGGTGCGAAGGTGCTGTTCTACCTCGAGGTGCCGCCGCCGCTGTTCGGGCGGATCGCCCGCGGCATCGGCACGGCCGGGCTCGCCGCCGGCGCCAGGGTCATGGTGGAGAAGCCGTTCGGGACGGACCTGAGCAGCGCCCGGCAGCTGAACGCGACGCTGCACGAGATCTTCCCGGAGGACGCGGTCTACCGGGTCGATCACTGGCTCGGTCTCGAAGCGATCGAGAACGTCCTGTTCGGACGGTTCGCCAACGCGATCCTCGAGCCGCTGTTCAACCGCACGCACGTGGAGAGCATCCAGATCACGATGGCGGAGGCGTTCGACGTCGCCGACCGTGGCCGGTTCTACGACCGCGCCGGCGCCGTCCGCGACGTGCTGCAGAACCACCTGCTGCAGGTGCTGGCCACCGGTACCGCGGAGGCGCCGGCCGGGACCGGCCTGTCCGCCTGGCGGGAGGCCAAGGACCAGCTGGTCAAGGGACTGCGGCCGATGAGCCCGGACAGCACGGTCTTCGGCCAGTACCAGGGCTACCTCGACGTCGACGGCGTGGCGCCCGGGTCGACCACCGAGACCTTCGTGGCCACCCGGCTCCACCTGGACACCTGGCGCTGGGCCGACGTGCCGATCATGATCAGGGCCGGCAAGTGCATGCCGGTCACGTCCACCGAGATCCGGGTGACGTTCCGGCGGCCGCCGTTCAACGTGTTCGGCCTTGAGCCGTTCGGCAGCGTGAACTCGCTGGGATTCCGGGTCTGGCCGAACAGCAGGACCTCGCTCACGGTCGCCGGCCGGAAGCCCGGGGCCGGCATGCGGTTCGAGCCGCGTGAGCTGGTCTTCGGCGAGGCGCCCGGCTCGGACATGCGCCCGTACGACCGGCTGATCGGCGCGGCGCTGGACGGCGACCGGTGGCTGTTCGCCCGGCAGGACACCGTCGAGACCGCGTGGCAGGTGGTCGAGCCGGTGCTGGCCCCGGGCGCGGTGACCGTGCACCCGTACCCCCGCGGCAGCTGGGGACCCAAGGAAGCCGACTCGGTCCTGCCGGACGGGGAGAGCTGGCACGACCCGACCGGCTGACGGCGCGCACATCGGGAGGCAGAGGGTGAGTGACGATCGCACGCCCACCGCGGTGGTCGTGGGGGCCGGCTTCGCCGGCATCGGGGCCGCCCACGAGCTGGCCAAGCACGGCGTGCGGGTGGTGCTGGTGGACCGGAACGACTACCACCAGTTCCAGCCGCTGCTCTACCAGGTCGCGACCGCCGGGCTGGCCCGCTCGGACGTCGCCGCCTCGCTGCGCACCTTGATGCGTCGCCAGGAGCTGGTCGACGTCAAGGCCGCCGACGTGGCGTCGGTGGACCCGGAGGGACGCCGGGTGACCGCGGCCGACGGGACGACGTTCACCGGCGACTACCTGATCCTCGCCGCCGGGTCACGGCCGAACTTCTTCAGCACCCCCGGTGCCGACGAGCACTCGATCCCGCTGTACTCGGTGAACGACGCGGAACGCCTGCGTACCAGGGTGTTCGCGGCATTCGACGCCGCCGACCGTGACCCGTCGCTGGTCGACCGCGGCGTGATCCGGTTCGTCGTGGTCGGCGGCGGGCCGACCGGGGTCGAGGTGGCCGGCGCGCTGGCCGAGCTGATCCACGACGTGCTGCCGCACCAGTACCGCGGCCTGGCCGTGCGCTCGGCCAGCGTGCACCTGGTCGACCACGCGCACACGCTGCTCGGCCCGTTCTCCGACCGCGCGCACGACTACGCGGCGAAGGTGCTGCAGCGCAAGGGAGTGCGGCTGCACCTGGGTACCGGCGTCGTCGAGATCACCCCGGAGAAGGTCGTGCTCAGCGACGGCACGTCCCTCACCACCCGCACCGTGATCTGGGCCGGCGGGGTGATGGCGGCCTCCCTGGCCGACCGGACCGGGCTGCCGGTGGGCCGCGGCGGCCGACTGATGGTCGAGCACGACCTGAGCGTCGAGGACGTCCCCGGCGTGTACGCGGTCGGCGACGTCGCCAACGTGCCGGCGCCGGACGGCACGCCGTACCCCCAGCTGGGCTCGGTCGCCCTGCAGAGCGGGCAGTGGGCGGCCCGCAACGTGGTCGCCGACGTGCACGGGAAGTCCCGCAAGCCGTTCCACTACCACGACAAGGGCATCATGGCGATGATCGGCCGCGGGGCCGCCGTCGCCGAGATCGGCGAGCACCGGCACGAGCTGCACGGGCCGGTCGCGTTCGCCTCCTGGCTCGGGGTGCACGCCTACCTGATGAGCGGGGTCCGCAGCCGGGTCGACGCGTTCATGTCCTGGGGCTGGGACTACTTCAGCTCCAACCGCACGCCCGCGATCGTGGACCGCGGCGCCGCCGCCCGCATCGACTGGGGCGACGAGGCCGACGAGCCCGACGAGCCGGACGAGGCCGCCGCGGCCGCCCCGCAGCGGGAAGAGGCGGTCGTCGCCGAGCCCATCCGCAGCGGGTGAGGACCCGGCCGCACCGGTCGGGCGAGCATGGCGGCAGGCCGACTCCAGCGACCGGCCGGCCGGACGGGCAGGACGACCGCCGGCGGCAGCCGGATGTCATCCGGGCGCGCCGTAGCGCCCACGACCGCACGAAAGGGCTCACCATGGCCGACCAGCGCACGTCGCCAAGCTCAATGTCCATCGCCGAGCACGGTCTGATCGGCGACCTGCACACCGCGGCGCTGGTGGCGACCGACGGGACCGTCGACTGGTTCTGCTGCCCGCGGTTCGACTCGCCCTCGGTGTTCGGCGCGCTGCTCGACCCGGAGAAGGGCGGGCACTGCCGGATCCGCCCGGTCGGCACCGAATACATCACCAAGCAGCTCTACCTGCCCGACACGGCCGTGCTGATCACCCGGTTCCTGGCCGCGGACGGCGTCGGCGAGGTGGTCGACTTCATGCCGCCGGCCGGCGCGCTGGCGACCGCCCAGCACCGGCTGGTCCGGATGGTCCGCTGCGTGCGCGGTCAGCTGAGCTTCGAGATGGAGGTCGCGCCGCGGTTCGACTACGGCCGGCGGGAGCACACCCTGCAGCTGACCGCCGCCGGCGCGGTGTTCACCGCCGGGGACATGGGCCTGACGCTGCACGCGGTCCGGGAGCCGGACGACGAGCGGGTCGCCGAGGTGCGCCCGTCCGGCGAGGACCTGGTGGTGCGGCTGCCGCTGACGGCCGGCGAGACCCGCGGCGTCATCCTGGAGTGGGGCGCCGGCCGGCCGCGGGAGGTCAGGCCCGAGGAGATCGAGCGCGAGCACGCCGCAACCGTGCAGTTCTGGCGGTCCTGGCTGGCCCGCTCGACGTACCGGGGTCGGTGGCGGGAGATGGTGCAGCGCTCGGCGATCACGCTGAAGCTGATGACGTACGCGCCGTCCGGCGCGCTGGTCGCGGCCCCGACCGCGGCCCTGCCGGAGCAGGTCGGCGGCGAGCGGAACTGGGACTACCGCTACACCTGGGTCCGCGACGGCTCGTTCTCGGTGCACGCGCTGCTCGGGCTCGGCTTCGTCGACGAGGCCGCCGGGTTCGCGCTGTGGCTGCGGGACCGGGTGGCGGACCGGGACGCGCACAAGGGCGGGCCGCCGTTGGACATCATGTACCGGGTGGACGGCTCGTCCGACCTGGTCGAGGAGTCCCTCGAGCACTGGTCCGGCTACCGCGGCTCGCGCCCGGTCCGGATCGGCAACGGCGCCGCCGAGCAGCTCCAGCTGGACATCTACGGCGAGGCGTTCGACAGCCTCTACGCCGCCGACCGGATCGGGATCCCGATCGGGCACCGCGGGTGGACGGAGCTGGCCGGAGTGCTCGACTGGCTCGTGGACAACTGGGACCAGCCCGAGGAAGGCATCTGGGAGACCCGCGGCGGCCGGAAGGACTTCACCTACGGGCGAGCGATGAGCTGGGCCGCTTTCGACCGTGGCATCCGGCTGGCCGCCGAGCACGGCCGGCCGGCTCCGCTCGAGCGGTGGACCCGGGCGCGGGACGCGATCTACCAGCAGATCATGGACAAGGGCTGGAACGCCGACCGCGGAGCGTTCGTGCAGCACTACGGCAGCCCGGTGCTGGACTCGTCGCTGCTGCGGATGTCCCGCCTCGGCGTCATCTCCCCGCTCGATCCGCTGTGGACGTCCACTTTGGACGCGATGCGGGACGAGCTGGTCAGCGACAGCCTCGTCTACCGCTACGACCCGGCCGCGTCACCGGACGGGCTGGCGGGCGACGAGGGCACGTTCTCGCTGTGCACCTTCGCCTGGGTGGACGCGCTGGCCCGGTCCGGGCGCCTCGAGGAGTCCAGGCTGGTCTTCGAGAAGATGCTGACCTACGCCAACCACGTCGGGCTCTACTCCGAGGAGATCGCGGCGACCGGGGAGCAGATCGGCAACTTCCCGCAGGCGTTCACCCACCTGTCGCTGATCGACGCCGCGCTGACCCTGGACGGGGCGCTCGACCGGATGGCCGGCGGGTCGTCGAACGGGCACCGCCCGGTCGGGCTGACCCTCGCCGCGATGGGAGGCCGGGACCGGCTGTGACGGCGCGGGTCGCGCTCCGAGCGCGGCGATGACCGCGCCGCCGGTCCGGGAGCGGGAGGATGCGACCGTGCGCAACCGTCACCGTGACCGGTACGAGCTGGTCTTCCTGCTGCTGGTGTCGACGTTCGTGCTGGCCGCGTTCGGCGTGCAGGCGCGGGGACGGCTTCCGCTGCTGCTGCTCTATGCTGCCGCGCTGGTGCTCGCGCTGCGCTCGTCCCGGCTGTCCGGCTTCGTCGCCCGCGGGCTGCGGGTGGTGCTCGCCGCGGGGACCATCGGCGTGGGGGCCGCCGCGCTCGCCGCGCCCGGCAACCTCACCGAGGGCATCGTCTCGTGCTGGATCGCCCTGGTGCTGGCCACGACGATCGTCCTAGTCGTCCGGCGCATCCTGCGTCATCGGATCGTGACCGGGCAGACGATCTTCGGCGCGCTGAGCGCGTACCTGATGATCGGCTTCTTCTTCTCCGCGGTCTTCACGGCGATGGACCGGCTCGACAGCGAGCCGTTCTTCGCCGGCGGGCAGGCGGCCACCTCCGCGACGGTGCAGTACTTCAGCTTCGTGACGTTGTCCACCACGGGCTACGGCGACTACACCGCCGCCGGCGAGGCCGGCCGGTCGATGGCCGTGCTGGAGG